>Ga0315900_10008367_pt1 | contig 13324 bp, 16 predicted proteins | sample LakEriMetagenome_FD_203521 | JGI IMG/M metagenome (GOLD analysis project Ga0315900, IMG submission 203521) | Freshwater fungal communities from buoy surface, Lake Erie, Ohio, United States - Buoy 12 MA114 | ecosystem: Environmental > Aquatic > Freshwater > Lake > Lake biofilm | place: USA: Lake...
GGCATAGAATCTAATTCTGATTTAATTACATACGCAATCACACCCACTACTTATATTACAAAGACAGTTAATAAAGATGGTTGGGATTATAATATTAATGAATGGGTCTGGTGGGACTAATACATTAAAATATAAAATGAAAATATGAAATATCAAATAACTGCAACCGTTGGCTTAGAAAAAGAAGGTCTCTTATTTAAAAAAGTTATTAAGCTAACATCAGAATACTCGCTTACAGTTAAGCAAATTAAAGAGCAATGTTATCTTTTTCTAAATATAGATGAAGATAAGTACATAAAAAAATCTGAAGAAGTTTGGCAAAGAGGAGTATTATTAAATGAAGCAAATACTGATACTGACGTTTTTGATCAAATTTATCAATTAAACCCTAACTACAAATTAGTATTAACTAAAAAGTAATTACCGCAAAACACTGTTTTTGTTAATAACTTTACCCCCAGATATTTTTTAATCTGGGTTTTTTGTTTTATTTTTGTTTTACCAAATTAAAACTTTTATGTATTTAAGTAATATAATTAAATACATCTACTATTTGATAAGAAAATTATGAAAACGATTAAAACAATGTCAATTGGAGACATTCACGGTAGAAACGATTGGATGTACTTTACACACGGTTCACCAGAGGAATTTGAAACTTGGAAAGGAGTTGTAGCAAATGGGGGTCCTGTTGAAGATTCTTGGAATCCTGAAATTTATGGATTTAAAAATGTCGATAAGATCATTTTTGTTGGTGATTATGTAGATTCTTTTAGTATTAAAAATATTGATATGAAAAAGAATCTTGAAGATATCATATTCTTTAAAACAGTTCTACCGGATAAAGTGGTTTTACTTTTAGGTAATCATGATGTTCATTACATAGTAAGTGATCAACAATGTTCAGGTTATAGAGCTGAAATGAAACATGATTTTTATGAACTGTATGTAAAGAACAATAATCTTTTTCAACTTGCTTATAGAATTGAAAATTATCTTTGGACGCATGCAGGAGTTACTACTGAATGGTATAAAGAATTTGAAACAGAACTTTTCAAAGCTGATGGCAGATTTTTTGATGTTGCTCAGCATTATAAAGAAGCAACGATTGATGAAAAACTTAACTTAGGTTGGGAAATGAAGTTAAGTTCTATTTATAATGTAGACCGTATTTCAGGCGGATGGCAAAGATGGGCAGGCCCGCTTTGGGTAAGACCTCACATATTAAATAATCATGCAATTGATGGTTATTTTCAAATCGTTGGACATACTCCACAAAGCACAATATGGGAAACTGAAAAAGTTGCTTATATTGATTGTTTAGAATACGGAGATCTCGGAGATGTCTACAATGTGGATATTGAAGTAAATTAAAACCTTCTAATGAACCTCAGTTTTTAGGATTAGGCAAATATTAATATATGCCTAATCCTTTTTATTGAGGTCTTTAGTTGTTTTAGAACTTTATCCAAGTTAATGTATATAAAATTAAATTACTATTAAATGAAAAAACATATAGGCTATACATCTGAATTATTCGTAATGAGAGATGATAGAATTTATAAGTACACAAATGATTCTGCAAGAATTTCATTTATGAAAGAACAAATGAATCATCTTAAACTTATAGCTTCTAAAGATTCTATAATTGCACCTCGTAATATTGAATGGCATGAAGAACCTGGCAGATGGGGTTACTTAATGGAATACATTGATAATGCTGAAAGAATTGAAGATTATCATTTACCACAAGTTTTTGAGTTAATTAATGTATGCGCAAATCTACAGTCTGATAAAGAAATCCCTTCATTTACAACTTACATTAATTATCTTAAAGATGTAATTAACAAGAATACTGATGTTTTTGAGAAAGACGAATTAGATCTTTTACAAAAATATTACGATACTCTAAAAAAGTATACACAAGATTTTGATCTTTTTAAAAGTACATCTCACGGTGACTTTACAATGGAAAACATCTTGGTATCTGGTGATCGTTTAGTACTGATAGATCCTATCTATAAAGAAGGCATGTGGTCATCTTGGTTACAAGACATTGCCAAGTTTTACCAAAACATATACTTTAATGATATGAAGAAAACTTTTGAGTTTTCACAATTAGTACCTAAAAATGAATACCCAGAAATCTTTAGGTTAATTCATTTACTGATGATTGCAAATTATATTCGTATGTTTCCTTACATAAAGAAAAACTTTATCGTTTACTATCAAAGATACGCTGAATTTCAAATACTTTTAAAAATTTTATGACAGGCATTATTCTCTGCGGCGGCTCCGCAACAAGATACGGTGGAAATAAGGTTCTTACCGTCTTTAAGAAAAAATCTTTACTCGAGTGGAATATTCGTTTTTGTATTGAAAACGGTATTCGTACTATTTACATTACAACCAATGAAAAGTTTGGTGCTGATATTAATCGTGAAGTAGAAAAAATTTCACAAACATTAGTTAAAGACTATCAGTTAAATGAAACTAATAAGCTATCAATTGAAATTGATCACCAACCTGAAGATAAGTATGGAACAGCAGTTGCACTTTTTCCTTGGGTAAATAAAGTTAAAGAAAAATTTATTGTCTTATTTGGTGATAATTACTATGATGGATTAATTGACTTTACAGGTGAATCTCACGATTGTGTTGCTACTTATAAAACTTTTACCAAGAGTAAAGAAAACCTCAGATTATCATATGTAGAAGATGATAACACAATTATTGAAAAACCACATCTTTATGATGAGGGCAGATTCTTTGTTGGCTTTATGATGTTTAATCAACATATGATAGAAAAAGTAAAAGAATTACAGCCTTCTCGTAGAGGAGAATATGAAATTACTGAATTGTTTAACCTTGGCGAATCACGAGGCGTGCATCCACTTAATATGCATTGGTTTGATATCACAAGCCGAGAAGAATTGGAATACGTATAATGAAATGGAATTTTTATGATTGGGATGATACTATCGTACTAACAAGATATGCGATATTTTCATCATACAAGTATGCTTTACAACAAGTTAAAGACATTAAACTAACACCTAAAGAATTTGATAAACTTTATGCAAATTCTAACGGGTACATGGCTGAACATGGGTTTACTTCAGAAGAAATTCTTGAAGTTAAAAAAAATAAGAACGAAATCTATTTAAGCAAATACTGGAAAGATGTTGAAGTTTTAAAGAATCAGTTTCATCCTTCTGAAAAACATATCATAGTATCAAATACTACTCATGATGTTATTTATGAAATGTTAGAAAAACTCAAACTGTCAGATCATTTTTCTCAACTTATAGGTTCAGATGTTTATCAAGGTGTAAGTCGTAAGCCTTCTCCAGATTTATACAACTATGCTTTTTCTCAAATTGAACATGAGTTTAATTCTGAGGAAGATACTTTAATTATACATGAAGATAGCGAGTTTGGATTAAATGCAGCTTTAAGTTTTCATGAAGCACATCGTGATATCATAAAAAACTTTAAAATTGTTTATAAACCTATCTACTTTAATTTAGGTTCGTATATATAAAGAAACCGCTTACCTATGTTATTCACAGACAATATAAAAATATCGAAAAAAGGACATTTTATTTACTTCTATAATCAAAAAAGCAAAAGATCTACTGAGTGGGATCTTATGCGGTATATAGCTGTAAAGTCTTTTGCGTTTCATAACCCTGATTATGAAATTAACTTTTTTACCAATGAAATGCCTACTGGTGAATATTGGGAAAGAGCAAGTAAGTACTGTAAACTTCATATAGTACAACCTCAAGAAAGCATTTTTGGAAATACATTACATCACCCAGCACATATTTCTGATGTGTTTCGTATACAGCTTTTACTTTCACAAGGCGGTGTATATTGTGATTTTGATACAATTACTGTTAAGAATTTTGACCCATTACTTAAACGCAATGTTCATATTGTAGGTGATTTAAGTAATCGTAAAATGACAATGGGTAATGGTGTAATAGTAGCGCCGCCTAACTCAAAATACTTAAAGACTTGGTTGGGTATGTGGAAAGACTTTCGTTCTAAAGGTAGAGATAAATACTGGGATGAATTAAGTGTAAGAGTACATAGAACTTTAAGTAAAGATCCAGAACTTACAGGTACTTTTGAAATTGTAAAGTCGGATTTCTTTTACCCATATAGTCATTATAAAATAGAAGAACTGTTTCATCAATTTAGACCTGATAAGATTACACTTAATACATACAGTGTTCATTTATACGATTCCCAAAATCTTAAAGATGTAAACCTGTATACTGAAAAAGAAATTTTAGAAAACCCACAAAAAAGTTCACATACTTGGTTAATTAGTCAGTACTTATGAAAAAATTCAAATTTGAAAAAAGAAACTTTGTTGAAAACGATCCTAACAAAAAGAATCTTTTAATTACACTTTCACAAATTGAAACACGTGAATATACATACGGATATGTTTTTCCTCTTGTGGAAATTCTGAAAGAAAAGTATAACATCTATTACTTTTTTGAAGGTGGGTTAAAATCAATAGAAGCTTTTGGTTTAACCAATGTTTATCGTTTAAACAAAGGTGAATATAGCATATTTAAAGATCCTGCATCAGGTAACCTATTTCGCAAGAAAGAATTAGAAACATCAGACGAACATAATCAAAACAAAATTGATGAATGTATTATTGATTTCTTTAAAGAAGAACCTCAATTTGATGCTATCATTATAATTGATAATCACAACTTGATGTTACCTTTTAATCCGCTATCAACACACCCAAAACTTAAAGGTTTATTTAACGATTATTTTGATTCATTTGATGATGATGATTTAGAAGTCCTTGAAGCAATTCGTGAAACTAATGACAGATTATTTAGTATCACTGCAAAAGGATTTTCCCCACTTGCATTTAGATACATGTATAAGAATATCATGCTATCAACCGTGGAGCATGTTTCAAAAATGTATAATGCAAAAGTTCATATTATGATTATGGATCCTTCTGCTGCAATACCATTTTTTGAGTACAAAAAAGTTAATCATAAATTTTGGTACTTTACTGATGATAAAAGGCATTTAAGAAATCTTCATGCATCTCCAATCAGTGAATTACAACATCTTGTTTATGAACCACATTGGCAAAACATTAAACCTGAAAAGAAAAACTTACTTGATGAATTTGATTCACGAGGTAAAATTCCGTTTTTCTTTGCAGGATCTTTATTAAATGATAAAGGTGCAAGAAAGTGGATTTGGAGAGATTTCTTTAAAGATTTTTCATACCCAGGCGCAGAACTTTATTTTAAGTTAAGTTTAATCTATGGAATGGATAAAGAAACTTTTGATGCTTTAGGTAAAGAAGTTGAAGCACATCCTAATTTCCGTGGCGACTTTATGCCAAACGGTGAATATATGAATGTTCTTAAGAAATGTAAAACTGCTTTTATTTCAAGAAACGTTTCAGCAAATGGCGGATTAACTTATCGTCATATTCAATACCTTTATTTTGGAGTATTACCCATTTTTGATTTTATGTATGACCCTGAAGGTATTTGGATCCCTCTTAAATTTCAAGAAAAGCTAACCGTTAAGAATGCCGATGAATTACGTGAGCGAGTTGAATACTACGATAAGAATGAAAAAGAAAGACTTGCTATCTTGAAAGAAATGCAAGAACATTTTGATGTTAACGGGTGGGTAACCAACTGGAGAAACAAATTAAAAGAAACAAACTTAATAAAAGAATTATGTTAAAAGAAGTAAGTAAATATTACATAATGAATCTTGCGTCTCGTCAAGACCGTAGAGATGAATGCGATATAGAATTACAAGCAGCTGATATAAAAAATTATGAATACTTTATGTCAACTCATTGGAAAGATTACCCAAAAGATGAATTGGAATCTTATCTTAATCGTGAGTATCGACATGTGACAAAAGATGAAGTAGCACAAAAAGGATTATTTGGTTGTGGTATTACTCATGTCCGTTGTATTGAACAATTCTTAAAAGAATATGGAACAGATGGTACTAAAATTGCTATCATGCTTGAAGATGACTTTCAAATTAAAGACCCTAAAAGTTTTAACGAAGCAATAAGTAAAGCAATTAATACAACCGATGATTGGGATCTTATTTATTTAGGTGGATTAAGAAATCCAAAAAATGATAAAAAAGAAGAATATTTGCCTGGTTTAGATATTGCTGTCAGCGTTTGGAATTCTCAATCATACATCATTCGCAATACTCAAGATATCTATGATAGAATGAAAAATCTATTTGAACGTGGGTATTTTGCTGATCGTGCTCTTCGTAAACTTATTCGTGATGACAAAAAGAATAAGAACAGATACTTAATTACTAACCCTTATTTGATAATACAAAGAAAAAGTTATTCTGATATTAATAGCAAAGTTAAATAAAACTTTTTTCACAAAAATGTATAGAAAATAAATAATAAAAGTTAATAATGAAAACTGAAAATTTAAAAATCGCAGTTTCACCTTTAGGATCTGCAATGAAATTTCGTAAAGAAAATGTAAAACGTTCCGATGGTACTTCGGAATATTACAAACTTTTTTACGGTTTAGTAAGAAATCCAAATATCTCAGAAGTTTGGATTATGCAAAGAAGTGATTGGAAAAAGTTAACCTTTGATGAAAAAGTTGCTTTTGATCCTCGAGGAGTTTTAAGAGATATCTATACTGAATTTAATGTACAAGTACCGCCTGGGCGTCGTGCTGGTGAAGACGGCGAACTATTACCTCATACTCCAGAAGAGCAAGGTAGATACAAAGATTTGTGGGATAAAATTCAACACTTAGAACAACCTGACTTTGGTATCTGTTTTGCTTCACAAGGTTTAACCTTAGTTAACATACCTGGAATTGTTCCAAGTATTAAAGATCCAAGTAGAATGACAGGCGCATTGGATATGACACAAATCTACAGCGCTCCAATGGTTCACTACTTAAATATGTCAAAACTGCCATACTTTATGGTAATGACAGACCCACGTTACATCAAGAAAAAACAAAAATGGAGAGATCTTGTAAATGGACCTCGTGAATGTATTGCTCAATATAATGACACAATTGAGTTTATACATTATGATACTTACCCAGAACCTTCAAAGGGTAAAGAAATCAGTGAAACACTTAAACTTACATACTCTGGTATTGAAAGATTAAATATGATAGGTGAAACTATCATCCCACCTGATACTGAACGTAATACTAAGTTTGCAATCGTAGCAATGCAATCAGCTTATGGAAAAGCTGAAGTTGATTACCGTTTAGAAGCTCTTAAAAAATGGATCTTATCACAACCAGGCAGCGATAACTTTAAAATTTATGGTAAGTGGGATGAAAGATTCACTAAAGGTTATACACAATTTCAAGGGTATAAAACACCTGACGTAATTGATGCTACATTTAAAGATACACGCTATACATTAATTATTCCTATTCGCCCTGATTGGGTAACAAGTAAATACGCAGAAATGTTAAAGATCGGAGTAGTTCCTTTCTTTCATCCTGATTATGATACTCAATTTTCTACATTACCAAAAGATCACTACTTAAGAGTAAAAACTCCACAAGAAATGTTTGCTAAAATTGAAGAAATGGAGGCAAACCCTCAATTAAGAATTAAACTTGTAAAAGAATTACAATTAAAGTTCTTACTTGGTGTTCGCAAAGGTGAATTCTTATGTGATGTAATTAACCCATTCTTAGAGCGAGCAGGCATAAATGTTAGAATGATAAAAGGGTTTAGTGAAGAAATTGCACGAGTACCTGACTTAGCAGATCTTTCAGGCAAAACACCAAAAAAACCCGAACTACAAGCAAAATCATTATTTTAAAAATGGCAAAGAAAAACAAAATTAAATTTGGATCAATCGTACCTCTTATAGGTGGGATGACAGTGGCTAACTCAAAAATAGTAGGACATGATCCTGCATTCTTTTTATCATATCCGCCATTCGCAGGAAATGATTCTCACGCTACAAACTATTTTAAGAAAACACCATACATTGTAATTGAAGGCGAAGAAAACGTATTACCCGAAGATCAAAAAGCTCTTTTTGAAGATGTGGATTTTGTATCTGCTGTTTGTCCTTGTGCAGGTCTTTCAATGCTTAATTCAAATAACGGATCAAGCGAAAAAGCAAGAGGTTCTGATGCTGCTCAAAATGAATGGATGTACAAATCAGCTGAATTGGTTTTAGAACATGTTAAACCTAAAGTATTCTGGGGCGAAAATGCACCAGGACTTTATACTTCTATGGGTGCTGGAGTGGTTGAAAGATTGAAAGAAATTGGTAAAAGAAATGGTTATTCATTGTCTTTAATTAAAACTGATACATTCGTTCACGGTATCCCACAACACAGACACCGTTCTTTTTACTTTTTCTGGAAAGACAGTGAAGCTCCTATTTTAGGTTATCATAAACGCGAAGCACCTTTACTAAAAGATTATCTTGAAGAAATACCTGAAGGTTGTACTTTAATGGATAAAGGGTTTGGTTTAGGCGCATTGGAAGATAATCAATGGATTCAGTTCTTAAAACATAAAAACTACGATATTAAAGATGCTATTGCATCTCCAGCAATGACAGTTTTACAATTAATTTGGCGTGAAGGCTGGATAAATGATGCTATTATATGGGGTAAAGAAAACGAAAAACGTGATGTTTGGAGATTATGTGAAAGAGCAGAAGCAAAAGCTAAAGATGGTAAAGGTGTATGGGATGCAAGTCCTTTACTTTTTAATGAAGCAACAAATGCAATTATTGCTAAGAACTCTGGGATTGTACACCCTAATGGTGAAAGAGGTATAACTGTTCGTGAAGCAATGCACTTAATGGGATTACCTCATGATTTTGATTTACAAGGTGGTCATTGGAATCACATTTGCCAAAATGTTCCTGTAAAAACCGCAAGTGATTGGACTACTGAAGTTATACGTTTTATTAAAGGTGAAATTACTGAATTTGGTGGTGACTTTGTAAAACAGAATAATGTAACACAAAAAGTCGATTACGCTGAAAATAAAATGCGATCAAAAGTTTTATTTTAATGAAACTTTATTAACTTTTTATGATATAATTTATATGAAATTACTTATAATAGAAGGACAAGATCGTTGTGGTAAAGATTCTTTAATCAATGCTATTTCTGCTGAATATCCTAACATAATTAAAAGACATTGGTCATTTCCCAAAGGAAGCACTAATGAAGATAAAACCACATATCAAAAAGATTCGTTTAATTGGGAATTTGAAAATTACCGTGTAACAAAGTCCCGTCGTTATCAACAAAATAATCTTATGATATGGAATCGTGCACACCTTGGAGAGTTGGTTTACGGTTCCCTGTATCGTAACTCAAACCCTGAAAATTGGGTTATGCAACTTGAAGAAGAATATGAATTTCATAAAGATCCTGATGTGTATCTTGTTTATCTTTATGCAGATCCTGAATTTATTGTAAAGAAAGATGACGGAGAATCATACTCTGCAAAACTTGATGATAAGCGAGCTGAATTAGAAGTTTTTATGAAAGCTTTTAAAGATTCAAAAATTATACATAAACTCGCAATTAAAGTAAATGAAGGTGATTCGTATGTGTCTAAAGAAAGTATCATTAATCAAGTAAAACAACTACTAAATGAATAATAATCTTAATACAGAATACCACAAATTAATTAATAAGATTGAAACACAAGGCTCAGTTTCTGCACCCAGAGGATTAAAGGTTAAAGAATTGGAAATGGAAAGATTAACGATTAATCCACTGTTTGCAATTCCTGACTTTGAGGTTAGACCTTTTAACTTTAAATATTTTCTTGGTGAAATGTCTTGGTATTTAAAGCGAGACAGAAACATTGACTACATTAATCATTTTTCATCTTTTTGGAAAAATATTGCTGATGAAAATAATGAAATCAATTCTAACTATGGATTTATGTTATTTGGTGAGCAATTACAATGGGCGCTTGATTCATTACTGAATGATAAGAATACTAGGCAAGCAATCGCTTTTGTAAGTAGACCTTCAGTTCAGTATAAAGGTAATAAAGATTTCGTTTGTACAATATATCTTAACTTTTGGATTAAGAATGATAAACTTAATATGAAAGTACAAATGAGATCTAACGATATTTTTTATGGGTTATCTTATGACGCTCCTTTCTTTGCATTTGTACAGCAAACTATGTGGAAATTGCTTAGAGATAAATATACTGAATTGGAACTTGGTACTTATTATCATTGTGCTGATAACATTCATTTTTATGAAAGACATTTTGAATTAGCGGATCAGATCGTAAAAGAAAAAGTTAAAGAGCCAATTATGTTTTTGCTTCGTGAACCTCTATTTACATTAAGTAATAATGAAATGGAATTAACATCAGCAGGCAAACAATTTATTTCCGATGTAGATTCTTTAGTAGAATCTGGTGAAAAAATAACACAAGAAATTTCAAAACAAATATTAACCAAATACTTTTTTATTCAATAACTATGGAAACCGAAATTAAAGAGAAGAAAATTAAAATTGCAAGAACAAGATCAGGAGTACCTTGTCTATGGGAAAGCACAATGAAATTCGCGGATCTTAGAAGAGCTACCGCTATATTAGGAAATGAAGGTGAATCAAAACCTGCAGTTTTCTTAAATAAAGAAAAAGAAAAACAAGCGCTGGTTCCAATCGTGCCAGGAGATCATATTGCAAAGGTTTTTGAAGATAAACACGGATTAGCACTATCAGTATTTAAAATTGTGGAAATTTCTCCAATGGAAAACACTGCAAGCATTATCCCAGTTTACAGAAAATCTTCTTTAATCTCTGATTACTCTGTGCCAACTGATTACGAAGGAATGATTAGCACATGTATGAATAAACTTGAAAATCCTAAGAATGTTATTTCATATATGAGTTCAGCAGAAACTGTATAAAAACATAAACACATCAATGTTTACCAAGAACCTACTTCCTTTTCAGGATTTTTTAAATGAATCTACAAAATCACAACTAAAAAAAGTGATGATTACTCGAGCAGAAAAGCTTGAAGATTCGCATATCACGGGTTCCGAGTTTAAAGCAAAAGATTATTGGAAAATAATCACAAGAAAAACAAAAAACATTTCTCACGAATTTCCTGTTCTTAATTATGATGTAACAGCGCTTGAGCAATTAATTAAAAGCGGTGAAATTGATTTAAAGCAAGTTTATAATAAGCCGGACGCTCGTGAAAATGTTTCTTCAAAATCAGCATTTACCGAAAAACACAAAGACAGCAATTACATGGTGCCTTCGGTATCTAATCCTAAAGAAATTAGCAAACTTAATTTTCCTATTGTTGCTAAGCCTGACAATCGTCATAGCGGTTTAGGTATTCAAGTTTTTAAAGATAAGAAAGAACTTGATGAAGCTGATTTGAGTAAGTTTTCCTTGTTTTCTGAAAAGATTGACATTAAGAGTGAACATAGATTTTTTGTATGGAGAGGAGAAATACTTCAGTGGTGTAAACGAGAACCTCTTGATGAATCCACTAAAGATATTTCAAAAAAGAAAGCTAATGAAGAAACAAACTTTGCTTACATTCTTACACACGGTAAACCTGCAGAAAACATAATTAAACTTTGTAGTTATTTTTCTGATGCTCATAAAGGATTAGATTTTTATGCTGTTGATGTAGCAGAATCCAAAGATGGGAAACTTTATGTATTTGAGATGAACACAGAACCTGGACCAATTTTTGGTGTTATGGCTCTTGTGTATCGTAAAATATATGAAGATTGGTTTAAAGAAAAATTAACAGATGAAACAATTGATCTTTTAAATGAGTATCGCAATAATGATATTAAAGAAACTTTAAAAGATAATCCTGAGTGGAGTGTTACCAAGTAGTTAAATTGTTAATAACTTTTAGTTCTGGGATACTTATCTTCAGAACTTTTTGTTTATATTTACATATAATAATAAAGGAGAAGATATGTATAAACTTTATTTAGACGATCATCGTAAGCCCGCTGACAGCGCAAAAAAGTTTCCTGAATTGGCTCATCTTTATGAGTGTAAAGATTGGATAATGGTTTCAAGTTTTGATGAATTTACCAGAATCATCAGATATAATTGGGAGCATTCAGAATTCCCATCTGTGATTTCATTTGACCATGACTTGCATGTAGAACACACAAAATGGTATTTTGAAAATGGTGGTCACGATAATCCGCCTAATCCAAATGATGCTCATTTTGTTAATAAGACAGGAGAGGATTGTCTATTTTGGTTAATTTCACATTGTGAAGCTACTAAAATGCCGTTTCCTGAATGTTATGTTCATAGTGCAAATCCTAAAGGGCGTGAAAATCTTGAAAAACTAATTGCACAATATCAAAAATTTTTAAGAAAGATCGATGGCGAAATGGGGTAACTATTCACAAGAAGACGAACAGGCATATCTTGCAACAGCAAGAGTAATTCATAGAATGATTAAACCAAGAAGTCCTATCGTTCGTGAGTACATTGAAGATCCGCAAGATCCTGAATACATACACGTAATTGTTAAAAGAAAAAAAAGTGGGGAATGGACAAGTTCCTCAATGATAGTTGATACTCACCTATGCACTTGGTTAGATTATGATTTAAACAATGGGTGGAATTTTGAAAATAAGTAAATGAAGAAAATATTAGTTACGGGTGGAGCTGGATTTGTTGGTTCAAACCTAATTAAAAGATTAAGAATAGACTATCCAGATGCAGAAATAACATCATACGATAATTATTTTACAGGTAAGAAAGAAAATCACGTAGAAGGCGTAAAATACTTAACTGGAGATACTTGGGATATTACATACGCGTTCTCTAACGATAAAGGAACATTTGATTTAGTTTATCATTTTGGAGAATATTCAAGAATTGTAAAATCTTTTGATGATGTTGCATATGTAAACCAAACCATTCTTGGAGGTACACCTAAAGTTCTTGAACTTTGCAGAAGATGGGGCGCTAAATTAATTTATTCAGCAAGTTCATCAAAATTTGGTAATAATGGCAAAGATGAAAATCTTTCTCCATATTCATGGGCAAAAGCAAAAATGGTTGAGCTCATTAAAAACTATGGAGAGTGGTTTGATCTTGATTATGAAATTTGCTATTTCTTTAATGTATATGGACCAGGCCAAATCACAGCTGGAGACTATGCAACTGTTATCGGAATTTTTGAAAGACAAAAATCTGAAGGTGTTCCACTTACTGTAGTATATCCTGGAACACAAACACGTGACTTTACTCACATAAATGATATTGTTTCAGGACTT
>Ga0315900_10008370_pt1 | contig 13322 bp, 8 predicted proteins | sample LakEriMetagenome_FD_203521 | JGI IMG/M metagenome (GOLD analysis project Ga0315900, IMG submission 203521) | Freshwater fungal communities from buoy surface, Lake Erie, Ohio, United States - Buoy 12 MA114 | ecosystem: Environmental > Aquatic > Freshwater > Lake > Lake biofilm | place: USA: Lake...
TCATATTTTTCTACGATGGCTCGCTATTTTCTTGAGTATGGAGAACGGGTCCTGACGGATGAGTTTCTTGATGCCGTGTTGGACAATGGTGGACTTCGACCTAACGAGCGGGAACCTTCAAGTAGTCTCAGAGAGTTGATTGAAAATTGTCATGAGATCATAGAGGCAGACTGTCTTCCGCGAGATGAGTTGTCTTTAGTGAAAAAAGCGCTGGAAATTCTGGAAGGAAGGTCTTGAAACTCAAGTGTGCTTCGAACTGTCTGGCGCCAAAAGCGCCTGCATTTCGGCATCGCTGAGCTGATGGAAATCAGCATAGGAAACGCTGATGCCGCCGTGGAAATCCTCGGTTTCCACGGCAATGATCTCATCCGCCGCGTCCTTCAGCGTGGCGATGGCCTCAGGGGCGGCGACCGGTACAGCAAGTACAAGCCGCGCTGCGCCGCGCTGGCGTAGCGCCTGCAAGGCCGCGCGGGCAGAGAAACCGGTCGCGAGCCCATCATCCACCAGAATGGCAATGCGCCCCTTGGGGTCCTGGCGGCGTCGGCCCTTCAAATAAACGGCGCTGCGACGGGCGAGTTCCAGTTTCTCCGCTACCAATACAGGCGCGATGATATCGTCAGTCAGGCCAGTATGGGCGATGATGTCCTGATTGAGCAGCGGTTCTGCAAGACCTTCAGCAATCGCGCCGAAACCCAATTCCGGCTGCCATGGCACGCCCAATTTCCGCACCAGCAGAAGGTCAAGCGGGGCATGCAGGGCCTCAGCAATCGGTAGCGCCACCGGGACGCCACCGCGCGGCAAGGCGTAGACTACAGGATCAGTAAAGCCGCGCGCTTGCAGCAAGGGTACCAGGCTGCGCCCGGCTTCCTCACGGTCAGCAAAGCGTGGGTGTGCATGCAGCGAAAACGCCATGCCCAATCTTGGCATGGGGGTTGGCGGCCAGTCACGCTTTTCCTGGCGCCGCTTGCCCCCGAAAGGACAAGCGGCGCGCAGATGTTACCCCGCCGCCTTGGCTTCCCGCCGCCGCGCCGTCAGCACAAATTCGGTATAGCCATTGGGCTGTTCGCGGCCCTTCAACACCAGATCGCAAGCGCCCTTGAAGGCCGGGCCGTCAAAACCCGGCGCCATGGGGCGATAGGCCGTATCGCCGGCATTCTGCCGATCCACCACGGCGGCCATGCGCTTCATGGTTTCCATGACTTGCGCTTCGCTCACCACGCCATGGCGGAGCCAATTGGCGATATGCTGACTGCTGATGCGCAAAGTCGCGCGGTCTTCCATGAGGCCGACATCATTGATGTCCGGCACCTTGGAACAACCCACGCCCTGATCCACCCAGCGCACCACATAGCCCAGAATGCCCTGCGCGTTATTGTCGAGCTCCGTCTGCACATCGGCAGGGGACCAGTTCGTGTCACGCGCCAGCGGCACGGTCAGGATATCATCCAGCTTGGCACGGCGGCCGCCCTTGGTGATTTCATCCTGCCGATCAGCAACGCTGACCTGGTGGTAGTGCAGCGCATGCAAGGTGGCCGCGGTGGGCGATGGCACCCAGGCTGTGGAAGCGCCGGCCTTGGGGTGGCCCACCTTCTGGTCGAGCATCGCCGCCATGGCATCCGGCATGGCCCACATGCCCTTGCCGATCTGCGCGCGCCCGCGCAGCCCGCAGGCAAGGCCCGTGTCCACATTCCAATCCTCATAGGCCTTGATCCAGGCGGCACCCTTCATGTCGTTCTTGCGAATGACAGCACCCGCTTCCATGGCCGTGTGGATTTCATCGCCGGTACGATCCAGGAAGCCCGTATTGATAAAGACCACACGATCCTTGGCCGCTGCGATGCAGGCTTTCAAATTCACCGTGGTCCGGCGTTCCTCATCCATGATGCCCATCTTGAGTGTGGCGCGCTTCAAGCCCAACGCATCTTCCACGCGGGCAAAAAGCGTATCCGCCCAGGCCACTTCTTCCGGCCCATGCATCTTTGGCTTCACGATATAAACGCTGCCGGCGCGCGAATTCAGCCGCTTGCCGCGAATATCATGCATGGCAATGACGGATGTGCAGAAGGCATCCAGAATGGTTTCCGGCACTTCCGCCCCATTCAGCTTCACCGCATCAATCATCATGTGGTGGCCAACATTGCGTACCAGCATGACCGAACGGCCATGGAGCGTAATTGCACCCCCCGCCGGGCGCTGAAACACGCGGTCTGGATTGAGGCGACGGACCATGGTCTTGCCGCCCTTTTCAAAACTCGCTTCCAGATCGCCACGCATCAGGCCAAGCCAATTGCGATAGACCGCGACCTTGTCTTCGGCATCAACGGCGGCGACGGAATCCTCGCAATCCTGAATGGTGGTCAGCGCGCTTTCCAAGGCTACATCGGCAATGCCCGCCGCATCGGTCTTGCCAATCGGATGCGCGCGGTCCAGCCGCACTTCAAGATGCAGGCCGTTATTGACGAAAAGCAGCGAAGACACGGCATGCGCTTCGCCCAGATAGCCCACGCATTGGCCAGGCCGCGCGAGGCCCGTCTTGCTGCCATCCTTTAGCGTCACTTCCAAAGCGCCACCTTCAATGCGGTAGCCCGTGGCATCGCTATGAGATCCCTTGGCGAGCGGCACGGCGCTATCCAGCACGCCGCGCGCATAGGCAATCACCTTGGCGCCGCGTTCCGGATCATAGCCCTTGCCAGAAGCGGTGCCGGGGATGGCATCCGTGCCGTAAAGCGCATCATACAGACTGCCCCAGCGCGCATTGGCCGCATTCAGCGCATAGCGCGCATTGGACACCGGCACGACAAGCTGCGGCCCGGCCATGGAGGCAATTTCCGCATCCACGTCGGTGGTCGCGACGGTCACACTCGCGGGTTCCGGCAGCAGATAGCCGATTTCCTCTAGGAAGGCGGTATAGGCCGCCTGATCAATCGGCTTGGCGGGGTTGGCGCGGTGCCAGGCATCAATCTTTTCTTGCAGGGCGTCGCGCTTGGCGAGCAGCGCGGCATTGGTCGGCACCATCTCACGCAGCGTGCGTTCCATTGCGTCCCAGAAGCGGGCTGGTTCCACGCCCGTGCCGGGCAGGGCTTCGGTTTCAATGAAATTCTTCAGAATGGGGGCAACAAAAAGCCCCTTTGATGCAGACATTGGCGCGCTCCCGAACAGGGGCGGTTCTTGGCCCGCCCGTAGAATCCGGAGAGTTCCATAAAAGGAAAGGCACGGCGGAGCAAACGGGGCGGGGGCTTGCCGGAAGGCCCAAGCGGCGCAAGGCTAGGGGCGCAAAAACCCGAGGAAACCCGATCATGGCCTGGACCCCGCCGCGTCACACTTCCCAGCATTGGCACGTCACGAAGCCCGCAGCCTCTGGCCGCAAGGGCATGGTGGCGTCCCAGGCGCGCGGCGCCGCCGAAGCGGGTGTGGCCATTCTGGAAGCCGGCGGCACGGCAGCCGATGCGGCGGTAGCCACGGCCTTTGCGCTGGCGACGCTGGAGCCCTGGAATAGCGGCTTGGGCGGCATTGGCTTCGCGCAGGTGATGTCACCGGGCGGCGCGGCCGAGACCTTTGATTTCGGCCCGGTTTCCCCGCGCGGCTTGAAGCCTTCCGCCTTCCCCATGACCGGCAAGATGAAGGCGGATTTGTTCACCTGGCCGGAAGTGTTGGAAGACCGCAATGTGCATGGCCCGCTTTCCTTCGCCATCCCCTCCGCCGTTGCGGGCTATATGGAATTGCATGCGCGCCATGGCCGCATGCCGATCAAGGATGTGCTGGCGCCGGCGGTGGCACTCGCCAAGCGCGGCTTGGCGCAGGATTGGTTCACCACGCTGAAAGTGGCCAATTCGGCATCCGTGCTGAAGCTTTATCCAGAGTCCGCGCGCATCTACCTGCCGGGCGGGCTGCCGCCTGTGGCGCCCTATCAGGGATCGCCGGGCTTCTTCCAGCAGGGCAATCTGGCCGCCACGCTGGAACGTCTGGCGCATGCGGGCCTCACTGATTTCTACACGGGCGATATCGCCGCTGCCATTGCCGCGGATTGCAAGGACATGGGCGCCTTTGTCAGCGCCGAGGATTTGGCGCATTGCAAGGCGCGTGTGCTGCCGGCACTGGAAGCCGCCTGGCGCGGCAAACGGCTATTCCTGGCCAATGGGCTGACTGCGGCGCCCACGCTGATGCGCGTGCTGGAAGGCATGAAGGGTGCGGATTTCTCCGGCAAGGCGCCTTCGGCCGCCTGGTATGCGCAATTGGCGCGCGTGATGCGCGCTGCCTACGCCGAACGCTTGGCGGGGCTTGGGGATGCGGAACCGAAGGCGGCCGAATCCTGCACCACCCATCTGACGGTCGCCGATAAGAACGGCATGATGGTCGCCATGACCACCACGCTGCTGTCCAGCATGGGCAGCCGTGTGGTGCTGCCGAAATCGGGCGTGCTCATGAACAATGGCGTGATGTGGTTCGACCCGCGCCCCGAAGCCGCCAATGCGCTGGCGCCAGGCAAAAGGCCGCTGACGAATATGTGCCCAGTCATCGCTGCCGAGGGTGATAAGCCCGTGCTTGCCACGGGCGCTTCCGGTGGGCGGCGTATCATGGCGTCCGTCTTCCAGATGCTTTCCTTTGTTGCCGATTTCGGCATGGAACCGGAACAGGCCGCGCATCATCCGCGCCTTGATGTCTCGGCGCCTGAGGGTGTCACCGCCGATATCCGGCTTGGCGCGGAAACCCTGGCCGCGCTGGCTGCCGAGGATGAGGTGACTGAAGTCGAACACGCGGTGCTGCCGGTGAATTTCGCCTGCCCCAATCTGATCCGCATCGGCGCCGACGGCACACGCACCGGCATTACCGATGTGATGAGCCCCTGGAGTGCGGCAATCGCCGAAGCGTAAAACAAGCAAAAAGGAAACGCCCATGAAACGTCGTCATTTGCTGCAAGGGGCCGCGGCGCTTGCCGGGGCCTCGGGATTTGCCGCGCCTTCGCTGGCGCAGCCCGCGCGCACCGCCACGCTGCGCTTCGTGCCGCAGGCCAATCTGACCGCGCTTGATCCCATCTGGACGAGTGCGATTGTCACGCAAATGCATGGCTATCATGTCTATGACACGCTCTATGCTGTGGATGGCCAGCAGCGCGCCCGCCCGCAAATGGCCGCCGGGCATGAGGTTTCCGCCGATGGCCGCGTCTGGCGCATCCGCCTGCGTGAAGGGCTGTTCTTCCATGATGGGGAGCCTGTGCGTGCGGCGGATTGCGCGGCATCGCTCGCGCGTTGGTCGCGGCGTGATCCCTTCGGGCAAATCCTGGCAGCGCAGGTGGAGGAATGGCGCGCCGCGGATGATCGCACGCTGGAAATTCGCCTGAAACGCCCCTTCCCGCTTTTGTTGGATGCGCTGGCCAAGCCCGATTCCAATGTGCCTTTCATCATGCCGGAACGCTTGGCCAAGACCGATGCCGGCACGCAAATCAGCGAAGTTATCGGCAGCGGCCCCTATCGCTTCATGCGCGATGAATTCGTCTCTGGCAGTCGCGTGGTTTATACGCGGAATGACCGCTATCGCCCGCGCGATGAACCATCCGATTGGGCGTCCGGCGGCAAGGTTGCGCATTTCCCGCGCATTGAATGGCATATCCTGCCCGACCCCGCGACCGCGGCGGCCGCACTGCAATCAGGCGAGATTGATTGGCTGGAACAGCCCTTGGCCGATCTGGTGCCAACGCTGCAGCGCAACCGCAATATCGAAGTGGGCATTCTGAACCCAACAGGCTTGATGAGCATCATGCGCCTTAACCACCTGCAAGCGCCCTTCAATAATCTGCGCGTGCGACAGGCGGTAGCTTTGGCGGTTGATCAGACGGATTACATGCGCTCCACGCTCGGTGATGATCGCAGCATCTGGCAGGAATGCCGCAGCCTCTTTCCCTGTGGCACGCCTTATGGCGTTGAGAATCTCTCGGAACTCAATGCGCCGCCGCGCAGCCTGGATCGCGCCCGCGCCGCGCTGCAAGCCAGCGGCTACAACGGGGAGAAGGTTGTCATCATCAACCCGACCGATTTCCCGCTGATCGGCCCGCATGGGCAGGTGACGGCAGATCGGCTGCGCCGTATTGGCATGAATGTGGAGTTGGCGGAAACCGATTGGGGCACGGTGGTGCAACGGCGTGTGCGCACCGAACCTGCCGAGCGCGGTGGCTGGAGTATTTTCCACACTTATGGATCATCGTTGGCGTATCTGAACCCTGCGGTGAGTTCGCTGGTGAAAGGCCCGGGCGCGACAGGCTGGTTTGGCTGGTATGACAGCCCAGTGATGCAGGAACGAATCCAGGCCTGGTTCGATGCGCCAGATGCCGCGCGGCAAAAGACGCTGGCGGATGAAATCAATAAGCTTGCGCAGGATGATGTGGCGACCATCCCGCTTGGCCAATTCCGCATCCGCAGCGCCTGGCGGCGCAGCATTACCGGGCTGGCGCAGGGCAGCATGCCCTATCCCTGGGGCGTGCGGCCCGCTGGCTAAGCATTTTCAAGCCAAGTGGAATCACATGGCGACTCGGAAAATGCGATCAAACAAGTTTTTAGTGTGTTGCCCGTGAACGCGTGAAAATTCTCATAAACTGATCAAAGGAGAGTAGCGTGGAGGACGACCAAATAACCCGCCCAGAGCATTGCGTGCAGCAGCAACTTGACGCCTACAACGCGCGTGACATTGATGCCTTTATGCGGTGTTGGGCCGAGGATTGCTGCTATTATGGCTTCCCGGACCAGCTTCTGGCTAAGGGAACGGCAGAGATCCGGGAGCGGCATCTCGTACGTTTTCGTGAACCGAACTTGCACGGGCGTTTGATCACGCGATTATCCGTCGATAACCTTGTCATTGATCAGGAGGTTGTTACGCGAACCTTCCCGGAGGGTCCTGGCGAGGTTGACGTGATTGCCATCTACGAGGTGGAAAGAGGAAAGATTTCCAACGCTTGGTTCAAAATGGGGAAACCTAGGCTCCAGAATTCCTCACCGTGAAAGGTGATCGGGTAACCCACTGATTTAGACCGCCCGCTTCCCCTGAATAATGCGCCAGATGCTCTCAGACGTGATCGGCATATCCACATGTGCCACCCCCAGCGCATCACAGACCGCTGAAATAATGGCGGGCGGCGCACCGCAAGCGCCGCCCTCACCGGCGCCCTTCACGCCAAGATCATTGGATGGGCAGGGCACCACATTCAGATCAAGATTGAAGGAAGGCGCATCACCGGCGCGCGGCATGCAGTAATCCTGAAAAGTCGCCGTCAGGAATTGGCCACTTTCCGGATCATATTGCGCATGTTCCAGCATGGCCTGACCAATGCCGGCCATGATGCCGCCATGGCATTGGCCATGCACCAGCATGGGGTTGATCGGCACGCCAACATCATCCACCGCCGCGTAATTGGCGATGGTGACTTCGCCCGTGGTAGGATCAATTTCCACCTCCGCGACATGGCAACCATTGGGGAAATTGCATTCCGTGTCGCGCGTGTAAGTCAGCTGTTCGTCTAGACCTGGGGTTTCACCAGGCGGCAGGCGCGCAGGGTCATGCGCGGCGGCGATCACCGCGGGCCAGCTTGTGGCGATATCTGTCCCCGCGACGCTGAAGCGACCATTGAGGAATTCAATATCTGCCACACCCGCTTCCAGCAGATGCGCGGCAATGCGCTTGGCTTTTTCAATGATCAGCATCGCAGCACGGCTGGTGGCGACACCGCCCATTTGCGAAGACCGCGATCCACCCGTGCCACCGCCCTTCAGCACAACATCCGAATCTCCCTGGATCAGATCAATGGCATCAAAAGGCAGGCCAAGCTTTTCAGACAGGATTTGCGCAAAAGCCGTTTCATGCCCCTGGCCATGGCTAAACGTGCCGACGGTCAGCTTGGCGCAGCCTTCAGGCGTCAACGCCACACGCGCCCATTCAAAAGGCTGCCCGCCTGAGGCTTCAATGAAATAGCCAAGCCCGATGCCGCGCAGCTTGCCGTGCTTCGCGGCTTCTGCTCGGCGCGCAGCAAAGCCCTGCCAATCCGCCAGGTTCAGCGCCATATCCTGGGTTTCCGCAAAACGGCCGGAATCGATCACATTGCCGGCGACATTGCGATACGGGATTTGATCCGGGCGGATGTAATTGCGGCGGCGAATTTCTTCCCGCCCAATGCCAAAGGCCGCAGCGCCTTGGTCGAATAATCTTTCAAGCACATAGGCAGTTTCCGGCCGGCCGGCGCCGCGATAGGCATCGGTCGGCACTGTATTGGTAAACACGCAGCGCACCTGCACATTCAGCGCCTGAAGGTCATAGACCGTACCATTGATGCGCCCGCCCGCCATGGTGGGCACGCGCGGGCCGAAATCCAGCAAATAGGCGCCCATGGCGGCCAAGGTGCGAATACGCACGCCAATCGCTTTGGCGTTGTCATCAAACGCCATTTCGGCATGCGTCACATGGTCGCGCCCATGCGGGTCTGACAGGAAGGTCTCCGTCCGGCCCGCGCGCCATTTCACCGGTCGGCCAAGCTTTCGCGCCGCCCAAAGCACCATGGCGCTTTCTGGAAACAGCTTGCCGCGCAAGCCGAAACCGCCGCCGACATCGGGCGAAATGACTCGGATTTTCTCGAGCGGCACGTTGAAGACCAGCTTCGCCAGATTATCGCGTACCTTGACCGCGCCCTGGGATGGCGAAACCAGCGTCCAGCGTTCCCCATCCCAATCGCCGAGGGCAACACGCGGTTCCATCGGATTGCCGACAATGCGGTTCTGCACCAGATCAACCGAGACGATGCGCGCCGCCTTGGTGAATGCCTCATCCGCTTCGGCGGCGCGGCCACTATCCCAATGAACGCACAGATTGCTGCCCTGGTCTTCCCAGATCACCGGTGCGTCAGCATCAAGCGCGTTGCCGGTTTCCGTGATGCTCGGCAGGGTTTCATAGTCAATCTGGATCAGTTCGGCGGCATCCATTGCCTGATCACGGGTTTCCGCGACCACCAGCGCGACCGGGTCCCCCACATAGCGCACGCGTTCGGTTTGCAGGATATGGCGCGTGGGGGCGAAAAGCGGCTTGTCCTTGCCCGGCACTTCTACCTGCACCGGCAATGCGCCCACGCCATCAGCGATAGCGTCTTGCCCTGTCAGAACCGCCAGCACGCCAGGGGCTGCGCGCGCTTCACTGATATCCATGGAAATGATGCGCGCATGCGCATGAGGTGAACGCAGCACCACCGCATGCGCCTGGCCGGGGCGGTTCATGTCATCCGTATAGGTGCCGCGCCCTGTCAGCAGCCGCACATCTTCCTTGCGCCGTACCGGTTGACCAATGCCGAACTTATCCATGACCTACTTCCCCGTTATTTCTTCAAGCGCCTGCGCGACGCTGGTGATGCGCGCCACTGGGCGCAGCCCTTCAATCGCCGCCTGATGCACGCCAGCGGAAAACGCCGCGCAGCCATCTTCCAGCACGGTCACCTCGAATTCCCGCACATGCGCGCCGCGCACGGTGGAAGCCACACCACCATTGGTGACAATGCCCGCCACCAATAGCTTGCGAATGCCCGCCTTGCGCAAGGCCCATTCCAGGCGTGAATTCCAGAAAGCATCATAGCCGATTTTCTCGACCATCAGATCGGATGGCGCCAATTCATCCACCAAAGCCTGTCCCCAGGATGCCGGCGCAAAATCCCCTTTGCGAAGGAAGGGCCGCATTTGCTTGAGGTGCTCCGCAATGAAGGGCTCGCCCCCCTTGCCTGGCACCAGCGTGAAATGGGTGGAAGCGATCCAGCCACCTTGGGCGCGCATGGCCTGACACAGCGGCGCAAGGCGTGCGGGCAGTGCTGCGATGGTCGCATCACCTTGCCCGCCGCGCGCATAAGCGCCCTTGGGGTGAATGAAATCATTCTGCAAATCACAAAGCAGCAAAGCGGTTTCGCTGATGGGAATGGCGCTGTCCATCATCACGCCCTTTCGATAATCAAATTGCCAAAGCGATCCACCCGCGCCACCAGGTCAGGATCCACCACCACGGTTGCGTCGGGTTGTTCCAGAATGGCGGGGCCGGGGATTTCAGCGCCCACCGGCAAATCAAGCCGCGCATAAATGCGAGCCTCATGCCAGGCGCCATCGAACCAAACCTGCCGCGCGCCGCGCGCTGCTGTTTCAAGGCTTGCCTGAGGCCCAGGGGCGAGTGCCGCCAAATCAAAAGCAGGGCGCCGGCCAATCGCGGCAGTCCTTAAGGAAACGATCCTGACGGGCAAGCCGGGCAGCAAGCGACTGAAGGCGCGTTGATAGGCGGCCTCAAAAGCCTGACGCACAATCCCCTGCGTCACGCCGGTGCTATTGCCTGAGACGGTTACGGGCAAGGGTACGGCAACGGTATGCGTCTGCCCGGCGTAATGCATATCAAGCGTGAACAGGGTTTCAATCGCCTCCACCGGCAGGCCGGCATCACGCACCACTGCCACCGCAGCACTTGCTTCGCGCACCAGATGCGCATCCAGCGCGGCGGAATCGAGACTGTCCAAATCCAGATTGAGCGTGCGCACCTGATCATGCCGCACATCGGCGATGATGCAGCCAAGTGCTGAGGTAACCCCCGGAAAGCGCGGTACCAAAGCGGCCTTCAAGCCTACTTCGGTCAGCAAGGCACCAACATGCAGCGCACCGCCGCCACCGAAGGGAAGTGCCACAAACCGCGCCGGATCAAGCCCGCGTTCGATGGAAACAAGCCTGATGGCGCCAGCCATTTTCGCATTCGCCACACGCAAAATGGCCTCTGCCGCCGCCATGGCATCCAAGCCCAATGGCGCACCGACATGCTGTTCAATTGCAGCCTTGGCCGCCGTAACATCAAGGCTGGTGAGCGCACCGCCAATCGGCCGCGCGGCGTTGATGCGACCCAGCACCAAATTTGCGTCTGTGAGCGTCGGGCGATCATTGCCTTGGCCATAACAGACCGGGCCCGGCCGGCTGCCCGCACTTTCCGGCCCCACTTGCAGCAAGCCACCGCGATCCACCGCCGCGATGGAACCGCCGCCCGCACCAATCGTGGTGATTTCAATCATCGGGGATCGGATGACCAGGCCGAAATCAATCGTCGCCTGCGCGGCCAAGGCCATTTGCCCAGCGGCAATCAAGGACACATCAAAGGAAGTGCCGCCCAGATCGCAGGTTATCACATGGCTGAAGCCAGCCGCCTTGGCGATGGCACCCGCCGCAATCACGCCCGCCGCCGGGCCTGACAGCGCGGTGCGTGCCGGGAAGCGCCGCGCAGTTGCGGTGGACATGATCCCGCCATTGGATTGCACAATATGAAACCGCCCACCGAAACCTTCCTCGGCCAGCGCGCCTTCCAACTTGCCCAGATAACCCGCGACCAAGGGCTGCAAATAGGCATTGAGTGCGGTGGTCGAGGCCCGTTCAAACTCGCGAATTTCCGGCAGGATTTCCGAGGAAACCGAAACATGCGGATTGGGCCAAATGCGCCGTACCGCCTCAGCCGCTGCCTGTTCATTGGCAGGATTGGCATAGGCATTGATGAAAATAATCGCGCAAGCTTCGGCGCCTGCGGCCAGTAATTGCCGCGCGGCTGCTTCCACCGCCGTGATGTCAACCCGCGTGTGGATACTGCCATTCGCGAGGCAGCGTTCCGGCACTTCCAGGCGCATATCGCGGTCAGCGATCGGCTGGAAATCTCCCCACAACCCCCAAGTATGGCGACGGTCCCGGCGCCGCATTTCCAAGACATCGCGAAAGCCCGCCGTTGTGATCACGCCAAGCTTGGCGCCCTTCCTTTCCAGCAGCGCATTGGTGCCAACCGTCGTGCCATGCACCACCGCCGCCATGCCGGCAGCACCGCCAAGCGCGCGTAGGCCCGCGAGAAAACCGGAAGCCTCATCACCGCGCTGGCTTGGCACTTTCGCGGTCTGGAAGCGTCCCATAGCGGGGTCGAACAGGAAAAGATCAGTGAAGGTGCCACCGACATCAACGCCAACAATCGCGCCGCTCATGATACGCGCTTTCCGTAATCGCGCAGCGCCGCTTCGGCGCTGACATAACCAAGGCGGATATCACGCGCGATAGCGTGCAAGGGCCGCGCTGCGGGATCGCCCCAACCGCCACCGCCCGGACTTTCCAGCCGCACGCGTTCACCCTGACTGATGGAAACACCAACAATCTTGCTTGCCATCGGCGGTGTTTCACCCGCCTCCCCCCAAGTGAAGCGATTAAGCGCGCCATCAGCGCCGCCCGCCACACCAAAGGGCGCGAAACGCCCGCGTTCACCGAGCAAAGCCACTTCCGTGCGGCCCGGCGCCAGTGCCTCAATCTCATAAATCGCGCCAACACCGCCGCGATGTTCGCCCGCGCCACCACTATCGGGGCGGAGCGCCCATTGCGTGAACATCACCGGATAGGCGGCTTCCAGAATCTCAACCGGCGGGATTGTCGCTGTTGAGATCGGGTTATTCGCGTGATGCAAGCCATCAGAGGCAGGGTTGCCACCAAGCCCGCCACCGAAGAAGGAAAACATCACCCAGCGCGTGCCATTCTCTCGCTGACCGGACAGCGCCAGCGCATTGATGGTGCCGAAAGGTGCGGCGGTGGCGGTGGCAGGGCGCGCCTTGCCCAGCGCGCCGAAAATCACGCCGATCAAGCGAAGGATGGTTTCGGTATAGCCGGCCACGGGTCGCGGTGCCTCCGCGCCCAATAGCGTCGTCGGCGGTGCAATGACTTCCACCGGGCGCAGCACACCCGCATTGGCCGGCACATCGGGGAACGCGTGCTTGAGCGCGACATAACAGGCCGCCACCGTGGTTGCGACCGAGATATTGAGCGGCCCGGCACAGGGCGGTGAGGAACGCGACATATCCAAAATCAGCCGATCACCCGTGATGGTCAAATCAAGCGCAATCCGCAGCGCCTCATCCTTCACGCCGTCATTATCCAGGAAATCATCAAAGCTGTAGCGCCCATCGGGCAGGGCCGCGATTTCCGCGCGCATCAGCGCTTCGGCACGGTCCGCCAATTGCGCGAAGGCGGCGGCAATGCGCGCATCGCCATAATCATCCAGCAATTCCAGCAGCCGCTTTTCACCGAGGTCGAGCGCGTTCAACTGCCCGTTCAAATCACCCCAATTGGATTGCGGCACGCGCGAATTGGCCGCCAAAATATCCAGAATATCCTGCTGCATTTGCCCGGCGCGGATCAGCTTCACCGGCGGGAAACGCACACCTTCCTGATGGCTTTCTGTTGCGCGCGGATTGTAATTACCCGGCACATTGCCGCCGATATCAAGCCAATGGCCAACACTCGCCACCCAGCAGAACAGCTTGC
>Ga0315900_10008371_pt1 | contig 13318 bp, 29 predicted proteins | sample LakEriMetagenome_FD_203521 | JGI IMG/M metagenome (GOLD analysis project Ga0315900, IMG submission 203521) | Freshwater fungal communities from buoy surface, Lake Erie, Ohio, United States - Buoy 12 MA114 | ecosystem: Environmental > Aquatic > Freshwater > Lake > Lake biofilm | place: USA: Lake...
TACCATTTCCCACTACTGTGAATAAGTTGCAGGAGACTCTAAGCATTGAACTCATCCCGTTAAACAGGAAGTAACGGTACGTTTCCTTTACGTTCATTGTAGATTTCCTCAGCAATTTCGTTCAGGCGTAGAAGCAACAATTCTAGAACCAAGCCACTCATCCACGTAAAGCTGGAGGGGCAGGACTCGAACCTGCAACCAACTGGTTAACAGCCAGACGCTCTACCATTAAGCTACCCCCCAGTAATAGGTACTTCGCAGCCGGAAACCCGTAAAAAGGTCCGTGTGGAGCAATTCCACTCCGTTTATTCGTTACTGCTTTCCCAAGATTTTTTTGGAATTCTCTGTCAAGGCGAAATTCTATTCTAGCACACCAATCGAGAAAGTAAAGTGGTTGTCATGGTCTGAATCGTCAAAAAACTCACCATTTGAATTTACTTCTTCTTTTTCTTCATCAGTTAAACTTCGATCAAGCTGTTCTTCAGCCCATTCTATTACCTTTTGAATGCCGTCATCATATGAGTTAACTGACAGTGATTTACCAAGAATGTTATTATGAATCTTACAAATAAACAAATTGCTCATTCGTCTTTCAACCTTTCTTTTGAGTTTCTTTGTTTCACAAAAATCTCTCGCACATTATACTCCAGAAGAAACGAAAGTCAATATCTACAGTTCAAAAAGTTCATACACTGTGGCCGCACTGTCGTTAACGCTCGTGTAGCCCGCGTTGAACAATTCCTCAGCACATCTGAGAGATGTTTCTTCATCGAAATAATCATACAAAATTTGAAACAGACTCTCTTGAGATGGCTTTGTTTCAAATTTTTCTCGCCAAGGATATCCATCTACATTCTTCCTTACCAGCAAGTAAGTTTGGCCATTTGATTCGGTCATTACTTCCCTTTCAAGCTTTTGTCTTGCGACAGGATTATAATTCATACCCTCTGAATGTCAAGAGAAAAAGGCGAATAATGGGACTCGAACCCATCAAACCGAAGTCTTCCGTTAGCTACTAGGTCGAAAAAAGATAATTAGTCTCTTTTCCGGGAATTGAACCCGCAATCCTACGCCTGCCGATAGCTACTAGATCTATTCGCCCATCGAGTTGGGTAATTAGACCAACTCAATATCAAAAATTGCAATCAGTGTGTTCACAGTTTCCCCTAGGCGTGCATAGTTTCAAGGCTATGCTGCGTGACACTTTAAGGCTTTCGCCACTGGCATTGTCGTTTCCTATAGTTGTAACGACTATGCTTACAAATCCTACTGGACCCTCTTGTTTACGTCGTAGAGATTCCGAGCCTATTGACGGGCCGAACTATGTGTTGTTTACGGCACAACAATCTAGTTTCCGAAACAGATCCTTAAGCCGTTCTTGCAAGAAAGAGTGAATAAGGGAATCGAACCCTCAAGCCAAAGCCTGCCGTCAGCCCAGATTATGTAGCTGCTAGGTCTATTCACTCCATTGAGTCGTAGACTCAAAATGACCCATGTGGGATTCGAACCCAACCTGCCTAGCTTGAAAGGCTAGTAACCTCATCCAGAAGTCGAATGGGCCAAGATGCGGGGACGAACAAAACTTTATCTGTACTCGTAATACGAGACCTTATCTGTATTTGTTCAACTCCAGTATGAACCGGATCAATCCCCGCTGTGTTATTATACATCCCGCAAATAGGATGTCAAGATCTTAGTGTCACTTCTCCATGAAATTCGCGGAACGCACGCCGGATGAAACAGCTTGATTCGTCAAAGATTTTCCAGCCATACTTCGTACTCTGTCTGTGAAGGACAATTCCGTGGAAAGTTGACCCATGATCTCCTTCGCCTATATAGGCGACGACCAGATCCCCATCCTCATGGATGTACATTTTTCCATTCTCAAAATTTGTTTCAATCTTGGTTTCTTTTTTCATTGTTGAAGTGATCATTTTTTCACCTTAAGATTCTAGTACCAAAGTTCCCCGAAAATCAGTAAAAGCACAATGTCCGGAGTCAATATCCAGTACTACCCCTCCAATTTCACTACTAATCTTTGAGTGTAGAACAACCCCGTTTTTAGCCAACCGATTAGGAACATTTGAATTACACCCGAGAATACACATAACAACACGATCCCCATCTTCATAAAGATCACCGCAAACAAATTCTGTACTACGTTTGGCCTTCTTATCGATTTTCGACTTTGTCATTTTTACTCCAGTAAAGAAAGGATGTCAACAAAAAATCGAAGCTGCCAGACGGGAATTGAACCCGCGAAATCCTGCGTCACAAGCAGAACCCAGTAACCAACACTGGACAGGCAGATGTGACCTGTGGGGATCGAACCCACGACCTACAGATTAAAAGTCTGTTGCTCTACCAACTGAGCTAAGATCACAAAGGAGCACTTTCTTGTTCGTCACAAGCCCCGTGCCAGGGTATTATATCAGGTTCTCAGTCGTTGTCAACAACCAAAAAACCCAATTTCTTTGCCTTTGCCCGAATATATCGGACTTGGCCAGTTGCAACAATCTGGCCATCAACAATCAGCTTTGCCCATTTCGGACCCGTTGTTGCTCCATTCGTGATTACAGACACACGACGAACACGCAGAGTTGCTTTTTTCATCTCAACCTTACTCCAAAAGTTCCCACATGGATTTCAAAACAAACAAACATGCAGTTCCGTTCAACGATTCAAGTTCTTTTGGGACAAATCCTCCCCGCTTAATCCAGCCGTAAAGATTAGATATGTGATTTTTTAGCTCAACGGTTTCCTCCTCGTTGATGTCGCCTTCTTCTTCTGACAAATTCAACAAGCGAACGATTTCTTGCCACGTCTTGTTCGGGTCCATTGTACTGCCTTTTCTCTTTACTGTCAAGATCAAATCGAGAAAATTTTTCGTTCGGTGTTTTTGCAGGAAATGACTTCGTGCTTACTTTGAATTATTCGCTTGACCGCTTCAGCATCCACTCCACTCAGTGAGCGGATCTGTATTGTAAACGTATCCACAACGTTGTCAACCGTGAAAGTGCTGTGTGGTTGAACATTCTTACCATCAGGATGAACACAAACTACTTTCATTTTCTTTCCTTTCCTTTTTTTCTCTCACTCGCATGGATGTAATATACCAGATTAAAAAACAATGTCAACAGCAATTCGGCAGATTTTTGAGGTGAGAAAAAATAAAACTGCTATTGACAAAGGAATGCGGATTTGGTATAATTTAAGCCGCTTTGCTGCGGCGGCTTGCCGCAGCTATTCTCAATAAAGAGAAAGCGGAGCCTCTCATGTTAAGAGAAGCAAATCTTCTATTGTCGGAGTTCTCCACACTCCACGCATTTGAGGGCCTTTTACAGAATCCCAATATTCGCATCGCCCTTCCCACACAAAAATTTTCCTGCGTTTGTAGGTTTCATCGGGGACTGGATTGATATCCATTCTGTAAAGATCGTCGATTTCCTTTATCATCCAGTCAAGAGAATCGCCTTGCCAGAGTAGAGGAAAACCATCGTCTTTGCTCCACATATAGGCAATCAATTTTTCAGTCGGGATATCATTAGCATGAGTCATCACATGGCCTCGCATCGCAGGTGTCACAGTAAACAGAACTGTAATAGCAACCAGTCGTTGCCTGTCCGTCTGAATCAATATCGCCACCGCAATCCGGACACTGTCCCACATGACCGCCCGAATTATCCCATCCATCGCAGCACATATTAACTCTCCAGCTCCAGAATTTGTTTAATGGCGTCCAGTTTTTCTTTCACACTGTAAAAATCTTTTCTCCATAGTTCTCTCGATGTTTCAACGATTTCTAAGTTATGTCTTAAGCTCGTTTTCTCCCGCATTAAATGGATGATTTCATCTTCTTTTCTGCAGCATTTCAAAAAGAAAAAAAGTAGACCAAAGGATGAACACACGCCAAGAATGAGAAACATACTAATTGCTCCGAGACGAGAAAAAACCCCAGAAAAAACAAAATAAGGCAAGTAACAAAAACACAGTTTTCCCCTGTTTGTTGCGGCCACACAAGCCCCGCCGCACAGTGCGGCGGGGTGTATTTTATCGCACGTTCTCCGATCAGTGCTGCAGAAACAGGACGTTATTTCCTCGGGTACACATATTACACGCAACGGTATCTTTCGTGCCAGTGCAAGTTACACTATTGCGACCTTTTCTCATTTCTGGACAAGTCACGAATCTCTCGCCGTTGAGAATAACTAGCTTTGGAGCATCTGCTGCCGGCTTTTTCCCCTTTTTGGGAAATTTTCCGTCAGTGTCGCACCATGCAAAATGTTCAAAGCCAGCAGCTTTCGCGGCTGCCATATCGGCAGCGTCGTGAACGGAAGCGTAAATTGTGATGAAAGACGACAATCGAGTGATGATCCGACTGTCATAAAAGTGAGTATATACCCACATTTTCGGCAATGGCTTATCTTCTTTCAAAAGAGACAAACATGCCTCTTCGATGTTCTCAATATACTCCATATCGATACTGTTGTCAAGACCAAAATCACCCCGTTCATGCCAACGAATTGATTTTCCCTGACGGACAGCCTCAATCAGAAGGGACCGAATTTTCCCAGCTTCGGTAATGACATTTCTCAGCCCCTTGTTTCTCGCGGACGGGAATCGTTTTTCTGTGAATTCAGCATAACATCCATTTCCCAAAAATGAACATGAACTGGGACAGGTGTCCCCTACAGGCCGAGACACTACAAAACAACCTGAACCTAACTTTTCGTTACCCTGAGAAAACTCCATCGCTTTTCCCCTTTCAAGTTTTGTTGTCACTTGCGATAGGTGAAATATACCATACTTCAAAAATAACGCAATACTAAAACGGCAAAAAAATGGGATGAGAAAAAAAATAATTGGGATTGACAGGGAGTTGAGGATTTGGTATAATACAAGCCGCCTTTCGGCGGCGGCCTGCGCCGGCTAACAAATAAGAATGACCGTTTTGACAGAACGGCCAAACTGGATCGTAAAGGTGATCAGTCTATTTTTTCGATTTTGATAATGTCGAAAGTCACATGGTAATTCATTCCGAATTGGTCCTTGTGGAAGAACGCTCGCTGGAATTCTTTACTTTCGTCTTCTCTTTCTTCATAATACAAATCTCGCCCCACCCAGTCGCTTATCCGGCAGCCCACTTGCTCGTTAAGACCTCGCAGGGCCTCTTCTGGGGTTTTGTATGGGATCGCACCAAACCCTCCCGCTCCATGAATATGAACTGAGGCCCATTCATCAGCGGCAGCGGCTAGGACTTCGGTTTCTCTGACGTAGTACATTTGTTTTCCCCTTTTTGTTTTCTCGTCTCAACCATGGGTGTAATATACCAGACCACAAAAAAAACACAAGACTAAATCACAACAAAAACCCAAATGAGAAAAAATAAATTGCTATTGACTTGAGGGTAAGGGTTTGGTATAATGTAAGCCGCGTTTCGCACGCGGGCTGCGTCGGCTGTAAAAACCCAGCGGCCACGTAGGGGAGGCGTGACCGCCGGGAACGGGGAATTTCAGAATTGTAGGTCCAAAAGCATGTTTTCAATTTCATCAAGCTTCAATTCGATGGCTCTTATTTCGCAGAATGTTTTTTGGTCGATGTCTTTTCTACAACGAAGCGATCCAGTTCTTAATTCCTCTAAAGCCTTTACTAGGCTGCTAAAATGGACTCGAATCTTTTCCTCAGTGGTCATGTGCATGTTCATTTTGAAAACCTTTCATCATCTTTTGGATACGGGCCGTGTACACTTCTGCCAGAGACCACGAAAAAACATTCGTCAATCTCTATTGTGGCAACAACTCGACCTGAGACTAAAATTGTTCTTTTACCATCCATCGTTTCTGAGTCCATATTCTATCAGGAAAGGAAGAAAAGTCAAGTCAGACTATCAAATCTTCAATCCGAGAAAATTTAACCTGACAATGGCGTAAGGCGATTTCCAAATCTTCGATGCATTCGCCGTCGAATGCACCAGAGATATAAACGTCTTCACCGGAAAGCTGCATCCAGTCTTCAATCAAAACAGCCTCTGAATGCGACCCGCCCTCACAGAACCTGTCGGGATTATCCAACATTTCCTGTTTTTCCCACCCGTAGGCGTAGGTTTCTACCCTGTCGATATATTGGGCAATTTGCCAATAATCATCGTCAAGTTGAAAGTCTTCAAACCTTGTCAATATGACAAGATCGTATGTTTCGCGGGACAGGTGTTCGTGAAATTTTTCGACGAGTTCATCAAAACTCGTTCCAAATTTTTTGTATCCGGTTTCCCAAATACGCTCAAGATGATGAATGATCAAAACTTTGTTTGGCATGTTTTCCCCTTTGCTCTGATGAGTGTACTATAACACAAAACAAAAAAGAGTCAAGAGGAAATCGCCAGAAAATGGCGGAGAGAAAATTTTATTTTGGGATTGACAGGGAAGAAAAGATTTGGTATAATTAAGCTGCGTTTCGCACGCGGCCTGCCGCGTCTTAAAATATGGGGACGCCCTTGCTATATGGGCCGTCCCCTGAGTCTAAAAAATGAGAAGAACGGGCGGACCTCTGATCATTATCATCATCCTAGTATTTACAGGCTTCTGGAATTGGGGCTCTGTGGTGGAGCCATTGTCTCACGGCTTGCTTATGTTCCTCAATTGCGAGAAGAGCTTCTGAAAGCTTTTCCGCTGGCACAAATATCCGCTGGATTGTTGGCATCATATCGTCGCCGAAGCGAATTCTGCCGCCGGGTCCAGACCCAATCGGGGATACATTCCTCATCCGAATTGGTCGATTTTCGTGCTGAATGCCTCGCCCCCACAGCATCAATACGTGACTTATTTCTGTCGCTTCTCGAAACGCGAAATCATTCTCATTCATTGTTGGGTGTCGCTCCCAACACAGGACGAATCCTATACTAGGCTCGTCCTCTCGGTATTCAATACCGCGATCAGTGTAGATTTTCATCAGTTTCCCCCGAAAACCTGTTGATGGATTTCCCGATATTTCAATTGGCCCGCCTCTTTTGAGTGAGACGGGTTTTCTTCCGACCACTGAGTATACAATGCGGAAACTCGATCCGCAAGCTTTTCCTTTTTTGTTTTTACGTGTGGGATATGTAGAGCCATAATAGCTCTTTCATATGCTCTTGCATCGCACATCTCGTTTTCCCCTTTCGATAGGTGAAGTATACAATACCCTAAAGAATAGTCAAGACCAAATCGCCAGAAAAGTAAGATGAGAAAAAATAAAATTGGTATTGACAAGAGGGTTTTGATTTGGTACAATGGAAGCCGCTTTGCGGAAGCGGGCTGCGGCGGCTGTAAAAACCCAGTGGCCACGTAGGGGAGACGTGACCACCGGGAACGGGGAATTCCATCAGATCTGTTTTACGAACATTCTCCCGCGACTGTTCATATAAAACAGCATACCATCATGCTTAAAATAAGCATTTGAGTCGCCAGCAGATCCAATGAAGACAACGCCCGGCAGGTTATCTGCCAAAAAAGAGAATCCGACATTGGAATATCCAAAGCTGCAGAATCGGTGTTGATTCCCTATCAACACACAGACATCGGCAATTAACATAGTGCCAACTTTTCTTGCCTTCCTTGCGAAGAACGTTTTTTCCTCGTTCACTTCAATCGTTTCGCCCGTAGTCGCACAATACTGTTTTACGAACATGATTTCCTCTTTCTTTCCTGTCATAGAAACCCAGCAGCCCCGTTGACTGCTGGATTATATCTCGGATTATTTTCGCGTCAAGTAGACGCTATCCTCTTTCAGGATAATTTCCCAATTTTCTTCCCGAAAAGAAAACTGGAAAGTTTCTCCGTTCTCCGGTTTTGCCCCTGAGGCTAAACGGATCGGCATAGGGCCGACCCATTCGACTTCCTCCGAGAGGAAATCGGCTTTTTCTCGCCCGAATCTCAGATTCAGGCAATAGGGAATATCTTCCCCTGCATCACACAAGTATTCCATGTCCCCTATCCCCTATTTGTTTTGTTTCCCCCGACAGACACACTATACCAGATTCGCGGCAGAATGCAAGAGCAAAACCTAAATATTCTTGAAAATAAGCGGCGTTGCGAAGCCGCTCTGCGGCACCTATTCTTAAATTAGAGAAACTAGCGGCTACGCCACGGGGAAGCGTAGCCGCCAGTTCTCCGGGGATTATTCTACCCGGTATTCCACTCCCGCAATCTTTGCAGATACCAGCCCCTCAAGGGCTATACTTCGAAACTGATGTCCGCAAAAGGCACCATCTTCGCCCCTGACAATCTCGCAGATTGTCAGTAGATTATCATTAGCCGGGGTGAATTCCCGGCGGGGCTTGTCCGTCTCTGGTGGCTTTACGCCACCCCTGCCCAGAAATTTGCGTAGCTTTCCGTCAGTTCGCTTTCGCGTAATGACGGAAAACATCTTTCCACTCCTCTTTGCTTTGATGACAAAGGCTCGAAGTGTATCCAGTGGCACAACTGTCATTGAATCTTCCCCTAAAATCAAAATCTTCCAAAATGGACTCCCGAATTCTACCAGACACCGGCAGAATGTCAATGCCAGATTCTGTACAAATTCTGAATCTGGTTTCCGATATCCATTCAATATCAGACGGCTGCAAATTCGGGTAACGCTCCCGAAAATGCTGAATCAACCCCGCTGTTGTTTCTTTCGTTCCCGTCATGAAAGTACTATACCACAAAACCGAGATATTGCAAGACCAAAAAGCAAAGATTTTCAAAAATAAGCGGCATTGCGAAGCCGCCCTGCTACGCCTACTACCACCAACAACCCACTCGCCCAGCCATCCGTCTCGCTGCACCCAACATTCGTCCCGATAGGGACAAAATAAAACCCCCGACCCTTTCAGGCCGGGGGAGTCGTAATCACCAGAGAGGTGTCACTTGCGGAGCAGGTGAACCCATCCCTTGCTCGGATTCGCTCGAATCCGAGTGTTACCGAACGTTACCTCGACCAGTTCGTCATGAGAGACGAAGACGCTCACCCTCTCCGTCTGATGTCCACAGAGGAAGAACCACCGTCCCCCTCCTGTATGAGCTTTTTCCATCAGGATGTAGAATCCTGATGAAGCACAGCTTTCGTCTGCTGTCATGATGAGACCCTCGTCCCTCCTCTGCCGGGCGACTACGTTATTCCCCCGTACCTTCTTCCATTCCGACATTTCAATCCCCTAATAGTATGACCAGCCGAAGTCCCCGTGACTTCGATAGGTGTATGGTAGCAGAACTGGTGGAAATGTCAAGAGGAAAAAGTCAGAAAAATAAGCGGCTTTGCGTTGCCGCTCTGCTACGCCTACTACTACCAACAACCCACTCGCCCAGCCATTCGTCTCGCTGCACCCAACATTTGTTCCGATAGGAACAAATTAAAACCCCCGGCTCTTTCGAACCGAGGGTTTCGACCACTGACTGAGGCTCAGAACGCCGCCTCAGTCAGCTCCTCCATCATCTTTTCTCGCTGGCGGCGGTGGTATTCCACCGCCTCCTCCCAGTCCTCTGGAGACAGAGACCCATCCTCAGACGGGTCCAGATCCCAGTCCTCCGAGGAGATCGCGGCGGCGACCTCCTCAGGGTAGAACTCCTCGACGCCCGGCTCGTCATATACACCGAAACACTCAGCAGACATTGAATTTTCCCCGAAAAATTTCTTTCGAAGTCCCCGTGACTTCGATGGGTGTATGCTAACAGAATCGGCGGGAATGTCAAGAGGAAAAAGCCAGAAAAATAAGCAGCGTTGCGTCGCTGCCCTGCTACGCCTACTACCACCAACAAACCACTCGCCCAGCCATCCGTCTCGCCGCACCCAACATTTTGTCCCAGCAGGGACAAAAAAATACCCCGACCCTTTCGGGCCGGGGAGTCTTCTTCCAACAAGACTACTCGAAGTTAGTTTTCTTCGAAGTAAAGATGCCTACAACCAGCGGCCATGTAGGCCGCGTATTTTTCCCGTTCTCGTTCGGCAAGTCTTTCCCTATCTTCCGGTTCTTCCCGCTCCATCGGCTCCTCGCCGCAAAAGCGGCAATACGTGAGAGTCTTATTCCCGCTCTCGCGAGTGTAGCACCTCTCACCAGCATAAATCCGTTCGCTACAATTTCGACAATTACGGGACTTTTGAGCGATTGATTTTTTCATGATAACAACCCCTTATTCCCGTTAAGACCAGCGAACCTCTCCCCGTGAGAGGTCCCGCTGTCCACTGGAAACGTCGAAATCTTACTATATTTTGCTAGCGTTGTCAAGAGAAAAACGCAGAATTTAAAGCAGCGTTGCGTCGCTGCCCTGCTACGCCTACTACCACCAACAACCCACTCGCCCAGCCATCCGTCTCGCCGCACCCAACATTTGTTCCGATAGGAACAAATTAAAACCCCCGACCCTTTCGGGCCGGGGGAGTCGCTTACTTCCTTCTCCGGTCAGATCAGCAGATTGCCCTGTTGGCCCTAGCTATCAGGGCTAGGCGGACGCCTTCTGCCATTCGCGAAGCGAATGGCTGGAGGAATGTCTGTTGGATGTCTCCCGCAATGTTCAAGTCGCGGGAACGGGAAAAGGAATCACAATTGTTGAAATTGGTAACTCCGATTCCATCGTCATTCAGCACCGCGTTGATTTTTTCAATCAGCAGATCTCCTGTCCGTGGGTTGAATCTCGCGGCGATGAAGAGATCTTCGCCATGCTGAATGAATTTGGGAACGGACGCGAAGGCGTCCACGATCTCGTCATATCGAATGACGAGATTTACCAGAATTTCTTCTGGTTTGTAAACCTCTAGTTTCATGAAAATTCCCCTAGTCTGGAGCAAAAACGCTTGCGGAGACATCCGCAAAACTCTCGCTTCGCTCCAGTGTCGTTACTATAACAGAACCGGCGGAAATGTCAAGAGCAAAGCAGAAGTATTTTAAGCGGCTTTGCGAAGCCGCCCTGCTACGCCTACTACCACCAACAAACCACTCGCCCAGCCATCCGTCTCGCCGCACCCAACATTCGTCCCGATAGGGACAAAATAAAACCCCCGACCCTTTCGGGCCGGGGGAGTCTCTTTCCCACCAGAGTACTTTCAGAGTACTTCGGTGGAGGGTATGAACTGGATTTCGCCTACAGCCACCTGTTCTTCGTAGATCCTCATCCTCAGTTCCTTCTGCTCTTCCGAGCAGAATCCGCGAACTGACCCTTCAAACTCCTGTTCTGACTCTTCGTCATCGACAGCCAACAGGCTGTCGATTTCCATCATTTTCTGAACAGCCGGGCAGCATCGAGCTACCCGATCCCGCCAGGGCTCGATCTGGCTGATCTCGCGACCAGCCACGAACGCAGCCTGAGCGGCTGCAATTTCCGCGTCAACCTGGACTTCTGCTGCCGTTGGAACGTCGAATTCTTCAAACATTGCAAACCCCTAAAAAACTACCGTTCGAATCCGAATTGGATTCGATTGTTGAAGTATACCCGAAAGCGAAACAATGTCAATAGGAAAACCAAGATATTTAAAGCGGCGTTGCGTCGCCGCCCTGCTACGCCTACTACCACCAACACCCACTCGCTCAGCCATCTGTTTTGCTGCATCCAGCATTCGTCCCGAAGGGACAAAAAAATACCCCGACCCTTTCGGGCCGGGGAGTTGTTGATGCTTCAGTAGATCCAGACTGGGACTGGAGCAGTATATAACGTCGTCTCCCACTTTTTGCAGAGCATCATTCCCGCCTCCAATACACCCCGCAGTTCGACAGGGCCGTTATCATCCGTGTAGGGAATAATTTCATAGTAATCCTCCTGATAAAAACTCCCAGGGAACATACCCCGACGGCGAGGAATATAGGATACAAGAGACACTGGACGATCATAAGCACAAGCAAGTGACATAATATGACCCTTAAATCCCGTCCCCGTTAAGACTAGCGAACCTCTCCCCGTGAGAGGTCCCGCTGTCCACTGGGAACGTCGAAATCTTACTATATTTTGCTGGCGTTGTCAAGAGAAAAACGCAGAATTTAAAGCGGCGTTGCGTCGCCGCCTTGCCGCGTCTACTACCAATAAGACCCCGCCCCCGTAGGGGCGGGAAAAGATAAAGATCCCGCTCCGGAGAGCGGGAGACGCCTACTCGATCACGATTGCGTCGAACCATTCGACGCGGCGAAAGATGATCGTTTCGCCGTCGCGACGGCGAAGGTAGTACACCCGGAATGTGCCCTGATCGTTGACGATCAGGCGAGGCCTGTCGGCGACACAACGACGGACACCGTCCGTCAGGATGATGCCATGGACGATCAAAACGCCCATAGCGGAAACAGCGGAATCAAAACCACAAGTCACAAACATTGCAAACCCCTATTGATTGATCGGGCGGAATTGCCCGACACCAGAATCCTACCATGGGATCGGGGAAAAGCAAGAGAAAAGCCGGAGTTTTTTGTTAAAATAAAAAAGGATTCTTAGGTCTTTTTTGGCGGGGGTGGTCTACTCATCTCCTCCCCCCTCTCTCCCAAATGACTTGCCCAAACTCCACGGCTTATCTTATCCCTTTGGCGACAGAATTGCTGCCCAAGCCGGAACGCCTCGATAGAGTCTTGATCGCAGCACTGAGTAAGAAACGCAACACATTGGATCTCTGCTCCACTCAGCGATTGTTTGACTGTCACCAAAAACTTCAATTTGCACGTTATCGACTCTGTTATTAGCATTAGCCAAATAATCGAGCCGACGTAAATTTCCCCTTGTGTTATCAAGTCTGTTTCTATTAATGTGGTCAATGACAATCATTGGATCAGTTTCATTCATAATAAAACGATGCATTCGCGTTTCTCGACCATTCATTTTGGTGAGGGCGTATCCATCACGATAGTACCAGTTATATCTCATGACCATTGTGTAATCATCAGGGTCAACTAGGGCAAATCGGCCAGCCCCAACGGCACCAGAGAGCGGAACTTGTATCATTTTTTTTCCTGCGGGGTATAAAATAAATAAGGAGGTTATTATGACAGTAAAAGAAGAAGAACAACTTAAGAGAGCAATCGCCATAGAGTTAAGTCTTGAGGACTCGGGCGTCTCAATGGAACAATTACTATGCCAACAGAAGAACAACTTGAAGTTATCAAGAGAGTTATCGACAGAGTCTCCGGAAGATATAAGTTCTCCTACTATACAGAAGAAGACATAAAACAAGAGGCATTTATATTATGTCTCGAAGCTTTAGAATCCTATGACTCGTCGCGCCCACTAGAGAATTTTATCGCGGTACATCTATCGAATAGACTAAAAACTTTAAGGCGCAACAAATATCATCGACAAAATTTGGTGGAGGGCACAAATCATTTTAAATTAAA
>Ga0315900_10008375_pt1 | contig 13316 bp, 11 predicted proteins | sample LakEriMetagenome_FD_203521 | JGI IMG/M metagenome (GOLD analysis project Ga0315900, IMG submission 203521) | Freshwater fungal communities from buoy surface, Lake Erie, Ohio, United States - Buoy 12 MA114 | ecosystem: Environmental > Aquatic > Freshwater > Lake > Lake biofilm | place: USA: Lake...
ATATCGACCGTGCGGCCGTCGAGGGCGATCCGACCGCGATCGACTTCCCGCGAGGGCTCACGTCGCCCCGCGATGACGCCGAGCACCGACTCGACTTCTCCTTCTCCGGGCTCAAGACCGCCGTCGTGCGTTGGCTCCGGGCGCGGGAGGCAGCGGGGGAGCCGGTCCCGACGGCAGATGTCGCCGCGGCCTTCCAGGAGGCTGTCACTGACGTGCTCGTGACTAAGGCGCTCAGGGCCTGCGAGGACTCGGGGATCGGCACCCTCATCGTCGGTGGAGGCGTCGCTGCCAATTCCCGGCTGCGCGCATTGCTCGATCAGCGTGCGGGTCATCTGGACGTGCGCGTCCCACCCCCGAGCCTGTGCACCGACAACGGCGCGATGGTGGCGGCCCTCGGCGCGGCCCTCGTGGAGAGAGGCCGTCCGCCTTCGACTCCCGGGATCGGGGCTGACTCGTCCCTGCCCGTCCGCGAGATCGTGGTCGCAGCGGTGCGCAACGGGCTTCCGCCTCCGCGCGCGGGTATCGTCAAGGGGTGACTGAGGCGAGGCGCACCCCGGGGCTTCTGCCTGGCTTGGCGATTGGCGCCGCATTCGTCGTCGCGGGTCTCGCCGGCTTCGCCGTGGGCTCCCTCACGGGATCGCCCGAGCCAGCCTCCGCGACCGAGCCGTCGGCCTCCCCGACGGCGAGCCCCACGGATGCATCCGCCTCCAGCTCCTCTGCGCCCCTGCCGACTCCGAGCGACGACGCCTACGTCGCGGCCCTCGACGATTCCCTCCAGATGGGGAGCGAGACCCTGGCTGAGGGCCAGTCGGGCCGCAGCGACACCAACGTCGCGGACTCCGACCTGCAGGTCCTCAACTGGGTCGAGACGGAGGATCCCGTCTTCTTCATCACTATCGACGACGGACTCGTGGATTCCACCGCGGTGCGTGAAGTCATCGAGCGCAACCAGATTCCGGTGACGGCTTTCCTCACGGAGTACGCCGTGCGCGACAAGACGGACTACTTCGAGGCAGTGACGGCGTACGGCGGCTCGGTGCAGAATCACACGATGGTGCACGGTGCACTCAATGACCCCAAGACCGATGTGCAGTGGGAGATCTGCGAGACGCAGGATCGCTTCGAGAAGCAGTTTGGCTATCGCCCCTGGATGCTCCGCCCGCCCTATGGCGCTGGACCAGACGATCCCGAGGTGTTGAAGTACGCCGAGGAGTGCGGCATCAATCGCATCGTCCTGTGGAATGTCGTCGTCACTGATGACAACCAGGTGGAGTACTGGGAGCCGCCCATCAAGGCAGGAGACATCGTGCTCCTGCACTGGGTCGACGGCCTAGATGTCGGCCTCGAGAAGATCCTGGAGCTCGGCCGCGCCCAGGGGCTCACCCCGGCGGCGCTCGAGGACTACATCTGAGCGCCATCGATCTGATCACCGTCGACGACGTCTTTGCAGGCGCGCCGCTCCCGATCGACGGTGGGCTTGCCACAGAACTGGAACGTCGAGGCCACGACCTGGGTGACGCGCTGTGGTCCGCGCGGATCCTGGCGGACCAGCCCAGCGAGATTCGCGCCGTGCACGATGCCTACCTCGACGCAGGAGCGCGTGTCGTCGTGACCGCGAGCTACCAGGTATCGCGTGAGGGCTTCGTTGCGGCAGGTCGCACGGCGGCAGAGGCGGATGCCGCCTTGCGCACCGCGGTGGACGTCGCCCGAGGCGCAGTAACCGGTCGCAATGCGCTCGTGGCGGCGAGCATCGGTCCCTACGGCGCCATCCTGCACGACGGCAGTGAGTACCGAGGGCGCTACGGAGTGAGCCGAGACCGACTCATTGACTTCCACTCCGAGCGGCTGGAGGTCATCGCGTCCACGCAGCCTGATCTCCTGGCCATCGAGACGATTCCGGACCTCGATGAGGTGTCGGCCCTGGTCGAGGTCCTTGCCGACTTCCCGGGGATCCCGGCCTGGCTCACCCTGAGCTGCTCGGATGGCGCTCACACCTCGGCTGGTCAGTCGATCGAGGACCTGGTGACGGTCACGGAGCATGCTCCCTCGATCCGCGCAGTAGGCGTCAACTGCACGGCTCCCGAGTACGTCGCATCGCTGCTCGGCTGCCTCTCGGATGCCGGTGCCCCGGCGCTCGTCGCCTATCCCAACTCTGGGCGGGCGTGGTCGCCGACCGCCGGGTGGTCCGGTGAGGGCACCGATGTCGGCGAGGACCTGGTGTCGCGGTGGCGCGAGGTGCCGAGAGTTGCCCTCATCGGCGGATGCTGCGGTGTCGGCCCCGACTCGGTCGCTGCTATCGCTCGGACGTTGAGCGACTAACTCCGCGCGCGCTCGACCGCGAAGGCTCTGCCCTGGCCGGTGATCACGATCGTGACCGAAGGGCCATCGCCTGCACGATGACCCACGCGCCGATCCCAGTCGTGGGCCGACACCTGGGCGTCCGCGGTCTTCCACGTGACCGATCCCCGTCCCCGCAGCCATCCGCGTAGTTCACGGGCACCGTGCGGCACCTCATCGATCACCTGCCAGGCACGCGCGAGCAGAGTGCCGCAGGGTTGGGAGGCGGTCAACCAGTCGCCGCCATCGAGTCGTGGAGCATCGAGCATCTCCGCGAGTCGCGCGACGAGCTGCGCGCGGATGACCGCGGGCGTGGGCTCCACCAGCAGTGCGCCGGCCTGTGACGCCGAGGGGCCTGGGGCCGGAGCCTCAACCCGGGGTGCCTCGATCGACTCGGACACGTCTCCCCTCAGCGCCACCGCTCGCCTCATCCCGTGCCCCCACGACCCCAGCCAGACACTCGCCTCCACCGTGTCGCCATCGTGGTCGAGCCATTCAATGTCAGCCGCTGCGGGCGCGAGTCGCGCATCGAAGCCGGGTGAGACCTTGGCCACGACGGGCACGCGCTCCGAGAGGGCAACGACCCAGGGCCACGGGGGCGACCAACCGCCAGGATTGTTGACCGCCCTGCTCCGTCCCCCGTCGATGCGTCGGGGCCCGGCCTGTGCGCGCCGAGCCGGATCGACGTACGCCGCCTCGCACGAATCGAGCACCGCGGAATCGAGCGACAATGCGTCGCCGCATAGGACTCGCACACGAGCAGCGAACAGAGCGAGATTGATCTCCGCCGCCTCCGCCCGCCACGGATCCCGCTCGATGGCGAGCACGCGCAACCCCGCCTCGGCGAGCGCGCGAGCATCGATGCCCAGGCCGCATCCGACGTCCGCGACCGTGCGGTCAGCGGCCTGCGAGTGGTCCAGGCGCTCGGACACACGCGCGGCGCGGTAGCGAGCGACATCCCTGCGCGTGGCCTGCTGGAGGGCCTCTTCCTCCAGGACCATCTCCTGTGCCCAGGGCCCGAGGCGGTCCTCGGCTCTGCGCTGCAGGCGCAACTGGGTGGCGAGGGCAGAGATGAGGCCCGGATCAGCCTCGGGGTAGGCAGCCCGCACTCCGGCGAGGGCACCGGGATGGGCGGTATCCGGCAGGGCGGCGAGGACCTCCCGGAGGGCTCCTGCCTGGACCGTGAGGAGGTCGCGGGGCTGGGGCTGGGGCACGAGGGGAGGCTAGCGCGACGAGGCGGGGGATCTGGCACTCGGTTTGACGGAGTGCTAACCGCGCCCCTACAGTGGTTCCTGGCACTCACACCCGGAGACTGCTAGGCCGGGGAAGTGCCACCGGGTCGAACCGGCACCGCGACGACGGGGCGACCATCAGACAACCAACTCAACCCGGAGGACATCACCGTGTCGGTCTCCATCAAGCCGCTCGAGGATCGCATCCTCGTCCAGACTCTCGACGCCGAGCAGACGACCGCTTCCGGTCTCGTCATCCCTGACACCGCAAAGGAGAAGCCCCAGGAGGGCAAGGTCCTTGCGGTGGGTCCGGGTCGCTTCGACGAGGACGGCGACAAGCGCATCCCGCTCGACATCAAGGTCGGCGACGTCGTCATCTACTCGAAGTACGGCGGCACCGAGGTCAAGTACAACAACGAGGAGTACCTCATCCTCTCGGCCCGCGACGTGCTCGCGGTCGTCGAGAAGTAGGACTCTGGCCCGACAGAGTCGGCAGAGCCGCCTCTGTCGGGCACACCCTGACGCGCGACGCCGGGTTGGCTCAGCCGACCCGGCGCGCGTGCGGGCCCACGATCGCACCCATTCAGCTTCGAAGCAGAAGGACCCCTCATGGCCAAGATCCTCGAGTTCGACGAGTCAGCCCGCCGCAGCCTTGAGCGCGGAGTCAACCAGCTCGCCGACACCGTCAAGGTGACCCTCGGCCCACGTGGCCGCAATGTCGTCATCGATAAGAAGTGGGGCTCACCCACGATCACCAACGACGGCGTGACCATCGCCCGCGAGATTGAGCTTGAGGACCCCTACGAGAACCTCGGCGCTCAGCTCGTCAAGGAGGTCGCCACCAAGACCAACGACGTTGCCGGAGACGGCACCACCACGGCGACCGTTCTCGCCCAGGCCATGGTCAAGGAGGGCCTGCGCCAGGTCGCGGCCGGTGCCAATCCCATGTCCCTGAAGAAGGGCATCGACGCAGCGGTCACGTCCATGAACGACGCACTCACGACGGCCGCCCGCGAGGTGCAGGGCCGCGAGGAGATCGCCCAGGTCGCCACCATCTCCTCCCAGGACGCCGAGGTCGGCTCTCTCATTGCGGATGCCTTCGACAAGGTCGGCAAGGATGGCGTCATCTCGGTCGAGGAATCCAGCGTCGCCGAGATGGGCCTGGAGTTCACCGAGGGCATGCAGTTCGACAAGGGCTACATCTCGCCCTACTTCGTCACCGATGCCGAGCGCATGGAGGCTGTCCTCGAGGACGCCAGCGTCCTGCTCGTCCAGGGCAAGGTCTCGAGCGTCTCGGAGCTCCTCCCCGTGCTCGAGAAGGCCTCCCAGACCGGCAAGCCCCTCCTGATCATCGCGGAGGATGTCGACGGCGAGGCACTGTCCACGCTGGTCGTCAACCGCATCCGCGGCACCTTCGCCTCGTGCGCGGTCAAGGCCCCGGCGTTCGGCGACCGTCGCAAGGCGGTCCTCCAAGACATCGCCATCCTCACCGGCGCCCAGGTGGTCGCCCCCGAGGTCGGGCTCAAGCTCGACCAGGTCGGCCTTGAGGTGCTCGGTCATGCACGCCGCATCGTGGTGACGAAGGATGACACCACGATCGTCGATGGCGGAGGAGACAAGCAGGCCGTAGCCGATCGCGTCGGACAGATCCGTCAGGAGATCGAGCGCACGGACTCCGACTGGGATCGGGAGAAGCTCCAGGAGCGTCTCGCCAAGCTCTCCGGAGGCGTCGTTGTCATCAAGGTCGGCGCTCACACCGAGGTCGAGCTCAAGGAGAAGAAGCACCGCGTCGAGGACGCCGTCTCCGCGACCCGCGCCGCCATCGACGAGGGCATTGTCGCCGGCGGTGGCACCGCCCTGGTCCATGCGAGCAAGTCCCTTGCGGGCGAGCTCGGGCTCTCCGGAGACGAGGCCACGGGCGTCTCGGTCGTCGCCAAGGCTGCGGTCGAGCCGATGCGCTGGATCGCCGAGAACGCCGGCGAGCAGGGCTACGTCGTCGTGAGCAAGGTCGCTGAGCTTCCTGTCGGCCAGGGCCTCAACGCCGCGACCGGCGTCTACGAGGACCTCATCGCCGCGGGCGTCATCGATCCGGTCAAGGTCACCAAGTCCGCGCTCACCAATGCCGCGTCCATCGCGGGCATGCTCCTCACCACTGAGGCGCTCGTCGTGGACAAGCCCGAGCAGGAGGAGCCCGCTGCGGGTCACAGCCACGGGCACGGACATCACGGGCACAGCCACTAGGCGCTCTCGTCCGGGGCTAGCCTCGGACCATGTCAGGAAGGCCCGGGTCCACGCGTCGCGTGGACCCGGGCCTTTCCCGTGCCGCACTGTGGGCGCCGCTCCTGACCCTGTGGGTTGTGTGGGGCACGACGTACATCGGCACTTCGGCGATGGTGCAGTCGATACCACCCTTGCTCGGAGCCGGATCTCGCTATCTTGTCGGCGCCTTGCCGCTCGCGGTGGTCGTCCTGGCCGCGCGCGGTCCGCGATCGTTCCGCCTCACCGGACGCCAGCTCTTCGCCACGCTCGTCATGGGCCTGGGCATCATCGGGATCTGGGGCGCCATCGTTCCCCTGGCGCTGCAGCACATCCCCGGGGGCATCGCAGCCCTCATCGCGGCGAGCGTGCCGGTCTGGGTGGTTCTGCTGCGTGCCGTGAGCCGCGAGCGCGTGGGCACGTGGACCGTCGTGGGCATCGTGCTCGGCATTGGCGGAGTGGCGGCCATGATGCTGCCGGGCGGGATCTCTGCCATCGCCGGGACATCGTCACAGGGAGTGCTCCTGTGGTCGCTCGCGATGGTTGCTGCGAGCATCTCGTGGGCGTTCTTCTCGTGGCGATCCGCGTCGTTGGATCTCCCTAAGGACACCGGTGTCCTCACCGTGTATCAGCTCCTGTGGTGCGGCCTGGGCATCGTGCTCCTCGGACTGGTTGCGGGGGAGCGGGCCGACTGGGCGACCTACACCCCGAGCAGCCTCGCGGGATGGATCTGGCTGGTCTTCGCGTCCGCAATCGGATACGCGGCTTACACCTTCCTCATCACGCGGGAACCGCTGCCGCTCGTGTCGACCTTCGCCTTCGTCAATCCGGCGGTAGCGGTGTTCTTAGGCTGGCTGCTGCTGGGAGAGCCGCTCACCCGCAGCGTGATCGTTGGTCTAGTGGTGGTGCTGGCGGGTACTGCGCTTGTCGTGCTGGGCGAGTCAAGGAGGCCCCCGCCCGTGGAGGTGTGACGACCCCGTTGAGGTGCGACAACCCCGTGGAGGTGTAACAACAAAGAACCCCACCCGGATCGCGGGTGGGGTTCTTTGAGTCTGGTCAGACGGCAGTCGCGAGGCGACGGCGGCGCTGCTGCTGGTAGATCGTCTCGCGGTCGTCTTCGCTCATGCCGCCCCACACTCCATAGGGCTCGCGCACGGCGAGGGCATGGGCCGCGCACTGGGCCAGCACGGGGCAGGCAGCGCACACGGCCTTAGCGGCGCGCTCGCGGGCCTCGCGGGCGGGGCCTCGCTCGCCCTCGGGATGGAAGAAGGTGTCGGGGTCTTCGCCGCGGCAGGCACCGTTCAGCTGCCAGTCCCAGATGTCCGCATTGGGCCCGGGGAGCCGGGATATATCCGCCATCTCACTTGCCTCCTGCCCGTGGGGTGATGCTCTGACCCTAGCAATCGCGTCATAAGTTGGTCAAGAGGCCAAGATGAACAATTTTTGCCCCGATTCCCTGCTCAGGATGCGCCCTGCTCCCTAGGGCGGAGAATGGGGCCATGTCTACGAGCCCCGGCGAGTCGCTCATGGCGGCCGCTGGCCTCGAGCCAGAACCTGGGCCCGGTCTGACCGTGGCCGCCGTCGCCCGACGCCTCGGGGTAGCCCCCGCCACGTTGCGCACCTGGGACCGTCGCTACGGCCTGGGCCCCAGTCAGCATGCAGCGGGTGCCCATCGCCGGTACTCACCCGCCGATGTCGCGCGACTCGAACGCATGCGTCGCCTCGTCCTCTCGGGAGTGCCTCCGGCGGAGGCGGCCCGCGTGACACAGGTCGAAGACTCCGCGGGCGAGGACATGATCGAGGGCGGCGCCGCACTCGTCGATGCGACCGCACGGCAGGGGGGTGGACACGTTGTCGCTATCCCCGGTGGCACTCCCAACGCGCGCGGCTTGGCGCGCGCCGCGATCGCGCTGGATGCTGACTCATGCCGGGCGATCGTGGGCGAGACGCTCGATCGACGCGGCGTGGTGTGGACCTGGGATCACCTGGTAGTCCCCGTGCTCATCGGCATCGGTCAGAAGTGGGAGCAGTCCGGCTCAGGAATCGACGTCGAGCACGTGCTCTCCGAAGCGATTCAGGCGGAGTTCAGCGAGCGCGTGAGCCGGGCGCCTGCCACATCGCCCGCCACGGTGCTCCTGGCCGCCGCCCCTGGTGAGTTCCACGTCCTCCCCATGTGGGCACTCGCTGCCGGTCTGGCCGAACGTCACGTGGCGATGCGCATGATGGGTGCGCGCACGCCCGCCGAGGCACTCGGACAGGCCATGCGACGCACGGGCCCAGGGGCCGTCCTGGTCTGGTCGCAGACGCGCGAGACCGGCGATCCCTCCCCGCTCGAATGCCTGCCTGACCTGCGCCCGGAGCCGCTTATCCTGCTCGGCGGCCCAGGTTGGTGGCCCGTCGAGCCGCCTCGCGGTGAGCGGGTCTCTGACCTCTCTGGGGCCATCACGCTTCTCGCACGCGCCGTCGGTGCGTGATCGTGCGGGCTCAACCCGCCACCTGGCAACACGCGGTTCAACTCGGCGCGCAAGGCCGGTACGCCGCTGCGGATGACACTCTCGCGACGCTGAGTCAGCCTGGCGGCGCCTGGACATCCCTTGCGCTGTCGACACGCGCGAGCCATCGACGTCAGATCGGCGCGACTGCCGAGGCCGCGCGACTCGATGGCGAAGCGCTCAGGTGTGGCACGGACACGGAGTCGATTGCCGACGCTCTCGTGGGGCTGGCGGCCGACGCGATCGCGTCGGGAGATGCTGAGCAGGCGGCGGTGTGGCACGCAGACGCGTCACAGCCTGCCGGCATGGGCTGGCGCACCCTTACGCGATGGCACTGGGTGGGTGCCGAACGTGCGCTACTCGTCGGCGACCAGGCCGCCGCGATCGAGCATGCGCGGGCAGCGCTCGCTGCCTGCACGGGCGAGTCCCCGCGACATGAGGCCAAGTCGCGGATCGTCGCCGCCGCCGTGACGGGTCGAGTCGATGATCTGCCTACCGTGAGCCCACTGCTGCGCGCTGAGGGGTGGGTGACGCTCGAGTGGCCGCTCGCGCTGGTCGTCGCGGACCATCCCCAGGCGACCCGGCCCGGCGGGTCGGCCGCAGCCTGGGCCACCGGCCGGGCAGCGACGTACTCGATCGAGGAATCCCTGCCCGCGGATCTGCGAGCCACCTGGCGCCAGCATCCGGGTGTGCAACGACTGCGCGCGGAGCGGCCCCCCTCGGGGGGCGAGTAGCCTGACGCCATGTCGGACGGACCCGCGCTCCCTGAGCCCTTCGCCTACCTCGGGCTGACCTTCGACGACGTCCTGCTGCTGCCGGCGGAGTCCGATGTCGTCCCGAGCGAGGTCGATACGACGAGTCGGCTCACTCGCAACATCAGCGTCAAGGTGCCGCTCCTCTCCAGTGCGATGGACACCGTCACCGAATCCCGCATGGCTATCGCGATGGCGCGCCAGGGTGGAGTCGGCATCCTCCATCGCAACCTCTCGATCGAGGACCAGGCGACGCAGGTTGACCTGGTGAAGCGATCCGAGGCCGGCATGGTGAGCAACCCCGTCACGTGCGGGCCCGAAGACACCCTCGCCGAGGTCGATGCCCTGTGTGGTCGCTACCGGATGAGCGGCGTGCCCGTGGTCGACGAAGGGCAGATGCTCGTCGGCATCATCACTAATCGCGATATGCGCTTCGAGGACGACATGGGCCGTCGGGTCCGCGAGGTGATGACGCCGATGCCGCTCATCACGGCCCCGGTCGGTGTCGATCCTGAGGAGGCCCTGCGCATCCTTGCCCAGCACAAGGTCGAGAAGCTCCCCCTCATCCATCCCGACGGTCGACTGGGCGGCCTCTTCACCGTGAAGGACTTCGTCAAGTCCGACAAGTACCCCCTGGCGACTAAGGACGCCTATGGTCGCCTCATCGTGGGCGCCGCGGTGGGTGTGGGCCCCGATGCTGAGAAGCGCGCGCATGACCTCATCGATGCCGGCGTAGACCTGCTCATCGTGGATACCGCCCATGGGCACTCGCGGGCTGTCGTGGAGATGGTCGCCCTGCTCAAGCGCACCACATCGGTCGACATCGTCGGTGGCAACGTCGCCACCCGAGAGGGTGCGCTGGCTCTGGTCGAGGCCGGAGCCGACGGCATCAAGGTGGGTGTGGGGCCCGGGTCCATCTGCACCACGCGCGTCGTCGCTGGCGTCGGTGTGCCGCAGATCTCTGCCATCTACGAGGCGAGCCTGGCAGCGCGACCCGCGGGTGTGCCGATCATCGGTGATGGCGGAGTGCAGTTCTCGGGCGACATCGCCAAGGCGCTGGTCGCCGGTGCCGACACCGTCATGGTGGGAAGCCTGCTCGCGGGTTGCGAGGAGGCACCCGGCGACGTGGTCTTCGTCAGCGGCAAGCAGTTCAAGTCCTATCGCGGCATGGGCTCCCTCGGCGCCATGCAGTCACGTGGCGAGGCGCGGTCCTACTCCAAGGATCGCTACTTCCAAGACGACGTGCTCAGTGACGACAAGCTCGTGCCCGAAGGCATCGAGGGCATGGTGCCCTATCGGGGGCCTGTCTCCGTGGTCTCGCACCAACTCATCGGCGGACTCCGGGCGTCGATGGGCTACTCCGGAGCGTCGACCATCCCCGAGTTGCATGCCAAGGGTCGCTTCGTGCGCATCACCGCCGCGGGGCTCAAGGAGAGTCACCCGCACGACGTCGTGATGACCGTCGAGGCCCCCAACTACCACTCGCGTTAGGACTGACGTGGCAGACATCGAGATCGGCCGAGGCAAGCGCGGCCGGGTGGCCTATTCCCTTGACGAGGTCGCCATCGCCCCGAGTCGGCGTACCCGCGACGCAGACGAGGTGTCGACCGCGTGGCAGATCGACGCCTATCGCTTCGATGCACCCGTGATGGCGGCTCCGATGGACTCGGTCGTCTCGCCCGCGAGCGCTATCGAGCTCGGTCGCCTCGGGGTCCCGGCGGCCCTCAACCTCGAGGGCCTGTGGACTCGTTACGCCGATCCGGCACCGCAGTTCGAGCAGATTCGACAGGCGCCTGCCCACGAGGCGACGGCGCTGCTTCAGCGCATCTATGCCGCCGCGGATGTGGATGAGGGGCTCGTCTCCGAGCGCCTTCGGCAGATCCGCGATGCCGGCGTGACCGTGGTCGCGGGGGTCTCGCCCCAGGGGGCGGGCCGCCTGGCTCCCGTAGCGGTGGCTGCGGGGATCGATCTCCTGGTGATTCGCGGCACGACGGTGTCGGCCGAGCACGTGGCGACGGGGCATGCACCCCTCAACCTCAAGACCTTCATCTACGACCTGGAAGTCCCCGTCATCGTCGGTGGCTGCGCGACCTATCAGGCAGCCCTGCACCTGATGCGCACCGGAGCGGCCGGTGTCCTTGTTGGCTTCGGTGGGGGTGCGGCGCACACCACATCCGACGTCCTGGGCATCCGCGTGCCGATGGCGAGCGCGATCGCCGACGTCTCTGCGGCGCGACGTGACTACCTCGATGAGTCCGGTGGCCGCTATGTCCACGTCATCGCCGACGGCTCGGTGGGATCCTCAGGGGCGCTCGTCAAGGCGATTGCCTGCGGTGCGGATGCGGCCATGGTGGGTTCCCTGCTGGCCCGGGCGAGCGATGCACCCGGTGGTGGCGTCCACTGGGGCGCCGAGGCCTGGCATGCGCACCTGCCCCGCGGAGAGCGCAAGGAGCTCGGTGTCGTCGGCACCCTGGAGCAGATCCTGCGGGGGCCATCCACCCACGCCGACGGCTCGGCCAACATCATCGGCGCCCTGCGCAAGGCGATGGCGACGACGGGCTACAGCGACCTCAAGGAATTCCAGCGCATCGACGTCATTCTCGACCCCGAGTGACGCGTCGAGTGCGCAGTAGCGGACTGGGTTTTGCAGGAATTCGTGTCCGCAAGTGCGCACTCGGCGAGGATCAGGGGTGAGTCGCGACACGCACGGGACGGGGGAGGAGAATGGTGGCGTGAGCGACGCCGACGACCGTCTTGGCACCGCCTCGCGCGCCCGCTCGATTCACTACCTGCGTGACCACGATGTCGATGTGATCGTCATCGGCGGCGGGGTTGTGGGCTGTGGAGCGGCGCTCGACGCGGCCGCTCGGGGACTCTCCGTCGCCCTGGTCGAGCAGAGCGATCTCGCTGCCGGCACCTCCTCGCGATCCTCTCGCCTCGCCCACGGCGGTCTGCGATACCTCGAGCAGCGGGAGTTCTCCCTCGTCCATGAGGCCCTTACCGAGCGTGGCCTTCTCCTCGACCGACTCGCACCCCACCTGGTGCGCCCCATCCCCTTCCTCTTCCCTGTCGGCAAGAAATGGGAGCGGCCCTACGTCGCCTCCGGCGTGCGCCTTTATGACGCCCTCAGCCGCATCGGCAGCTACGGCGGCACGATGCCGAGACCCAAGAGCCTCAACGTCGACGAGGCCAAGGAGCTCGCCCCGGATCTGGACGCAGGGGAGATCGCCGGTGCCGTGCGTTTCCATGACGCTCAGATCGACGATGCCCGGCACACCGTGGCCGTGGCGCGCACGGCAGCCGGGCTCGGTGCCCATGTGCTGACACGCACCCGGGTCACGGACCTGCTCCGAGACGGTGATCGCGTGACGGGCGTCCGCGTGGAGGATGAGCTCACCGGCACCCACCTCGACATCCGTGCCCACGTCGTGATCGCCGCGGTCGGCATCTGGACCGATGAGATCCTGCGGCTCGTCGATGCTGAGGCACCCGAGCGCGTGCAGCAGAGCAAGGGAGTGCATCTGGTCGTGCGTGGCGAGGCCATCCGGTCGACCACGGCGATCATTGCCCGGACCCCTGCGAGCGTGCTCTTCCTGCTGCCCTGGGGTGGCGACTGGATCGTCGGCACGACCGACACCGAGCGCAATACCGATGAGAGCCTGGCTGATCCTGAGGCGACGGAGGAGGAGATCGCCTACCTCCTCGGCCAGGCCAATCGCTGGCTCGCGCGGCCGCTGCGACGCGAAGATGTCATCGGCACCTACGCCGGCTACCGTCCCCTGGTCGCCGAGGAGTCTGCCGAGGCGACCACGCAGGTCTCGCGCGAGCACATGGTCTTCCATCCGGTGCCGGGGCTGGTCGCTATCGCCGGAGGCAAGTACACGACGTACCGCGTCATGGCCGCGGATGCGGTCGACGCCGCCGTGGCCGATCTCGACGAGGACTCCATCCCCGCGTCTTCGACCGCCGACATTCCCCTCGTCGGTGCCGTCGGATTCACAGACCTGTGGGCCGATCGGGCGAGCCTTGCGGAGCGATGGGATCTGCCCGTCGAGACGGTGGAGCGCCTCCTGCGACGACATGGCTCGCGCGTGAGCGAGGTCTTCGATGTTCTCGACATCGATCCGAGTCTCCGCGCGCCGCTCCCGCCCGAGGGCCGGCATCTGGCGGCCGAGGCCGTGGTGGCGGTGACCTCCCAGGGCGCCCTGGACCTTGAGGATGTCCTCGTGCGGCGGCTGCGGATCACA
>Ga0315900_10008376_pt1 | contig 13315 bp, 11 predicted proteins | sample LakEriMetagenome_FD_203521 | JGI IMG/M metagenome (GOLD analysis project Ga0315900, IMG submission 203521) | Freshwater fungal communities from buoy surface, Lake Erie, Ohio, United States - Buoy 12 MA114 | ecosystem: Environmental > Aquatic > Freshwater > Lake > Lake biofilm | place: USA: Lake...
CTCGCTGAAGGACGCGGTCGAGATCTACAAGCTCGCCGAAGCCGCGAAGGTGCCTGTTTTCAGCGCCTCGGCCATTCGGTGGTATCCCGGTGTGCTCGACGTGGCGAACGCGGAGAAGGAGGCGCCTGCAGGTGCCATCTCGTATGGTCCGGCCCATATCCTCGCGCATCATCCCGACCTGTTCTTTTACGGCATTCATCCCTCGGAGGCGCTCTTCACGGTGATGGGTGCCGGTTGCGTGTCGGTAAGCCGCGTCACAACGCCTGCTGCATCCGTTGTCACCGGCCTTTGGCAAGGTGGTCGCGTGGGCTCGCTGCATGCCATTCATGAAGGCGCGAAGGCTTACAAGGTCATCCGCTTTGGCAAAACCGCTGTCACCGAGCAAAAGAGCGAGGGCGACTACACGCCGATGCTGCGCGAGATCATCAAGTTCTTCCAGACGAAGCAGCCGCCGGTCTCCGCGAAGGACACGCTGGAGATTTACGCCTTCATGGAAGCCGCCGAAGAGAGCAAACGCCGCGGCGGCAAGTCGATCTCCCTCCGCGAAGTGCTCACCAAAGCAGGCGCCCCCGAAGCCTGGCTCACCGCCGATCCCAAGGCGGTGCCAGCGAGTGCCACCAAGCCCACGGAGAAGAAAAACCTGCCGCAGCCGGGCAGCGAGTAGCGCCAAAAGAAAAACCGCCTTCTCCCAGAGGAAGAAGGCGGTCTCAAAACGAGGCGCTGATGCTTACGCGAGGCCGACGATCGGGTGCAGGTTGGATTTGCACCATTCGCCATTCTGCTTGGTCACGCCATCCGGATCATCGACGGCGCAGTGGGCTTCGTCTTCGCAGATGATCCAGCCGGAGTAGTTCCGGGCCACGAGGAACTCGGTGATCTTGTGGAAGTCGAGCTTGCCGGTGCCCATCTGGGCCCAAGGCTCGGCACCGTTGCCGGAGAAGTCCTTGTAATGGATGTGGTTGATGAGGTGCTGCCACTTGCTGAGCGTGGCGATGACGTCCATGCCGCCGCGGATGATGTGGCCCACGTCAGGCGTCCAGCCGGTGACCTTCGGGTCGAGGCTGCTGAGGACGACATCGTAGTCCTCCTGCGTGCGCACGAGCGAGGCGGGCGGGGAGTTCGGGTGGTAAGAGCAGACGAGACCGGCATCATGGGCACGCTGAGAAACGGCGTTCACGTTTTTGGCGACGTTGAGGCGGCGCTTTTGAAGATCCTTCGTGCGGCCGGAGGGCAGGGTGACGGTGCCAAGCATGGCACCGGGGAAGTGCTTCAGGTAGTTGATGGTGAAATCCGCGGCTTCCTTCTCATTCGGAGCCTCGGTGTCCCCATCCCAGGCGCAAACGAGGGCCAGACCGCAGAGCTTCATGTTGTACTTCTGAAGCGTGTCCTTCATGAGGATCGGGTCGATCTGCGGCCCGAGCCAGTATTTGGAGCAGCCGAGGGCGCTGGCGGAGATTTCGAGCACCATCGGCTCGATGCCGGTGAAGCCCGCCTCGGAGGCGATCTTGATCATGTGATCGAGCTTGTTGTCGTAGCCCTTGCCGGTGCCCTGCATGAACCAGGTATAGACTTCGGAGCCGAATTGGATTTTGCCCATGATGTGAATGTGGTTGTTGGTTTCGAGAAAATGGCCTGCGCGGAGGCAAAGCGCGCGCATTTGAGACGAGCGGCGCGGAGATGTCCAGTCTTCTGTTCTTTGTTCCTTGTTCTTGTTGTGTCAGGGTGCTTCGGGCGGTGGTGGAAGGGCGTCGGGCATATCCGGGGAGTCGGGATGACGCAGGTCATGCCAAACTTCCGCAAAGATGAAGGTGCTCTCCCGGCTGCGGGTTTTGGTGAACGTGAGCGGGATGCGAACAGTGCCGTGCACGAGCCCGGAGCGCCGCATGATCGCAACGTCGGCTTCCAGGACGATGTCGCGTTGCTTTTTGGCATCGAGGTGGATGTGCGGCCCCAGCAGCAGACTAGCGCGGGTGCGTCCTGCCGTTTTTGTTGGCTTGAATTCGGCCCGCCCGGCAAATCCGCGTGATTCCATGGGTGCCTCGAAGTGATCGGGACCGCTGAGGCGCAGGCGTTTGATTTCGAACCAGCGCTGGTCGTTTTCCAGGCCGAAGCCATGCACACGGAGCAGGTAGGGGCCGACTTCGGAGATCAAGGCTCCGCCGACGACCATGGCGCCGAGAGCGGCTCCGGTTTCCTGAGCTTGCGGGATGAATTCAACCCGAAAGGCGGTGTCGCTGACGCTAGGCGCCGGGTTGGTGGCCGTGTATGCATGCCGGGTGGTGAAAAGGTGGACACAGGACGGCAGCAGAAAAAGACAGAGCAGGGCAGACAGGGGGCGCATAGCTCTAGAATGAGCGAGGAATTGGATGCTGACGAGGCTCGGTTCGGGTGAACAAAGCTTTGAGAGGCTGTGTTTATCAACCAAGTTGACAATATTTAATATATTTAATATAATAACAATAGAATGAGGTTTTTGCTGCCAGTGATCCTTCTTGCCGCTTGTGTCGTGCCCTTTGGCACGGCCAAGGCGTTGAATTGGAATGAATTGAACGATGGTGATCTTTCGGGCGATGGCAATGCTCCCACTTTCATCACCTTCACAGAGGGCTCGAACCTTATTGAGGGGACCATGGGCAGCCTCGGTGGCACGGGGCCGCTGGATGCGGACGTCTGGACATTTACCATCGCCGCAGGCTACTACCTGACAGGAATTACCTTGGTCTCTTATTCCGCTCCGACCGGCCCGCATGACTCTTTCATGGCGATCGACGACGCCACGTCGATCAACATGTTTGACCCTTCACTCCACCTGAGCAACGGCCTGTGGAACGAGCAAGTGGACGGTTTTGGCAACACTTACACCGATCTCATGGCCATTCTGGACGCCGGACCAGCCTTTGGCGGCACCGGGTTTGATGGCCCGCTTGGTCCGGGAAATTACACCTTCTGGGTGCAGGAAGGTTCGGAGCAGATCCAGTACTGCATCAATTTTGAGATGACCGCCGTGCCGGAGCCGGGGAGTTCATGGCTGCTCGGTCTGGCAGGGCTGATAATGATGCGTCGTCGTCGCTGACTGAAGCGCGTCGGGAGTTTGCAAAGCCTGGGTGTCACGTCTATTGCGCGGGGCACATGATTCGGAACCTGATCCTCGACTGGTCCGGCACGCTGGCGGACGATCTGCCCAGCGTGCTGCGTGCCGTCAACGGGATGCTGAGCGCCGCCGGGAAGGCCGAACTGTCGCGAGATGAGTTCAAGTCACGTTTCCGGCTGCCCTACACGGAGTTTTTTGATGAAATGCTGCCTGGAATGCCGGTCGAGAGGCTGCAGCAGCTTTACCTCGAGCATTTCCCGCACGCGCATAAGGGCGTGACGCTGCTGCCGCATGTGGCGGAGTTCCTCGGTCATGCCGCGGCCACGGGACGTCGGCTGGTGGTGCTCAGCAGCGCTCCTGCCGCGCATGTGGAGGCGCAGGCGGTGGCGCTCGGCGTGCGGGATGCGTTTGAAGTCCTGCGCTGCGGCGTGGTGGACAAGCGGGAGGAAATCCATGCGTTGCTGGCCGCGCTCGACATGCGGCCGGAGGAGACCGCCTTCATCGGCGACATGCGGCATGACATCGACGCGGGCAAGGCCGCCGGTTTGACCACGATGGCTGTCTGCACGGGCTATGAGAGCGCCGCGGTGCTCCTTGAATCCTCGCCGGATTTTCTCTTGCGAGATCTGTCACGCCTGCCGGTCCTTTTGGGTCATGGCGGCAGCGGCGGGGCAGGGTTTCCCGTCGCCACCGTCGGCGCGTTGATCGTGAACAGGGCGGGGGAGTTGCTCCTCATCCGCACGCACAAGTGGAGCCACCGCTGGGGCATTCCAGGAGGCAAGATCAAACGTGGCGAGACCTGCGAGGAGGCGCTGATCCGTGAAATCGCCGAGGAAACCGCGCTCACGCTGAGCGACATCGAGTTTGTCATGGTGCAGGACTGCGTGGAGCCGCCGGAGTTTCAACGTTCCGCGCACTTTTTGCTTCTGAATTACATCGCCCGCTGCGCGGACGAGGCTCCCGAGGTGATTTTGAACGAGGAGGCGCAGGCTTTTCAATGGCTCCCACTCTCCGAGGCGCTCCAAACCGACCTGAACATCCCCACACGCATCCTCATCGAGGAGTGCATGCGTCGTGGTCTTGTGTCATAAACTCCGCCATGCTCCTGCCAGACGAAATTCACATCACCGGCCTGCGCCTGACGACGAACATCGGCGTGCCTGATGAAGAGCGTGCCGCCCCCCAGGTGCTGGAGGCAGACATCTGCATTCGCATCACGAAGCGGTTCGAGGAGATGTGTGATGAAATCGCCGCGACCATCGACTACGCCGCCGTCGCAGCGCGGTTGCAGGCGCTCGCCGCGGAACGTCCTCGCAAACTCATCGAAACCCTCGCCGCCGAGATGGTTGCTTGTGTCATGGACGAGTTCGGGGCCTGCGGGGTTACCATTGGACTGAGAAAGCACATCCTTCCCGGCACAGATCATGTGGCGGTGCGTCTTGTGCGCGGAGTTTGAACCGCGCTGCTGTCCGGCGGGTCTGAGTTCGCTGTTGCCAGCCAGAAACCCGCCGCTAGTATCGGCGCTGGTTGAAAAATCAATACCGCCAAACAATGACCGCCCCGCGCATTCTCACCGCCGCACTTCTGACCCTTTCGCTGCTGACGCCTTCGTGTTTGCCGGAACGTGTGGACTCGCGTTACCCCACCATTTCCCAGCAGGACGCCTATGATGTGAGCTGGGGGCTGCCGCCGCGCAAATCACGTGGCAATCCCAAACTGCGTTATCAATACAACGCGCGCCAGGAGGAGATTTCCCGGCCGCTCGCCGTGCCGCAGGCAGCCGCGCCTGCCCCGGAACCCGCGCCCGCCCGCTCAGCGGCTCCTGCTCCTGCGCCCATAAGCCCGACGCTGCCTTCGAACTCCCCGCTGCGTTGACACCTTTGCCGCGACCCACCTCATGCGAATCGTTTCCGACGTGAAGACTTCTTTTCTGACCTGCATCCTCGTTCTTTGCTGCTGTACCGCTCTTCGTGCGCAGCAGATCAAGGCCCCCGAGTCACTCCAGCCCAGCCCGGCTCCTGCGGTGGCTGCTCCTGGCAAATCTGAGGTTCCTTCTCCGGCCGCGAACGTCGAAAAATTGGCCGAGGAAGCTCAAAAATCCCTTTATCAGGCCGCCGACAAGTCAGGCGGGGCGGCTCCCAAGAGCGGCGCTTCCTCCTCCGGCACGCTGCGCCTGCCCTCTCCGGTGGGGGAAAATCCCGCTCTTTGGTCGAAGGATTCTGTGCGCAAGATCGCTGTCATGGAAGTCGGCTTTGGCGGCATGAAGGACACGGTCATGATCGAGTTGTATCCGAATGATGCGCCGCAGACCGTCTCCAACTTCATCAATCTTTGCGACAGCGGCTTCTACAACGGCCTGGCGTTTCATCGTGCGATCGAGGGTTTCATTGTCCAAACCGGCGATCCGCTGACTTCCGACGAGTCGGCCCGCGAAAAGTGGGGCACCGGGGGTGAGGACAAAACCTTGCCTGCGGAGATTAAACGTCCGCATCGCATCGGCGCGGTGGCGATGGCCCGTCGTTCAGACAAGGTCAACCCGGAGCGTCGTTCCAACAGCTCGCAATTCTACGTCGCGCTCGGCAACTATGCGGCCCTTGAGGGCAAGTACACCGTCTTCGGCCAGGTGGTTTCCGGACTCGATGTCTTGAAGCACATTTCGATCATGCCGGTGGATGCGAATGACTGCCCGGTGGCGCGTGTCGAGGTCAAGTCCGTCAAAGTCATCGAGCACAAAGGACCGTTGCAGGTGGAGCCTGAGGTCGCTTCGGGTGATGGCAAGCGCTACGCCAAGCCGGATTCAGCCCGTGGCATGGTCGGCCGTTTCCTGCACCGCGTCTGGTGATTGCCGCGGGCTCTTTTGCCTGCGGCGCGTCTTCCATTACTTCGCCGGAATTTCGTAGCACACCGCCTCGGTGTCATTGCGCAGCAGCAGCCAGCGACCTGCCAGCGTCGGAGGATTCCATGTTTTGGAGTGCAATGCATCAAGGCGCGATACTTCCTCAAGCCGCTCAGGATTGGCTTTCACCAGCGTCACGAAGCCTTTTTCCGCCTGCACGAGCATCCACGAATCTCCGACACGGATCTGCTGGCCGAAACCGTAGCGCCCTTCGCGCCACACCCGCTCTCCATTGCTCAAATCCACGCAGCAGAACGTGCCTTCGTCGGCCGCATACGCATGCGCGCCAAACACGCTGGCGCTGCTGAACTTCGTGCGCGGCGCGCTGCTGTTCCAAAGTGAAGTCGCGACTAGTTTTCCATCGCCGCCCGCCTTGATTTCGAGCAGATGTGACTTCACGCCATAGCTGGAGGTGATGAGGATGCGTTTAGGTGTGACCTGCACCGGCTGTCCCACCTTTGGAAATCCCCCCGGCCAGTCAAAGCGCCACAAAACCTCTCCGCTGGCCGGATCATGTCCGGTCACTGACGTGTTGTTGATATTCACGATTTGCTCGCGTCCGGCCAGCGTCAACAAAACGGGCGAACTGTAGCTGCCGCCATCATCTCCGGCCTTCCAGGCGATCTCGCCGTCGCTCTGGCGATATGCGATCAGTGAAGTTCCGCCGTCACCGCCGCTGCACACCACGAGTTCGCCGCTGAGCAGCGGAGAGGAGCTTTTGCCCCACTGCAAATTCACCTTCGCGGCTGTGTCCTTGAGCGTCTCGCGCTTCCAGCGCACGGCTCCGGTTGCCAGATCCAGGCAGTTGAGCAAGCCTGTCGCGCCCACGGCGAAAACCACACCCTGCGTCACATCAATCGTCGGTGTCGCACGCGGGCCGATGCCACCCATCGCCTCGTCAAAACGTGCTTCATCCGTGTGCGACCAAAGCAGCTTCCCGGACGCCAGATCGTAGCAGGTCACGCATTCTTCCGGCCCCCGTTGCTCCTGGGTGATCGCACGACCTCCGGACACCGCGAAGCCCGACCAGCCCTCGCCGACACGAACACGCCACACCTCGCGAGGCGGATGTGCTTTCCAGTCAGTCTGCCATTCTGGCTCCGGCAGCACGCCATCGCCTTTCGTGCCGAGGAAACGCGGCATGTCCATCGCGCCCGCTGGAGCGGCTGTCGCGGCAGGTGGAGTGGTGCTGTTGTGCAGCGTCGGCAGCGGCTCTTTTTTCTGCCATCGCCATGCCAAGCTCGGAAATGCCGACCCGTCCGCCGATCCGTCATAGCGGAACAATGCGAAAAACAACATGGCGCATAGCATCAGCACACCCATCCGCCTCAGTCGTGCTCCTTGCTTTCGCAGAGCCCACCACAGTCCCATGAGCAGCAGCCACAACGGCAGCAGAAGCATCACCGAGATGGAGCGCATCACGTTATCGGTCATCCACAGCCACGCGGAGAAGCCGCCGAGGATGAGCGTGAGGAAGAAGGGGAATTTGGGGATCATGGACTTGAAAACGATGCCAAAACCGAAGCCGGAAGATTACGTTCGTCATTCGCGCTTCGACATTCATTCGTCATTCGGAATTCTCCATTCGTCATTTCCGCCGAAAACGCCTCGCCTTCCTTCGCGTACTCACCATCCTCCGCCACCATGAAGTCACTCCTCCTCTCCCTCCTCGCCGCGTCCACCCTGCAAGCCGCCGATCATGTCGTCTATGAGCCTGCCGGAGATTCCAAAGGAAAGCACATTGTTCTGCTCGCCGGTGATGAGGAATATCGCAGCGAGGAGGCCATGCCCATGCTCGGGAAGCTGCTCAGCCAGCGCCACGGCTTCAAATGCACCGTCTTGTTCAGCCTCGGGGCCGATGGGACCATCGACCCGACCGCTGGCGGCAGCCTCAGCCATCCCGAGGCGCTCGACTCCGCCGACGCCATCGTCATGCTGCTGCGTTTCCGTCATTGGGATGACGCAACGAGCAAAAAATTCGAGGCGGCCGTCAATCGCGGCGTGCCCGTCATCGCTCTGCGCACGAGCACGCATGCCTTCAACGGCTATCCAAAGGGCAGCCCCTTCGCCGCGTGGAATTTCAACAACAACGGTGGCTGGGGCCGCAAAGTGCTTGGTGAAACTTGGGTCAGCCATTGGGGCAATCACAAGGTCGAGGCCACCAAAGGCATCATCGAAGCCGCCAATGCCAATCATCCCATCCTGCGCGGCGTGAGTGAAATTTTCGGCAACACAGACGTCTATGAGGCCGCCCCGCCTGCCGATGCCGTCGTCCTCGTGCGCGGTCAGGTCCTTCAAGGCATGACGCCCGACACCCCGCCGGCCAGCTACAAGAAAGCCACCGCTGCGAAGGTCGAGCAGGAGGTGAACACGCCCATGATGCCAGTCGCCTGGGTGCGGGTGGTGAAAAACGACGCTGGCACCGAAAACAAAGTCTTCTGCACCACCATGGGCGCCGCCACTGACCTGGCCACCGAAGGCACACGCCGCATGGTCGTAAACGCCACTTTCTGGGGCCTCGGCCTCGAAGTGCCGGAAAAAGCCGATGTCACACCTGTCGGCGACTACAATCCCACCATGTACGGCTTCAAAGGCAACAAGCAGGGGCTGAAGCCGGATGATTTTGTGCTTGGAAAGTAGCTCAAGCCTCCGGCTTGGATCTATTTGAGCTCAAACACGAACGGGATGCCCTGTTCGGCCATCATCTTCTGCTCCTTTGCCATGAAGCGGTCGGCCAGGCGTTTGAAACTGCCGTCCGCCTTCATGCGTGCGAGCAATTCGTTGATCTTCGCCTTCATCTCAGTCTCTCCCTGGCGCAGAGCCACGGCCCAAACCTCCTCACGCAGCGGCGTGAGCAGCGCCCGTGTTTTTTCCGCATGCTCGGCATGGTGGCGCATGATTGAGACCTGGTCGTAGATCCACGCGTCCACGTTTGCGTTCACCACCTCCATCACGCAGGAGGTGTCGTTGTCGAGCGCCTTGATCTGCGCATTCTTCAGGTGCTCGCGCGCCCATGTTTCGCCCGTCGTGCCGAGACGCACGACGATCTTGCGTCCGGGTGCCTCCAAGTCGCCGCTGTTCATCACCGGTGAGTTTTTTGCCACCAGCACGGACAAGCCGGTCTTCACATAAGGATCGGAGAAATCCACGGCCTTCCGCCGTTCCGGTGTGGCGCTCACCGAGGAGATCACGAGGTCGAGGGCATTGGTGAGCAAGGCTGTCTGCAACCCGTCGAAATTGATGTTTTTGAACTCCACCTCACGTCCCAGCGCCTTCCCAATTTCCCTGCCGATCTCGATGTCCACGCCGGTGATCACGCCTTTTTCGTCCACGAACTCAAACGGCGGATAGGTGGCGTCGGTCCCGATGATGAGCTTGTTGCTGCGTGAGCAGGCGCAAAGCGTGAAAAGAAGGCTCAGGGCTAGAAGTCGAATCATGATGTGGTTCAGGAGTTCAGATCGCCGGCAAAGTCACTCGGCATGCGCCAGTCACCACGAGGAGAGAGGGTCACGGAGCCGACTTTGGGTCCATCAGGCACGCTGGAGCGCTTGAACTGGTTTTGCGCGAAGCGTTTGAAGAACAGCGCGAGCCACTTGGCGATGGTTTCGTCGTCGTATTTGTCTGCAAAGGCCTGCGCGGCCAGCCAGCGGATCTTTTCCGCGCTGCTGCCGTGCCGCACGAAGTGGAACAGGAAAAAGTCATGCAGTTCATACGGCCCGATGGTGTCCTCGGTCTTCTGCTGGAGTGATTCATCGGCCGCGAGCGGCAGCAACTCCGGCGTGATCGGTGTGTCGGAGATATCCCGCAGGATCGCGCCTGCTTTTTCTGCGAACGGACCTTCCGCGCACCATTCGATGAGGTAGCGCACCAGCGTCTTCGGCACGCCGGAGTTCACATGATACATCGACATGTGGTCGCCATTGAAGGTGCACCAACCGAGCGCCGCCTCGGACAGATCGCCGGTGCCGACAACGATGCCGCCGGTCTTGTTGGCGATGTCCATCAGGATCTGCGTTCGCTCACGTGCTTGCGAGTTCTCGTAAGTCGCGTCGTGCTGATGTTCCGAATGGTTGATGTCAGCAAAGTGCTGCCGCACGGCGTCGGTGATCGAAATCGTGCGCAGTTCGACGTTCAGCGCCTCGGCCAGTTTCTCCGCGTTGCCCTTCGTGCGCGTCGTCGTGCCGAATCCTGGCATCGTGATCGTCAAAGCGGCGCTCATCGGCATTCCGGCGCGTTTGATCGCCTCCAGCATCACCAGCAGCGCCAGCGTTGAGTCGAGTCCGCCGGAAAGCCCGAGCACCGCGGTCTTGGCGCGCGCTTGTTTGAGCCTGCGGGCGAGTCCGGTGGCCTGAATCGCGAAAATCTCCTCGCACACGGCATGGCGGTCCACTTTGACCGAAGGCACGAAGGGATGCGGTGTGATCGTGCGCAGCAGTTTGTCCTCGTTTCCGAGCGCAGCGCCGAGATCGAACACCACCCGTCGGAACACGATGCTTCCTGCTTCATCGCGAAATGAGGCGCTCTTCAAACGGTCGTGAGCCAGATGCTGGAGGTCGACGTCCGTGACGGCCGAGCGTGTCTCAAACGCAAATCGTTCGGTTTCTGCAAGCAGGATGCCGTTTTCGGCCACGATGCCGTGGCCGGAATAAACCACGTCCGTGCTCGATTCGCCCGCTCCGGCTCCGGCATAGACGTAAGCTGCGAGACAGCGCGCCGATTGCTGCGCCACCAGATGGCGGCGATACGGCGCTTTGCCGAGAACTTCCGTGCTCGCGGATGGATTCGCCAGCAGCGTGGCTCCGGCCAGCGCGAGATGACTCGACGGCGGAATTACCGTCCACAAGTCTTCGCAAATCTCCACGCCGAGCACGAAGCCAGGCACATCCAGCGCCTCAAATAGCAGTTCCGCGCCGATGGGCACGTCCTGGCCGTTCAACCGCAGCGTCGTCGTGTTCAGCGTGTGCGCGGGCGAGAACCAGCGCCGCTCGTAAAACTCCGCCGAGTTTGGCAGGAACGTTTTTGGCACCAGTCCGATCACACGACCTTTCGCCAGCACGGCCGCGACATTGTAAAGCCTGTCCTGCACCAGCAGCGGCAGTCCCACGACCAAAACGGACGGCAGATCATGCGTGGCCTGCGTCAGATCGTGCAAACCGCGCAGTGCCGCCGTGCGCAAGGCCTCCGTGTGAAACAAATCCGCGCAGGAATAGCCGGTGAGGCTCAATTCGGGGAAAACAATGAGCCTGCAGCCGCGATGCGCCAGTGAACGAGCCTCACGCGCGATGATCGCGGCATTTTTTGCCAAATCTCCCAGCACCAGTTCCGGCGAAACAGCCGCCACGCGCACGAAACCAAGTCGTTCGCGGTTGTTGGTCGGGGAAGGGGAGGCCTGCGGCATGTGAAACCTTAGCACGCGTGGTTTGGGGTGTGCGAGGGGAGAATTCAGGCGGCGGCGGCCACTGGAAGGATTCCCGGCCCATCCCCCATTTGACCCGCTTGCATTTCTCGCCAAGTCCAATGCTCCCACCCATGTCCAAAGCCGTTTTCCGTTCCATCCCCCTCCGCGATCTCACAGCTGACCAGCTTTTCGATCTCTCGAAGCGCATGAAGCTCTCGCTGTCCAAGGCGGACATGCTCGCGGTGCAGAAGATTTATCAAGATGAAGGCCGCGAGCCGACGGATGTGGAGATGGAAGTCATCGCGCAGACTTGGAGCGAGCACTGCAAGCACCGCATCTTTGGCGCGAAGATTTATCATACGCTCAACGGCCAGCAGGAGGTCGTGGACGGGCTCTTCAAGACCTACATCCGCAAGGTGACCGAGGAGATCTGCAAAACGAAGCCCGACTTCGTGCTCAGCGCCTTCGAGGACAATGCGGGCTTTGTGAAGCTCGATGACGACAAGGCCGTCTGCCTCAAGGTGGAGACGCACAACCACCCCAGCGCCATCGAACCCTACGCGGGAGCAAATACCGGCCTCGGCGGTGTGATTCGCGACATCCTCGGCGCGGGCAAGGGCGCGAAGCCGGTCGCCTCGCTCGATGTGTTCTGCTTTGGCCCGCCGGACATCGAGCAGGATCAAATCAAGGCCAAGGACGTCATCCATCCGCTCGGCGTCATGCGTGGCGTGGTGCGCGGCGTGCGTGACTACGGCAACCGCATGGGCATCCCCACCGTCAATGGCGCGATCCAGTTCGACGACACCTTCATCTACAACCCGCTTGTCTTCTGCGGCACCGCCGGCATCATCCCGATCAAGGACATCGCCAAGGAAGTGAAGCCCGGCCATTTGCTCATCGCCGCGGGCGGTCGCACTGGCAAAGACGGCCTCAAAGGCGCCACCTTCTCCTCCGCCGAACTCACCACCGACTCGCATGAGGAAGACCAGACCGCCGTGCAGATCGGCAATCCCATCGAGGAAAAGAAAGTCGCCGATTGGGTGCTCGCCGCTCGTGAGAAGGGCCTCATCCAGTTCGTGACCGATTGCGGCGCGGGAGGTTTCAGTTCCGCCGCAGGCGAAATGCTGCGCGATACTGGTGGCGAGGTGTGGCTGGAGAATGCGCCGCTGAAAGCGCCCGATCTGGAAAGCTGGCAGGTCTTCATCAGCGAATCGCAGGAGCGCATGGTCATCGCCATCGACGAGAAAGATCTGCCCGAGCTGCAAAAGCTCGCTGACATTTATCAGACCGAGATCTTCGTGCTCGCGAAGGCCGACGGCTCGCAGCGGCTCAAAGTCATGCACCACGGCACCACCGTCTGCGATTTGCACGTCACCGCGCTGCACGAGGCACCGCGCCGCGAGATGCGGGCGAAATGGCGCACGCCAGCCGATGTGCAGCCCGCCGTGCCCGTGCGTCCGGAATCCTGGACCGCCACGCTGAAGACCTTGCTGTCCGATTTCTCCATCGTCTCCCGCGAGCCGATCATCCGCGAATACGACCACGAGGTGCAGGGCAATACCGTCCTCAAACCGCTCGCCGGAGCGGCGGGCGATTGCCCACAGGATGGCAGCGTCATCCGCGTCGATGGCAGCAATCAACTCGTCTCCCTCGCCTGCGCCTTGCTGCCGGAGTGGGGCAAGACCGACCCGCATCTCATGGGCCGCGCCGTCGTCGATGAATGCGTGCGCCAGCTCGTCGCCATGGGCTCGAATCCCGACCGCATCGCCATCCTCGACAACTTCTGCATGGGCAATCCCGACAACGAGCGCGAGCTCGGTGCCCTCGTCGAATGCACCAAGGGCATGGCCAAGGCCGCCATCGCGTATGGTGCCCCCTTCGTCAGCGGCAAGGACAGCTTCTACAACTACTTCGTCACCGACGAAGGCCC
>Ga0315900_10008379_pt1 | contig 13312 bp, 32 predicted proteins | sample LakEriMetagenome_FD_203521 | JGI IMG/M metagenome (GOLD analysis project Ga0315900, IMG submission 203521) | Freshwater fungal communities from buoy surface, Lake Erie, Ohio, United States - Buoy 12 MA114 | ecosystem: Environmental > Aquatic > Freshwater > Lake > Lake biofilm | place: USA: Lake...
AGCGTTAGCCGATAAGATATACTGTGATCATGAAACGAACACACTACGAAGTACGATTCCACCTTGGTCGTGGTGAAAATTATATGCACTGGCAAGTAAAAGCCATGTGTGGCAGGAAGAAACTAGGTGAGTTTTATTATAATCCTGCACAATATCAATTAGAGATGATTAAGTGCAAACTGGTTAATAAACTGAATAAAGCCAAAAAGGTTCATGAGGCTGGGGTTAAGGACGTATCTGGTTGGGTAGAATGTGACGAATTGATGATAAATAATGAGATTGGTATTGAAAATCTTGAGAAGTTATACTATAATCCTATTCGTGATCCGATGTGGAGAAGAGAGAGTGATTGTGGAGAGTTTGCTTGGGACGATAGTGAATACGCTACGCTGATTACCAATAACAAACAAGTTTATATCTTAGAGGAGAGAACATGATTAATGTTGGCATGACGATTCGTGAGATGGTAAGTATGGCCGCTAATACTAATAGCCCTGATCTGTACGAGCGGATCATCAAGGCTTTGGAAGAGGCTACTGGCAACATCAAAAAACTGGTTGCTTGTAACGGAGTGGCTCATCGTGGCCAGTTCTGGGACAACAAGATTTCCGCCATCAAGTGTGTGCGATTGGCTACTGGTTGGGGCTTGAAGGACGCCAAGGATTGGGTGGAAGAGTTCCAGTACCACAGCAAGACCATGTTCACTGGTCCGCTTGATCCTGCGGTGGCTGACAAACTGTGTGAGGAACTCAAGAAGATGGATTGTTCATGCTGGACAACCAACGCTTGACGTAAAGCCTTGTCCCTAAAGAACTTAGGGCGAGGTCGCGGGCGCAAAATTCGTCATAAACCCTTGTGCTGCAACAACTTAGAGAAAATCAAAAAAAAGATTCATGGCGCGACTTGACAGTGACGATACTAATGGTACACTAATAGCATCACGACGCAAGTGACCAACTGATCCCAACACTGAGAAAAGTTCGGATTGGCTCTTGACAAGTGATGATTGGTGTGATATGATTGGTTTACTGGTTTGATACTAACACTCTTGGAAAGGGTTATATTATGAAGAAGTTTTCGTTTGTTGTTGATGTTGTTGCTACCGATCTTGATCGTGATTCGGTTGTGGATTCGATTCGTTCGTGCCTGTCTAGTAATCTGCCGGAAGATGTTCATGCGAATGTTAAGGCGGGTGAGGTTAAGGCTTTCAGTGAGCAGGGTTATAAGGTTTGGCGGGCTAGGGTTACTGGTGTGACTGCCGAGCAGGCCGGCGATGCCCACAACGCTAAGGTGGAAGCAGAGGCTGTTGCCTGAGACTGTAGCATATGCTATAATACCGATAGACCGCTGGTAGATATACTGGCGGCTATCGGCTTTATGCTGCCGTGGCCGAGTAGATTAGGCATCAACCTTCTAAGTTGATTTACGTGGGTGCAAATCCTACCGGCAGTATTTTATTGGTGTATAATATGGATAGATATTTACGTTCTATCCATGAGGTTGTATTATGAAATGTGTTAAATGTGGTCAAATAGAAAAAAACCATATAAAGTAAAATCTGGAGCTAGAAAAGGTAAGATACAAAGTTATTGCAGAAAATGTAATCATCAAAATACACTAGATAGACAGCATGATTTTAAAAAGAAATGTGCTGAATATAAAGGTAGTAAGTGTGTATGTTGTGGTTATGATAAGTATATAGGATCCTTAGACTTTCATCATTTAGATCCAAATAAAAAAGATTTTACTATTAGCCATTTTAGAAATACTTCTTTTACAAAGAACGAAGTTAAAATAAAAAAAGAACTAGACAAATGTATTCTAGTATGTAGAAACTGTCATGGAGAAATACATGCTGGTATTATAGACGTAAACCCTTGTCAAATAAAGACTTAGGGCAAAATCGGCCGGCCGCGATTTTTGTGCCAAAAATATTTTTTCTTTTAGCGAAGTTTTTCGGTTGACAATGACGATACCCTAGTGTAGAATCATTAGCATAAGGGAGAAAATCATGAAAACCGCTGATGGTAATGATAAGTTGGGTAAGGGTTGCATCGTGGTGTCTCGTCCAGTTGGCGACACTTGCCCGCCAGATTGTGATTATCTTGGCAACGGTTGCTATGCCGAAGCGACCGAGAATCAGTATAAAAATGCCCGTACCGCTGGTTTTGCCAACGTAGTCACGGAGAAGAATAAAATCCGTGCTATGATTCTTGACGCAAAGCGTCGAGAGAAGTCTATTCGCTGGCACGAACGTGGTGATTGGTTTCTCAATGGAGAACTTGACCTTGACTATGTTGCGAATGTAACGTGGGCTTGTGAGAGTATTCTTGCTGATGGCGATAGTCTGCCCGATATGTGGTTTTATACCCATATTTATGATACTCGGCTTGTTAGTCTGGAAAAGTATATGAATGTTTATGCTAGTGTTCACGACGATAACGATATGAACGAGGCTAAGTCACAAGGTTTCAAACTTTTTGCATGGTGTGATAGTGATATGAAGGTGGCTCCCAAGCGACCCAAGAATAAGAAAAAGGCTGATGCTTGGAGGGCTAGTCTGCCGAAACTTGTGGTACTGAACGAATCAAAGTTTGTAGTTTGCCCCGAGATTCGTCGCGGTCGTGATATTATCACTTGCACTGGTACGAAAGATAGTATATCATGCGACTTGTGTGTTCGCGGCTTGGCTAATGTTTTGTTTCCTGCACACTAAGGATTTATATGGATACTTTTGTATATCGTTGTGTAAATCTGCAAGATTTTTGTAATGAAGTAGATTGGGACTATTTTGATACTGTAGACACTTTGCTTGATAGTGATATTAGTTATGGTACGAATGATGATACATTAGTTCGTCCTGATACTTTGGCTAAGATTTGTGATAAAGAGTTGCCAGAAAACTTTGACTTTGACCTTATGATTAGTTTAGGGTGCTAATATGGGTAAGTATTATATTAAGAGTGGCACACTAGAAGTTATTCTTTCAAAGAAAGATAGTCTTGAGGCTGCTATTAGCGGTCTATTACTCACTAATAAGTTTGATGTAATTGATGAATATTTTTATGTAGACGAAAGAGGATATAGAAATTATATTAGTGCTGATAAAAATACTAATGTTATTCCTACTAAAAGTATTGTAAGAGCAGCGGGATGGGAGTTATCTAAAGACGATACAGAATAGCCTAAAACCTTGCTGCTTAACAACTTAGAGCTAGGTCGCGGGGGCAAAATTAGTCCTAAGTCCATGTCTCACAAAGACTTAGAGCAACTAAAGTTTCGGTATGAGGAAGTCGATAATTATTCTATGAAGGAGCACTTGACAAGGAGGTCAAAGATGATACAATGGGCTGGGATTCTGCTTACTCTGCTTGGTTTAGCATATACTGGTGTAAAGGATTATCAAAAAGGGGATATTAAAATCCCAGAAATCAAAAAGCCGTTGACAACCGTAAAGTATCCGATACAATACTGTTTAATGGCATATGATCCTAACTTAGACAAGGTTTTTTACTTACACGAAAACGGACAATGGCATGATTATGCTCCACAACAACGACGATATTCGACCCAGACGCAACTACATCAAAATCAAGGTCAAGAAGCCTTGGGAACTGTCAACAGGACACAGGGAACACAAGCATACCGTTATGGACAACAGGCCCAAGCGTATGCGTACCCGTCAAGATATTGACAAAAGTTGGCGTATGGAGTATGATATGTAGACGTGTCTACCCATGTGGATAGAGCGATCTTGACTCGTCAGAAATGGCGAGTCTTGCAAGCCGATGTAGCACAACGGTAGTGCAATTGATTTGTAATCAATAGGTTGAAGGTTCAAATCCTTTCGTCGGCTCTCCGGGATGGTGAAATGGTATCACAGAGGACTTTGGTTCCTTTATTCTACGTTCGAGTCGTAGTCCCGGAATAGGCGATGCCCGATAGCACAATGGTAGTTGCAAGCGGCTGTTAACCGCTGGGTTCTAGGTTCGAGTCCTAGTCGGGCAGTTTATAAGTGTCGGAGGCTGACGAGAGTTACGGAAAATTGGCGTAGTTCAACGGTAGAATAACTGTCTCCAAAACAGTAGATGGGGGTTCGATTCCCCCCGCCTTTGTTTTATCTAATCCTACGGATTTGCGGTGAATGAGGATAGTCAGCGAAAGCCTAAAGTTTTAGAGTTGACAAGACGATAACTTGTGTTAAGATCAGTCTCAAGGAGAAAGAAATGAAGCAGTTGCGTATTTATGATATGTTGACTGAGGATGGTAGAAGTTTGGCCGATATTACTTTGGAAGTTAATGATGATTACAGTTGGGTAGATATTTTTGATGCCGTGTTCACAAAAACCGGCGAAGATATTGATACTTATTCCTATTTGGAGATTTAGTTATGGGTCTTGATCAGTATGCTTGGGCTGAAGATAGTAATGGTGAAAAAGAAAATATTTGCACCTGGAGAAAGCACCCTAATCTTGAGGGATGGATGAGTGATCTTTGGCATAGTAATGGTCGCCCAAATGCTAACGAAGATAATCCAGATGAGTTTAACTGTATTACATTAGAACTTAGCCGGAAAGATATTGATGATTTGGAAGAAGCAATCAATAATAATGAATTGCCTTCTACTACAGGATTTTTCTTTGGTAATAACAGCGATGATTATTATAAGGAGCAAGATCTAGGATTCGTCTCTGCTGCGAAAGAGGCTCTTGACAAAGGCATGAGGGTATACTATAGTTCTTGGTGGTGATGGATTGGGCCTCTAGCTCAACTGGCAGAGCAAGGAGCTTTTAACTCTTAGGTTGTGGGTTCGAGTCCCACGGGGCCCATTGACAACTTTGTTCGGTTGGTGTAGTATAGTATCAAAGGAGTTTGTCATGTATAGCGATGAATATGAATATCTTTATAGTGATGTGGTAGAAAACGTTGATGATCTTTATGACTACTATGAAGATAATGAAGATGACTATTCTGAAGATGCTGTAAACAATATTGAATGGGAAAACTATTATCATAATCTAGCCGATGACATTGTTGATGAATGAGTCTCCTCTGAACGGATGCAATACGGTGGGACGTATCTCTCTCTTTCTTCTTCTCTAGTTAGTTGGTTCGAATCCAACCATCCGTTTTTATGAATGTTTTTGACCAATCTATGGAGGATTGTCGTAAAACTAGCGACGGTAAATATATCCAAGGTGCCAGCCACACCTGTCACGTTTTGAATCATAAGATTCGTAACAAGATTATTATCAAGGCTGTTTGTGATCTAAGAAAAATCAGCGACTCTTTTGATAGTATCGCCTGCTGCGGTGTAAGTGGTTTGATGGTGGTTCCGCAGATTGCAGAACTGCTTAACAAACATATCATCGTTGTACGAAAGGGCGAAAAATGCTACTCAGAGTTTCGTACAGAGGGGGTTGCTCCTTTCCGATATATTATATTAGACGATTTAATTTGTTCTGGATCAACCGTTAAACATATCAAGAAAGTATTAAAAGAAGAATATGTACGATCACTCTGTGTTGGAGTTTATTGCTATCTGCCTAATGAGTGTGCATATCGACCAGATGAGGATGGCTCTAAACTATGTAAACGTGATCTTGGCGTACCGCTCCTAAATACATAGCACACAAGAACTTACAGCAAACCGGCGCCCGCGACTTTCGCCATAAACCTTTACGCCACAAGCACTTACGTCAAATAATTTTTTTCGAAAGTTTTGCTGTTGACAGGCCGATATTCTAGGATAGAATCAGTGAAGTTGAACGATTGAATGATCACACGAAAGGGTTAGAAAATGCCTGCTGCTGTTGAGAAGATGATGTTTGTTGGTGAAACCCCTTGGCATGGCCTTGGTAATCAGGTCGATGAGGGTGTTAATGTTAATGATGCTATTGTCGCTGCCGGTCTGGATTGGGAGGTTGGTCTAAAGGATTTGCAGACCGTTGATGGTACTCCGGTCAATCATCGTGCAACCTATCGTAAGAGTGACGGTAGTATCCTGGGAGTTGTTGGTCCGCGTTATACCCCTCTACAGAATAAGGATGCGTTCGATTGGTTTCAGCCGTTTCTCGATGCTAACGAGTGTGCTATCCATACTGCCGGATCGCTCCACAGCGGTCAGAAGGTTTGGGTGCTTGCTCAGTTGAACCGAGACAATAGCGAGATTGTTCCGGGTGATGAGGTTAGCAAGTTTATCCTGCTTTCTAACAGTCACGATGGTACTACCGCTATTCGCGTCGGATATACTCCGATTCGTGTTGTCTGTGTAAATACGCTGTCCTATGCTCACAAGCATAATGATAGCAAGTTGATTCGTATCCGTCATACTCGCTCCAGCCAGAAGAATCTGGAACAGGTTCGGGATATTATGGATAATATTAACGCTGGTTTTGAGGCTACTGCGGAACAGTATCGGTTCCTTGCTAGTAAGTCTTTTAATCAGAAGGATATTGAAAAGTATGTTAAGGTTGTGCTGAATATTAAGGGTGCAGACGAGGACATTAAGACTCGTACCCGTAATATTATGGATGATATTCTGGCCCGTATCGAAGGCCCGAAGCAGAGTGCCACGGGTGTTCGTGGAACTTGGTGGGCTGCTTATAATGGATTCAATGAATATCTGAACTATGGAAAGGGTCGCACGACCGATAATCGTCTCGACTCTCTCTGGTTCGGTGTTAATGCTAACGAGAATAATAAGGCGTTGGAATCTGCTATGGAGTTTGCTAACGCTATCTAATATCTAATAGTATTAGTTACAACGGGGCCGCGGCTGGGAAACTGGCTGCGGCCCTATTGTTTTTAAATGCGAAGAATTGACGCAACCTGTTGGCACATAAGGACTTACAGCAAATCGGGCGCCCGCATTTTTTGTCGTAAGTTTAAGATACACAAGGACTTACGGCGAATTTGGTCAAAGAATCTCATTTAGGGTACTGGACGAGATGCAGAATGGACGATACAATGGATGAGTCGTAAGTGGTTGGTGTGTAAGGATTTAGATCAAATATCAGAAAATGATGTTTATAATCTTATCTTTATGAATCTAGAAACAATATAATCAAATGTTGTATTGATACCGATTATCAGTACTACCTAATCCTTCGGATTTGCTGTCGTTGCTGTTAGTCAGCCAAAGTTAGTGGTACTTTAATTATGCAGAAAGAAAAAGATGAAAATTGTAACTATTAATATGGAATTGGTGATTGATGAGGATTTGACCGATAAGTATGATATTGCTATTTATCTAACTGATAAACTATATAGTGATCCTGAGTTCTTTGGGGATTTTGGTGAGGAAAATATTTTGGAAATTAAGGAGTTTGTATGAAAGTTATTGTAGTATTTGATTTTCCCGAAATCTCTGATCCTAATAGTAGCGATGCTACATTTGCTATTAGTAGTTTAAGTAACGATTTGGATATATTTGCCCAAGAGGGCGAATATGATTGGTATATTGACGATGCTACAGAATAGTAATTCTCATCCAAGTGGGAGGTCTTGGATACGTTAATATAACCAAAACGGTTGAGCAGGAAAGTTGTTATTTATTACTGATGAACTCATGGTATTTATTGTTAATGAACCACCCTACGTTTCTTGTAAATAACAGTAAGAACCTAGAGATACTTGGTAGTAATAGTATCTAAGATACTAGTAATTTAATAGTTACTAAGAAGATTATTAACTCAACCCCATGCATAATATATATACTTTTTCAGAACTTGTGTCAAGGTTTAAAACTTTTTAATATAACCCGCTTGCACCACACCAGTTCTTGTAAGTTATTTGCGTTCAAGGGTTTGCGTTACTGTGTCGATAGTGTATAATGGGAATCGTGCGACGGTAGCATCAAACACCAAAGGAACTTTATGATTCTGATTCTTTTGATTATTATTCTTTTTACCAGTTGAAGAGTGTTAGTAGTAAACAGCCAGTTTAAAAAAATGTTTAAGAATTTCTAGTCGCCTCTAAGCCTCCGAACATGTATAATTACTAGAGTCCGCGAAGCCAACGATCAGTCACTTTTGGTGGAGGTTTGTTGGAGTCATAGACAAGTGTAATTTTTTTACTTTTGTTTATGAGGTGACTTATGAGTTCTTTTACAATTAATCATATTAATAGGGAAGAAATACAAAGGAAATATGTAGATGCTTTAGTGGGTAATATGGACTTTCTTAGTATCAAACAAATGCTAAGAGACTATATAGATGATGAAAAAAGATTCTATTCCGATGATGATTTAAGAGATGAAATATTATCTCGTTCCGCACCTATAAGGGACGATGTAGTATTTTCTGATTGTGATACTTTTATGTATTTGGGAGAATAACATGAAAGTACAAATTACATCCGATAATAAATCTTATATAGTCAGAAGATATGTTGATTATATTCTAACCAGAATGGATAATAATGATATGCTGGGAGCATTGAAAGATTATCTATTTAGAGAAAAGATGAGTTATCCTATAGATACATTGTCATTAGAAATTAACAGACATTGTCCAGAAATCTTAGAAGATCGCTTTGTTGAAGAAGTGGTCGGAAAGGGGGATGAGTATGCCCAGGCTATTCACTAGAGTATTAACCTTTAAGGTAGAAGGTGAAATATATGACCGTGACACCAAACCAGAAGATATAATTCGTAATTATACTTTTGCGTTTAAAGATTACGGAGATGGTAAGGACCATTTTTTTGTAGAAGGATCACACAAGGATGTTAGGGGTCGTATTACTAAGATAATACGATTACCTAAGATTCATAGATGGAAGATTCCAGATACGGAATTTTTCCTCAAACTATAAAACCGTTGAGGATTATGGTGGACTAGTTCTGGAGTCAATCTCTTAAGACTAGTTCCACCTAATCCTACGGATTTGGTTTTTGTGGTTGTAGTCAGCCAATATTATTCTTATAATCAATTGGAGGAATGGCAGAGCGGTCTAATGCACCGGTTTACTAAACCGACGAGGGTTTAAATCCTCCACAGGTTCGAATCCTGTTTCCTCCGCTGTTAATATGATAGTACTTTTACAAAAGGAGATTTTATGAAGAATCTGTTCATGTTTGCTCTACTTGCACTTGCCACTACTGGAGTATCTTATGGTGAGTGTGTTAGTGGTAGTTGTAGTGTTGGTCCAGTAAAGCGTGTTGGTTCAACAGTACTAAATGTTACTAAGGAACTAGTTACTGTTCCTGTTCGTGTGACCAAGAGAGTAGTAACTCTACCATCACGAGTACGATATAATCGTCAGGTTAATACCTGTCTCTGAAAACAATCCCCCCGATATGCTGTAGTGGCTGTCGGGGGATTTTTTTTATCATAATGTATTATCTAAACTAAAAGGTTTGGATTTTATGGATACAGTCAGTCAAAAATAGTCAGGACATTTCGTGGCCCCTTGTAATACCTAATATATCAGGTTTGGAATTTATGGAAACAGTCAGTCAATTTTATGAAACTTAGTTTATCATTAGACCAGCAATTAGATTGTAATAAAATTTGTAAAATGGTCATGGATATTATGAATATATATCAGCACCATCATGGAAATATTAATGAATGTTTGCTAGTCATGGAAATTAAAAAGCCCCTTGAACACACCGGCGATAATCCTATTCCTAAGATAGAAAATAAGGAATAGTCGTGTTGCTAAACCGGCCTCTTGGTATTATTATATCATAATGTATTATCTAATCTAGCGGATTTGGAATTTATGGAAACAGTCAGCGAGTTTCTAGTATCAAATATATTTTTATGCAAAAGGATGATTAGCAATGTCTATGGGTAATAATAAAAAAAAGAAAATTAAATCTACCTCCGCAAAACAAAGCAAAAAGAAGTGTGGGGGAAAATGTGCTAATAAATGTGTTAGGGAAAAAGTGTGCGGAGATCCCGCCCCTGTACAACATGTGGAAAAGATAATCAATCAACCAAGACCAGTTAGTGAATATTACAATTTGGAAACGGGCGAAATTTATCCAAAAATTTTCTTTAAGGAAAGTTGGTGGACAAGATTCAAAAGATTCTTGGGGCTAGTATCATGAGTTTCTTATTAGCTCAATATAATTATAAAGTTAATAAGCCAATAGTTCCCACCCTTATTCATGATGATAATACCAGACTAATAGTTATAGCAGTAGGGCTAGTAGTAGTATTCTCAATTCTATATAAATTATTAAAATATTATGCTATCATGTGACTTGGGATATTTACAAGATTATAGTCTACTCATTTTTGGGGGCGCCCTAATATTTTTTCTATCTTCATATACCTTTTTATCCCACGAATACTCTCCCATAGATGAGGATGATTATGAATCCTGAGAGTAAGTTTTGGATTTTTATTTCACTAACCTATCTTTTCTGCATCATTTTCACAATTCACCTAGTAAATAAGGAAAATCAAAAATGAACGAATTTCATAAGCCTTTTCTTAAAAGTCTAGTAATTATTAGTCTTGTAACAGTAGTTGCTATGATTTCTAGTCACTATTTAGTCAGTTTTTATTCAAATACCCACCAAAAAACCCTAGAATACTCCTCTCAAAATTCCCAGTTTGGGACTGTATACGGTAAAGAATAGGCTTTTAACATCTATTTCTTAATAAAATCGCCGGTTTTTCACTTATTGTATATGGCCGAAGTTCAAATAAGATATAAGCCACAATATTTCTTCTAAAGGTCACTAAGGGAATTGACCGATAAACCCTCTTGACAGTCTCATATTGTCTGGTATACTCTTTCATGGTAGTAGGGTTGGTTTTCTTAATAATTCTAGGGGAAAATGAATATTTATGTATAGGTCAGTCCTCTTAACAGATCGGGAAATCTCTCTCTTGAAAAGGGTGGTTGGTGATTATCTTCATGAGAAATTAACTCCAGAACGTCAAAACTTGACCGTTATTTTCAATCGTTTACGAGAGGTAAAACCTCTTATTACTAATAATCAGTTCTTCAATTATGGTAAATGAGGATGAAATCCCACAAGAATCAAAAGAATCAAAAGAAATTGGGTTCCAAACCCACAAAAACATTCAAACTCATTGATAGTGACGATATTGATGAGGTTTTTGATGTTACTCTAACTCTTAGTGATAGTTCAACAAAAAGGTATGAATTGTTCAGATTTGATCTGGCCGATAATATGTCTAATGATGAGTTTGTTATGGATTTGGATAGGGAGACTCTAAAGGGGATGGCCGAATTTATTCTGAAATATTTGGAGAATAACTAATGGAAAACTTTAATTTGGACGATTATGTGTCTCTTGCTATAGATTTTACAGAAGATAAGGACTATGCTGGCGAAACCATTCATACAATGGAATTTCATTTTGCTGATGATAATTTTGGTGTTAAATGGTATCCTACCAAAAAGACCATTAATGGTTTCATTGAGATTCTGAAAAATATTGAATCTAAAATGACTGATGAGACTAATAATATGGATGAGGATGAGGACGAATAAGAGTTTGATCAATTTTATTTACAACTATTAGGAGAATAACTAATAGGGAAATCGGCTAAAGTCTGCTATTGACAAACGCCGATAGTATGGTATGCTTAGAGGACGAGCCTCAACGGAATTATGTTCGATAACTTTTTTGGAGAATGAATAATGAATGACTTAATCGAAGCACTGCAAATCTTTGCTAAATATGCTAATTCTACACATCCAACTCATTGTGAACATGATACATTAATGATTGTTGGGATTGATCCAAACAATGTATCAAAAAAAGATAAAGAAAAACTGGATAGTCTTGGATTTTTTGTGTCTGATGGAAATTTTGTATCTTTTAGGTTTGGAAGTGCTTGATTAAAGTTATAGAAAGATTATGCTTGGTACTGAAGGAGAATAAATAATGGATGATATGCCAGAATATCTAAAAAGAAAAAATGACAACTATCTAAATTCTTTAGAACTCAAAGAAACTATTAAGAATTTTCTGGTCGATTATCAAGATGCAGATTTGGATAATTGGGCAACAACAGATTTGCTACTAATAACTGCCGTTAGTCTTTTGGAACAAGTTGTGGAGAATGAATAATGAAATTAAAGTCTATGATTCAAGTAGAAAGTTTAGTCGATTTTTTGCCTCCAGTTGTATTAATCTCCGAAAATGATTTTGAAAATTTTATTCTCTGGCTGAATACCAAACTGGGTTATGATATTAGACCTAATATTCTAACTATTGAAGGAATGGAGAATAACTAATGAAAAAGAAAAATATTAATGCTGGAAAAGAGTTGGTTAAAAGAACACAAGACCTAAATAACAATATAGAATCTATTATGGGGAAATCGGCTAAAACAGACTCACTACCTATATCTGATGGTTTGGTAATGTATTTACATAATGCTGGTGATAGTGGGGAGAGGTATGTAAGGGTAGATTTTAATGATTATTCATCTTATAAAGATTTTTATATGATTATGGATAGAACTAAGTTAAGAGAAGTGGCCGATTTTATTAACAACTATTTGGATAATAAATAATGGAAGTTTTTATCATTATTGGAACAAAAGAGAATGTTTATCAAGATATTATTGGTGGAGACTTTACACCTCATCCAGACAAAGAAATTATAAAAGTATTCGCTAGTGAAAATAAAGCCAGAAATTTTGTTGAAAATGCCAAATTAGCCAAACCCAAACAAGAGCGATATGGAGATCTTTCCTATTATAGAGGCGGTTACTATTCTATGGAAATTGAAAGTCTCATTGTGGAGAATAACTAATGGGGAAAACGGCTAAACCAATTGAACAATCTATCGTAGGAGAAAATCTTACAGCAACTATTAGTGAAACAAATTATTATACCAGAACTCTGAACAATATTTTTCTACCTCAGATAAAAATTAATGAATATTATAGACTAATTTTAGACTACGAAAATCCCGAACTAAAGACTTTTACTATGGACTTGAATAGAGAAACACTAAAGGGGTTGACCGATTTTATTAACAAGTATTTGGAGAATGAATGAAAGATAAACCAAATTGGAAAAAGGGCGACATAATAGTTCTATTAGGTCATAAAGGTGGTGTTTTGTCTATTTTTGAGGCAAATGAAGACCCTTGGTATGGAAAAACCTTTTTTAGTTCAACAGAAAATTGGTATTATGGTTTAAGACATTGTGAAGAAATTAGATTGGCGACTATAGAAGATATAGACCATAAAATACCATATCAAAAAGAAACAGTAGAACGAGAACAATCTAGATTAGATGAGTTACTTAATTTTCGTGGGCGTTTGGAGAATAAATAATGAGAGATTATATAGTTGATTTATTTTATTTA
>Ga0315900_10008380_pt1 | contig 13312 bp, 11 predicted proteins | sample LakEriMetagenome_FD_203521 | JGI IMG/M metagenome (GOLD analysis project Ga0315900, IMG submission 203521) | Freshwater fungal communities from buoy surface, Lake Erie, Ohio, United States - Buoy 12 MA114 | ecosystem: Environmental > Aquatic > Freshwater > Lake > Lake biofilm | place: USA: Lake...
ACTAAAAGAAGCTGTTAATCAAATTTCTAAAATGGTTGAAACTGCCGGAAGAATGATTACTGAATCAGATGATGATATGGTAGAAAAAGTTTCTGCTAAACGACACTTAGAATATGTAAATAAAGCCATGGCTGAAATGCAAAAAAGTGCTAATGAGGTAATGATTAATGAACGCCGAATGGAAGCTGCGTGTGAAGATATTAGAGAAGGATTGAGTAAATATTATGATATTCGATAATTTGGATGTCGTAAAATAATTTATTATAATAAAGGTAAGTATGATGAATACGCTTAAAAAATTATATCGAGATTTCTTTGGATTAACAGAATCAAAAATGGATGCTGTTGGCAAAGAAGATTCTGATATTAATAACGATGGCAAAACAAATAAAACGGATAAATACTTAAAAAAACGCAGAACTGCAATCAATAACGCAATTGATGAAGAAATTGTTGATGAAGCTAAATTAGTTAACGGAATTGATGAATATCAAGGCGGTGTAGTATATGCTATTAAAGATCCTGCGCAGGCACAAGAAGTTTCTGATGACATCAAAGCATGGGCTGAGAAAAAAGGATTCACTATAATTAAAAGAACTATATCTAAAAATGGAACTAATGGTTATTTTTATTTTAGATTAGGAGAAGATCCAGAAAAAGATGCACAAAGAATTCAAGGGTATTTTGCACAACGTTTAGAATTATCAGCATTTAAGTTTAAAGTAAGAGGAGAACAAAATGCAGCACCGACTCCTCAGAAACGTCCGATGAGAAAAATTTAATAATTTATATATGAGTAAAAAACAGAAACAACACAAAGCAATTGTACCAGGTCATGCTACGGCCGTAAATGTAGTAGGAGCATCGCGAGAAGATTTTGCACAAGCATTAAAAATTTTTAAAAGAAAAGTTAAAGCAACAGGAATCTTAGATAAATTAAAAGATAATAAAACTTTTATTAAACCTAGTGTTAAACGTAGACAACAATTAATTTCAGCACGATATATTCAAAAAATTAAAGATTTACATAGAGATTAATTCAAAGTTTAAGAAATTTTAAGTCCTAGCTATAAAAAGTTAGGACTTTTTTACTGTTTTTTCAAACATTGATATATTTATTGTAGAATACGCTATTCTTTCTTTATATAGCGTTAATATAATAATATTTATTCTTATTAAGATTTACAAATAATCTTATTTCCAAAAAAACAAAATTTAAGGAGAACTAGTATGGCAAAATCAGATTTGCTAAAACAAGCAATCGCTGATGCTAAAGCAGTTAAAGAAACAGCATTAGCAAACGCAAAAATTGCATTGCAAGAAGCATTTGCTCCTCGTTTAGAAAGTATGCTTCAATCTAAATTGATTGGAGAAATTGAAGGCGAAGACGAAATGGAAGCAGGTGCAGACGAAATGGAAGCAGGTGCAGACGAAATGGAAATGGGTGCAGACGAAATGGAAGCCGGCGCAGATGAAATGGGTGATTATCCTGATTCAGTAAACGTTGGATTAGATTTCAATGATGATGGTGAGTATGACTTAACAGGTATGTTAGGTGGTGAAGAAGAAGAAGCAGCCGCTGCAGGTATGTCGGCAATGGCAGATGAAGAAGGTGCAGAAGATGAAGATTTAAACTTAGATGAAATTTTAAGAGAATTAGATGCTTCAGCAGAAGAAATGGTTGATGAACCAGTTACTGAATACGAAATGCCAGATGCACCAGTTGAAGAAGGTATGTATGAAGAAGAAGGTGCTGAAATGGATGATGCAAATATCGATGAAATTATCGAAGCAATTTTAAAAGAACAAGGCGCAGAAGCTGGTCCTTCGCATCCTGATATGAATGATGCAGAAGAAACAATTTCTGAGTTAGAAGATGAATTGGCAACAAAAGATACACAATTAGCAGAAGCTTACAAAACTGTTAAGTATCTTAAATCAGTTATCAATGAAGTTAATCTTCTTAATGCAAAACTTCTTTACACAAACAAATTGTTCCGTAACTTTGAATTGAACGAAGGTCAAAAAATGAAAGTTATTGAGAACTTTGATAGAGCGGTTTCTACAAGAGAAGCAAAATTAGTATTTGCTACATTGGCTGAAAGTTTCAAAAAACCAACACAAAAAAGAAGAATGGTTAAAGAATCAGCTGCATCTCGTCCAACAAGAACAACAGCTCCATCACAACAAACAACGCAAATTTTATCCGAAGGATTTGAATTGTCAAATCGTTGGAAAAAATTAGCAGGATTAATTTAATTTAAAAAACAAAAAACAAAGGAGAACAAACGATGAGTTTAAATTCATTATTACAAAGTCCAGACGCTTCTCAACGTGCTGCATCAGTAGCAACAGTTGCTAAGTGGGAAAGAACGGGACTTTTAGAAGGTCTTAGAAATGAGACAGAAAGAGCAGGAATGGCTCAATTGCTTGAAAATCAAGCAAGACAATTAGTAAAAGAAGCTTCACAAACAGGTACAGCAGAAGGATCTGAAGAGTGGGCTGGTGTAGCACTTCCATTGGTACGTCGTATCTTTGCTGAATTTGCTGCAAAAGAATTTGTATCAGTACAACCAATGAACTTGCCATCAGGTCTAGTATTTTACTTAGACTTTAAATATGGTACAGCTCAACCTGGATTTGATGATGACAATACAGATCCAACGGGAGGTCATCCATTTGCATCACCAGGATCAGACGATTCATTATTTGGTGTAACTAATACATCTGGAGATCCAACAGGAGGTCTTTACGGAGCAGGACGTTTTGGTTATTCAATTAACAACAAAACTACATTGAACTTGTCAGCAGTTGCAACTACAGCATCTATTACTGATGCAGCAGATGTTAATTATGATAGTGTATATTCTGCATCATTATCTTCTTATAAGAAAGTAACTATTGCAATGCCAACGGATGCTGATTTATTTGCAGTTAGAGCATTTACATTATTATCTGGTTCAACTGAAGTTATTCCTGTACAAGCATTTTCTAAAATTACTTCAGATTACACTGCATCATTTGTATTAACAACCGCACAAGCAACTGCAGTTCAAGTTGCAAAAGCAAATTCTGCATTATATGTACAATATAGCGTTCAGCCTATTTCTTACGGAAGAGGTGATTTTGAAGATAAAAATCCTTTCAAAGGATCTGGTGCTGGTACTGGTATTGATGATGGTACTGATATCGACATCCCAGAATTGAACCTAGAGCTTCAATCAGAGCCAATTGTTGCTAAAACACGTAAGTTGAAAGCAGTTTGGACACCTGAGTTTGCTCAAGATTTGAATGCTTATCACTCAATTGATGCTGAAGCTGAATTGACTTCAATGCTTTCTGAGTACGTATCAATGGAAATCGATTTAGAAATTCTTGATATGTTGATTTCTGCAGCTCCAACAACTGAGTATTGGTCAGCATTAAATAACAATATTTGGAACGGAGCTGGATTCACTCAAGCAGCAGCAGGTTCAGTTGGTGCAGCTGGTGATGGATTCTACAACACACAAGGTGGATGGTTCCAAACTCTTGGTACTAAACTTCAAAAAGTAAGTAACAAGATTCACCAAAAAACATTACGTGGTGGTGCTAATTTCTTAGTTACATCTCCTGCAGTAGCAACTATTCTTGAGTCTATCCCAGGATTTGCTGCAGACACAGATGGTACTAAAATGGAATTTGCTGCCGGTGTTCAAAAAATTGGTGCAATCAATAATCGTTATACAGTATACAAAAACCCATACATGAAAGAGAATATCATTCTTATGGGCTTCAGAGGAAGTCAATTCCTTGAAACAGGTGCTGTATTTAGTCCGTATATTCCACTTATCATGACTCCATTGGTATACGATCCAGTTAACTTCACTCCACGTAAAGGTGTTATGACACGTTACGCGAAGAAAGTGGTTCGTCCTGAGTTCTACGGTAAAGTATATGTACATGGACTTAACACTCTTTAATAGTTAATTGAATTAATTTTTAATTGATTTAAAGACTTAACTAATTAAGGAAAAGGGGTGGCTTCGGTCATCCCTTTTTTACTGTTCAAATATTTATTATAAAGATATGGCAGTAGAAAGAAACAAATATTCCATGGAAGCGATTATTCGTTATGATGGCCGACTAATTGACGTATTAGATAGAATTCGTGCAGTACGTTTAGTTTTAATGGTTCATATTGAACAAGATTTAGGACCAGATAAAGAACGTGTTACAATAAAAATCATGACTCCATATTCTCCTAGAGAATCATTTCACGCAGTTAGAAAAATGTGTTTAGGTAAAATTGAAACACTTAAAGATATGACTCTACAAGAATCGACACTTACAAAATTACATTAAAAAAAAAGGACAAGTTATGGCTACTCAAAATAAGGAAAAAACTCCACCTAAGAATGATATTAAATATTCAATTTCACTTTCAGAAGAACAAAAAGAAGCAAAGGCAAAAATAATAGAAACGCCATTTAACTTTGTTTTAGGAAAAGCCGGTTCTGGTAAAACATTGTTAGCAGTTCAAATTGCATTGGATATGTTTTTTAAACGAAGAATCAATAAAATTATTATAACACGTCCTACGGTATCAAATGAAGACAATGGATTTTTGCCCGGTTCATTGGCAGAAAAAATGGATCCGTGGCTAGTTCCATTACGTAGCAATATGCGTAAAGTTTACAATAAACCGGAAATATTAGACAAAATGGAAAAAGAAGAAAATATTGAATTAGTTTCTTTAGCACATTTTCGAGGAAGAACTTTTGATAATGCAATTTGTATTGTAGATGAATTTCAAAATTTAACTAAACAGCAATTACAAATGGTTTTATCTAGATTAGGTAAAGATAGTATCATGATATTAACGGGAGATCGTTATCAAATAGATTTAAAATTTGCAAATGATTCAGCAGTTCACGAAGTTCCAAAATTAACTAAGTCTCAGTTTGTTAATGAAATTATTTTAACAGATAATCATCGTCATGCAGCATTAGATGAAATTTTGCGACTCTTAAATGAAAGATATTGATATTTATATAAAAAGGAATTTCCATGGATTATAGTGTAGATAAACCAATATGGCCTGGTAGCTCATCATTTACTACTGGTTCAACACCATTTGGATATTTCGACACCGATCCAATGTTCCAAGACCATGCAGATAAATTTGCAGTAGCAGCAGCACGAGTTGTAGGATATCCTATAATGGATGTTGAACTTCAAGATGTAAATTTTTATACAGCTTTTGAACAATCAGTAATTGAATATTCAAATCAAGTTAATCAAGTTAATATTGTTAATTCATTGGTTAGTACCATGGGATTACCAACAGGATCTGATTTTTTAGGATCTCAAGGTTTAACGGGTCGACCAATTGGCAATTCATTATCTTATATTGTTAAATTAAGTAAAGCATATGGAACTGAAGCCGAATCTGGAGGAAATGTAAGATGGTATTCTGCTTCATTTGATGTAGTTAATGGCAAACAAACGTATAGTATTAGAGAAGCAGTATCTGCATCATTAGGAATAACTTTAAGTAATACAAGTTCAATTGAAATACGACGCGTGTTACATAATCCACCACCGGCAATTATTCGTTACTTTGATCCATATGTTGGTACTGGTTTAGGTTCTCAAGGCTTATTGGATGCATTTGATTTTGGTGGATTTTCTCCATCGGTAAATTTCATGATGATGCCAATTCACGCAGATTTACTTCGATTACAAGCAATTGAATTTAACGATCAAATACGTAAGTCACATTTTTCTTTTGATATACATGGCGATGATATACGTATTTATCCCGTACCAGGAACGCAAGGTACAGCTGCAACTCCATTTTACGGACAAGTTTGGTTTGAATTCTTATTTGAAGAAGAAAAAAACAAACAAGCTGTTTTATTTGGTAATACAGCACTTCTAAACGGTGTTGTAAGTGACGCATCAAATATACCATATACTTATCAAACCTACAGTAGCATTAATGATATGGGGCGTGCTTGGATATTAAGATATGGTATTGCACTTGTAAAAGAAATGTTAGGTTATGTACGTAATAAATATTCTTCAGTTCCTATACCCAACGGCGAAGTAACACTTAATGGAGCTGATTTAGTTTCACAAGGACAAACCGAAAAAGGCGAGTTAATAACTCAACTTCGAGAATTTTTAGAAAAAATGACAAAAGAGCAAATGTTAACGCGACAAAATGCTGAAGCAACGCAGATGATGGAATTGTTATCAAAAGCACCATTACGTATTTATGTTGGATAAGGAGGACAATTATGGCACTTTTTGGAGGAATGCGAGATGCTAAATTTTTAGCTTCTATTAATGCCGAACTTATCAATGCAATTATTGATACTGAAATTGAATTCTTTAAAATTCAAATTGAACAATCTGAAGCAAATTTATATGGCGAAGTAGAACGTAAGGCATATTATGATTCTATTTTAATTCCGTGTGTTATAACTAAAGATGAAAAATCTAGTGTAATGGATGATTACGGACATACATACACTCGTACTGCTAAATTTGCATTGTCTCGAGATTTATTAGAACGTATTGGAATGTATCCGGAAGTTGGAGATATTATACTTTGGGATAATGAATATTTTGAAATTGATAACGTAGATGCAAATCAATATTTTGCAGGTAAAAATCCAGAAACATGGCCTAACGGTAATAGTCACGGATATAGCGTATCAATTATTTGTGATACTCATGCAACGCGACAAACGCCTGCAGGTATAAAAGATATTCGAAGAGGTGGAGATAACAAATTACCAGCATATAAAGGATAATGATGCCTAAAGAAAATAAAAATAACATTGATCGTAAAACAAATAAACCTAATCCTAAAAATGCTGAAGGTGGATTGTACAATGATCCGATGTTTAATAGGGCAGATCAAGTACGAAGAGATGATGATGTAATTCGTTCTCCAAAACGTACGATATATGATATTGATTATTCAATTAAATGGTATATTGATAACGAAATACAACCGCAAATAATGTCAGATCAAACTTTGATTCCAGTTCCTGTAATTTTTGCAAATGGTGAAAAAGCTGATAATGTACGTCGATTAGGTTATTTACGTGATGAAAAAGGTAAATTGCAATCGCCATTAATAATGTTAAAAAGAAACAGCGTACAAGAACGAGATTCGTATAAAACATTAGATGTTAATCGACAGTTCCCGGGAAATCAAATTATATATAGACAACGTTATAGCAAACGAAATCAATATGAAGCTGATCCATTTCCAACGCCATCTAGACAGCCTGCAAATTCTCAAGAAATATATGTAATCGACATTCCAAAATATGTAACATTAGAATATGAATTAATGTTATGGTGTGATTTTTCAACTCAAATGAATGATTTAATTGAACAAATATTTCCATATAATAGATATGCGTGGGGTAATGAAGGAAACAAACATCATGTAACAATGGGAAGTTTTTCTTTTGAAACTGTAAATACAACTGGTGAAGATAGATTGGTACGAGCTACAATTCCACTAACAGTTTTAGGAACATTATTATCTGGGCAAGAAACTCGCGTAGAAACAATACGAAAAATGTATTCTATTAAAAAAGTTTCATTTGATACAATTATAGATGTAGGTAATTTGAATATATTTTCTACTACAATAATGCCACAAACTGTTTTACAATATCAAAGTACGGTATTATCCGGAGGAAGTGTTATTGTTTCCGGAGGCGGAACATCAACAACTATCAATGCTGCTACAATGACGTATTTGATAAATTTAACAGAAAAACAAGCTGTATACTCATCTTCAACAACGGTAACGGTAAATGCATTTGCCGCAATTAATCCAAATAATTTAACAGTAGCTACCGTAAATGAATTTGATATTTACATTAATGGACAATACATTGATAAAGCTGCATATACATGGACTCCTAGTGATGTTGCAACGCAAACAATCACGTTTAATACTGCCTTGTTAGGATATGGTATAGATCCTACTGACATGGTAATTATTAAAGGGAGATGGCAATAATGAGACAGTTTAAACCAGGTCAATTACAAACAGGATCACTATATCCAATATCAGCAAGTTACGCTCTAACAGCATCTTATTTATCAGGTAGTATATCAATTGACACCGGTTCTTTGTTAACAACAGCATCATTCAATGCATTTACTGCATCATATACCACCGGATCATTTACGGGTTCATTTAAAGGTGATGGTTCCCAATTAACAGGAATTGTTTCATCAAAATGGACTGGTTCAAATCCTATATCGCGCGAAAGTGATGTTGAAATTACCGGATCCTTACGAGTGCAAGGAAGCCTTACTGGATCTTTATTTGGAACTGCGTCTTGGGCAACAAACGCAGTAACAGCTTCATATGTGCAAACCGCGCAGACTGCATCATATATTCTAAATGCAGTAAGTTCAAGTTTTGCAACCACAGCTCAAAATGCAACCACAGCTAGCTACGTTCTAAATGCAGTATCATCTAGTTTCTCGCAAACTGCGTCATTTATAACGACAGCGCAGACAGCAAGTTATGTTTTGCAATCAGTCTCAGCATCATTTGCAACATCTGCATTAACAGCATCATATGTTTTACCATTACGACAAGACGTACAGTTAACTGGGTCGCTAACCATATCAGGTTCGACTACACAAATTGGTACTAACACGTTACTAGGTAATACTCTCTTATCAGGAAGCCTAACAATTTCAGGATCATCACCTATAGGTTCACCTTTGCCAACTATACAAATATACGGTGATATTAGACAAAGTGGTTATCATAGATTTGATCCTGTAATTACTAACATAGATACATCTGTAACAGCTTCTTATATTTATGTTTCTGGTTCAACCCAAGATTTATATTTTTCACAAAACAGCCCCGGATATAATAACGTAACTCGCTTACGTTGGTTAGAAGGTAACTTATATACCGGACTTTTACATGGTGGTTTAATTACGACGGCGTCATCTACCATTTATCGAATTTCAAGCGGTAGTGGTATTATAGTAAATTTGAATGCGTCTTTAGCAAATGATCCGTATCCGGTAATACAATTTTTACAATGGGGGAATTTGTCTGCAAGTATTGCTCCATTGACAGCTTCATATCAACAAGCCTTTGTTGGTATTGACACAACTGGTAACATTTTTGCTCAAGGTACTCCGTTTAGCAACGGTCAATTTGATAGCATAATTAATATAGGTGGAGTATTTTTTCAAAACCAATCCACAATTAATGGTGTTAAAACACAACCTTCTGTAGCATATGGTTTTGAACAACAGCAAAATGTATTTAATAGAGCATTTGGACCTTTAAAGTTATCCGGATATACTTTAGCACCTAGTGGTTCTTCAACTGGTAGTCTTATAGTAGCTAGCGGTACAGCATATGCCCCTGGGTCTAATTATGCTGTAGATCCAAACGAACCTTACTATACTGTTGATAATGGAACTAACGTATCCAAAATTTTCAGATATCATCAATCTGGTTCTACTTGGGTATACAATACAAATGGGGGTGCAGGATTCGCCACAATCAACCCGAGTCAATATTCAAATAACGGTACTCTTACAACAGTACAACCTAATGACTGGTCAATTCAACGAGTATTTTGGTTTCCAAACTCAGTTATTAAAGCAATAGTTGTCTATTACGGTAATCAATCATATTCAACAGAAGCAGACGCTATTGCTAATATTAACATTGAATCGTTTGTCGAAGCACCAAACACATCGGCTAATGCTATTTATTTAGGTGCAATAATAATTAGAGGTAATGGTGTATTAACTACTCCTGCTGATTTTACAATTGTTCCTGGGGGACTATTTAGACAAGTAGGAGGATCAGGCGGCGGTGGTTCCATAATAACCCAAACATTATCAGGTTTATCAGATGTATCTATTTCAGGACCATTAAATGGACAGCCATTAGTATACAATAATACTTCTGGCAAATGGCAAAATTTATCAACATTAACCGCTGATTTAACAGGAAATGCTTCTACTGCTACAAGTGCTTCTTTTGCATCTACGGCTAGTTACATAGTAACCGCTCAAACTGCTAGCTATGTATTGAATGCAGTATCAGCATCATTTGCAACAGTTGCAAATTCAGTAAATGATCTCAATCAAAATGTATATATATCCGGATCTTTGACGGTAGTTGGCCCTGCAACATTTTACGGATCAGCTTCATTTGTTAACGTTACTGCATCAAATCTATACGTTAGCGAATCATTTATTTCTGTAAATGTATTTGAACCTGTAGAAAGATTTGGTGGATTAAAAGTATATGATTCTGGATCTAGCACAGCAACAGCATCATTAGCTTGGGATTCATTACATAATCATTGGGTATATCAAAATGTATCGGGCTCAACATACTCCGGAGGAATGCTTTTATCAGGTCCTCGTAATACAGGATCACTAGGAGATGAACCAAATTTAACTAAATGGCGTATACCTAGAAGCGATGGTGGTGATCATTTAGATGATTCACAAATATATAGTTCAGGATCTGTAACAATTGTAACTGGTTCACTTACGGTAACTGAAGGTATAACCGGTAGTTTGTTTGGAACTGCCACTACTGCTACTACCGCATCGCATGCATTACAATCAAATACTATATTACCATTAGGCGGAGATACACAAACTGGATTTATATCATATGTAAATTCTACCGGTTCATTTCAATATGTTAAAGGATATCATAGATTTAATATTGATATTGCTTTAGGTGGTGCAACCACAGTAAATTTAACCGGAAGTTTAATTGCATCGAGCATAACCGGGTCATTGCAAGGTACTGCATCTAATGCTGTATCAGCATCATGGGCACCGGCAGGCGGTTCTAATAGCTATATACAATTTAATGATAGTGGTTCATTTGGAGGTAGTGATAGTTTATATTTTAATAGAACTATAGCATCATTAGCAAATGGTAAAGGCGTAAAAGTAAAGGGACAATGGTCACACGCTCAAGGAGATGCTACTACTGCAATTGGTAGACTTTCACACGCAGAAGGCTCACAAACAACAACAGGTATGTCTGCATATTCATGTAGTATTAACGCCGGCGTTGTAGAAATTGATGCTACACTAGGTGATTTAACTTCAACATATGCCGATGGTACAACAATATGGTGGGGCGATATTGCTGCTGTTGGTAATGGAATTACAAAAGGTATTGTTACTGGTAGCATGTTTAATGGTACCAATACAGTATTCCAACTTTTAAATGATAATTCAACAACGATAGCAGCTGCTGGTATTGTAGATAAAAGTGGAAACGTAGCTGATCAATTGGGCGGAACATATGCTCACGCAGAAGGATCTTCGGCAAGTGCAATTGGTGACGCTTCACACGCAGAAGGAGAAGGAAATTCAGCATATGGCTATGCTTCACACGCAGAAGGAGCTAGTGTTGTATCAATTGGTCAATATTCGCACGCCGAAGGAGAAGGAAATTCAGCATATGGCTATGCTTCACACGCAGAAGGAGCTAGTGTTGTATCAATTGGTCAATATTCGCACGCCGAAGGAGGCAGTACTACGAGTGGTTATAATGCATATAGCACAGTTAATATTGCTGCAGGAGTAATAACATTTGCAAGTTATTATGGAGATTTATCTGCAACGTTCACACCAGGTACCGTAATTTACGTTGAAGATGCTACTCAATACGCAGTACTAATACATGAAGTTGCTAGTGTTAGCATTAACGGAAACGGCGAAACGGAAGTAACACTAGTTGATACTACATATGACCCACAAGCTGCAAATTATGTAGGAGTACAAGGACAATCACAACCAACTTATGCAGATCAAACAATTGGTAACTCATCACATGCTGAAGGAGAATCAACAATTACATTGGGGTATGGTTCACACGCAGCCGGCATCGGCACAATTACCCATGGTTATTATCAATCCGTAGTAGGACGATACAACGCTCCAGTACCTCAATCAAGTTCATTTGTGATTGGAGATGGTGCTGATTCGGCTAATTTGCATAATTTGCTTGTAGCAGGTAATGGTGTAGTAACTATATCGGGTTCATTAACAGTGTCCGGTTCATCAACATTCCGAAATATTGGTTTAGCTGAATTCACCGGAAGTGTTGTAGCAGATGCCGTTACTGGTTCATTCACTGGGTCATTCGTCGGAGATGGATCTGGCTTAACAGGAGTAGGTGCAACAGAATACATTCGCAGAAGTGATTATACCAGCTCACTCGATCCAAACGTAAATTATCTTTACACAGGATATGCTCCAGTAGGATCTGCAGAGTCTGCCACAGTATGGACATTGTCTCGATTAGCAATATCCGCATCTGGAGATACCATAACACAAGTAACTGCAAGTGCTGCCTGGACCGATAGATACATTGTTACATATTTATAATAAAGGAAAGTTATGCCAATTCAATCCACAAACCCGATCATAGTAGATGGCGTTGAATATCCATACTATACTGTAAATCTATCAATTTCGCCTTTAGTTCGAGAAACCGAAGTTGGTGCAAGTGTAGCAATGCGTTTAACACCTTACCGAGAAACACAAGAAGGTACATTAGATGTTTTACAAGGACATGATCGACCTGTGGTGTATTTGGATGTATTTGCCTCTGAGGATATGCCTGCTGAAAACGCAGCATATCAAATACTTGCAACAATTCAACAATACGTAACGGAGAAAGGATTGTAAATGCCAAATAGATGGCCCATCGCATCAGGTAATTGGAGTAACGCTGCAATTTGGAGCGGATCACTTATTCCTACTGCATCTGATGATGTATTTGCTAATAATCGAATAATTACAGTAGATCAAAATATATCTGTTAGATCATTACAAAATTCTCCAACAGGTTCCGTATTAGGCGATGGTACATTTATTTCAACTAACGGAATTAGTATTACTAGTTCAAGAGGTATTTTTTCCGCATCGGGTACATTATTTATAGTAACTGGATCTGATTCTGTATCATTTAGTTCATCTTTTTTTACTACTGGTTCGATAAGTAGAACTGGATCTCTAGTAATAAATTCAACAGGTACTATTACAATTATAGGAGATATAACTGCATCTGGCGCACCTAATAGTAGTACTATAGTCATGAACGTTCCTGGTACTTTAATCATTACTGGTAGTTTATTAAATAATGGACCAGCAACGGGTGCAACAAATGCTCATGGTGTGTTTTTAATAACCGGGTCGTTATGTTCAATATCTGGTTCCTTAAATGGAACGGCAGGAACCAGTACTTTTACTAACCATAACCTAAGAA
>Ga0315900_10008381_pt1 | contig 13310 bp, 5 predicted proteins | sample LakEriMetagenome_FD_203521 | JGI IMG/M metagenome (GOLD analysis project Ga0315900, IMG submission 203521) | Freshwater fungal communities from buoy surface, Lake Erie, Ohio, United States - Buoy 12 MA114 | ecosystem: Environmental > Aquatic > Freshwater > Lake > Lake biofilm | place: USA: Lake...
TCTACCAGATTAGTACCAGCTATGAAACCACCTGTTCCGGTTACATGATAAATATTGTAATTGGAAACTATGGATGCTGGATTCGTTGGTATACCTGTTATGCGCAAGCCGAAGTTTTTACCAATAGCTGTACCCGTATTATTTACAGCATTCACTAATATGTTATTTCGAATATCGTAGTTCTGGGTGCCTGTTGGTGTACCTAAAAGTCGGATTGCAGCAGTTATACCACTACCGCTAGAAGGTGCTCCCCCGATATAAATGCTATTGTGGAAGTAATCAAAATTACCCGCCAACTCAGTTAGTATTCCATTTACCTCGTATGGTCCAGAAAATGAAGTTCCGGAAGAGTCAATGCCTAAGCGGATCATATTATTTGTATAACGTACAAACGAACCACTATTTTGTTGAATACCAACCAAACGTGCAGTAGATGTTGAATTTGCTTTGAAACTGTGAATGAAGTTACGTGAAATATTACTGTAAACAGCAGTAGTCGTATTTTGCATCATAATTCCAACAATGTTTGACAACACGCTTGATGTATTTAAATTTTCAAGATTATAAATACGGTTTCCAAGGATGTTAATAGTTGTACCTGAACCATTGTGCATAATTCCAATTATAGAGGCAGCAGCAGCAGTATTGCTCGAGGAGCTATTCGATTTAAGATTATAAACCTGGTTATTTCTAATCGTGTGTCCGCTACCTGAAGATTGCATGATACCAACTAATTGAGTAGCTGCAGGCGAAGGATTACTGTAAAGTAGATCACGTACAATATTATTACTTATGGTTTGACCTGGTGTAAACGATTGACTCCAAATTCCAATTAGTGTAGCACCTGTACTTGTACTTGTATTAAGTGAGCGTGAAAGTAATTTTTCAACCGTATTATTTGTAATGTTTGGTAAACCAGAAGACGAATAAATTCCTAATACCTGACTGGTAGCAGCTGGCGTTAGCGAATTATTGGCCAAGTTAGAAACGAAATTGCCATTAACTTGAATACTATTTGTATTGCTCGAAATGTTAATACCAATCATAGCGGCAGAAGTAGTACTAGTTGTGCTGGCTGAAGAATCCTTCAAATTGATTATAGTATTATTATTTATTTGAAGCGTTGCTGTTTGGTTCCATGCCCGAATACCATTAATTGCTACTGATGTTCCATTGGGATTGTTATTGGTAATATTTGCCACTATATTATTATTAATGAATGAATTAGAACCAGTTTGACAACTGATTGGCAAGGTTGTTGTATTTCCTGAGTGAAGAATATTATCAGGCTGTATCGTATCACCGATGTAGTTATTAATGATGTATGCTACACCACCTCCACTATTCACTTGAATACCTGTGAACGTGCTTGCAAAGTTAGTACCTAACCTAAATGCATGATGAATGTTGGCAATCCTGTTGTTTGCAATATACGTTCCGGTTACGGCACCTGCCGAAACTCCAATACCCGTGAATGTTAACGAAGATGTTATTGAAGGATACCAATTGCTTGTATCAAGTACAAAAGTTGCACCCCCTATGATGTTACCCGAAATGGTATCGTTATTTGACAATCCACCAGGAATAAAATTAATCACAGTAGGTGAAGTGGTATGAAATGCCCCTGGTGACTGGAAGAAGCGATTGTTTTTAATCACTTGATTGTTTCCGGTACCTGTTGAAATTTGAATTGCATTGAAGTTGAAGTTGTAGAACGTACAATTTTCAATGAGTAAATTATCGTTTTCACGATTTACTCCGGTTGTACCGGAAGCGGCAAATAAAATACCGGCTAGTCCTCCTGTACCCAACCAACGCAAATGACTTCCGGTCATGCTGATATTATCGTTACCTGTTGCAATCGAGGTTTGACTGATTCGAACTGCTCCACCGCTTGTAACGCCTGTTCCGGTATTGGCTGTTTCAAACACAACGTTTTGAATGTTATTGTTTGTTGCGTCATTTAAGTAGGTAAGACATGGTTGACTGGTTGAAATGTTACGAATCACTAAATTTGTATCTGCAACTGTGCCTGATGGTGAATACCCTAGTATAGAAACCCTATCAGCACCATTGATCCGTATCATACCATCACCAATACTAACTGTTCCTGTTAACGTAGTTTGTGTGTTCGTTCCCGGTCTAATTGTTAATGTGTATCCAAAATTACCTACCACACCGGTACCTGTATTATACTCAAGCCATTGATTTAAAGCATTTGTTCCCGTCTCAGTAATTGTTCCAGACTCCAGTAATACGGTAGTGTTGCCTTGCAACAAACTATTGTTTACTGCTGCGAAGAATCCACCTGTGCCGGTTAATGACGGATAGTTTCCTGTTGGACCTACTGTAACACTTGTAGGAATTGGATTGGTAATTGTGTAAAGGTTTGGAAATAAAGGCGCAAAAAGTACTGTATCAACGGCTGTAGCAACGGCACCAGCTGGATTCGAATTAACAATCAAAACACTATCCTGCGCAATCACGTAGTAACGAATAATATCATTCGGCACAACGCCACTAAGCAATGTATAATCGATGGTAAACTCCCAGGTTCCGTTTCTGTAATCACCGGATAGCAATGTTCCTGTTGTAAACTGATATGCTCCTCCATTTTTATTAAAATATACGCGAGGTGATTGCAGACCGCCAGCTACCCCACTTCTTCTATCTAATAGTGTGGCTGTAAATGTACGATTACCTACACTGGCTGTATTACTCAATACGGGCACCGTTAACTCTGGCCCAATGCTGTCAACACTAAGTGTATCGTTAGCTGATGCATAGGCTCCAATATCTACTGGCGTTCTGTTTGAACGCAAGTTACCCGCGAAATCAACCAATACTGGGTCTGCCAAATTCGGATCTCCATGTTGAGCGGCTGGGTTAACGTTAGGCAAGGTCATATTTAAAGTAGCAAGGTCTCCCGTTGGATTAACTATACCTGGATTAATATGAGCACTGTTGATGTCGATTCTTGCATTGTACTTCATTCCCGTTGTACCATATAGTGTGTTTGTATTTGTAATAAAACCACCCATGATAAAGTTGTTAGTGAAAGTACCGGCCCAGAGTATATTGTAATTGTTGATTGAACCCGTTGAAGGTGTACCCGCTATGCGTTGAGCAAAATTAGTTCCTGTTCCGCCTGTATTTTGAACTAGATTCACAAAAATATTATTGCGTACATCTTGTAAACAACTGCTTGTTGCCTGATACGCTGCTGTAAGTTGACTACCTGATGTTGGTGTACCGCCAATGAATACCGTGTTGTGGTAAATACGCGCAATTACTGATGTGCCAGACAATGATGAATGAATACCGCTAATGGAATATGGACCAGTAAATGGCGCACCTGTAGAATCAATACCCAAACGAATTACATTGTTAGCAAGCGTACCTGTAGAAAGGTTACCGGTCAACTCGATGCCATACATGGTCATAGACGATGTAGAATTACTTCTGAAGCTGTGGATATAGTTGCGGTTACAGAATGAATTGTTACCGGTTAACAATGTAGATGACCAGAAACGAATACCTGTTATTTGACCGGTAGACGTAGGATTTGTGTTCACCAGCGAATGGATTTCGTTAGCTTCACACTCTTGATTTACAACGGTATTTACATATTGAATACCACAGATGCCTGGAGAACCTGTTGTCATATTCATATACAAATGTTTTATTGTATTGAATGCAACACGATTTCCTCCTCCACCAGACACGACAATACCATTTACGTTACCTGTTGTAGCTGTTGCGCGAATTAGGGCTAAAGAATCGATGTAGTTACGTTCTACCAAGCAACGACCGGATGAAGAAACGTTTATTCCATTTAAAGCAGCTGAAGTAGTACTGCTGGTATTTGTACTTCTTGAGAACAAGCCATAAATCACATTGCTATCTATGGTATGAAAACCTGAACTCGCATAGCAAATACCATTTATTTGAGATGTTTGTGTGGTTGCTGATGAGCGTTGATACAAGTGGCGAACATTATTTCTTCGAATAATTTGACCCGACACGGTTGATGAATTGATGATTCCATTTATTGTAGCTCCTGTGGAGGTACTAAATGATGATTGTAAAGTAGAGTCTACGAAAAGACCATCGATTGTATTGTTATAAATAGTATGTGTTCCTTGATTTACGGCAATTCCTTGCACGCAAATATTACTCGTTGAATTATGTGTTAGCACCAAAGGCTCATCCAGCGTACCAATTTGGTTGTTGGCAATTGTTACTGTATTACTGTTTGCTTGAGAAGCTATACCAACAAGGGCAGCAGTAACACTCTGACTGGTATTTCTACTGCTCGTGCGAAGTCCTCTAATGATATTTCCACTAATAGTTACAATCTGACCACCCGAAATTGTAATACCACGAATTGCCGCTGAAGTATTGATATTGAATAGGGTTATTGCTTTTATAACATTACGCGTTATGGTCTGATTAGCAGTAACAGGATAGTTGATGCCTATTATTGCAGCATTATTAAATGATAAAATACTATCAATTGTGTTACTATCAATTACTGAAAAGCCACCACTAACTTGTATACCTACTGTTTGACTAGTTGAAGTAGTATTGGGCAAATAAATATTGCGTATAACATTTCCTTTCACTTGGTTAGGTATGCCGTTGGAAGTGGTGACTTGAATATACGTTCGTGTTGTAGCCGTACTGTTATTTAATGGTAAACCTCCATTAAAAGGCTGCTGGCCACCTATATAGTTATATTCGATGCGGTTGTTACTAGAACCGCTAGCAGTACCCGGATTGAAGTTTACAGCACTCCATGCACCAGTAATCGTTGTGTTTGCTGTAGTATCGTAAAAATGATTTTGGCTTATCAACCAATTTGAACCATTTCCATTGTTAGTTGATGTAATGTTGATCCCATTAAACCCAAAGCTATTAAACTCATTTCCGGTAATCGTATTATTATTGTTTTGCACAATATTGCTTGCGCCTTGTGAGAATATACCAATTAGATAATTAGCAGCTGTAGAACGTGTAAACAAATTATTGGCTATTAAATTGCTGTCATTTCCATTAGTACCACCTGACCCCAACAGAACAATCGCGCCAGAAACGGTACTGTTATTTGCTGAACGTATGATACAATTGCGAATGATATTTCCTATTGCATCGTTTTGGAGTGTTATGTTAACACCTGTAGTGCTTGTATTCGTAATGGTGAGGTGACGTTCAGGCTGTGTAGGGGCCCAACGACCATCAATGATAAAGTGGCGAGCTGCAGTGATATTGAACATATTAGCCGTGCTCGCTACAATAGATGCTTCAACGCCCGAATCTGGCTTAAACGTAACTGTGTTTGTGGCCGACATTCCCGGTGCGGTGGTTAACAAAATTGGAAATGTTTCGCCTGTTGTGTTATTATACAATGTGTCAATTAACCTGAAAACAACCGGACCAGTAACTCCTGCAACAGTCAACACTTCTGTTGCTTGTTTAATACTAACAAAATCTGCCCCTGTTTGACCTATGGTGTAGTTACCGTTTAAGGGTGAACGTATTAATTTTGTAGTAGTATCGTTTATCGCAACTGTATCTGCTATACCGTTGGGAAGCGATGTCCATGCCTTTATTGAGTAAGGAGTATTCAATGCGAAAGTGGTTGAGCCGAGTGACACAACGCTTGTATTAGGGCCGCTGCCATTTAATGTATCAAGTAAACCCGTCCAGAAAACGGGTGTTTGCACAACACCATTAATTGACCAATTTACGTTAGTGGACGTAATTTGATTGGTACCGAAATTTCGAATGCGAGCTGCAACAGACGATGTACCTAAAACAAATGCTGCTGGAGTATCAATAGCCGACACACCAGCATCATTAAACGCACTAGTCGCTAATCTATACCTGATTGAGCCGGTGAAGAAACGAGGTGCATTTGGGCCACCGTAGCCCACCCAGTTAGAGGCAATCGTATGATCGCCTACCCTAAGGAAAATGTTACTACCGGGGCTCGTAAATGAGTTAGGAGTACATGAACCAACACCTGTTCCGCTGTAAGATACTTGACCGGATGGAACCAGTGTATAGCGGTACGTTGTATTTGCAGGTATGGAAAGATTTAAGCCTGTTAAAACCGGATTTACACCTGTTGCTGTAATGCCTGTGATTGTACCACTTGCCACTAATGACCAACCTGCAGGTGGGCTCGAAGTAGTGAATGTACCGGTAATTGGTCCACTAAGTGATGTTGGACTCATGTACAAATCAACCGTATTCGAGTTGTTGACAGTAGATGTCCATTGTCCGACTTCTTCAAGAACAATGGCCGTACTGGAAGAATTCTCAACTACAAAAGTGATGTAACATGTACCTGTTGAACCTGAACCACAAGTGTTTGTTCCGGTGTAGTTTGTACTGCCAATCGTAGTATTCAACGTTACCGGTAGCTGTGCATATACCTTGCTGAACGCACCCAGCAGGGTCATGATCAAAAATGTGTAACTAATTTTTCTCATATTGTTGTGTAGATTAATGGTATTTTGTGTAATGGATAGTGTTCATTAATTAATTCGCTTTCTGCCTGTGTCTTATTTTTTGGATTATTAACACAGTTGCATTTTAATATAAAAAAAATCTATAATTTACTAGTACTCTATTTTTTTTACAATTTGATTATAGACATTAAGATTTAGGAAACCATCCAAAAGAATAAAATAAGCGTAGCATATAAACGTGCTACGCCCAATTAAAAAAAACCGAACACAAAACTGAGGTATACTACAATGCTATGAAAAGAAGATTGAGGCTACGAAAAGCCCGACTAGATGACGCTGAAACAATTTTGTTGAAAATAATCCGCTTAAATCTTGTGAAATACCGAATGCCGAGTAGATGCTTAGTGCACTAAGGGCGCATACTTCTCCATAAACTCTGCAGCTGCAGTCAGCAACATATCATGAAACTTCATAATCTTGTCGTTTGATACACTAATTACGTATTCAATCGTATATCTATCGGTTTTACAGTTGGGCGTTCAGCAAACACCATTTACGATAGCATTATCAAGCAATGAAAATATTTTAACTGACGATTAGGCTTAACGGTTAAAAACCAAACGCTTTCCTTTTTCGCTATCATTAATTCTTCCTTTTGTGTACACCACATTGCCATTCACAATGGTTGTGTCAATAGCTGATTGAAAGTCGTACCCTTCAAAAGGGCTCCAGCCGCATTTGTAAAGCAAAGAAGCCTGATTTACTTCTGTATTTTTATTTAAATCTACCAGTACCAAATCTGCATAATACCCTTCACGTATAAATCCTCTTCGGTCAATCTCAAATAACTCGGCAACATTATGACACATCTTTTGCACGATATTTTCAAGGCTTATTTTACCTTGCTTGTAAAACTCGAGCATGGCCAGTAACGTGTGCTGAATCAGCGGACCGCCTGACGGTGCATTAAAATAAGGTTGCTGTTTCTCCTCTAACGTATGAGGTGCATGATCGGTAGCTATAACATCTATTCGTCCATCAAGTAAGGCTTTCCATATGGCTTCCCTATCGGTTTTGCTTTTTACTGCCGGATTCCACTTAATAAAATTTCCTTTTGTTGCATAATCTTCATCACTGAACCACAAGTGATGTATGCACGCCTCTGCGGTTATACGTTTTTGCGACAGAGGAATATCGTTGCGAAACAGTTCAAGTTCTTTTGCTGTACTGATATGTAAAATATGAAGCCGGGAGTTATACTTTTTTGCCAATTCAACTGCGTAGGCTGATGATTTATAACACGCTTCTGCGTCACGGATGACAGGATGAAACTCAGCGCCTGCTGTATCTCCATACTGAGCCCGAATGCGTGCCGCATTGGCTTTAATTGAAGGGTCATCTTCGCAGTGTGTAGTGATAATGGTTTTGACATGTTTGAAAATAGCTTCCAGTGCTTTCGGGTCATCTACCAGCATATCACCGGTAGATGATCCCATGAAAATTTTAATACCGCACACATGTTGAGCATCCACTTTAAGCAATTCATCCAAATTGCGATTGGTTGTACCCATGTAAAATGAATAATTGGCCGCTGAGACCTGAGCCGCACGGCTGTATTTCTGCTCCAGCAATTCAATAGTTGTTGCACTGGGAACTGTATTGGGCATTTCCATAAAGCTGGTTACACCACCTGCAACTGCTGCACGCGATTCGGTATACAAATCGCCTTTATGCGTTAAGCCGGGCTCCCTGAAATGCACCTGATCATCAATAACACCCGGCATCAGCAGTAAGCCGTGTGCATCTATTACTGTATCTGCATCCATGCGTATACCATTGGTGTCTATTTTCTCAATTATTCCATGTTTAATAAATACATCGGCAAAGTAAATTTTGCCTTCATTTACCAGTTGTGCGTTTCGAATTAAAAGTGTTGCCATGGTGTGTGTATTAATAAATGGTACGACAAAAGAAAGGCTTATTTACCAGATTCATTTTGTTTCTTTCAGCTTGATTAAAAAATGTTGCGTATCGACCTGAAATTCGCTGGGGTTAAAAAAATTCAGATCAATAACCTGCCAGTTGCGCAGTGGTGTTACCCAATCCCAGCGATCTTTGGTCATAGTAACACGAATGGGCATATCAAAATTCTTCGCTGTGTTGGTCCACCGGTAACGAACAACGATATTGCCATCGCCAGTCGTCTTCAACTGGTATTCCAGCTCAGGCAAATCAGCACGATATAAGTAATGGGCAAAAAACGGCCTAAGGTTTCGGCCGGTACGCTTGCTCCAAAAACGAATGACATCGGATGTGGTGATAATTTTGTGCTCGAACGTTTTGACGAAATCATTCAGGGTATGTATAAAGAGTGTATCATTATCCAGCATCGTTCGTAATGTATGCAGCATCCATGATCCTTTATAATAAATATCGTTGTCTTTCCAGGCATGAAAAAACACATCCGGTTTTCCCACCATGGCCTGATTATTTTCAATATTTCTTTTCTGATCTTTTAGGTAATGCAGACTGGCCTCTTTGCCTTGTGTGCATTCTACATACAACGCTTCGGCATACGTGGTAAAGCTTTCATGTATCCACATTTCTGCAGGATCGGCAGCGGTCAGGCTATTGGCAAACCACTCGTGTGCGCTTTCATGAATAAGTATAAAATCAAAATTGTAGCGGTTGAACTGGTAATTATTTCCGTATGCTACACAGCTTTGATGCTCCATTCCCCAATAGGGAGTTTCTACCAGCTTGTACCCGTCATCCCAAAATGGATACAATCCGACATATCGCTCGAAGCAGCCCAGCATAACCTGCACCTGCTGAAAATGTTTACGTGCACGCTCTTCGTTGTATTCCAGCACATAGTAGTTAAGAGATAACGGTTTTGAAGCTTCATGTATACGCGGTGTGAACTCATCTTTTATAAGTGCATATTTTCCTACATTTATGCTAATGCCATACAGATTGATGGGATTGGAAACCCTCCAGTGAAAAAGTTGAAACTTTTCGTCAACATCCTGCATGGTTATCAGTTTGCCGTTTGAAACACCTGTGAGCGGTTTAGGTACGGTAAGAAAAACATCAGCACTATCGGGCTCATCGCTCCAATGGTCTTTGCAGGGCAGCCACATGCTTGCTCCAATGCCTTCGCACGCCATGCCTACCCATGCATAACCTGCAGTATCCTGCTGCCATACAAAACCACCGTCCCAGGGCGGACGCTTTGCCTCACGGGGCTTACCTGAAAAATAAATGCGCAGCTTGCCGAGCCTGTTTTTACTAACCTTCACACGTGTATTAATAAAAACGGTATTGCTGTCGCGTAAATAATCCAACTTCAGATTTCCCAGAAACACACTGTCAATATGCATTTCGCTGAACAGGTCGATTTGCATCTTTTGAAAATCGGCCGTTGCTAAAAACAGGATTTGATTATAACCCGATATATAGCGCTTGTCAGGCTCAACCTTTACATGCACCTCATAGTGTTTCACATCATAGCAGGTGCGTAGTGAAGTAAGTTTGCCATGCAAATAATCGTATCGGGTAAATTCTTTTGTCGGTTGTGCAGCAAGAGATAACGAAGTACAAATCAGCAGGACAATAGCGCTTAATCGCATGAATTGAATAATGTTTTGCCAAAACTAAACGGAAAATGATAAACTTGCACCATCTACTTTAACCAATACTTAATTTTACAACACATCATGGCAAACGGATTATTAAAAGGAAAAAAAGGAATCATATTCGGTGCACTCAACGACAAATCAATAGCCTGGCAGGTGGCGCTGAAGGCTCATGCTGAAGGAGCAACATTTGTATTAACCAATGCACCCATTGCTATGCGTATGGGGGAAATAAACAACCTGGCTGCTGCCTGCGGCAATGCAAAAATAATTCCGTGCGATGTGAGCAAAAACGAAGACATGGATGCACTGATCAGCCAGTCGATGGAAGCACTTGGCGGAAAAATAGATTTCGTGCTGCACTCAGTAGGAATGAGTTTAAATATTCGTAAAGGAAAAGATTATGCCGATGTGGATTACAAATTCATGCACGATACCCTGGACATATCGGCCATCAGTTTTCACCGGCTTATGCAAACACTTTGGAAACACGATGCCATGAACGAGTGGGGATCTATTGTTGCGCTTACGTACATTGGTGCCCAGCGTGTATTCCCCGATTACCACGAAATGGGCGATGCCAAATCGCTGCTTGAAAGCTACGCCCGTGGATTCGGTTACCGTTTCGGCAAAGAGAAAAAAGTACGTGTCAATACGATTTCGCAAAGTCCGACCATGACTACTGCAGGTAGCGGTGTGAAAGGTTTTGGTGATTTCTTTGATTATGCCGAAGCACTGTCTCCGCTAGGAAATGCTAGTGCAGATGACTGTGCAGAATACTGCATTTCTTTATTCAGCGATTATACCCGAAAAGTGACCATGCAGAATTTATTTCACGATGGGGGTTTCAGCTTTACCGGTTTTAGTTACGATGTATTTAAAATGATGGAAAAGAAATCCGCAGAGTGATTTATTCGTTTTCCCTTTTGTAAAGTACTTTATCGGCACTCACATGGTTCACCGGTGCATGAAACCTGGAATAGGTCTTCTCACGCTTTTTCATCATGAGCAGTACAAGCAGTGACAGCATAGGGAGTATTAATCCATACAAAAACCACCAGCGTGATGAATACCCGCGGTGATGGGCTAATTGCGCTGTAGCCAGAGCAATACCAATAAAAACCGGATATATGATGAGTATTTCTACGAAAGCAGAGCAAACTTAGCTTATCTGCCTGATTAAAACAAAAAACCTGCAAGGGTGTATTGTATATATGTCTATTGCTCAAAAACACAAGACGGTATATGATTTTACAGCCGCTATACCTGACGGTTCGCTAGTATCGCTTAGTGATTATGCAGGGCAGGTTTTGCTAATCGTCAACACCGCATCGGCATGTGGCTTCGCACCTCAGTTGCGAGAACTGCAAAAACTGTATGCACTATACAAAGAGAGGGGATTTACAATTCTGGCTTTCCCATCAAACGATTTTGGCAAGCAGGAACCACTCAGCGGAGAAAACATTCTACACGTATGTCAATCTAAATTTCAAGTTACCTTCCCTGTTTTCGATAAAATTCGCGTGAAAGGAGATATGGCCCATCCGCTTTATACATACTTAAGCCATAAGGAGGAAAATGGCCGTGTAAACATGTCGCCCAAATGGAATTTTCACAAATACCTGATAGATCGAAATGGCCGGGTGGTAGATTATTTTTTATCGCTCACCAAACCCATGTCGGCACCCGTTGTAAAAGCCATTGAAAAGCTCTTGTAACAACGGGTTATACAAATGGTTATACTTGCAGTATGAAACTGGATATACTGGCATTTGCCGCACACCCCGATGATGTAGAGCTGGCTGCCAGCGGAACTGTTGCCGCTCACCTGGCACAAGGCTACACAGTTGGTATTATTGACCTAACCGGTGGCGAACTGGGCACACGTGGAAATACCCAGCTGCGTAGAAAAGAGTCGGCTGCTGCCACCGAAATATTGGGCGTACAGGTACGCGAAAACCTGGGCATGCGTGATGGCTTTTTTGTGAATGACGAACAGCATAAGCTGTCTATCATAACTGCCATCAGGCATTACCAACCGGAAATTCTGTTATGCAATGCCATACGCGATAGGCATATTGATCATGGCAGAGCGGCATCGCTGGTAGATGATGCGTGTTTTTTAGCCGGTTTACCGAAAATTGAAACAAGCTACAATGGCGAAGCGCAAAAAGCTTGGCGGCCCAAAGCAGTTTATCACTACATACAAGATTACTACAGCCAGCCCGATATCATTGTAGATATTACTCCTTACTTTGAAACTAAAATGAAAAGTATACGAGCCTACCAGTCACAATTCTTTAACCCTAACTCCAACGAACCTCAGACACCTATTTCGGGCGAGGACTTCCTGAAGTTTATTGAAGCCCGCGCTCGGGAATATGGGCGCCTTATCGGAGTGGCATACGGTGAAGGATTTAATACGCACCGCCCACCCGGAACTGCCAACCTGATGCAGCTTAAATAAACCCGTACTTTTTTGAGCTTTAGCCTTACCGTTGTATACTTGCTGCATGAGTAAAGAAAAAAAAGCAGCACAGTTTAATCCCAACGAACCGGGAGATTCCGGAAACACACTTTTTGGTCTGCCTTTTACACCCGAAGAAGCCGAACTGGTGATTATACCTGTGCCGTGGGAGGTGACCGTATCGTATAGTGCGGGTACTGCCAAAGGCCCGGAAGCGGTGTACGATGCCTCTTTTCAGGTCGATTTATACGACCCGTATGTTAAGAACGCATGGAAACTGGGATTGGCCATGCTGCCCATCGATAAGAAAATATTGAGTACCAGCAATAAGCTTCGTAAGCAAGCCGAAAAATACATTGACTTATACGCACAGGGAAAATCGGCCGATAGAAATAAATTTATGCGCACCGTTAAAATAACGGTAGATGAAGCCTGTATGCTGCTGAACGCTAAAATAAAAAAACAGGCATTAAAATGGATGCAGCAAAAGAAAACGGTGGCTCTGCTGGGTGGCGACCACAGCACTCCTCTTGGCCTAATGCAGGCGGTAGCCGAAGTGCATCCCGAATTTGGAATTCTGCAACTGGATGCTCATGCCGACTTGCGGATTGCGTATGAAGGATTTGAATATTCGCATGCCTCTATCATGCACAATGCCCTGCAATTGAAGCAAGTAAAAAAACTGGTGCAGGTGGGCATACGCGATTATTGTGAAGACGAAATGCGCTA
>Ga0315900_10008383_pt1 | contig 13309 bp, 11 predicted proteins | sample LakEriMetagenome_FD_203521 | JGI IMG/M metagenome (GOLD analysis project Ga0315900, IMG submission 203521) | Freshwater fungal communities from buoy surface, Lake Erie, Ohio, United States - Buoy 12 MA114 | ecosystem: Environmental > Aquatic > Freshwater > Lake > Lake biofilm | place: USA: Lake...
CGTAGTTGCTCACGATGGCATCGCAGGTCTGAGCGGCGGGGATTTGGCCTGGTTGACGAAAGATCAGCGGTATCTGCATCATCAACTCATGCGCGCCGATCGGGCGAAAGTGGTCGCCCATGCCCCACATCCCGTTCTGGCCGCCCATCCAGCCCTGATCGCTCGAATAGACGACAAGCGTGTCGTTTTCGAGGCCGTTGGCCTTCAGCGCGGCAAGGATCTCGCCCACACCATCATCGACTCCGCTGCACTCGGCGGCCATGCGGCGGCGGCCCGCGTCGGTGTTGTGAAACTCCTTGTTGTTGAACTGCCACGGATGCATCGCATCGCGCGGGAAGGAATGCAGCGGCTTGTCGGCGTAGTAGGCCGCGTGGCGGTTGCGCGCCGGCTGTGTCATCAGTTTGCCGAGCGAATAGGGGCCGTTGTAGGCGAGGTAGAGGAAGAAGGGCTTGTCCTTGTTCTGCTGGATGAACTCGACGCCCTTGCGCGTCCAGAAGTCGGTCGTGTAGCCAGGCTCGACGCGGAGCTGGCCGTTTTCGATGACCTTTTGATCATAGAACTCCTGCGTGCTGCCGTCGGGCTTCGTGGTCCACGTGGTGAAGCCCTCGCTGGCTGTCATGTTGGCCCCGAGGTGCCATTTCCCACTCAATCCGCAGGTGTAGCCAGCATCCCGCAGCACCTCGCCGAGGGAGGTGAACTCCTGCAGCGTATTGTAAGCCTCCGGTCCCATCATGAACTTCGGGTCGAGGAAGGAATGCAGGCCGTGCTGCGAAGGGATGAGTCCGGTGAGAAAGGTGGCACGTGTGGGGGAGCACACGGGATTGCTGCTGAGCGCCCGGGTGAAGCGGATGCCCTCGGCGGCCATCTGGTCGATGTGCGGCGTGCGGATGTCCGGATTGCCGTAGCAGCCGAGGGTCCACGCGCCCTGATTGTCGGTGAGGATGAAGACCAGATTGACGGGCTTTGCCGCCATGGCGGACAGAGCGAAGAGGAGGAGCGGCAGCACGAAGCGCATGGCTGGAAAAAACGGCTGGAGGGCAGGGGACTTGCGGGTCGAAACCCGGCAAATAACAATAATTAACTAGAAATACCATATTAAAGAGGGTTGATTATGTGCCTCTGGACCGGTTCTCGCCGGTTCCAACGGCTCATGTCATCCAGCATTCCCCAGCAACCTCCGCCCAAGCCAGTGCGCATCGCACCGTGGCGCGGGCCGTTGCATTTCCTGTTGCTGGTGGTTTCTGCCGTCATTTCGCTGGCTTTGCAGTTCAGCTACCTGCTGCTGGTCATCGGCCTGTTTGTGTGGATGTGCTGGCAGGTGTGCCAGATCACCGGCAGCATGGCGAAGACGGGGATCCTCCAGTGGCGCATCATTCCGGAGTTTTTGAAGTTTGGCTTCATGGGCGTGACTTGGGTGCTCATGCTGCGTCCGCTACGGCCGAGGCCGAAGCACGCGAAAGTGGCCATTCAGATCACCGCCGCGACGCAGCCGCAGCTTTTTGAGCTGATCCACATGCTCTGCTGGCACCTGCGGGCCGTGCCGCCGGCGCAGGTGTGGCTCGACACGACGATTTCCGTCCGCAGTTCCATGTTCGGCGGCCTTTACGGGATCCTGACCGGGCAAACGATGCTGCATGTCGGCCTGCCTGTGGTTTCGGTGATCACCGCACGGGAACTGGCCGGCCTGCTCGCCCACGAGCTCAGCCACAACGCCGGCGGCATCGGCACGATCTTCGTCCATGCCGTGCGGGAGATGAACGCGTGGTTTTTCCGCGCCGTGATGGAGCGCGACGAGTGGGAGATGAAAATGCGCGAGGCGCCCAAGAAGGAGAGCGAGTGGCGCAAGATGGGGCGCAAGATCATGCGCGGCTGGATTTGGGCGGCGAAAATCCCCTTCATGGTGTTCGCGCTCGCCTCCCGCATGACCAGCGCGGTCACGCTCTGGCTCATCACGCGCTCGGCGGAGCGCACCGGGGCGAACGTGATCGGCCGGGAGATGTATGAGCGCATGCGGCGGAAGCTTTCGCTGCTCGGCTCGGCGTGGAAGTCGGCGGAGCAGGAAATCCAGCGCGGTGTCATCCAGCACCGGCTGCCTGAGAATCTTTCGCTGCTCATGGCGCGTCATGTGGCCGCTGAGGCGAAGACGAAGGCCTCCGCCCGTGCGGAGGCGGGAGAGCTGGAAAAAGAGGAGCCGAAGGCTGACGGCAGCCGGCCCCGCGGGGAGGCAATCGTTGCCTATCTTTCGCATCTGCAGCCCGCGGCGTCGGTCATGAGGCAGTTCGTCGATCTGTCGCGGCAGGTTACTTACTTTTACTACCAGCACGACCTCGGCTTGAATCTCCACGAGCACCGCATGGTCGCGGATGAAGAAGTGATTCATCAAAACCGCCGCGAGGAGGAGGCGCTTCTCGTCATCCGCCGCTACTTTGGCGGTCTGGCCCATCCCGAGCGTGCGATGTGCGGTCTGGGCAGCACTCCCGCCGGTTCGACTTCACGCGCCGAGTTGCAGCGCACCATCCAGCATGTGCGCGAGGAGATCGTCGTCTGGGGGCCGCAGTTCAAGGTGGCCCTGCAGGAGTGGAACCAAGCCTGGCAGCGTCGTCGCGATCTCGAAGCCGCCGCCACGCTCAGCCTCGCCGGATTCACCGTCTCCCGCATGCAGTTCGGCACCGAGGACGCCAGTCCGCCCTCGCTGCGGGCGGAGGCCGCCCGTCAGCGCATGGTGATGGAGCACATGGAGGGACCGCTGCAGGAGCGGGAACGCGTTTTGGAAAGCCGCTTTGCCGCGGCGCTCGGCATGTTGTGGTGGAGCGACAAGTCCGAACTCAATCCGTGGCTGCGCAAGCGCCGCGAGGAGCTGCCCGCCTGGGTCAGCATCTACGAGGCAATGTGCGGCGCGCTGCCTTCCTTTCGCGAACTGCTGACCACCTTTTTCGCGTTTCAGACGCTGGGGGCGAAATTTGCCAACACGGACGATCCCAGCGCCTTCCTCACCGCCCTGCAGTCGGTGGTGCCGAAGATGCTCAATCTTGTGAGGCAGATCATGTCCACGATGGACGGGGCGCCCTATCCTTTTGCGGAAGATGGCAAAACGAAGTCTTTGAACCAGCACATGCTGCCCGCGCCTTTGCCGGAGATGCCGGGGGTGTCCATGACCTCTCTCGACGCGGCAAGCATGCGCGCCATCGGCCTGAAGATGGCCTCCCAGGCCTCCGAATGCATCGCTCCGTATGTGGATGCCTTCCTCAGCCTCTACCACCGTTCCTTTGCCTGGCTGGCGGAGTCTGCCGAGCGTGTCGAGACCCACTTCATGGGCTCCCTCAGCCTCGGTTCCGCCACGGAGATCCTGTTGCCTGACGAGTTCACAACGCAGCGCCTTGGCATGAAGTCAAAATCCCCCGACTCAATCGCCGCGTGGAAGCCGCCGACGGCCTGAGGCGAAGGTGATTTCCGCAAACCGAAACCCCGGCTTGAACATCCGCCGCATGGCTGGATAGTCGCGCATTCCTTCTCCTCACAGCGCCCCCATGTCGGAGCCGATTCAATTCAGGCATTACCAAATCGTTCAGGACACCGACGGCAACAACGTCGAGCTGGTGCGCAATGCCGAGCAGGTGGCCGTGCTGGCCTTTGACATGCAGCGGCTCGAATACGTCCACTGCCATGTGCTGCTGGAGCCGCTCTCCAACCGCGCCGCCTTCGAGGACGCCTGCAGGACGCTGCAAAAACGCGGCCATCCCGCGCTGGCGCGCATGATCGAGTTTGGCGAGGACGAGGGGAACCCGTTTTACATCACCAGCAACATCGACGGTGAGGCGCTGCGCGGTTATCTCACGCGCCAGCAGGAGATTCCCGGCTGGCTGGCCATCATGATCGCCTGCCGCGCGCTGGAGACTGCCGTGGCGGTCTGCGAGCGAGGTGAATACCTCACCGAGTCACCGTTGGACGGATTCCGCGTGGTGCAGACGGCTCCGCAGGCCGTGCAGGTGCTGGCGGCGGATTTTCGCGTGCTCGACAGCAGCGCGGCGAAAAAGCGCGCTCTGAAGACCAGCTTCGAGAAGCAGGCGAGGTTCCTGCGCACCTTCCTCGTCGAGCAGGGCGGAACCCTGCCGGACCAGCAGCTCTCCGCGGCCGATTTTTGCGATCTTCTCGGCTCCTGCCTCGCCAGCGCGGGCGTCGGCGTCATCGCCGCGATGCGCGATCTGCGCGGTGCCCTGCAAAAGCTCGCGCCCGATCAAATCTCCGGGGAGATTCCCGCCGCGCAGAAACCTCGCGCGCTGCTCGCCCCGCTGCTGGCAAGTTATCAGGAGGTCGCCCGCGGCCTCGTCAATCTCGTGCGCATCCAGAGCCAGCGCCTCGACATGGCGAATCCCTACAGCATGCGAGGCACCCTCACCAAGACCGGCCGCGCCGTGCTCATCGAGCAGGTGCCGCCCTCACGCATCGCTTGCGCCCGCGTGAAGGAAGTCGATGACACCGCCTTCAAAGTCACCAAGCAGCGCGACAACTCCGGCCTCATCACGCTCGCGCTCGTCAACGAGGCCGACGACATCACCTGTCTGGCGGAGGAGGTCGTGGAAGGCATCAGCCTGGCCGACTTGATGCGCGAACGCCGCTGGCTCGACGTGCAGGAGGCCTATCTTGTGCTCGCGGGGCTCGACTCAGCCCTCACGCAGATCGAAAACTCCAGCCTCGCCCTCAGCAAGCTGCGGCTGGAGGACATCTTCCTGCTCACCGGCTTTCCACGCGAGGATTCGCGCAGCACGAAGCTCCTCGTCTCCAAGCTCAACGAGTGGCCCGCCTTCAACATCATCGTGCGCGCGCATCCCACGCTCGCCTCCATGTCCGGCCGCGGCACGGATCCCGCCACGTTGCTGCCCCCTGCGAAAGCAGCCGCCACCACGACCTGGCATGCCGGCTGGCTCTCCGCCTTGTGTAAATTTCTCCTCGGCCTTGAATCTCCCGTCGGCGTCCAAGCCTCTCCCGAAGGCGGCGCACGTGAACGAGAAACCGTCGCCCGTCTGCTGGATGACGAGATCGCCAAAGTTGCCGAATCAAAACCTGGTCAGCGCGGTGATTTCCTGGCGCGTTACGCCCGCATCATCCAGCACTACGACCTCGTCAAACCGAACGAGCCCGTGCGCTCCGGCGGCACGGAACCTGCGCTTTCACCTGGCTTGAAACCGAGCCAGAAAACCATTCCGGTCACGAAAACCGGCGTGAAACGCGAATTTTCCGCATCACCCGCCCCCGAACCCCTGCGTTCTCCCGTCGCCCTGACCATGGGCGGTCCTGCGGGCAAAGAGGAGACGAACATTGGCTTTGCCGAACTGCTCTTTCGCAATGCGGGTGGCGAGCCAACTCCGCCTGACGCGCCCGACTGGGCCCGAGCCGCCGCCAGCGCGCCGCCCACGCTTCCGGAGCATCTGATTCCCCGCGACGACGTGCCCATGTGGTTGAAGGCCGCCGTCTTTCTCGGCGGCTCGATGGTGCTCGGCGCCTTCTGCGCGCATCTCTCCGGCACCGCCCTGTGGCAGAAAAAACGCGGAACAGTGCCAGTGGAAGCCGTCAAAGGCGGCAAATCATCCGCCGTCATGCCGGCACCTGCTGTTTCGACCCAGACCGCCGTGCCCAAGGCCATTCCCGTCACCGAACCTCCGGTCGTCGTCGCGCCGCCGGATGACGACACAAAGCGCCCAAGCGGTGTGTCACTCACCCTGCCGCCGGGAGCCGCCGGTTTGCGCGAACAGCTCGCCTCGCCCACCACGAATCCCCCCTCGCCACCGCCATGAGAACCGTACTTCTTCGTCTTGCTGCCTCCGTCCTTGCGGTCTGTCTCTTGAGCGCGTGCCCGGAGACCACCGTCGATCAGGACTTCGGCCTCAAGCCACTCGAATTGCAGCCAGGCGACTGGAACGGCCTGTGGACCTCGGTGGATGAAAAAGAAAAGTTCCAGTTCACCGTCATCTTCCCCTCCAATGGCGTCTTGCGCTTATCCGACCCGGACGACAAGAAGGAGGAGCCCTCCGACTTGCGCCTCCACCGCGCCACTGCTGACGACAAGATCAAACTCTGCTTCGCCCTCATGCAGGATCAGGACGACAAGGAAACAAAATCGCAGGTCATGCTCATGCGCCAGCCCGATGAGGGAGTCATCCTCGCCTGGACGATCGACGATCTCGCCGTCGAGAAGGCGCTCAAGGCCGGCCAGCTCAAAGGCACCACGCAGCGTGTCAAAGACGACCCGCACAATCATCTCGCCACCGATCCGGCCAACCACGCAAAACTGCTCGAGCCGCAGTTTTGGAACTGGTCCGAGCCCGTGATCTTTAAGCGTGTCGGGAAGCCAGGTAGGTAACCTTCCTCTCGCCTGAAGACGAGGTGTCCTGCTTTTACATCTTTGTGATTGTCACTTCGGAGGCAGCGTGATAAAAACGCGCCCTTCTTGTGAAATTCGCCTTCTTCAGACTGCTTGCCTGCCTCCTGCTGGGATCTGCCGCGTCATACGCGGAGGAGCCTGTGCTGCCGCAGGCGTTGGTTCCCGGGGCGGGTTTCAACACAGGTGGTCCACGCGGTTTCCTGAAGCCTTCGAAGTCGATCAAACCGCCGCCTGCGGCTCCCGGTGCCGCCGAGGTGGCTCCTTCCATCGTGCAGACGCCCACGGCGGAAACACGTCTGCGCCGCCTGGTGGTCCTTTCCGGCGACATGACACCGGAGGCCATTCGTGAGGCGATCCTTGCCTGCGGCCAGTCACGCACGCCGGTGACCACGCTGGGCGGTGTGAACGCGCCCGCGCCCGTTTTGACCGATCTCGCCGGTTTGTTCGGCTCCACCGTGACCGAGGACACGCAGAAGAAAGTGCTCGAAACCGTGCGCAAGGGCATGGGCGCGTCCTCCAAGCCTCTGAAGCGCGCCGAAGTCGTCGGCTGGCTGCCTAGCGAGGGCGTCATGGCCGTGGTGGTGTATCCTGAAAGCTGAAACGCTTTTCATGACACCCGATCCGGCCCCAACCGCAGTCCCCCGGGTGCTTCTCGCCGAGGAAAGCCTGCCCTACCGTCGTGTCATCCGCGAGGCGCTGACTGCTTTTCGCATGTGCGAGGTCGATGATGCGCCGAGCGGTGAGCGTGCCTTTGAAATGGCGCTGCGCCGTGAGTACTCGCTGTTTCTTTTCTCCCTGCCGCTGCCTGACATGATGGGTGACATGCTCGACCGGCTACTGAGCACCGCTTATCCGCTTGTTCATTCCGCTGCCCATGCCGCGCCGCCGGTCATCTTTCTCATCCGGCCCACGGATTCGATGCGTTTTGACGAGTTGAAGCGCGATGTGCGCGTGCGCGGCAGCATGCCGCTGCCGCCCAAGCTCGACGTGCTTCTCTCCGTGACCGCCCCGCTGCTGCCGGAGCGTGTGAATCCCGCTTTCCCGACTCATGTTCCCTGATCCCGGCCGTCAAAGCGTGAAAATCTGCGGCATCACGCATCCGGAGCAAGCGGCAGAAATTTTCGCGCTCGGCGCGGACGCTGTCGGCATCAATCTCTGGCCCAAGTCGAAGCGTCACATGCCGTTGTCGGTCGCAGAGGCTTCATTGCGTGACGTGTCGGCGAAAAATGCGCTCGTTGCCGTGCTGGTGAATCCCGATGACGTGCTGCTCGATGCGGCCATCACCAGCGGCCTGTTTCAAGCGCTGCAACTTCACGGCGATGAAACGCCTCATGATGTCGAACGCCTCATGAATCGCGGCGTGAACGTCATCAAGGCCCTGCAAGTGCGCGATGCCGCTTCGCTGCCGCAAATCGGCGAATTTCCCTGCGCCGCGATCCTGCTCGATGCCTATAACCCAGGAACCTACGGTGGCGGCGGGCATGCGTTTCCATGGGAACTGGCCGTGCGTGCTCAGGAGATCTTTCCCGGCAAGCACATCCTGCTCTCTGGCGGTCTCAACGCTGACAACGTTCGTCAGGCCGTGCAGCAAACGCGTCCGGTGGCAGTCGATGTCGCCAGCGGAGTCGAATCAGCGCCCGGCATCAAGGACTTGGCGCAAGTTGCCCGCTTTATCGCCGAAGCACGGGCAGGCTGGGCGTGTTAGTTCGGCTGTGCAGGATGCGTTATCCTGACATGCATCCGGTTGAACAGCAGATCCTTCAAAAACGCCGCGAATTTCTCGCCACGAGCGCCAACGGCATCGGTGCGCTCGCTTTGGGGGCGCTGCTGACGGAGGAGGGGCTCATTTCGCGTGCTTCGGCCATGGAAGCCGATCCGCTGCTGCCGAAAGCGCCGCATTTCCCGGCCAAGGCGAAGAACTGCATCTTCATCTTCTTCGAGGGAGGGCCGAGTCAGATGGATTTGTTCGATCCGAAGCCGAAGCTCAATGAATTGAACGGCCAGTCGCTGCCGGAGAGCATGACAAAAAACGTGCGCTTCGCCTTCATCCGCAAGGAAACCGCCAAGTTGATGGGCAGCCCGCGCAAGTTCGCAAAACACGGCCAGTGCGGCATGGATTTCAGCGATCTGCTACCGCACATGGCCAAGCACGCCGATGACTGGCTCATGATCCGCAGCCTGCACACGGATCAGTTCAATCACCATCCCGGACAGCTCGTGCTGCATTGCGGCCGGGCGCAGTTCGGGCTGCCGACGATCGGATCGTGGCTGAACTACGGACTTGGCAGCATGTCGCGCAATCTTCCGGGCTACGTCGTGCTGTCTGCCGGACGCGGCACCAGCGGTGGCGCGTCGTTGTGGCAAAGCGGCTTCCTGCCGAGCACTTACGCGGGCGTGCTGTTCCGCAATCAAGGCGAGCCCGTGCTCAATTTGAAAAATCCGCCGGGCATCCCGATGAGCCTTCAGCGCAAGGGGCTGGATACGCTGATGGAGCTGAATCAGAGCCGCTACGAGCATCTGCGCGATCCGGAGATCGCCAGCCGCATCTCCGCGTATGAACTGGCTTTCCGGATGCAGTCCTCCGCGCCCGAGTTGATCGACCTGAAGGGTGAAGACGAGAAGACGCTCGAAATGTACGGCGTGAACCGCAAGGATCCGCCGATCAAAGCCTCTCGCGGCGGTGGCCCGGGGCAGTATCAGGCCTTTGCGAAGAACTGCCTGCTCGCGCGGCGCCTTGTGGAGCGCGGCGTGCGTTTCGTGAGCCTCATGCATGCAAGCTGGGATCATCACAGCAATCTCAACGACGAACTCAGCTACAACGCCGGCATGGCCGACCAGCCCATCGCGGCCCTGCTCACCGATTTGAAGCAACGCGGCATGCTGGAGGACACGATGGTCATCTGGGGCAGTGAGTTCGGGCGCACACCGCTCGGGGAAAACCGCGGCGGAAATCCGAACGCCACCGGCCGCGATCACCATCCCTTCGCATTCACGATGCTCGCCGCCGGCGGTGGCATCAAAGGCGGGCAAACCTATGGCGAGACCGATGAAATCGGCTGGAGCGTTGTGCGTGATCCCGTCGATCTGCACGACTTCCATGCCACGCTGCTGAATCAATTCGGCTTCGACCATCTGCGCCTCACGCATCGCTTCCAAGGCCGCGATTTCCGACTCACAGATGTGTCGGGGCGCGTCATCAAGGAGTGGATTTGAGCTCCGTGCCGGTTAAGCATCACAACTTATGCAACCTGATGTCCGCCGCCTGCGTCTCTCCGCCTTCACCGGATTTCTCGCCGTCCTGTTCGGAGCGATGGGCGCGCATGGTCCGCTCCACGAAAAGCTGAAAGCTGCCGGTCAGCTTGAGCATTGGGAAACCGCGCTGCGTTATCATCTGCCGCACGCGGTCCTGTTGTTGGTGATCGCGTTGCTGGCCGGTGGTAGCAAGACGCTGCGTCGCGCTTGGAGCCTGTTGTTCGCGGGGATCATCCTGTTCAGCGGATCGCTCTATGTGCTCGCCTTCACAGGCGTGAAGTGGCTCGGCGCCATCACGCCTTTGGGCGGCGTGAGCTTCATGCTCGGCTGGCTCATGCTGGCCTTTGTGGCGAAGGAAAAATGAGCCTTGGATCAATCTGCGGAAGCCTGGAAAAACCCGTTGCGCCCCGATTGAAGCATGCTCCAATAGCGGCCCTTCTAGTCAGAGGCTCGGTAGCTCAGTCGGTAGAGCAGGGGATTGAAAATCCCCGTGTCGGCGGTTCGATTCCGTCCCGAGCCACCTCTTTCCAAAGAAATGTCAGAGGCGTTGAGGCGACGATCACAAGCTCGTTGTGCTGGCTACGATCTCTTCGGCGAGACCTGGGATGGCGGAGAGTGTGCGGGCTGGAGTGTCGCGCATGGCGGGCACGCGGAGGCCGTCGGTGCCGATTTGATGGAGCAACTGGTCCAGTGCGCAGCCAAACGCGGTGACAGCGGCTTCCTCCTCCTCAAGATCGTGGTTGAGACCGTTGAGCAGGGCCACATGCTCGTAGCGTTGCAGCCACTCGGCGGCACGCGGACGATAACGCTCGATGATGCGGGCCATAAGGCTCTGCGCGGAGCGGGGTTCGGACTCACGCAGCACCTGCCAGGCCAGGCAGCGCGCCACATCGGCGGCGGCGGTGATAAGGCCGGGCTCGTTCACGCCCACCTGCTCGTGCGTGAGCTGGCGGTGACGGTGCTCGAAGTGAAAACCGAGATCGACCTGGCACTGCTGCTCGCCGGGCAGATGACGGAACGCCTCGCTCAGCATTGAAACCTCCAAACCCCAGCCGCCGGGCAGGCTGAAGCTCTCGAGCGCGTCCATGTTGGCAGCGAATTCACCGGAGAGCGGGTAGCGGAAGCTTTCAAGGTGTTCGAGCAACGGTTTTGTCCCGAGCACGTCACGGCAGGCCTGAACGAGAGGAAAGATTAGCAGGCGTGTGACGCGTCCATACAGACGGTCGGACACCCGGCTGTAGTAGCCTTTGGCAAAACGATAGCCCATGCGCGGATGCAGCAGCGGGTAGCACAGCCGCCACAGCACGTCGCGGCTGTAGTTCAGGATGTCCGTGTCGTGACTGACGACGATGCCTTTGAAGCCGCGTGCGTGCAGGTAGGCGATGCCCATCCAGATGTTCGATCCCTTGCCGGCGTGCGCGCCTGCCATCCCGGCCTCCTCCATGCGCTGATAAACGCCGGAGAGCTGCGGGCCGTCATTCCAAAGCAGGTGTGTTTTTTTGCCGCGCAGATGCTGTCGGCAGACGCGTAAAGCGCGCTCGTGCTCGGCGGCGTTCATGCCGTTCATGCTGAGGATCACCTCGCTGATATGCCCGGCCTGCGAGACCTCCTCCAAAATGCGTGGCAGGGCAGGGCGCTCGCATTCGGCGTAGAGCGCGGGCAACAAAAGGGCCACTGGCTTGCTCCGGGCCCACTCCAGCATCTCTGTCTCCCGTGCGGAGCTGTCCGCGTGGGCGAGGTGATGGAGCGTGGGCACGCGGGCGTGCTGATAGAAATCGGCCATGGGCTGGGGTCGGTCCAGTTACGCTCTCCAGGGCATTTGTGAAACAAAATGGTTTCAAATCTGCGCGGCGGGATCGGACGCACGCGGCGACATGGCTTCGTCCTCGCCGGTGAGGATGCGAGTTTCGACCTCAGGATCCACTTCGGGCGACTCCGGCTCGATCTCGATCTCCTGCCGCCACTGGCGCGAGATCCACGGACGCGCCAGTCCGTAGAGCAGGTAGCTCACAAAGATGACCGAGGGCATCCAGTGCCAGTTCATCACGGTGAAGGCGATGACGACGATGCTTATGAGCACCCAGTGGAAGGAGCGTTTCGTGCGCCAGTTCACCGCCTTGAAGCTCGGATACTCGAGATTGCTGACCATCAGATACGAGAGCAGGGCCATCAGCCCGGCCAGCGCATACTTCCAGTGGCCGATCTCGCGTCCATTTCCGTCCAGCCAGATGACGAGCAGCGTCAATGACGAGATCACGCCCGCCGCCGCCGGGATCGGGCAGCCGCGGAAGCTCTTGCTGCTGCATTTCACATCCGCCGCTGCGAGGCAGTTGAAGCGGGCCAGTCGCATCGCTCCGCAGACGAGGTAAATGCATGAGATGAGCCAGCCGAGGCCCTTGGGCGTGTCGATTTCCTTCAGCACGATGTCATGCACCAGCAGCGCCGGGGCTACGCCGAAGCTCACGATGTCCGCCAGCGAGTCCAGCTCGCGGCCGAACGGGCTCTCCGTGCCGCCCATGCGCGCCACGCGGCCGTCGAGTGCGTCAAAGAGGCAGGCCAGAAGGATGAACACGATCGCGTAGTAGTAGTGCTGGTGCTCGTCGAGATGCCGTCCATCAAAGATTTGCAGGATGGCGACAAAGCCGCACAAAATATTGCCCGCCGTCATCAAAGTCGGCAGCACCGGGATGCGAGGTTCTTGGGCAGAGGACATGGGCGGCAAGGTGAATGACGAATGGGGTAATGTCGAATGACGAAATGCGGGCTCAAAGCCGCATGCGGGACATCGAAACACTTGTGCTCCGCTCTCATTGCTCCATTCTGAACGCCCCATGCCCGACGCGCTCCCCCCCTTGAACGGCGACATGACCATGAGCCAGGTGCTCCAGGCCTATCCTGGCGCGCAGCGGGCTTTGTTTGCCCGCTACCATATCGGTGGCTGCCGCAGTTGCGGCTTCCAGCCGGGGGAGACGCTGGCGCAGGTCTGCGAGCGGAATGAGAACATCCCTGTCGCCGAAGCCATCGCCCACATTCAGGAAAGTCATCAGAGCGATGCCTCGCTGCAGATCAGTCCGCACGACTTCGAGCAGCTCCGCCGCGCCCTGCCTGACCTCGTGCTGCTCGATGTCCGCACGCGTGAAGAACACGATGCGGTGAAGCTCCCTGGCGCGCGTCTGCTCACCCAGGAGCTCGTGCATGAGATTTTCACCCACGGTGACAAGACCAAGCCAGTCGTGCTCTACGATCACACCGGCTCCCGTTCGCTGGATGCCGCCGCCTATTTCATCGGCCATGGCTTTGGTGAAACGAAGTGTCTGGCTGGCGGCATTGATGCTTACAGCCAGGAGATTGATCCAACGCTGCCCCGCTATCGTATCGAAATCGAAGCCTGACCCACCATGGACGAAGCCGCGCTGCAACAAGCCCTCACGAACACGCAGAACCTCGGTGAAATGCCCGATGCAGACGCCGTGGGCACGGTGGGCAGCCCGGATTGCGGCGACATGGTGCGCATGTGGATCAAATACAAGGAAAAGGACGGCCGGAAGGTCATCGACAAGGCCAGCTTCCAGAGTTTCGGCTGCCAGACGGCCATTGCCGTCGCCAGCATCGCTACCGAATTGATTCGTGGCAAAACAAAGGCTGAGGCGCTTGCCATGTCCGCCGAGGAACTCAGCA
>Ga0315900_10008384_pt1 | contig 13306 bp, 10 predicted proteins | sample LakEriMetagenome_FD_203521 | JGI IMG/M metagenome (GOLD analysis project Ga0315900, IMG submission 203521) | Freshwater fungal communities from buoy surface, Lake Erie, Ohio, United States - Buoy 12 MA114 | ecosystem: Environmental > Aquatic > Freshwater > Lake > Lake biofilm | place: USA: Lake...
CTGAGAGAAAGGCACCGCCATCATTCGAAACAGGGACGGGGGATTATTCCAGGTTCCATAGACATTCCACAATGCCAAACCGGTAATGATTGCACAAAATGGGTATCCAATATGCGACGGCAACAATAAGAGCAAAGTCGGGTAGAAAATGCTCATTGTGAATATAATGAGAGAAACATGGTCAAGCTTATTTATCAGGATTTCCTGGGGCACTGTCCAGCAAACCGTGTGGTAAAGTGCGGATATCAAGACGGTTATAAAACCAGTAAAAACACAGAACATAGCTAAATAAAAATTGTCAGTTTCGGCCGTGAGTTCATAGAATTTCCAAAATATGTATGGAAACAAGAAAATGGCAAGCACGTGAAGCCATCCACGCCATTTGGGTTTGTGTGCGCCCTCGCAATAGAGAAGGCAATTATTAAACATTCGGCCGTCATCACACTTTTTTTCGTATTCCACATTTTTAGAGATGTATGTGGGTTCTATTGAACGGAAAAAATCCTGCATTTGTAAAATAACAATATAATAATTTACTATATGTTACCCACTCCCACAAAAACCGAAGTAAAAAATCTATGGAACCAATTTCAGTCGGATCTTCCTAAAAAAACCATAAAATCTAGAATCTTATTTGTCCCGCATGCCAGTCCAGTATATAGTGGTCATGCTGCTTTAGAAAGTTTTTCTTGTTGCATTGATAACCCAAATAAAATCTGGTTATTTGGTGTAAAGCACTATCCTGGGACAAATACAGACCACAGCATTAACATAAATGTTGCAATTCTTCGATATAAGTATCCAAATGTTCATATTGAGTCGTGGTTTTCCATTGATAAAGATATTGTAGGGTTTTTACAAGAAAATTTGAAAAATGTTGTCATATTTACTAGCGACATGTCACATGAATACAATGTAAGCAGTCAAACCATATTGGATAAAGAGGCTGCATTACTATCTTCAATTCTGGAGAGAAAATATGTTCCAGATACCAGCATTTCAATGTGTGGTCCCGCAAATTTGCATGCTTTTTGCAAAACAATTTTAGCAATGGGCGAATATCCAATTATAAGATGTTACGATGATTCGCAAAAAAGACGCAGCGCGTGGTCCACAAAAGAATGTAAAAAAATTGTTTCTTATTTGTCGATGATTTCTACGCCCAACAAAATATTGGCAGATGGAGAGAATGAAAATTGGCGACTTGTTTTTTGCAAGGCTTTTATTCTCTCATCCATAATGGATTCGCGCGTAAAAATGCCGGTTCTGTTGCAGCCCCGGTGTAGAAACGGGTTATTTATTACTATTAAGGACAGTGTCGGTGTTAGAGCCTGCATCGGCCGATTTTACACTCCAAAAAATTCCCTTTTTGCAAATGTTATTGAGATTATTCCAAATTTGGTTAAAGATGCAGAGACACGATGGAACAATCCATTCCAGAAAAATGATTCTTTGCAATGTAGTTTCACAATTATGGATAATAAATCCGTCAAAGTGCAAAAGCCTACTAATAAAAACAACTTATATACCATTGAATGCAATGGTAAAAAAGGAACATTTATTCCAGACGTCTGGAGAGAACATCCAGAATGGACTCCAAAACAGTATATCAATGAATTGCTTGAAAAAGCAGGGTGTAAAATGAATGATTTGTATGATTTGTATTCTGTTAAGACCGTCAATATATAGAAAATTAGATGCTTGGCGGGTCCGCTTCTTTATTCAACGTATAAATGGTCTCAATCTCATACTTGAACAGTGGCCGATTAAAATAAACAATATTGCACATTCCACCTGTCAATCCATTGGCCTGCCCCACAACAATGGCATCGCCAATCGTTAGATTTTCGTTGACTTCATCTCTCTCTACAGACCCCTTCAATTCACCATTAATAAAAACATCCGCGTTGGATTTGGCATAATTGAAAACCACGTGGTTCCACTTCTGCAAAGGCATTTCAAACTCTTCAAACTTGCTTTGGTTTAAAAACACTTTGAATTTCCCTTTTTCACCGTTGTAAATTAGGCGTGGATGGTAATTGGTGAATTCAAATATGGTGACGTCGCCACTGTGCGACGAATGCATTGGAGCAATATAGACCCATGCAGAGATGGCAAATTTGCTATTTACAATAGATTTGTCACCCAGAACGCCATTTTGCAAATCCACATAACTGGATAACCGGGATTCTTTACTAATTGTTAATGGCTCTGCTAAAACTACCTTTCCATCTTTGTTCGAAAGTGATTTTGAAAATGTTTTTGTTATTTTTGGAGCATAGATGTAGAGAAGACCCAGGATAAGTTCGATGATTAATAATATATAAACCGCTTTTGGTGCCTGTTTCAAATCGGCTTTGATGTATTCCAGTAAATCCAGAAGCATGCAGGGAATGTAAAAAATCAGGTTGACAATAAACCCGGACCATCCCTGCATTTTATACAGGTAATTGTATCCAACTTTGTAAATGATTGCCAGTGCCACAATTATCATGAGGAGTATGACCAACTGGATAAATCCAGTTGCTAAATAAACCATTTGTGTAGAGATGTTAATATTGTTTAAAAAATAGACGACCAATAAGAAGAGGATAAGTCCAAAACCATATTTAATATAATCGCCAGTTTCAAATTGTGATTTTTCTGATGACCCAGTATTATTTAATGCATATATTACACCAATAACAATTGGAACAACTGCAATAGTTGTATATAAGTATATTTTGGTGAATAGTTTCTCTGGGTCTTTTGTCATGTAGTAGGCAATTACAATCAGATAAATGGCGACAATAAGTGTGATTGCATTTGATTTTATGCATTCTATAAAATTTGTTGATAATGTTACTGATGTTGACATAATGATAATATAATATATTATATATTATCATCTTATTTACAAGTTCTCCATCGTGGTTTTACGGCCGTGACATTCTCTGCATAAAGCCACTAAATTGTCCACGTGGTTGCTTCCGCCATATTCCAGCCTCACTTTGTGGTCAACCTCAAACCATGCAGACAATTGTTCGCCACAGTCTTCGCATTTCCAGTTTTGTCTGCTTGCCACAAATTTCTTTTTGGTTTCGCTCACGGAGCGTTTGGTTTTTGTTACACCATCTGCTTTTCCCGAGTTCATAATCCGGGTTTCTTGGCGGTCTTGACCCATTGGTAAAATTGGCATGAGGCCGCCCGCATTGTCATTATACATATTCTGTTTCTTGGTGAAATCCAGGATGGGATTCAGGACGCTCATGGTATCCTTGTCCACAGGTAAATATTTCAAGTATTCGTTGGACCCGCGGATAATATCGCCGGCTTTGGATGGGAATTTTTTGAACAATACGTAAATCATTAAGCCACCTAAAGCAATTCCGGCCATTTTATAATATTTTTGGTTGGTTTGCAATAGCTTCCAGTATTTGCCGTCCGTATATACATTTGCAATTAAAAATGCGGTTATTCCAAAAATGACGAGCTCTATGCGCATTTATATATATTTAGAGCTATATTTCAGGAACGTCTTTCAATACAGTAAATCCATTTTTTTCAACTATTTCTTCAATATCATTTGGTACACCAATAATTGGAGAAGACATATCTGCAAGTAATACAATTCGATTTTTATCAGTAATATTTTTTTCTTTTGCATATTCCATTAAATCAATTATTGATGATTTTACACAATGAGTCTTTGCTTGACCACATACATATATTTTGTTATTAGTTCCAAGTAATTGGTCCATAAGGGTTGTATTACGAGTTGTATCTGGATTATAAGAAGTTGCTGCTTGTTCATATGTAGGCGCACCCGTATTTATATATTTTTTACCTAGATATGAACCTGTATATAAATAAGGATTAATAGTTTCAATACTTACTGGGTTTTTTTCTGCAGAAAAAATACTGTACATTTCAGCTAAGTTATTTTGTCCTTTAATATGATAAAACACTTTTGAGTTAAATCTACCATCTTTAGTTACCTTTGTTTTTGCAAATTCATTTAATTTAAATTCTAACTCCTGAGCAACGTTATGACCTGGTTTTCCCTCAATACAATGAGTTATCCATATCCAAGCCACTTGTTTATGTTTGTTTTCTGGATTAGTAAACTCTATTATATTGCCATTATCATCTACTGTTCTATCAAAAAAATGTAAATAATTATTAACATACGTACATAAAGCTGGATAAGAATCAGCATCGTATTTTTTTGGACAAAATGTCCGTTTTGTTGGGGGGTTTGTTTTTATGTCAAGACCAGTTATTTTGTTGTTATTATCAATTGATAACATTGATAATCCGTGTTCATCAGTTGCATCTATCCAGTTTGTATCGTCAGTGTCATCTTTTGTTTCATCTATTTTAACTTGCCAGAATTTAGGGTGGCCAATGTGGCGATCTGTGTGGGTATCTAATGACACATGTATTTCGTGAATCTTATTATTATTTTTATTAATAAACTCAATAATTTTTTCATAATCGGCCGATGCACCAGATACAGCTAATGAACCTGCTTCACGAATGGGGGATTTTGCATCACTGAAGTCATTTTGTGGATCAATAATTAACAATATATTTTTTTGGGGAATACCTGTCTCAGTTAGTTCTCCTCCTTTAAAGATGCTGCGAAGCAAGAACTTGGAACTTCTTCGTTTTCCTTGTCTGCTCTTTCTTTGTTGACGCTTGGTTCGTCGTCGGTTAATCTTTTTACTAAATCGCGCCATTATAATATTTGGTGATAAAATTTACTCAACCCAATAATAATAAATGAGCGCCAGACACCCCAAGATGAACGCCACGTGCAAATAGTATCTGCGTATCTTCAGTTCCTGATGCAAATAAACCGGTTTTGGCATATATTTGTCAAAGTATTCTTGCATTGCTTCATCCAACGATACCGACGGTTTTCCCAACAAATCGTTGTATTTATTCTGGATGAAATTGACCCAGCGAATCAGCGAATCTTTGCTCCCCAAATACGGCGTCAATGGGTATTTGTCCAACATTGTGCTAAATCGGCCCGACATCTCTCCATCCGGAATGAAAACCGGCAAATTCATATAGAAATCATAATACTTGCGCTTTGTCACATCATTTGGAAAATCGGGATACGTTAGCGCAACCGTCATCATGAAAAACCAATAGTGTGGACCCCACGTTTTTGCATCCAGCTGGGTTGTCATATGTAAAAGTATATAGAAACATGGATACTATATTCAAGTAGGAATGAACGTTTATTGCAACAATTGCGGAAAAAAAGGTCATGTGTTTTACAATTGCTGTCTCCCTATCACAAGTAATGGAGTCATTGCCTTTCGAAAAAATTCGGAAACCAATTTGACCGAGTATTTGATGATACGGCGAAAACATACGCTGGGACTCATTGATTTCATACGAGGCAAATATTCAGTTTACAACCAGTATTATATTAACAATATGATTTGCCAAATGACCAATGAAGAGAAGGAAATGCTGAAAACCAAGGAATTTGAAGAAATCTGGTTTGCAGTTTGGGGGAAAACAGCCAATTTCTCTCATTACAAGAACGAAGAAACATTGTCCAAAGAGAAATTTTACCAGATGAGACACGGAATCAATGGGCTATACACTTTGTCAGATTTAGTGGATGCATCGCCTACAAAATGGGAGGAGCCAGAATGGGGGTTTCCTAAGGGTCGGCGAAATTACAATGAAACCGATTTGGATTGTTCAGTTCGCGAATTCAATGAAGAGACCGGATATAATTTGAACAAAACAAATGTCATTCATAATATTTCGCCTTTTGAAGAGATTTTTTGCGGGTCTAATTACAAGTCATATAAACACAAATATTTTTTGACGCAAATGGATGTTGAAAACAGTGAACCGACAATCCAAGAAACAAATGAAATAAGTAAAATTCAATGGAAATCATATGCGGACTGCATTGCATCAATACGGTCTTACAATTTAGAGAAAAAACGATTGCTGTCAAATATAGACATATTGTTAAAAAAAGCAATCATTCGTTAAAAATATGTGTTAATATTATAATACATATTTATGGATAAACAAAAAAGAGCAAAATGTCCAAATGGAACGCGTAAATTTAAACCACTTGGAGATGGTTGTTATACGGATGAACAAATTGAAAATCATAAAAAAACAAAAAAACGCAAGGAAGAACCATCGGTTCTTAAAATTCCCGTTTCATCCCAAAATAAGACTAAAAAGAAAAAACACGAAGAAGTGCAAAACGAACTGCAAAACGAAGTGCAAAACGAATTAGAAGTACAAAACGAAGAACAAAACGAAGAAGTAGCAGTGCAAAACGAAGTGCAAAACGAAGTGCAAAACGAAGAAGAAGTAGCAGTGCAAAACGAAGAAGAAGTAGCAGTGCAAAACGAAGTAGAAGAAGAAGAAGAAACCAATGCATCCGACGATGATGATTTTTACGAAGAAGAAGACAGAAATCTAAAAGAAAAAGAAGAAAAAGAATACAACGACAATTTGAAAAACGTTGATGAAACCGAATTTTTGCATCCCCATTTAGGAAATCCATATTTCAGTAAACAGATTTCTCTAAGGAAAGAGTTTGAAAAACTAAAATACAATGGTGAAATCAAAGATGTCAAAGAATTATCCAATATTATTTGTGCAAATCCAGAATTCGAATTGTTGCCACACCAGCTTTTTGTAAAGGGCTTCATGTCAAATACCACCCCCTATAAAAGCATTTTGCTATATCACGGCCTTGGTTCCGGTAAAACTTGTTCGGCTATGGGTATCTCCGAAGAAATAAGAAAAACGGCCAAACAAACTGGCATCCAGCCCCGCATTTTTGTCATTGCATCTCCCAATGTAAAGGAAAATTTCAAACTCCAACTATTCGACAAATCCAAACTTGTAAAAACGGACGGCATCTGGTCTCTCAATACATGCGTCGGCAAAAACATTTTGAACGAAATTAATCCGACCAATGCAGAGATATCCGAAGACGTAATCATTTCACATGCAAATTCAATTCTGAAAAATGACTATAAATTCAAAGGATACGATTCATTTGCCAATTATATTGAAGAAAAAATCAAAATCGGAGAAGGCGAATGTTCTCTCGCGCAACAAGAACTTGTGAAAAAACATTTTGACAACAGTTTGATTATCATTGATGAGGTTCATAACTGCACCAAAGAGGGCAAAACATTATCAAACCCATTGAAAAAACTGGTTAAATATGCGGACAATCTGCGCTTGATTCTTCTCTCTGCGACACCCATGTATAATTCCCCCAAAGAAATCATCTGGATTACCAATCTAATGAATTTGAATGACCGGCGACCCACCATCAAATACAGCGACGTTTTCGATGAAGATGGAAAATTAATTGGCGAAGATTTATTGCGTCGCAAGTTGACCGGATATGTTTCCTATGTACGTGGAGAGAACCCATACACATTTCCATTCCGCGTTTACCCGTCACCATCAAAACAAAAATTCACGGCAATTAATTCGGATGTTCCATTGCAGTTAGATGTTCCATTACAGGGTAAGATATATTTGACAGAAATCGGAGAGATGCAGAAAAAAGTGTATGATTTAGTTATTCGCAAATCATTGAACCAGGGTGACGGATTATTTGTTGTAAATAATGAATCCGATTTGGAAAATATGGAAAAATACGGATACAGCAAACTGCAGGCACCATTGCAGTCTCTCATTGTCACATTCTGGCACGAAGATTTTGAGAGGATTGTGAACGATGAAGAAGACGATGACGTAAAATATAAAGAACTATACGGACAAACAGGTCTAGACCATATGATGAAGTATGTCAAAGACAATACGAAAAACCTGAAATACAATTATGAATACAAAGAGGGAGTTCCGCACATTTTTTCACAGGATTTGTTGCCCCGATATAGTGCCAAGATAACCAAGGTGTGTGATTGCATTCGTGCGTCTGCAAATCGAATCGTAGAGATAGACAAAGTGAAGAAAACAATTCACGGCGGCATTATTATTGTGTATACCCAATACATTTATGGTGGAATTGTCCCGATGGCGCTTGCATTAGAAGAAATGGGATTTTTGCGATATGGCGGTGAACACGATTCTCTCTTCAAAAAGGGAATTGTCGACAAACGCATTGATGCAAATACAATGGAAGAATATAGTAAAAATGAATTACCAGGTTCGTTTAAACAAGCCCGGTATATGATAATATCCGGCGACAAGTATTTCTCTCAGAACAATGCGGAAGATATCAAAGTTGTAACTAACAAAGACAACAAATATGGCGAACAGGTGCGCGTCATTCTCATTTCGCGCGCGGCATCCGAAGGTCTTGATTTCAAAAATGTTCGGCAAGTGCACGTGCTGGACCCCTGGTATAATATGAACCGCAATGAGCAAATTATTGGGCGTGGTGTTAGAAACCGCAGTCATTGTAGTCTTGAATTTGAAGAGAGAAATGTGGAAATTTACATGCATGCAACCACCAATGGTATAAAAGAGACCGCGGACACCTATGTTTACAGATATGCGGAAGAGAAGGCCAAAAAGATTGGAAAAGTAACCCGGCTTTTAAAAGAGATTTCGGTGGATTGTGTATTGAACCATTCGCAGAGTGATTTAACCGACAAAAATCTAGAAACTATTGCAAAAAATAAAAATATCAAAATTGTCCCGTCAACCAAAGACAGTTTAGTCCGATACAAAATTGGCGACAAACCATTCTCGGAAATATGCGATTATATGGATAATTGCGAATACAAATGTTATCCAGAAGATGCCGATGAAAAATTTAAGGAAGAACATAACGAAATGTATAATGAAGAACAAATTAATATGAATTCAAATATAACTATTGATAAAATAAAAAATCTTTTCAAGAGAGAAAATGCCTATCATATCGATGAGCTCAAAGAAATATTCAAAAATACCACAAACGAAGAGTTATATTATGCACTCACATTGTTGATTGAAGGACCCGAACTAATTATGGACAAACATAAAAGAATGGGAAAACTAGTCAATTATGGAGCCTATTATGTTTTCAAACCGCAAGAAATCACAAGCCCCCATATTTCTTTATACGAATCAACATTTCCAATCAAAACGATGCATGACCGTGTCCAATATGAAGTTGAAACAAATGATGAAAAAATAAAAACTCCAGTGAAAGACGAACAATATGATATATTAATGGAAACCATTCATCGCAATTTATTGATTGCTACAAAAGAAGAACCCAATGAATTGATTGAATCCTCAGAGAAATATGATTGGTATTACAATATTAATTCGGTTTATTGCAAAAAAAACACAAAAGAGTTTGTAAAATTTAAAAAAGACAACCGAATTGGAACTGGCGAAACGGATGCGGAAATCGAAATCAAATTGGGTGAAGAGCGTTATGCCCAATACCTGATTTTACAGAAAAATGCAGTATGCGACACATCTAGTTTTAAAACAGTCATGACGCGATTGCGATTTTTGGGATTTGATGAGCCAACTATGAAGAAATATGTTATGGCTCATATATTGGACACACTTTCGCACGAAGACAGACTCATTCTTGCAAAACAAGTGTTGAAAACCCCGCCAAGCAAAGACCCCATCAATAAGTATTTCAATGATTTATTAATAGATAACAAAATACTGGTGTTGGCAAAAGAAGGTGAAAATGTTTTTTACAGAATTAATGACTGGACAATGCTAAGTTTTGGAGAGAGACAACAGTTACAACAAAAAATAAATGAAAAACTATCTGTGAATCCATCTAATTTTTCAAATATCATTGGATTTGTTGCGGAATTATCCGACGATAATAAATCCATGGTTTTTAAACGAAAAGACATCACACAGAAGAAAAACAATTGGGGTGCATATTTACAAAATGACAATGGAAAGATGCCAATTATTAAAAAAGTAAACGAGATTTTAAATATGACTGAATCACCCTTTTGTTTTGATGATGAAAAATGCCCCGAACCCACCAGAAACACCGATGATATTTCAAAGATTGCATTTGCCGGTATATTTGAACTGCTTATTCGCAAATTTAATGAAGATGAAGAAAAAGGTAAAATATGGTATTTGAGACCAGAGATAGCAATTTACAATAAAATATCAAATCCTGCAAAAGTATAAAATTGAAAATATAATATAAAATTGTAGTATTAATATATATCAAACAATGAATAATCAAAATAAATATGGGGTATATGTGGATTCGTTATTGTCAAAGAAGGTTGTTTTAAAAATAACCGAAATTGGCAAAAATACTAAAGAAAATTTAGAAAGAAAGATGAAACACAGCATTGAGGGAAAGTGCATAACTGAAGGATTTGTAAAGCCGAACACACTGCAGGTAAAATCGTTTTCATGCGGTTTGATAAAGGATGACCATATTGAGTTTCAGGTCATTTATCGATGTGATATTTGCAACCCGGTGAAGGGCCTTGAAGTTGAATGTAAGGTGAAGAATATAACAAAAGCGGGCATACACGCTGAAGTAAAGGACCAAGACGATAATTCGCCGATTACCATATTTATTGCGCGAGACCATAATTATGAAAACAACACGTTTGATAAGATTGAGAAAGACGCATCTATCCGCGCAAAAATAATTGGCGTGCGGTTTGAATTAAATGACCCGTCCATTACTGCAATTGCATTCTTGACTCAAAAGAAGGATGAATAATGGTTTTTACAAAAATATATAAAAACGATTTGTTAAAAATAATAATAATAACATGTTTCAAATGACAAATGAATCGTTGAGCGCCATAAAAGATAAGATTGAGAGAATGCCCAAAAACAATCAGATTGAAGTTCTTAAAATTTTGAAAAAGTATCAAAACATAAAGTTGAACGAAAACAAAAGCGGTATATTTGTAAACCTTTCTTTTTTATCAAAGGAAATTTTGGGAGAAATTGACAAGTATGTGAATTATGTCAATGACCAGGAAACTGTTATTAATACAATTGAGTGTCAGAAGCAGGAGTTTAAGAATGCATTCTTTGTGTAAAAAAAAATGATTGAATGTATAAAAATATATATTTACAAAATAGTTTAAAAATATAATATTATATTTATTAACAAAATGCTACTATTAAACAGAATTTTATACAATCAAAAAAATTTTCTTAAAAGCCAAGAAAATTTTTTATCGGACCTGGCTCCATACATGTTAACTCATGAGGTTTGGATTAAGATGCAAGCACAAACGCAAGCGCAAACGCAAATGCCAGTACAGTTACAAACGCCAGTACAAACGCTAGTACAGACACCAGTAAAAAAAACAAAATTTATGCGCAATTGTATTTTCTGGTATACTTACACAGCTATCAATGGTGAATGTGAAACAACAACAAATATAATGATGAATGAAAAAAAGACAATATCAGATTATTTTAACAATAATTTGACATCTTTGAAAAACTCCAATCATAAATTAACATTGGCAAAAATTAATGAAATAAAATGCAACTTGATGACAAAACTTTATATGGACAGTGTTGAAAGTTTCATTCCACTATCCATTTATTATAAAAGACCCATTTACATTTATTTTAAAGATATAAATTCATATATGCGTTTTGAGGACAAGAACTATGTTTGCGACGACGAATCTGATATTGATACAAACATTATTTTGTTTTTTGCAAAAGATAATCAAGTCACATTAGAAACCGATATTGAAAACTTTATGAAAACCAAAGATTCGCTTTTTTACATCCAGCATTATGATAAGATTTTACCCGGAGTTTCTACATTTAAAACCGATGAAATCCGAGAAATTTACAAAACGGTTTTTGGAAAAGATGATGATTTGAAAAAGCCCGAATATTATGAAAAAGTCTTGGTTAAATGTCATACTACGATAAATGCAAAATCCTTGTTTTTGTAAAATTGAATAAAAGAAATCTAAATATAATATAATTATCTAATATAATGTCTACTCCTCCTTCAGATTTTAAAAAAGACCTAAAACATATGCTAACGCAATATTTAGCTAGTTTAATAAAATATAAAAAAGGTGATACAAATGTGCAAGAATTTGAGGTGAGATTTAAACCACACAATAAATTGTTTTTCGACAAAACCGATTATGACAAAGTCGTTTCTAGATTAAAATCGTGTGATTTTATTACTAAAAATGCAGGTGGTTTAAATATGTTGCGTATTCAAAATGAATATGTAAATGGAGATAATGGTAAACGACAACTTTCCAACATTCGAACAGAACTTCGCGGCTCCGATATTATCCACGAGTATTGCAAAAACAATGAAGACCTGGAAAAACTAATTGGGACGGAGAAATTCATTGGTTCAATCGGATTTACGCAAAAATCTCCCGCCAAAGAGGACGAATCCAAGCCATTCAAAAAAATTGAAAACAAGGATTTTAAATTCAACATTTCATTCAATTTAGAAACCGATTATAAACCGAATGACCAACAAGTGAAAAAAACAATCGCCAACTGGAATGATAGTAAAAAAACGTATCGTCTAATCAATCGCGTCCGTTTTGAGAATGAATCGTCGCCCATTGCAATTGATTTGAGCATTCTCCGCACATCCAAGACAACTGGATTTGTTATGATTCCGGAATTATCAATTCACAAATCCGATTTATTCAATAATCCAGAGATTTGTGAAATTGAGCTTGAGGTTCGCAATGAAATGGTTGGACCCGGAAAACCCTTTGAAAGTCCAGACAAGATTATTGACGAGTTGCAGCGTGTAATCAAGCTTGTATTGTCCGGATTGCAATCAACAAAATATCCGGAATCCTATTTAAAGCTCGACGAAGTGTTGGCGTCCTATATGAAAATAATTCATGGAGAAGAATACGAGTCAAAACAAGTTCTAACTCGCGATTTTATTGGCCCTAGTTCATGCACACTGCAACTGAAAAACGTTGTGGATGACCCAAATTCAAGCGAACCAAATATTCGAGAAAATTATTGCGCAACCGATAAAGCAGACGGTGAACGCAAGCTCTTATTTATTAACAAAGAGGGTCGTATCTATTTGATTGACACAAATATGCGCGTCCAATTTACTGGTTCAAAGACGGACCCCAAAATGTTTGCAGATTCGTTGATTGATGGTGAGCATATTTTGTATGATAAAGATGGAAAATACATAAATTTATATGCGGTGTTTGATATTTATTTTGCCAATGGTGAACCCATGCGAAACCGAAATTTTTGGATAAACGCGGCGGATTCCGACGACGACAAAAAAATTAAAGAATTGTTGACAAAAAACAAGTATCGATATTCAGAACTGCAATATTTTATAAAAGACCTGGTTGAG
>Ga0315900_10008386_pt1 | contig 13304 bp, 17 predicted proteins | sample LakEriMetagenome_FD_203521 | JGI IMG/M metagenome (GOLD analysis project Ga0315900, IMG submission 203521) | Freshwater fungal communities from buoy surface, Lake Erie, Ohio, United States - Buoy 12 MA114 | ecosystem: Environmental > Aquatic > Freshwater > Lake > Lake biofilm | place: USA: Lake...
GTGTTTGATACTGCAATTTTTTCAATACTTGATTCCATTGCATATCTAACAAAATCTTGACACTCTTTATGTGCTTGTTTTATTTCAGATGGAATAAAATTATAGTTACCGTCATTATCATAGAAGTAGTGATCCGCTTCAAAGACATTTGATGTCAATGTTTTTGCAAACGTTGATTTACCTGAACCAGGTATTCCTCTAACAATATATAATACTTTTTCCATACCACAAAGATAGGAAAATAATTTTGATTTACAAAAACTTTATTGGTTAATTACGTGGTTGGGGTTGATGCAGGACAAAAATTTATATTCCAAGGTCCGTAAGAACCTCCAGTACATTCACCGCCTTCACAGTTGTCATAAGCTAATGTACCATCAGGACGATACACGGTAACTCTTACTGCTTCTTTATGTGGGTTTGTGTTATCTGAGGTTGCAGCCGCTTCGATTTTTAATATACCAGGTCTACCTCCCGTTTCTTTTGTAATTTTAAATGCTTGTTGTGGTGTGATTGTAAATGTATTATATCTATACATACCTGGTTTAGATTCACTACTCTTGTTATATAAATCTCTTCCATCTTTACCTACGGCATTTTTATTTTTTTCGGAATAGCATATCTTATCGTCTGACTTTACGGCATCTTTTTTAAATCTGTGCCCTAACGCAACTGTTTGTGGTCTACTGTCTTGTTGTAGGTATTTTACACCAGCATCCCCTAGTCCATTATCAATGCTTGCGAAAGGATTTCCATCATTCCTATTTAACTGTACACCATTTGCAAATAAATTGAACCTTCCTCTTAAACAACAGTGTCCCTCATAATTTTCAACCACCTCATCATAATTGTACTCTATTTTCATTCCTTGAAGGCAATCTTTGGAAGCGAGTCCAGGTTTTGGTGGTTGTAATTTATTTAATTTATTTACACTAATGATAATCCTAAAAAATTGTTCCGTTTCATACGCATCTCTCAAAGCAGTGTATCTTTTATCACCCTTATTAATACCCGCAATATATCTTGTATAACATCCTTTTCTTGCCTCATCTTCAGAAGCGGTGTCAGGACAAAAAATTGAACCTTTCCATTTGGTTTTACCTGGAGATTTTTCTTCGGTTACTTGAAAACTAGTATTTATTCCCTCTTTACTCCATTCTTCTTTTATTTTACCAAAATAACCTTTTAAAGTTGCCATCCTTTTATCACTCAATTCACCAGGTTTCAAATCCGCACCACCTTCCATTGCGTCGTCATTTGGTATATTTGACTCTCCACTTTCAAGTTTAACTCCGACAACATATCCTGTTGGGTTACTTTTTAGAAAGCTTTTTATCCCATTCAAACCATCTTTTAATTCTCTATCAACGTCCCAATCGTATGTTTTTTTATCTCTCCCAACATAGGAACCTTTTGATGATAACATATAATGTCCTGGACCGAACATAATTTTCTTTTCAAAAGTTTGAGGTACTGAAGACGTAGTTGATGGTGAGGCTGGTGTTGTAGGTGTTGCCTCATTTAATGTTTTTTTTAGAATACCATACAAATCCAATATTCTATTTTTTTCATTTTCTGTGATGATGAATTTTTTTCCCATATTAATAATTATTACATAAATAAAAAAAGGAACCAAAGTTCCTTTTTAAATTTTTTAAAACAATGGGAAGTCTTGATCTCCATCATCTTTTCCACCATCAATTGGTTTTTTTGGTTTCGGTTTTTCTCTTTGGATAGGTTTTTCTTTATCCATATCGATTTTACCCTGATTACACGACCAATTGAATATATCTCCATCACCACCTATTCCTATTTCACACCAAGCAGTTCCATCACAGTAAAAAATACAATTACCATAATCACTCAATTCAGGATTACCGTGATAACATCCACATTCATCAAAATCATCCCATCTTAACAATATTTTATCCTCTATTAATTTTTCTAAACACCCAAACTTATCGAAACAATCTTCTTTTGAACCACCTTCACCTATTTTATCAGAACATTTACAAGCTTCACATTCTTCTCGAGTTGAGAACCCTTTACTTCCAGTTGCCTGATAACAACCTACCGCTCCATAAAACCACATTTCAACTTGAGGTCCGGTTTGTCCTGGTTGTAATGGTTTTGCATTACATTTGGTTTTACAGTCCACATTATTTTTTGGACATTCTCTGTTTAGTATATCTACCGCTTCTTTAAACTTAGGTAACTTTAATTCGAACCATTTTTTTCCTCCGTCTTTAGATGCCCACCATTTTCCATTTTCGTCTTTAGCGTATATCCAAACTTTGTCATCGGTTAATCTACAAATTTTGTCTTCAGTAAAAACTTTTTCAATTGGTTTTGGTTTTTCAACTTGTTTTTGTTTACTACAAAATAATTTTTTAACCATTGCGGTTATTGGTTTATCATCCCTCACCTCAGTGTATTTATTATTTTTTTGATCATAAATAATACCTTTTGATATTTCCGAACATTTCATACTATATTCACATCCTCTTCGGAAACAAACTGTATTTTCTGACTTATACACTTGTGTTTTAGCTTTAAGGAGATATTCATAACCATATTCCACATCTTTTATTTTATGGTCACCTTTTAAATAATAAGTCCCATCACTATTTAAAGTTTGTTCGGAAATCGTATTTTTTTCTTTATTATATAATGACAAAATTTGTTTTTTCTCACTTTCATCCAATAAAATTCTTTTTATATTCATAATATTTTTTTATTATAAATACATTACAAAATAAAAAAAAGGAGCTCTCACTCCTTTTTTTTTGGGTCGTCCACTAACGGATCGTCTTCCACCACCTTGTTTTTCTAAACAAGGAAACATTATATTTTAAAAATCCACAAGTAATAGTCGGTTTGATTTGATGAACCAAATGTTATGTCAGTAAATTTTAAACCTTGTATTCCACCATACACTATGTTATTAGTATAAATAGCCCCACTCAAATTACCCCAAGGTGTGTTGTTTAATGTTAGGTTGAATGCCGATGCTGTTGGATACAAGGAATAAGTCGTATTATTTCCATTGAGGGTGTTCTCGCTAACCGTGTTAAACACTAAGGTATCGTTAGTTGTGATAATGGGTCCAAATTCACCAACACGATATCCTTGGATAATCCAAGTTTGTCCAATCAAATTTAGTGTTGAATCCATCGGTAATGAATCCGTCACAATCGGTTGTGGTGGTAATGGTGGGTTGTTTGGTTGTACGTCTTCTTTCTGACAAGATAGGATTCCAAAAGATAATCCAATAAATAAAAAAACTTTTCTCATAATTACTACTTTATTATTACTTTGTTACTAATGCTTCAATTTTACTTTTAACCTGTTCCATTATGTCAACTTCCTGATTAGAAGTAACAATGATAGAGTTTTTTAAAAATTTATACGGTATATTAATTAAAAATGTATCACCATTATAGAATGTTAAGTCATTTTCTAACACTATACATCCGTGAACCATTTTCAAGAAAATTTTAAACTGTGTTTCATCGACAAATGTTTCATCAAGAAGTTCTCCAAATGCCTCATTAGCTATTTTGATTTTGAATACCGATTTTTTCATAAGACAAATATAGAAAACTTTTTTGATTAAAACAAATTTAAATAAAAAATCCCAAAAAAAGATCAACTACGATATTTTTGGGATTTTCAATTGTTAAACCAACAATTTATAAAGAAAGGAATGTTGTTTTGTATCACATAAATATATATAAGTTAACCAAAAATCAATTTTTTTTAGAAAATTCTTAAAATTAGTTTGAATAAAGGATCTTTGTGATTCTCAAAAGGTAACTCGTTGTATGTAAAGTATCCACACTCCGTGTGTTCGTCACCATCTTTAGCTTTATTTAAATTTGGTAATATAGTTTTTTCAGTTTCAAAAAGATATATATACATCATACCTTTAACTCTACCATCATTATCATACATACCAATAACATCAATAAGTTTTATATTATCTTGTTCTTCACTTAAATCAATATTGGTTTCTTCATAGAATTCCCTAATTGCGCATTCTTTAGGTTTTTCATCATCTTCCATTCCTCCACCTGGTACTGACCAAATATTAGGAGCGGATTGATGTGGACTTCTCTTACACAACAAGAATTTATCTTCGTGTTTAACAAGTATTCCGGCAAATCTTGTTAGTTTTTTTCTTGACATTATATTTATTTTTATGGAACTAATAATAAATAACAATCTTTTCAATGTAAAATGTATGATAACCAAAAAAGATACCGAAATGGGTATGATGGGAAAAACATTTGATAATTCTTTTGATGGTATGTTATTTATGATGGGAGATGGGGATCATTCTTTTTGGATGAAAAACTGTATAATCCCGTTGGATATTATCTTTATAAAAAATAAAAAGGTTAATATAATACACCATAACTGCGAACCTTGTCGAACTAATGAATGCGAAAGATACAGTGGAGATGGTGATATGATATTAGAATTAGAAGGTGGGGCTTGCCGTAAATATGATATTGTAGAAGGTGACAGGGTTTATTTTAATTAATCTTCATCAATTTTTTGTTTCAATACTTTAACAAATTCATTCTGAATCATTTTTGTAAATTTAACATAAGCAGCATCTTCATTGTCTTTATTATATTTTGGTTTCCCTTTAGGTGGTCGTTTACTTCTACCCATATAGTTCAATCCCGAAATGTTTGTTATACATTTATGTCCTCCACTATTTGCTTGTATTATGTCCCACGCTGTTACAGTTATAGAATCTAAAATATTCATTTCATCATCATTCAATTCCGTGAAAGGTTTCCTCATTAATTCTTCAACTTGATTCATAAAATCTTTACCGTCCTTGGATTTGAAATTTTCCCCATATAACGCATTAAAGTCTTTGAAAGTAAACCCAACAGATTCAGGATTAAAATCTTTTCCTGATTCTGATATCCACTTGATTGTAGATAATGGTATGTGTCTGTCTCTTAACTGTGATTCCCATTTCCCTAAAACCTCATCTTTTATCTCACCTAAATTAACACCCTTCAACGCCCTTTCTTTTTTAAATGGATTACAAGATGCCTGAACCAACCCTAAAGGCCAAGCAATAACTAAAAAATCCGCATCAGGATTATTTCTGAATGGAGTATATCTATCATATGAACCTGGTTTCATCATAGAACCACCACCGTATTGTACTATAATATTGTCACTAACTTTAACATTTGGATGGTTTTTCATTGACTGAACATACATTTCTTTGTTTTGATCTAATGACTGAACATCAGCAAATCCCTTTTCCAACATTTGACCTCTTATATTGTTAAGGATACTCATTAGTGATGGGTTAGCATTCAATACAATTTCTTCAAGAAACCTTGGTTTGTTTTTATACGCCAATAATAATTTATTTACCATTAAACCCATCAACATTTTATTTCGTTGGAGGGATTTGTCCTTATCCAACTTAAATATATAATTCATTACTTCTTCGGGAGTAATGTCGTACTTTGCATAATCCGCAGAATCTACGGTGGATATCAATGTAATATCTTCAGGTGAAAAAATATCTTTTGGTGAAATAACTTGAGAGATTGTTTCAACATTAGATCTTGATGATCTAAAACTCGTTGCAGTTCCTTGTTCAACGCCAGCCTGAGTATCGTGGTGATCCGTATGGATAACAAACATTGGTTTTCCGTGAGCAAAATCCACTAAAACTGGCATTACATCACCTTCAGCATCTAATTTTTTAACTGCAAATTCTTTATCACCATATTGTATAATTTCAGCATCAACAACTTTTATTCCATTGTTTTCCAAATAATGTTTCATTGCTAGAGCCGTGGTTACACCATCTAAATCTTGATGAAAATATATTTTTGCTTTAGGATATCTCTTTGCCAGATTATTTATATCCCTTAATCCTGATTCTGATATTAATTTTTTTCTCATATTGATAAATACCATTTAACTTCAAAATGTAAATAGCGTTTGTCTTATTGTTTAAAAATTATTATGTTTGTATAAATCTTTAAAACTTTAAAATATGAAACAGAAATTTAATGAGTTCGTGGAAAGGTATAAACCTTTATTTAGAAATGTGGTGGTAGTGTCGTTTATTGTGGTTTCGTTATTTGCGGGATTTTATGCTGGTTCAGCATATAACGATGAGTTCGGCCCGAAAAAACCAACTATCAATATGATTAAAGTAAATCGTAATCAAGTTAATTTAGCACTTGATGAACATAACCATTTAATCATAATTGACAAGAAAAGTGGTGACTACACTGTTTACCAAGATTCAATTGGAGTTGCAGTATTCAAACTATACGCAAGAAACATTTTCTCTGACACTTCAAAATAATTAATTATGAAACCATCAACCATTTTAACTATTGGGTATCTGATGGCTTGTATAACGACTATCGTTACACTATCGGGTATGTCATCTAATACTTTTGATTCGGATAATAAATTCACAGATGAGGAATCTGTAAACCCAAATTCAACGGTTTCAATTCAAATGTATGAGTATATTGAAAGGTATTCCGATGAATATAATATCCCAAAATATGTCGCATATAATGTGGCATATAAGGAAACTACATATAGAGGTCCTTTTGATTGGCGATACAATCCAGCAAGAACATCTTGTGTAGGTGCTTTAGGTCCGATGCAAATTATGCCAACAACATCATATTCAATTAATAAAGTTAAATATTCCAACAACAGGATTATGACTGACATTGAACTTAATATTAAAACCAGTATGAAACTATTAAGGAAACTTCATAATCGGTATGGAGATTGGAGTTTGGTTTGTGGACACTACAATACCGGCAGACCTATTGTAAATGAATATGGTAGATACTGTGGAACCAACAAAGATTATAAATCAAAATGGTTATCCCTTAAATAAAAAATTACCACCTGAAAAGGTGGTTTTTTTTTTGATTTATATATTTATATAAAAAATCAAAAAATGAAAAGAGTAGTTAGATTAACTGAATCCGATTTAACAAGAATTGTTAAACGAGTAATTAGAGAAACCGAAATGGATTCAGAAATGAATAAAGGTAATAGTGGTTGGAAAAAGGTATTTGACACTCTAAGTGTTTATAAGAACCCTAAAATTATTAAATGGAATGACTATGAAGAAGGTGCTATGTCGTCTTTGAACTGGGGATCTCATAAAACAGGTGGTTATTCGTGGGGATTAAGCATTGGTAATGACACTGGAGTTTCTTTTCAAAGTAAAGATACCGACGAACTTGAAACATTTGATACAATAACATCTGAGAATAGTTTTGATGTTGATGACAACTACGGTGGAACATTACGATTGATTGATGTTGATTATAACGATCCCAACGATGTTAATAATTCTATACAACTAATCAAATCAGCATTAAACGAATTATCTTAAAAAAAACCTCCCCACCTTTTGAGTGGGGTTTTTTATTTATAATTATTTATTACCCATAAACAACTTCACTCATTACACATAGTTGTAAGAATACATCAGCATCTCCAGCATCCGCATTTTCCAATAATATATTTTTCCAAACTTCAGGATATTCGCTTTTTATTTTTGTTATTGCCTCTAATATTCTGTTCATATCAATATGTCCGAGTTTAGTATTTTCAATGTCTTCCTTATAACTTTTTTCATCAACCATATCATCACTATCACCAATATTGTAATCACCATTTTTTAGTGCTCTCCTAACATCATAATATTCTTCTTTATCATAGAAATCAATTAATCCTCCTCGTAAGATATATTCTCCAACCGCTTCAGATGTTGATTCTCCATATGATTTTATATTTTCAGGTAGTTTCATTAAGTACCAGTAATTAGATCCTCCTTCAAGTGCGGTAATTAAAATATCAATTATATCTTGTTTTGTTAACTTTCTTTTTAATTGTTCTTTTTCCCATTTTTCACTTCTGATTCTCCAAGACATTGAATATGCACCTCCGTGTATATCTCTATCAATACCATCTTTAACATACTCTTCAAAATCAAAATTCTCAAGATTCTTTTTGTTTCTTTCGTATTGTTTTACTTTTGATTCATATTCTTTAACAAGAACATCAAAATAATTCTTTGGTATATCAGGATTATCTTTAAGACGAGTTTTTACTTTTTCTAATATTTCAGCATATTCCTCACCCTGTTCAACTTCTTTTTTCAACCATTCATATTGTTGTTTAACATTGTTTCTGACAAATTCTTCAATTCGTTTCATTTCATCCTGTGTAAACCCATATTGATTTACCTCATCTGATTCTGAAATAAGATTTGATTTTAAATACTTTAATTGTTTTTCGGTAAGAAATATTTTCATACTTTATAAATATTCATAAAAGAAAAAAACCCACTTTTAAGGTGGGTTTTATATTAGAGTTGTTCTTCTTTTATTTCCTGTAAAGTTTTGAAGTAATTTACTCTTGTGTTTGCGACTTCACAATAGTTTGATGATAATTCAATTCCTAACCATCTTCTCCCTAATACTTCAGCAGCTACTAATGTTGTTCCACTACCTGCAAATGGATCTAATATTACATCGTTTTTGTAGGACAGTATTTTGATTGCTTTCGTTGGGATGTCCATTGAGAACGTCGCCTTGGTGAGTGATTTAGTATCTGCAAAGTAATTCCACTGACCAAAAACAAGTTCCATAAACTCCTTCTTATCTTGTTCTTCATATACAACTTTCTTTTTTATGGTTCCATCCTCCTGTTCAATTTCAGTAGGTGTCCCTTTCCACTGAGGTTCTCCTTTAACCTTTTTAATGTGGTGTTTTTTGTATGCAAGTATCACACACTCCTTTGGGTTATATATATATGGTGAACTTGGACTCATCCAAGAACCCCAAGCAGTTGTCTTACTACGATGGGGTGATTGTTCTTCCAAATCCACGATACCGAAGAAACCAAACCCAATTTCTTTCATTATTTGCCACATCTCAGAAACAAAGAATATTCTTCCACCCTTTTTTTGTCTGTTGATTTCGTATGGGATGTTCAACGCGATTCGTCCATCGTCTTTCAAGACATTATACGCTTCAGTTAACCAATTTTTAGCAAACACCAAATAGTCTTCAAATTCCACATCGTCTTCGTGAACATCATAATCAATACCAACACCATAGGGAGGTGATGTGACGATTAAATCCACACTACTATTTGGTAATGTCTTCATTACCTCAATACAATCACCATTTATAATTTTTCCTGTCTCTATCATTTCTTCTCTAATGTTTCAATGTGATGTTGTAGATACCAAAGGGCTTTCTTCAAATCTTCTAATTCTTTATCTTTATTCTTTTTTCCTGCTCTTGAGATATACTTTACAGTATTTCCCAAACTAAATCCTAAATCCCAAGCATCAATTACTTTGATGGCTTCGTATTGGTTTGTTTCGCCACCATAGTGATTAGGGTGATTAACTTGTTCATTTTTGTTTGTCATTTGTTTTTCTTTTTTGTGTGCCCAAAACACTCCGTCAATATAATAGGTATTAAAATCATACCAGTCAAATGAATCAACTGCTTTATCAACACCTTCTGTCGGATCTTTTGAGGATTTGTAATCATCCAAATATATTATACCATTATCGTTTATAAAATTAATCACATTATTAATGTCACCTTTAACATATTCTTCAAAATGACATCCATCAATTTCAATGAAATCAAACTTGATTTTTGAGGTTTCTAAAACTTTTGGAACAACTTCAAGGGAATTACCAGGAATTAAATTTAAATGTATGTTCCACTTTCTATAATGTTCTGTAAGTATTGAATGATTGTTAAACGTGCTTTCATATTTGCAGTCATCAAATACATAGACTATTATTGGTTTCTGATTAAATTCAGGATTTTCTTCAATGATTTTTAAAAGTGTCTCACATATTAAAATCATTGAATGTCCTTCATTAAAACCAATTTCAATTATGTTTCTTGGTTTTATCTGATATACCAAATCTTGTAAGGTGTGAACCCTTTCAGGATACCAACTAATATTACCCTCACCCTTTCCAAATATTAAACCATCAATGTTTATCTTATTTTCCATTCAAGTTAAAATTTATTTCTTCAGTTGGTATATTATTTCTATTATCAACCATCGTTTTACTGTCTAATTCAAATTCTTCATCATTCAAATACTCTTTCAATAGTTCCTCATTGGGTAATGTTTTGAAATCCGTCTTAAGATTGTCCATATCAAGTTTAAAGTTCATTTTGTGTTTAATATCATTTATTGTTTCAGCATTTCTCAATGATTCACAAATTTGATATATAATTTTGTAAGGATCTGCATTTGAAGATGGTCTTCTGTCTTCAATATAACCTTTCCACTCATTTGCGGTTGACTGTGGCACACGAATTGATGCTCCTCTATCTGATATACCCCAACTGAATTTATCAATTGATTGTGTCTCAAACTTACCAGTCAGTCGTAGTTGATTATCTGAACCATAATTTTCTATATGAGATTGGTGTCTTGCTTCAAAACTTGAGAATACAGATTTGAAGTATTCCTCACCACCTTCTTCTCTCATTTTTTTAGATGAAAAATTCGTATGAAGTCCTGAACCATTCCATTCTCCTCTTTGGATTGGTTTTGGGTGAAGTTCGATACCATAATCATATTTTTCCGATAACTTATGTAAGAAATATCTGGACACCCATAAATCATCACCAGCCTTTAATTTTCCTTTTGAAAAGACTTGGTATTCCCATTGTCCAATCGCAACCTCGGCATTTGTTCCCGTTATATCTAAACCATAATTCAAACACATATTTAAATGTTCTTCTACAAAGTCTCTTCCAGCAACATATTGTCCAACACCACAATAATATTTTCCTTGTGGTTCAAGATTATTTTCATTGTGACCTAAAATACATTTATTATTTCTATCATAGATGAAATATTCCTGTTCAAATCCGAACCACATATCTTCATCATCACTTTCGATATTACTTCTTGTGTTTGTTTTGTGTGGAGTCCCATCAGGATTCATAACCTCACACATTATATACACAGTTTGCAAAATTTCTGAACTATAATGTCTCACAGGTTTTAATATACAGTCCGAACTACCAGTTTCCGCTTGTTGTGTTGATGAACCGTCAAAATTCCATTCGGGGAAATTACCATCTAAAAATGCGTTTTTTACGTCATTATAATTTACAATTTTTACCTTACTTCTAAGATTTGGTTCTGGATTATATCCGTCCAACCACAAGTACTCTAATTTAATCTTCATCTTGATTTTCGTTAATATATTTTATGATTTCTTCTTCCGATTTACCCTCACTATACAATTTATAAACATTGTATGAAAAATCATCTGAGATTAATATTGCATCCGCACTCAGATACCTAATTATATTTTCTTTTTGAAGAATAATATTAGATTTTTTTAATCTTCTTTTGTGAAATCCCATCTTTTTTTTCTTTAAACTCTGTATATAAAACTCTAATTTTTTTTCCTAAATCCATATCATTTGGATTTTCTTTAACTATCTTGCTTATTTCTTTTAAAATATCCATATTAATTTACTTTGATTTGAATCGCTTTTTTTCTTTGGTTGTAATTTTCTAAATTTATATAAGATATAACTTTCCGTTTGAAAAGTGGTAATAATGTTTCATTTATTGGAAACAAATCCTTACTTTTCATCTCAAAAAGAGGTAGTTTTGACTTTTCCTCTTCAGAAAACCACGTTGAAAACGTATCAATTATTTTTGGAAGTGTCAAATTGTTCTTTGGTTTGGAATAAATTAAATTGACTTGTGTCTTTTTTTCAATGGAACTTCTATTCGCATTCTTAATGTTATATTCCCAAACATATAGATTATTTGTTTTATTTTCCAAATAATAAAAAAATCCTTTATTTTGAGAAATATTTTTTTTGTTCTTTTTTAATTTGAGTTCTATGGTGTCATAAACGATTGTCCATACTGATTTAGCAATATTAAAATACTCGTGAACTCTTGGTGCGGAAAACTTTAAAATGTTTATAAACTCCACCATTTCATCATCAGATAGTTTGGGAATACTTTTGGTTTTCAAATCTTTAACCAATAATTCATCATCAATAGTTTCAAACTTTTTATCCGTATAAATTAATTTTCTATCTTTGATGAGTGTCTGAATACTAACTAAATGGAGAGATAATTCTATAAAACCAGGGTATAGTTCCATATTATCAAGTTTTTCTCCCATTTTTTGGAAATAACTTAATAATTTATATTCTTTATGTTCTTGATCGATTGGTTTTTCAAATAACCAATCCGTTTCCATTAAAAATTCAATCCCTTTATTATTTTTTTTTCTTCTTGCCATTTTAAGAAGTATAATAAAGGTTTTTCAATCTGTAAATTATTTATCCGTTATCATTACAACATAACTTTGATTATTCAAATTAATAATATCATAAGTTCCATCGTAACCATTTAGAATACCATAATCTTCATCATCGGCAACATCTTCAATAAATTTATCTTCATCGACAAAATTTTCAATATCCATATCGTAATCTCTTAACCATCTCATAGGATCTTGAGCAATATCATATTTCTTATCTTCAACAACCTCTTCAATAGAATCTTCGTCCAAATCACCATCAGGATTTTCCTCAATTTCTTGCATTTCATATTCTATATCGGAAATTCTACTTTCACGATCATCTTGGTGATCTTGGGTATCTTCATCATCATATAGTTGTCCTGGTTGAACTACCGATCCGTCTTTGTATAGTGTCCACCTATTCCCTTCGTATTTCAATTGGAACTCGTGTTCTTCATTTTCGTCCCAAAAATCAAACACCGTTCCATTTTCTTCTGCCGTTGGGTATTTTAACGGGAATCTTACTCCTTCATTTTCATAAACCCATTTTTCCATTTTAAGGAGCCAAAGTTCTTCTTTCTGAATTTTACTTAAATCTCTTACTACGTCATAATTATCAGGATCCTCATAAATCCATTCTCTAATAGTATCTTCAAAGTAATTAGCGACTTCATCACCATCAATGTGTCTTTCAACTGTATATTGATTAAAGTTTCTATAACCACCATCATCTAATAATTGTTTAATCCATTCTTTTTTGGATTCATCAGCTTCATATTCTGTTCCAACCGCAACTGTCGCCCCATAAAAATCATCATATACTGTCTTAAAAGATGACATATCATAATGTCCATAGCTTTCAGGTATTAAACCATAAACATCATTATCTTTTTTAACTAAATCATCTATTTCCTCTTGTAGTTCATCATATTCACTTTCCAAA
>Ga0315900_10008387_pt1 | contig 13303 bp, 12 predicted proteins | sample LakEriMetagenome_FD_203521 | JGI IMG/M metagenome (GOLD analysis project Ga0315900, IMG submission 203521) | Freshwater fungal communities from buoy surface, Lake Erie, Ohio, United States - Buoy 12 MA114 | ecosystem: Environmental > Aquatic > Freshwater > Lake > Lake biofilm | place: USA: Lake...
GTTCACGTTCATGTTCGACTGCGTACCCGACCCGGTCTGCCAGACCGCCAGCGGGAAATGCGCGTCGTGCCGGCCCGCGAGCACCTCGTCGGCGGCGGCGATGATGGCGGCCGCCTTGTCGGCCGCGAGCACGCCCAGGTCGCAGTTGACCTTCGCGCAGGCCTTCTTGACCAGGGCGAGCGCGTAGACCTGCGCGAGGGGCATCTTCTCGGACGAGATGCGGAAGTTCTCCAGCGATCGCTGGGTCTGAGCGCCCCAGAGTGCCGACTGCGGCACCTGCATCACGCCCATCGTGTCCTTTTCCTCGCGAAACTCCGACATCTGCAGCCTCCGCCTTTCCGTGTTTCCCGCGCGGGTGTTCCCGCTCAGGTGTTTTTCTTCTCGCCGGCATCCACCACCGCCAGCGCCGTCATGTTCACGATCCGCCGCACCGTCGAGCTGGGCGTGATGATGTGCACCGGCTTCGCCGTACCGAGCAGGATCGGACCGATCGTGATGCCGTCTCCCGCCGCCTGCTTGAGCAGGTTGAAGGAGATGTTCGCCGCGTCCAGCGACGGCATGATCAGCAGGTTGGCCTCGCCGCGCAGCCTGGAGTTGGGGAACTGCGCGCTGCGCACCGCCTCGGACAGCGCCGCATCCCCGTGCATCTCCCCCTCCACCTCGAGCTGGGGCGCGACGCTGCGCAACCGTTCGAGCACCTCGCGCATGCGCATCGAGGTCGGGCTGTCCACGCTGCCGAAACTGGAGTGCGACAGCAGGGCGACCTTGGGCACGATGCCGAAACGCCGGACCTCCTCGGAGGCCATCACGGCGATCTCGGCCAGCTGCTCGGCGGTCGGGTCGTAGTTCACGTAGGTGTCGGCGATGAACAGCGTGCGCCCGGGCAGCAGCAGCGCGTTCATCGCCGCGTAGATGTTCGCGCCCGGACGACGCCCGATCATCGCGTCGATGTAGCGCAGGTGGCGCTGGTACGGGCCCACCGTGCCGCAGAGCAGGGTGTCCGCCTCGCCCTGGCGCACCAGGGTAGCCCCGATCAGCGTGCTGCGGCGGCGCATCTCCAGCTTGGCGTACTCCACCGACACGCCGCGCCGCTCCATCGTGCGATGGTAGAGCTGCCAGTACTCGCGGTAGCGCGGATCGCTGTCGGTGTTCACCATCTCGTAGTCGCGCCCCTCGACCAGGCGCAACCCCAACCGTTCGACCCGGCGGCGCACGACGTCGGGCCTCCCGATCAGGATCGGACGCGCGAGCTTCTCGTCGGCCACGATCTGCACCGCGCGAAGCACCCGCTCCTCCTCGCCCTCCGCGTAGACCACGCGCCGGGGGGCCGCCTTGGCCGCGGCGAACAGCGGCTTCATCACGAAGCCGGACTGGTAGACGAACTGCTGCAGTTCCTGGGTATAGGCGTCCCAGTCGGTGATCGGCCGGGTCGCCACCCCGCTGTCCACGGCCGCCCGGGCCACCGCAGGCGCGATCTTGAGGATGAGTCGCGGGTCGAAGGGGCGCGGGATGAGGTAATCGGGTCCGAAGGACAGGCTGGTCTCGCTGCCGTAGGCCTGGTCGACGATGTCCGACTGCTCCGCCTGGGCGAGCTCGGCGATCGCGCGCACCGCCGCGATCTTCATCTCCTCGTTGATGGTGGTCGCCCCGACGTCCAGCGCGCCGCGGAAGATGAACGGGAAGCACAGCACGTTGTTGACCTGGTTCGGGTAGTCCGACCGACCGGTGGCGATCACCGCGTCCGGGCGCGCCTCGCGCGCCTCGCCCGGGTGGATCTCGGGGTTGGGGTTCGCGAGCGCGAGGATCAGCGGGCGCTCGGCCATGCGCTTGACCATCTCCGGCTTGAGCACCCCGCCGGCCGACAGGCCGAGGAACACGTCGGCACCCTCGATCACTTCACCCAGCGTCCGCGCCGCGGTATCGATCGCGTAGCGCTCCTTCTCCGGATCCATCAGGACCGGACGCCCACGGTAGACGACGCCCTCGATGTCGGTCACCGTGATGTGCTCGCGCGGCATGCCCATGCTGACCAGCAGGTCGAGGCAGGCGAGCGCGGCGGCGCCCGCGCCCGACACCACCAGGCGCACGTCCTCCAGGCGCTTGCCCACGACCTTCAGGCCGTTGGTGATCGCCGCACCGACGATGATGGCGGTGCCGTGCTGGTCGTCATGGAACACCGGGATGCGCATCCGCTCGCGCAGGCGTCGCTCGACGTGGAAGCACTCCGGCGCCTTGATGTCCTCGAGGTTGATGCCACCGAAGGTGGGTTCGAGGGCGGCGATGACCTCGACGAGCTTCTGCGGGTCGCGCTCGTCGATCTCGATGTCGAACACGTCGATGCCGGCGAATTTCTTGAACAGGACCGCCTTGCCCTCCATGACGGGCTTGGCCGCCAGCGGCCCGATCGCGCCCAGCCCGAGCACCGCCGTCCCGTTGGTGATGACCGCGACGAGGTTGCCGCGACTGGTGTAGTTGCGGGCTTGCGCGGGGTCGGCGGCGATCTCCTCGCAGGCCGCGGCCACGCCGGGCGTGTAGGCCAGCGCAAGGTCGCGCTGGTTCACCAGGCCCTTGGTCGCCGTGATGGCGATCTTCCCCGGCCGCGGCAGCCGGTGATAGTCCAGCGCAGCTTTGCGGATCTCGTTGTCAGGCGGCATGTCGGGCACTCGCAGGGGGGATTGCGGGATTATAGCGGTCGCCCCCTCTCCCTCCTCGCGCGCACTCAATGGCCATCGCCTCGGACGACGACCCGAACGCCTCCCCGCCGGCCGCGGAGGGGCTTGCGCCCTGCCCGCCCGGACTGCCACCACGGCGCCGTGCGCTGCGCGGGTTCGCCGCGCTGGCGGCCGCCGCGGGACTGGCGCCGGGGACGGGCCATCCGCGCCCCGCGCCGGTGGCTTCGGAACGCGCCGCGTTCAGGGTGGACACGCTCGCCGGCGGACTCGAACACCCGTGGTCGCTCGCCTTCCTGCCGGGCGGTCGGATGCTGGTCACCGAACGTCCCGGGCGCCTGCGCCTGCTCGATGCGTCGGGCCGGCTGGATCCGCGACCGATCGAGGGGCTGCCTCCGGTCGCCGGGTTCGGGCAGGGTGGCCTGCTCGACGTGCTGCCACACCCGGCGTTTGCCGACAACGGATGGATATACCTGGCGATGGTGACCGGCCCCTCGGGATCGGTCGGCACCGACCTGGTGCGCGCCCGGCTCTCGGGGCACCGGCTGGTCGACCTGCAGACCCTGTTCTCGATGCAGCCGCGATCCGGACGCGGCCTTCACTTCGGCGGGCGGCTGGCGTTCGACCGGGCGGGATGGATCCACCTGTCCCTGGGCGACCGGGGGGACATGGGCCGGGCCCAGCGCCCCGATGACGACGCCGGAGGGGTCATCCGGCTGCACGAGGACGGCCGCATTCCCGGCGACAACCCATTCGTCGGGCGCGCCGGCGCGCGATCGGGGCGTCTCACGCTCGGCAACCGGAATATCCAGGGGCTCGCGCTGCACCCGCGTACCGGGCTGCTATGGATGCACGAGCACGGCCCCCAGGGCGGGGACGAAGTGAACATCGTCCGCGCCGGGCGCAACTACGGCTGGCCGATCGTCACCCGCGGTGTGAACTACGTCACCGGCACGCGCATCGGCGAGGCCGCATCCCGCCCGGACATGGAAGACCCGATCCACGTCTGGACACCGTCGATCGCGCCCTCCGGCATGGCGTTCTGCACGGGGTCCGCGTTTCCGGGATGGAGCGGGAACCTGCTGGTCGGCGCGCTGCGAGGCGAGGCCCTGCATCGACTGGAACTCGATGGCGACCGCGTCGTCCGCGAGGAGCGGCTGCTGCACCGGGCGGTGGGACGGATCCGCGACGTGCGCGTCGATCGCGAGGGCCTGGTCTACCTGCTCACCGACGCGGCCGACGGTCGCCTGCTCAGGCTGAGCCCGATGTCGCGCTCGTCCTGACGCGCTCGTCCCGACGCTCCTGTCCTGACGCTCCTGTCCTGACGCGCCCATCCCGCGCCCCGGATCGTCGCAGGCGATGCCGTCGGCACCGCCCCCCGCCGCCCCGGGGCGCCGATCAGTTGCGTGCCGACCAGGCCGAGGGGGAGTAGGTCTGCATCGACAGCGCGTGGATTTCCTCGCGCATGCGCCCGCCGAGCGCGCGATAGACGATCTGGTGCTGCTGGACCCTGCTCTTGCCCTCGAACAGCGGGCTGACGATCACCGCCTCGAAGTGGGCTCCATCGCCCTGCACCTCGACGTGATCGCACTCCATGCCCTGCTCGATGTAGGACTTGACCTGCTCCGGTGTCACCATGCCCTGTTCCCCTTTCCGTTCGGGCGCCCTGTCCGCGCCCTGATGCCGCAGCCGGATCGTCCGGCTCGGCGTGAATGCGAAAGTGGTCCGCCGCCGACCCTGGCCCTCGTCTCGCGCTCCCGAGCGCAGCGTCGGGCACGCCGCCCGCGGACCCTGCGGCTCAGACGGCGACCACCGTCAGTTCGGGCTCGATCGTGCGCACGACGTTCTCGATCGCCGAGAGCGTACCCGCCGTCGAACTCGGACAGCTTCCACAGGCGCCCTGATAGTGCACGGTGAGTTCGGTCTCGGTGAGGTCGATGACCTCGAGGTTGCCGCCATCGTTCTGCAGGTAAGGGCGGATCTGCTCGTCGAGCAGCGCGTTGATCCGATCGAGTCGCTCGAGCGTCGTGGCGTCCATGTCGGCCCGGGCAGCCACCGCCGTGGCGACCGTCTCGCTCGACTGCGCATCGGCTGCCGCTGCCTCGCGGATCGGCACCGCCAGCGCCCGCAGCAGTTCGTCCCAGGCGGCCGTGCCGTCCTGCGTGACGGTGATCCAGTGGTCGACGTAGTACACGTTGGTCACCGGTCCCGCCTCGAAGAGCGCGCTGGCCAGTCGATCCCCGGCCGCTTCCGCAGCCGCGGCGGACTCGAACGAGCGCGCCACGCCCCAAGTGAGGGGCTCGCGCAGGATGAACTTGCGCGCGTTCGGGTTGGGGGTGTATTCGACCTCGGCGATCTTGGGCATGGCAGCAGGGCGGTGGTGGGTCTGGCGCAGGGCGAGGAACGGCTCAGGCGCCCTCGCCCTCGGTGGAGGCGGAGGACTCGCGATTGAGGGCCGCGTGCAGGGTATGCCACGGCAGGATGGCGCACTTGACCCGCGAGGGCAGGTCGCGCACGCCGGCGAAGACCTTGAGGCGCCCGAGCTGGTGCGCATCGCGCTCGGTATCGAGCGTACCGGTCACCATGCCGCGGAACTCGCCCACCATCGCCTCGGCCTCGGCCACGGGCCGGCCCTTGACCGCCCCGGTCATCATGGAGGCCGAAGCCTTGCAGATCGCGCAGCCCTCGCCTTCGAAACCGACCGCGTCGATCGTGCCCTGCTCGCCGACGGCCAGCGTGAGGACGATGTGGTCGCCGCACAGGGGGTTGTGGCCTTCGGCGCGATGGCTGGGCGCAGGCAGCGCTCCCCAGTTCCGCGGCTTGCGGTTGTGGTCGAGGATGACTTCCTGGTAGAGCGCGTTGGAGACGGACATCGTGGGCAGGCGGTGGCAGCGCAGCGCGCGCGGATCAGGAGAGGCCGAAGACCTTGCGCGCGCGAAGCAGCGAGGCGACCAGCGTGTCGACCTCGCCGGGCGTGTTGTAGAACGCGAAGGATGCGCGGGCGGTCGCGGGGATGCCGTAGCGGGCCATCACCGGCTGCGCGCAGTGATGCCCGGCGCGCACGGCCACCCCGTCCTCGTTGAGCAGGGTACCGAGGTCGTGCGGATGGATGCCTTCCATCACCATCGACAGCACGGCCGCCTTGCGCTCGGCGGTGCCGATGACACGCAAGCCCGGTATCCGCGCCACCTCTTCGGTCGCATAGGCGAGCAACTCGTGTTCGCAGCGGGCGATGTTCGCGAGGCCCAGTTCGAGCAGGTAGTCGACCGCCTCGCCCAGCGCGATCGCCGGCATGATCGGTGGAGTGCCCGCCTCGAACTTGAACGGGAGGCCGTTGTAGGTGGTCTTCTCGAAGGTGACCGACAGGATCATGTCCCCGCCACCCTTGAAGGGCTGCATCCGTTCGAGCCATTCGGCGCGCCCGTAGAGCACGCCGATGCCGGTGGGGCCGCACATCTTGTGGCCGGAGAACGCGTAGAAGTCGCAGCCCAGCGCCTGCACGTCGACCTGGAGGTGGGGTGCGGCCTGGGCGCCGTCGACGAGCACCGGCACGCCGAGGCGGTGGGCCTCGGCGATGTAATCGGCCACCGGCACCACGGTACCCAGCGCATTGGAGACGTGGGTGATGGCCACGAGCTTCGTCCGGGGACCGAGCAGTTCGCGGTAGGCCGAGAAGTCGAGTTCTCCGGCGTCGTTGACCGGGATCACCCGCAGGCGCGCCCCCCTCTCCTCGCAGAGCATCTGCCAGGGCACGATGTTGGCGTGGTGCTCGATCGCCGAGACCACGATCTCGTCGCCCTCGCCCACGAACTTGCGGCCGTAGCCGTGCATCACGAGGTTGATCGCGTCGGTGGTGCCGCTGGTGAAGATGATCTCGCGATCGGACGCGGCGTTGAGCAGGCGCTGGATGCTGCGGCGCGCGGCCTCGTACTCGGCCGTGGCCGTCTCCGACAGGTAGTGCACCGCGCGGTGGATGTTCGAGTGCTCGCGCGTCTGGTAGCGCACGATGCGGTCGATCACCCGCTGCGGCATCTGCGCGCTGGCGGCATTGTCGAGGTAGACCAGCGGCTTGCCGTTGACCTGCAGGTCGAGGATCGGGAAATCCGCCCGCACCCGCGCCGGATCGAGCCGGGCACCGGCTTCGCTTGCGCTCATCGTCCCGTCTCCACCGTGGCGAGGCCGGTTCTCTCGAGGATGTGCGCGCGCAGGCGCTGGACCAGCGAGCGCACCGGAACCCGCTCGACCACCTCGGCGGCGAAGGCATAGGTGAGCAGACGGCGCGCCTGCGCGGCCGGCATGCCGCGGCTCTGGAGGTAGAACAGTTCGTCGGCATCGAGCTGGCCGACGGTGGCGCCATGCGCGGCCTTGACATCGTCGGCAAAGATTTCGAGCTGCGGCTTGGCGTTGATCTGCGCGCGCGCGGAGAGCAGCAGCCCGCGGCTCTGCTGGGCGGAGTCGGTGCGCTGCGCGTCCCGGCGCACGACGATGCGCCCGTCGAACACGGAATGGGACGCCCCGTCGCACACGCTCTTGTACAGCTGGCGGCTGGTCGCGTCCGCGCTCGCATGGTCGAGCAGGGTGTGGCTGTCGGCGTGCTGTCGTCCGTCGAGCAGCGCGAGGCCGTCGACCGTCGCCCGCGCGCCCGGCGCCCCGAGCCGCACCGCGAGGTCGAGGCGCGACAGGCGGGCACCGCTCGCGATGCAGACCCCGGCGTAGCGGGCGTCGCGCGCGAGTTCGACCGCCACGCGCCCCACGTGCCAGGCCGCCGCACCTTCTCCCTGCAGGCGGATATGAGAGAGCTCCGCATTTTCGCCGATCACCGCCTCGGTGACCGCGTTGGTGAATCCACGGCCCTCGCCCAGGCTCACGTACTCCTCGATGACCGTGACCGCGCTGTGCTCGCCGGCGAGCAGCAGCAGCCGCGGCTGCACGGCCGACGCCGGGGCACGGTCGGTGCCGATGAACAGCAGGTGTATCGGCGCGCGGCCCCGGGCGCCTCGCGCGACGTTGACGACCGCGGCCTCCCCGAGCGCCGCGGTATTGAGCGCGCTGAACAGGTCGACATCGCCGCCCACCAGCCGGCCGAGCTGTGCTCGCACGCCCGATTCGTCCGCGCGCAACGCCTGCGCCAGTGGCGCGACACCGAGGCCATCGCCGATGCCCCGGGTATCGGAGAACCCGGGGCTGTAGACCCCGTCGATGAACACGAGGCGACTCGCCCGCGCCTCGTCGATCAGCAACGCGTCGACGGCCGCCGCGTCCACCGCACCGGGCGAGACCACCGGCCGCCACGACTCGCGCGCAAGGCCCGACAGGTCGGTGAATCGCCAGGCCTCCTCACCGGTCGTCGGCAACGACAGTCGCGGCAGGGCATCCCGGGCGCGGGAGACGAGCGCCGAGACCCAGGCGGCAGGCGCCCGAGAGGGCCCCTCGCCCAGCGCGGCGAAGGGCTGCGACGCTCGCTCGCCGCCGGCGATATCGGGGACGACCGCCATGCTCAGGCCGCGCGCCGGGCGCCGGCCGGGCCGGTGACCCAGTCGTAGCCGCGCGACTCCAGCTCGAGGGCGAGCGAGCGGTCGCCGGTCTTCAGGATGCGTCCGTCGGCCATCACGTGCACGTAGTCGGGCACGATGTAATCGAGCAGCCGCTGGTAGTGCGTGACCATCACGATCGCGTTGTCGGGGCCGGAGAGCGCGTTGACGCCACCGGCCACCACGCGCAGCGCATCGATGTCCAGGCCGGAGTCGGTTTCGTCGAGGATCGCGAGCTTCGGCTCGAGGATCGCCATCTGCAGGATCTCGTTGCGCTTCTTCTCGCCCCCGGAGAATCCGTCGTTGACGCTGCGCTCGAGGAAGGCCGGGTCCATCTCGACCAGCTTCGCCTTCTCGCGCACCAGGTCGTCGAACTCCAGCGGGTCGAGTTCCTCGTGCCCCCGCGCCGCGGCACGGGTGTTGTAGGCGAGGCGCAGGAACGCGCTGTTGGTCACGCCGGGCACCTCGACCGGGTACTGGAAAGCCAGGAACAGTCCGGCGCGCGCGCGCTCGTCGGCCTCGAGCTCGAACAGGTTGCTGCCCTCGAAGACGACCTCGCCGCCGGTCACCTCGTAGGCAGGATGCCCGGCCAGCACCTTCGAGAAGGTGCTCTTGCCCGAGCCGTTGGGCCCCATGATCGCGTGCACCTCGCCGGCGCGCACCGTCAGGTCGACCCCCTTGAGGATGGGCACCCCGTTGACCGAGGCGCGGAGCTGGCGAACCTCGAGGAGGGTTCGCGCATTGGCATTGATCATCCGACCGATCCTTCCAGCTTGAGGCCCAGCAGCTTGGTCGCCTCGACCGCGAATTCCATCGGCAGGTGGATGAACACGTCGCGGCAGAAGCCGTTGATGATCATCGAGACCGCCTGTTCCGCGTCGATGCCGCGCTGGGCGAAATAGAAGAGCTGCTCCTCGCCGATCTTCGAGGTGGTGGCCTCGTGTTCGACGGTGGAGGCGGTGTTCTGCACGGTGATGTACGGGAAGGTGCTGGCCGAGCAGCGGTCCCCGATCAGCATCGAGTCGCACTGCGAGAAGTTGCGCGCACCGGTGGCGCGCGGGCCGATCTTGACCTGTCCGCGGTAGCTGTTGCTCGACTGGCCGGCGGAAATGCCCTTCGAGACGATCTTGCTTCGGGTATTGCGCCCGATGTGGATCATCTTGGTGCCGGTGTCGGCCTGCTGGTGGTGGTTGGTGAGCGCGACCGAGTAGAACTCGCCGCTCGAGCCCTCGCCCTGCAGCACGCAACTGGGGTATTTCCAGGTGATCGCCGAACCGGTCTCGACCTGGGTCCAGGAGATGCGCGAGTTCGCGCCCTGGCACAGGCCGCGCTTGGTGACGAAGTTGTAGATGCCGCCCACCCCGTTCTCGTCGCCCGCGTACCAGTTCTGTACCGTGGAGTACTTGATGTCGGCGCGTTCGAGCGCGACGAGCTCGACCACCGCCGCGTGCAGCTGGTTGGTGTCGAAGCGCGGGGCGGTGCAGCCCTCGAGATACGAGACCGTGGCGTCGTCGTCGGCGATGATCAGCGTGCGCTCGAACTGGCCGGAATCCTGGGTGTTGATGCGGAAGTAGGTGGACAGGTCCATCGGGCACTTCACCCCTTTCGGGATGTACACGAAGGAGCCGTCCGTGAACACGGCGGAGTTCAGCGCCGCGTAGTAGTTGTCGCCGCTGGGCACGACGCTGCCGAGGTAGCGACGGACGAGTTCGGGATGCTCGCGCACCGCCTCCGAGATCGAGCAGAACACGATCCCGACGTCGGCGAGCTTCTTCTTGTAGGTGGTCGCCACCGATACCGAGTCGAAGATCACGTCCACCGCGACGCCGGCGAGCGCCGCCCGCTCGCTCATCGGCACGCCGAGCTTCTCGAACGTGCGCAGCAGTTCGGGGTCGACCTCGTCCATCGAGGCGAGCTGCTTCTTCGGCTTGGGGGCCGAGTAGTAGATGATGTCCTGGAAGTCGATCGGCGGATGCGACACGTTCTGCCACTGCGGGGCGCGCAGCGTGAGCCAGTGCCGGTAGGCCTGGAGCCGGAACTCGAGCAGCCAGTCCGGCTCCTGCTTCTTGGAGGAGATCAGACGGATCACGTCCTCGCTCAGGCCGCGCGGGGCGGTCTCGGCCTCGATGTCGGTGACGAACCCGTGCTGGTAGGGCTGGCTGACCAGTTGCTGCAGGACCGCGCTCATGGAATCCGCCGTTGGATAAATCCGAGTGAAACGCTCGGGATTGTCGTATTCCCGAGCAAAACGATCAACAATGCCTGTCCGCGTCCAGTGCTCGCTCAGACGTTGAACGACTCACCGCACCCGCACTCGCCCTTCGCGTTGGGGTTCTCGAACCGGAAGCTCTCGTTGAGTCCCTTTCGCACGAAGTCGACCCGGGTGCCGTCGAGGAAGGGCAGGTGCTCGCGGTCGATCAGCACGCAAGCCTCGTGCGACTCGAATCGCTCGTCCTGCGGCCCGACCTCGCGCGCGATATCGAAGGTGTACGCGAGCCCGTTGCACCCGACCTTCTTCACGCCCAGCCGCAGCGCGATGCCGCCCGCGCGCTCGACCTGCCGGCGGATGTGCAAGGCTGCGTTCTCGGTGAGGGTGATCGCCATGTCCGTGTCTCCGATGAGAAAGCGCGTCGCCCGCGCGGGTCAGGCGACCATCGCGGCCAGCGAGCGCAGGCGCCCGACCACCGCGCCCAGCGCCTGCGTGAAGCCGGCCACCTGTCCGGCGGTGTTCTCCGGCCCCAGGCTGACGCGCACCGCGCAGCGCGCGAGCGCCGGGTCCACGCCCATCGCGAGCAGGGTGGCCGAGGGCTCCGTGCTGTGGCTGGAGCAAGCCGATCCGCTGGCCACGCAGTAGCCGGCACGATCGAGTTCGATCACGAGGGTCTCGCCGTCCAGCCCCTCGATCGCGAAGAAGGTGGTGTTGGGAAGGCGCGCCGCACCCTCGCCGAACACGACTGCGCCCAGCGCGCGCAGCCGCGCGTCCAGGTCGTCGCGAAGCGCGCGGCAGTGCCGCTCCTGCGCGGCGAGCCTCGATGGCACCCGCTCGCACGCGGCCCCGAAGCCGACGATCGCCGGGACGTTCTCCGTGCCGGAGCGCATCCCCGACTCGTGGCCACCCCCGTGCAGAAGCGGGCGCAACTCGATGCGCTTGTCGAGCACCAGCGCACCCGCGCCCTTCGGCCCGCCCAGCTTGTGTGCCGACAGGCTCATCGAGTGCACGCCCAGCGCGACGATGTCCACCGGGATCTTGCCCAGCGCCTGCACGGCATCGGCGTGCATCCAGGCGCCTGCGGCACGCGCGCGTTGCGCGAGGTCGGCCACCGGCTGCAGCACGCCCGTCTCGTTGTGAGCGAGCATCGCGCACACCAGCCCGGTCGGACTCGCCAGCGCCCGGTCGAGGTCGCGGAGGTCGTAGACGCCCCTGGCATCGACCGCGAGTTCACGCACCGTCCAGCCACCGCGCGCGAGGTCGCGAACCGGCTCGATCACGCACGGATGCTCGGCTGCGCCGACGATGGCCTGCTGCACCCGTCGCATGCCGGCCGCACCCTTCACGAACAGGTTGTTGGCCTCGGTGCCTCCGCTGGTGAACACCACCTGCGAGGCCTGGGCTCCGACGGCGGCGGCCACCTGCTCGCGCGCGCGCTCGACCGCCCGTCGCGCCACCGTGCCCGGCTCGTGCCGGCTCGATGCATTGCCGTGCTGCTCGCGCAGGAAGGGCAGCATGGCCTCCAGCACCGCGGGATCCAGCGGCGTGGTTGCGTTGTGATCGAGGTAGATGGGCATCGCCTGTGCCTCAACCCAGCCCGGCCACCGCGCCCAGGTCGCGGGCGAGCGACTGGCCGCGCTCGCGCAGCCTGATCACGTGCGTGTCGCCCTGGCGCTCGCGCTGCGCGTCGACCAGCTGGCGCAACGAGATGCCGCGCAGGTAATCGTAGATATGCGAATTGAGGTTGGCCCACAGGTCATGCGTGAGGCACTTGTGCTCGTCCTGGCAGTTTTCCTTGCCGCCGCACTGGGTGGCGTCGATCGGCTCGTCCACCGCGAGGATGATGTCCGCGACCGACATCTGGTCGAGCGGACGCGAGAGCTTGTAGCCACCGCCCGGCCCGCGCACGCTGTCGACCAGCCGGTGGCGGCGCAACTTTCCGAACAGCTGTTCGAGGTAGGAGAGCGAAATGCGCTGGCGCGTGCTGATCTCGGCCAGCGCAACCGGCTGTCCGCCATAGCGCAGACCGAGGTCGATCATCGCGGTGACCGCGAAACGCCCTTTGGTGGTCAGTCTCATCGCCGCTCTCCCGATCCGGCTGCCGGCACCGGAAACACGAACGCGTGACCGCGACCCGGCGCCGCACGCACCTGCGCCGAGGCCTGCCGGACACGGTCCGCGAGGCGCCGGCCCTCGGCCGGGCACGCGGCCGAGCGCGCCTCCCGACACGCGAATCCTAGACAATCCCGACCGTTTTAGTCAACTTTATACGGTCCGCCCGGCAAGCGGGCACGGACCGCGGCGATCGCCCCGCGCAGGATCGCCATCTCCCCCGGTTCGATCGCGGCCCGCCTCGCCAGGCGCTCGAGACGCTCGGCCAGGCGGCCGGGGCGCGCAGGGTCGAGGAAACCGACCGCCTCCAGCGCGTGGCGCGTCTCGTCGAGGAGCCGAACCACCTCGGCGTGCGACGCCCGCGGCTCGGCGTCCCCTGCGGCCGACGAGCCGGGCGCGGTGTCGAGCGCCGCGAGCCGCATCTCGTAGCACAGGACCTGCACCGCCGCGCCCAGGTTGAGCGATCCGTATGCGGCGTCGGTCGGGATGCGCACCAGCCAGTCGCAGCGACCGACCTCGGCGCGTGTCAGGCCGTTGGTCTCGCCTCCGAAGACGAGCGCGACGGGTCCTTGCGCGGCGGCGGCCAGCAACCGTGGCGCGATCTCGCGGGGCGACAGGCAGGGCGGTGCGAGGTCCCGCGGCCGGGCGGCGACCGCAGCGACCGTCACGCAGTCGCCGAGCGCATCCTCGAGGGTCGGGCAGACCCGTGCGGCCGCCAGGACATCGCGCGCGCCGGAGGCGCGGCGCTCGGCCTCCGGGTCGGGATAGCGCTCCGGGCGGAC
>Ga0315900_10008388_pt1 | contig 13302 bp, 19 predicted proteins | sample LakEriMetagenome_FD_203521 | JGI IMG/M metagenome (GOLD analysis project Ga0315900, IMG submission 203521) | Freshwater fungal communities from buoy surface, Lake Erie, Ohio, United States - Buoy 12 MA114 | ecosystem: Environmental > Aquatic > Freshwater > Lake > Lake biofilm | place: USA: Lake...
CACCATGACCGGTGTGAGCACCGGCACGCATTATGTGTTTCTCAAGCTGGAGTTCACCATCACCATGACCGATGGCTATCTCCGCGCCTGGTCACTCAGCCAGGGAAACGTCACCGTCCACACCTCCTCCAGCGCCAGCCCCGCTGAGGACAACGACACCAAATACATCCTGATCGGCACCATCACATCTGGCGTGCCCTCCAACACCTACGCCAACCGCAGCCCCATCCCTGTGACGCTTTGGGACAACGGCTATGACAGCACCCTCCTCCGCGTCGGCAACCTGTGATCCCCCCTCACCGCCATGATGCGAGATCGAAACAGTGCGCCGGATACCAGCTTCCCCTTCCGGCCGTATTACCACTGCCCCGCCCGCCTCGGCACCATCAGCGATTGGCGGAATCCTCGCGGCATTCGCATGTGGTGGCGAGGCCGATGGGATGATGGCACCACCTCCACCAGTTATCCCGATTGGCCTGATGAAGAAGACATTAGCAACGATCTGCCATCCCATATCGGTGGCACGATCACTAACGGCAAAACGCTGACCGTTTACATCGAATTCACCGGCCGCGTGATGCCCTTCGTGTGGCGCTTCACCGAGCGCCGCACAGCCTCCGGCGGAGCCATTACCGATGTCACCCACAACATCGCCGTCACAGGCCCGGGCGAGATCACCTATAGCATCACCGCCCCCGCTGGTGGCAGCGCCACCGTCCTATCCAGCGGCAATCAATTTCAGTTCAACCTGCCCGACAACTGAGCCTCATGATCCTTCGCGAAGATCCCGGCTGCGCCACTCACCTCCAAGGCCACGACGCCCTCGGCCGTGCCTTCAGCCTCACCCACTTCGCCGGGCACGAGTTCATGTGCCTCACCCCTCACACCACCGCCCGCAGCCTGCATTTCAGCCGCCATGAAGCCGCCACCGTCTCCCGCGTCCTCGCCCACTTCGCGCACCACGAGCGGCTGCCCACGCGCAGCGTCGGCGAGGATTGGAGCATTTGAGGTTTTGTAGTCCCGGCTTCAGCCGGTTCTGCTTTGCCCGTTTTTGACACCCTCCCGCCTCCGTGGAAGCGGCCATCTACATCAACACCACCTCTCGCACGGCACACGCCAGCCTTACCGCTCGCCAGGCCCCCAGCATTGAGCCGCGATTGCAGGCGCACCTCAAGCTCACCTGCTACTTTTTCGCAGAGGACGATGATCCCGCGCTGCTGGCTGGCACACCTGCATTTCGTGTCGCACTCAAAGATGTCGCCACACCTTCCGGTAGTGTGCTGGCCTTGCTCTCCGCGCCCACTGCCACCGGCAGCGACAACTACGAATTTGAATGGTCCGCCATCGACAGCGCCGCGCTGCGCAGTCTCGTGGCCGATCTCGACAGCGTCCCAGCCATGCTGGAGATCGAGTGGACGATCAGTAGCGTGATCGAGCGCGTCGCCATTCCCGTCACCATCCACAACGCGTGGATTCGCACCGCCGATTCCGCGCCCGATCCTGCCGCGGAAGAATCTGATGACTGGCTCACCGCCCGCGCCTTGCGATTTGATGAAGCGCAGAGCCTTACCGATGCCCAGCTCACCCAGGCGCTCACCAATCTCGGCATCCGCGTCACCGCAGGCGGTTATCTCGAATTCACCGCCAGCACCGGCGATGTTTTCTACATCGGTCTCAATTCCGGCACAGCCCCCGCTTGATCTCATGCGTCACCTCATCGTCCTCAGCATCCTCACCCTTGCCACGTTGGCCAAAGCCCAAACCACCGGGCAAAACGTCATCCAGAAAAAAAGCGCCTCAGCAGGTTTCACTTACGAGTCATTTACCCTTGGCAACAGCAGTTTGGTGGGTCGCTCTGGCGCAGGGGTCATGAGTGGCATCAGTCTCGGGTCCGGTTTGCAAATGACCGGAACAACCCTCAGTCTGAGTGGCGGTGGATTTTTGACCAGCTCCAATAATCTCTCGGATGTCGCCAGCCCATCCGTGGCTCGCAGCAATCTTGGGCTCGGCACCCTTGCCACTCAAAACGGCACTATCGGCGATTATATCACAAGCGCATCAGTCGCGGCATCCTACCAACCATTGAATGCCAAGCTAACATCTTTTGCAGCCCTTGCAGATGCCGCTGGCGTGCTCACGAACAACGGCAGTGGCACGCACTCATGGACTGCCACCACCACTGGAGGCAATGGAGCAACAGACTCGGGCAAAATCCCGATTATGAGTTCCAATGGTGGGCTGACTTTGGGAGGGGTGAATGTGCAAGACGGGCAAGTGCTCACAATTAACACAGACATTGCCGATTGCATTAAAGTCAATGTTCACACGTTCGGGGCAGGCGTTTACTCCGAGTTGGACGGTTCAGGCTCGCAGGCATTTCATGCCCACATCACAGCTGAAAGCAGCGGAGGGCACGTTGGATACGATGGTGATATGACGGGTGGTAGCGGGGTAAATTACTTTGCCCGCGGTATCCTTCAGCCTAGCGGCTATCTCCTTTACGGGCAGGAGATCGTTGCCACGCAGCAGCAAGACCGATACACGATCGACGCCCAAGGTGATCACACCTGGTATGCCAACGGCACCACCGTCACGACCGGCAGCAACAAAACATCCCTCGCCGTCGCCACCCCAAGCGGAACCAACACGATCACCATCCCCGCCCGCACCGGCACCATCATCACCAGTGGCGACACCGGCACCGTGACAAACACCATGCTTGCTGGCAGCATTGCCGTTTCGAAGCTCGCCATCACCGGCACGGCAGACGGCACCAAGTTCCTCCGCGATGACGGATCATGGCAAGCTATCTCAACCGGCCTCACCATCGGCACCACCACCATCACCGGCGGCACCACCGGCCGCCTCCTCACCAGCGGAACCACGGTCGGCGAGCTCACCCTCGGCACCGGCGTCTCCAGTGCCCTCGGGAACACGGTGAACGCCGCCAATGGCCTCCTCACCTATGGCATCATCGGCACCAGCGGCGCGGCAGTGCCTCTGTTAAATGTCACGAACACCTGGAGCACGCAGCGTTTCGGAACGTCCACGGTTTATGCCGATACGTCCAGCAGCGCCATTGGTCTTTGGGACAACGCATTTGGATATAGAATGCGGATGCGTGGTGCCGACCCGGTTGTCGCAGGCAGTGCGTCACTTGAGTTTGGAGCCCTCGGATTTATCACCTGGCAATCCACAAATCGCTCCGATGCCGGCACGACGGACACTTACCTTGGACGCAACGCCGCCGCGCAGATCCAGCTCGGCCTTGATGCCGCCACCCCAGTCGCTCAGCGCCTCAAAGCGGGCGATGGCTCCGGCACCAACATTGACGGCTCAAGCCTCACCCTCTCCGGCGGTTTATCCACCGGCACCGGCGATGACGGCGATGTCATCCTCCAGACCACGATGACGGGCAACACCGGCACCAGCGCCAACAGTTACCAGACCCGCCAGCACACCCCCGCCAAGTTCACGAACCTCACCGAAGGCACGGCTACCAACGTCGTCAGCATCTCACTCCCCAGCGGACGAGTCACCGGAGGCACCGCCACAGTCACCGTCTGGGCCAGCGATGGCACCGACCACCAGGCCCTCACCAGCGAAGTCCGTTTCAGCGCCGTCAACAAAGCCGGAACGATCACCGCCACCACCTCACAGACCGATGGCACCACCGCCGCCAGCGCAGGCACTCTCACCGTCACCTACGACGCCACCGCCAGCGGCAACAACATCCTCCTCCGCGCCAACGCCACCAGTTCACTGACTCAAACCACCTTGCGCGCCCGCCTCATCATCACCGCACTCAACGGTGACGACGTGCAAACCGTCACGCCGCAGTGATCTGCAAATCAGGAATTAGCAATCCAAAATCAGAAATCCCCATGGGCCATGAACCCGCCGAACTCGAAACCCGCATCGCCCGCTGCGAGCGCGCCATTTTTGGCGACGACGACAGCCGGGAAGGACTCTCCGCTCGCATGCACATGACCGAGACAACCCTCAGTAAAATCGACGCCACACTCTCCCGCGTCACCTGGCTCATGATCACCGGCATCATCGTCGGCATCCTCAATCTTGTCATCACACGCCCGGGCGCTCACGCTCCCTCCCAAAGCACCAGCGTCATCACTGGCGACGCATCCGATCTCTCCCAGCTTGCCACCCATCGCACCTACCTCACCACCGCCGATGTCGCCGCCAAAGAAAAAGTCAGCGTCCGCGAAGTCATCGACATGATCGCCCAAGGCGAAATCGATCCGGCCCCCGAAAAAACCGGCCGCGAATACCGCATTGCGGCAAACTACCGCATCCTGCCGCAATCTGCCGCATCCTGCGGCACCGAGGATGAATAATTCCTCATTCGTCATTCTGGTTTCGTCATTCCCGCGCAGCGGGCAGTTTTTGACACCATCCATCCATCGCCATGAAACTCATCCTCGCTTTTCTCCTTGTCGCCATCGGCTTCCTCATCATGCCCGGCATCAGCTTCGGCCAGATCCCCGGCGTCGATCCCGCCATCCAGCAAGTCGTCAATGACGCCCTCCCCGCCAAATGGTCATCTTACGGCACCGCGATCATCCTCGGCATCATGATCCTCGGCCGGTTCTTTACCGCTATGGCAAACGGCCGCGGCATCAAAGGATGGATCTCCGCCATCATCAACGGCACCAACGGCCCGCGCCTCCTCATCGCCTCCCTCTGCCTCTTCACCCTCCCCGCCTGCACCGTTGATTGGCAAAAAGCCGCCGTCGCTGCCACCAACGCCGCCGCCCCCGTCGTCCTGGAAGGCATCAACGCCAAGCAACCGAAGAACGTCCAGCCCTGATCCCCGTCAATTCGGTCAATCACGTCACAACGCCCGCTCCTCACCGGAGCGGGCGTTTCGTTTTTTGACACCATACAGCCGCCATGTCCCTTCCAGCCCCGCTTACCATTTGCGTAGATCCAGGCCACGGCATGTCCAATCGACAGCGACTCAAATACGACACCGGGGCCATCGGCATCTTGGATGGCGTCAAACATGCTGAAGCCACCATCGCCCTCAATTACGCCAACTGTCTCCGCGACATTCTCCGCGCCGCCGGTCACACCGTCATCCGCACCCGCCGCGATGCTCAAGATCCCGCCCCCGTCGAGCGCCGCGACGACATCGCGCGCGCCTACAAATGCGACGTGATGATCTCCATTCACTGCAACAGCGCCAATGGCAAAGCTAGCGGCACCGAAGTCTTTTATCGCGGCACCGACGATCTCGCCAAAGCCAAGCGGCTCAGCGCCCTCGTCGCCAACGCCCTCGCCCTCCCAGATCGCGGAGCCAGGACCGAAAAGCAAAGCCAGCACAAATCGCTCGCCGTGCTCGAATTCGATAAATGCTGGCTCATCGAGCTTGGCTTCATCGACAATCCCCGCGATCTCGCCGCCATGCTCAACCCCGACCGCATGCAAGCCGCCTGCCGCGCCATCGCCTCCACCCTCACCGCTAAGTGACGCGTGACGCATCCGTGACACGCCTTCCGCAAGCCCGCATTTACAAGCCCCCAAATACAGTTCGAGTCCTGTCTCAGGCACCTGGTTAAGACGAGGATACTGGGAAGAAAAACGACACGATAGGGCGCGAAGAGGCGCGAAAGGGCATTTTGGGCGTGACGTGGGCGTGACGCGGTGGCAGGATGGTAGGATGAAAATTCGTCCGCGAAGGCATCGCTCGGGAAATGTGACTTGGCAGCTCGATCTGGGGTTGGTGGAGGGGCGGCGTGTGCAAAGGTCTTATGGGACGGAGAGAGAGGCAAAGTCGGCGCTGAGGGCGGCGCAGGAGGCGCAGGCGCGGCATGGGAGCATGGCTTCGGAGCTCACGGGATCGGCGATGGCGGAGATGGTGCTGGCGCGGGAGAAGCTGCGGGCGGTGGGGGCTTCGATGACGGAGGCGGTGGAGTTTTATTTGAAGCATGCGCGTCGCCGGAAGGAGCGGGTGAAATTGGCGGAGGGTGTGGAGCGGTTTCGGGATGCTCGTGAGCGGGCGGGGTGCAGTGTGAGGTATTTGCGGCAGTTGGGTGTTTCGCTGGGGTCGCTGGCTCGCTGGCGGCCGATGGCGATGATGGATGAGATTGAGCGCGATGATGTGGTGCGGTGGCTGGAGGCGGGTGGATGGTCGCCGAAGACGAGGAATGGCTACCTGGGCGATGTGCGGGCCTGCTTTGAGTGGGCGGTGCGTGAAGGCTTGTGCGCGGTGAATCCGGCGCGGGAGATCCCGAAGGCGAAGCTGGGCGATGGGGAGATCGGAACGCTGACGGTGGGGCAGTGTGAGGAGTTGCTACTCGCTGCGCTTGCAATGACGAAGGACGAAGGACGAAGGACGAATGGAGTGAGCATGATGGGCTTTGTGGTGCTGGGACTGTTTGGGGGATTGAGGCCGGCGGAGATTCAGCGACTGGATTGGAGCGCGGTGGATATTGAGGAGGGGACGGTGATTGTGGCGGGGAAGCAGGCGAAGACGAGGCGGCGGCGCGTGGTGGATTTGAGTAAGAATGCGGTGGAATGGTTGCGGGCAGGAGTGCCCGCGGTCCCTTTGACGGGGGCGATTTGTGGGCGGTATTGGGATGCCAGGTGGCGGATGTTTCGGCGGTCGCTGGGGTGGGCGGTGGGCAGCGGTGAGCGTGGGATCACGGAGACTGTGGGACCGGGGGACAAGGAGTGGGGGAGACTCGGCTTGTGGCCTCACAATGCGCTGAGGCATACGTATGCGTCGATGCACTATGCGATGTGGCAGGATGAGGCGAAGTTGCAGGCGCAAATGGGGCACGAGAGCGCGGCGATGCTGCATCGCCATTACCGGGCGCTGAAGATGCGGAAGGAGGCGGAGAGGTTCTGGGCGCTGAGGCCGTGATGAGGGCATAAAAAAGCCCGCTGTGATCGAGCGGGCTTTGTTGGGATGAGGATGGGATTGACGGGTGAGGTGCTAAGGGAGCCGCAGGACATACCAAAGGGCGGCGAGGCTGGCGAGGAAGGCGATGGCGAGCAGGAGCTTGGGCAGGATGGCCCAAGGGCTGCGGGGCTGGGCGGCGAGATCGGCGCGGCAGGTGGGGCAGAGTCGGCAGGTGGGAGCGACTTCGTTTCCGCAGTGCCCGCAGGTGCAGATGGTCTTGTGTTTGGTATCGACGATGAGGGCGATGCCGATGGAGAGCAGGCCGAGCAGCCAATGCACGAAGATGAGGCAGAGCAGGCCGATGAGGATGAAAGCGATGGCGGCAAAGCCGCTGCCGCCAATGCGGACGCGGTGCGTGAGGCGGTAGGTGTAGATGGGAGAGGGGGAGTTCATGGGGTGAGGAATGACGAAACCAGAATGGCGAATGAGGAAAGGTTAGAAGCGGCGAGTGAGAAAGAGGGCTTTGATGGCGATGCCGATGAGGACGAGGAGGAGGATGCCGAGGATGATCATGGTGCACCGTAGGGTGTGGGAGTTTCGGCGACTTTGCTGACGGTATTGACCTCATTGACGGGGGACCCGTGGAACTCATGGGTGGCGTCAATGACGGTGGTTTCTTGCGATTCTTTCTCGCTGGCGATGATGCCTTCGATGAAGGCACTGAAGGAAATGCCGAGGGCTTTGCACTCGGTTTCGGCCCACGCGGCATTCTCGGCGGTGAGGGATAGGCTTTTGATCGTGCGCCCTTCGGCTTGGCGGCCGTAGGAGCGCGGTTGCTTGGTGTTTCGTTTGGGTGGCATGACGGGGAGCCTACCCTGTTATTAAACAAAGTCGAGAAAAGTTTAATAAACTATTGACAGTTTATTAAACGCCATGCATCATGCTCATGTTTAATAAACACTTCACACGACGACATGAGCGCAAAGACGACCCCTGAACGAGTCACCAAGGCCGCGAGCTTGAACACTGATCTGGCCCAATGGGCTGAAGAACAAGCACGGGCGGAGAACCGCAGCTTTTCCAACTACATCGAGACGCTGCTGCAACGTGCCAAGCAGGGCAGCACCCGCCCGAGCAACGGCGGGCCGCAATCCCCCGCGATGGCGGCCTGATTTCAACCCTCAACCTGACTGCAACGATGAGCATTACGCCGCTATTCTGGAAACTGTCGATCAAACTCGAAGGTGAGGGTGAGGCCCTGCTCGGCGAGGGCGGGCGGCAGAAACTCCGTGAGAAGCTGGCGGATTACACCCGCAAGTTCATCCTCCGCCGGAAGAGCGTCAATGCGGTGGGTGACGCCGCCGGTGAGATGCCGGACGCCGGGGCGGAGCTGCTGGATGTCGAGCGTGATGCGGACCATGCCGGCATGAGGGCGGGCGGAGGCGAGGAGTCAACCGCGGCGAGATGCCACGGCCCGCCGTGACACTTTCCCCGCCTGGTCGGCGTCTTGGGGGATTCGATGAATCCTGACTCTGGGGAGAGTGACGCGGGCCGGGCGGGGACACTTTGAGACGGGGAGATTCAAACCGCCGGCTAAAGCCGGGACTACACAACCAAACACAATCGAGGGCAAAACGATGAATGAGATTCTTTCAGGTGAGATCACGAAGCCGTGCAAGCATGGCTTTGTAATCGACATGCAGGACGGTGAGCGCCGGGTGCATGTGCGGGTTTTTGAGTTTGAGAACCAGCAGATGCCGGGATGCGCGGAGGGCGTGACCTGTGAGATGCCGGTGAGCATTGATGAGGGTCATGCGATCTCACGCCTGCGCCAGGCGATGGAGATGATGCGGGAGCGGGCACGGGAAATGGGCGGGAATGCAATCCCGCCCTCCAAGGGGGAAGGAGCTGGGGTATGAGTGCGATGTCACGAGCTGAGGATGGTCTGAGTGCGGCGGAGGCGCTGGCATTGCATGAGGGCTTTGTGCGGAGCCGGGCGCTGCGGTGGGTGGGGAGTCTGCCGCATCTGGAGAAGCATTTCGATGACCTGATGCAGGAAGGGCGCATCGGCCTGTGGGAGGCGCTGCGGTGCTTTGACGCGTCGCGTGGCGTGGTGCTGCTGACGTTTGCGGGGAAGGTGGTGGATCGGCGGATGATGCGGTTTGTGAACCGGTGGAGTAATTTGGTGCGGTTTGAGCGGGGTCAAACGCCTGTGATCATCTGCATGGATGCGCCGATGGAGAGCGATGAGCGGAACAGGCTGGATGCGCTGATGGCATCTCCCACCGCGGAGCATGAGTGGGAAGGGGATGACCGGCATGCGCGGGTGATGCGGGCGGTGTCGCGCCTGCGTGAGGTGGAGAGGCGCGTGGTGGAGGAGGTGATCCTGAAGGGCCGCACGCAAAGGGAGGTGTCGGTGGAGATGGGATGCAGCCACACGTGGGTGCAGCAGCTTCTCGAGAAGGCGATGAAAAGTCTGCGCCGGGCGATGCATGTGCGCATGGAGACAGATGAGTGTGAGGATGGATGGGTGCCGATGAAGCAATGGCTGGCGGATGAGGCGGCGAAGCTGAATGTGTCTCCCCAGGCGGTGCGCGTGGCGATGTATCGCGGGACGCGGCCGATGCCGGAGACGAAGCGGATCAAGGGTCGGTATTTTGTGAGGGGGGCAGGAATATTGAATATCGAACAAGGAACTTCGAATGATGAAGGAGGGCGCGAGTCGTGAGCACTTCGACAATTAGCATGGCAACGCAGCGTGCGCAGCAGTGGAAGCGCATGGAAAATGTGATCGCGGAGGTGCGCGAGATGCCGGTGTTTGATGCGGCGACGGACACGCAGATCGAGTTGGTGGGCGAGGCCTACAATGAGCTGCGCATGCATGCGGTGAATCTGGCGCGGTGGATGGAGGAGAGCATCGAACGCCAGCGCAAGGCAGTGAAACGCAAGCGGCAGGAGTGGCGGGAGAAACGGACCCATCAACGAACGCCGATGGGGTGGAAGGATTGAAAACTGAGAATTGAAAACTGAAAACTGAAAATTGAATGACCATGAACTCGAATAACAAATATGGGCTGGAATACGCAGGCGCGAAGCGCCGGACATGGAAGTGGAAGCTGGGCTGCTTTTTGTGGGAGCTGCTGTTCGGAGCGCTGGTGATGATGGTGCTTTGGTGGCTGTTTTCGCTGGTGAACCGGGCTGCCTCGCTTGGGGATGTGATGCCTCCGATGCGGCGGGCTGGTTTTCCTGATTGGGTGGCGTTTGGGGCGGTGGGGACGGTGGTGGCGTTTATGCTGGCGAGGCTGGCGTGGGATGTGTGTGTAAAGCCCGACTGCGGCGGGAATGACGAAACCAGAAGGACGAATGAGGAAGACCGAGAGGAGCCGGGGTGGATGCGGGAGCTGATGGGGTTGTTTTCGCGGCGTGGCATTTTGCTGACGCGGCGGAATTGCGAGCAGATGCGGGCGCTGTGCGCGCCGGATCATCCGCTGGCGTTGGTGATGCTGGACAGCTACCTGCGCAGGGAGCTGGGCACGCGCTTGTTTGTGACCTCGCTGATGGAGATCCAGAGCGTGTGCGCGAAGGGTTTGGAGCCGCTGAATGGAGAGGGGGTGGCGGCGTGATCGACCTGGAAGAGTTTAAGGGCGTGATCGCGCAGACGCTGGCGGAGGTGCTGGCGTCGAAGGATGAGTCGGCTCCGTTGACGGCCTCGGATTTGATGCGGCGATGGGAGATCCCGGGCGCGGATGAATCGGCACGGTTGCACAACCTGGCGCGTCGCTGTCGGGACTGGGGGCTGGTGCCGATGAAGGGCACGCGAGGCCGCGAGGCGCTGTATGGGCGCGTGGCGGTGCAGGCGGCCGAGGCGTATGCGGCGGGCCGGGTGAGGAGGAGGCGGGCGGCGTGACGCGAGACTTTGAGATGGGGAGACTGTGAGACTTTGAGACTATGAGCAACACGACCACATCACTTTGGGAGCAGGCACCGGCGATCTGTGCGGTGAATGAGCATCCGATGCGCACGCTGGCGGAGGCCCGTGCGAAGATGGAGCAGTGGAGTGAGCAGGTGCGCTTGATCGAGGCGCTGCTGGCGAGGTCGGATGTGGATGAGGCGGACAAGATGACGCTGTGCCTGGAAAAGGCGACGGCACGGGCCTGCCTGCTGGCTTGTGCGAATATCATCACGGCCTGCGAAGAACGGATGCGTGAGCAGGCCCAGCGGATGGAGGCGCGGTGGGGATGGCTGCTGTGAAGGCACGATAAAGCGTGAACAACGAACCAGGAACTGAATACGATGAGACACGATCACTTCACGAACGAGCTGCATGATGTGGCGCAGGAGGAGGCCTTTGATTTGGGCTTTGATGCGCTGCATGGCCTCGCGCCGGATGAGGTGATGATGAGGAGGGAAGAGGAGGAGTCGGAAGACTTGGAGATGGGGAGACTTGGAGATGGGGAGATGATGAGACGGAAGGCGGAGTGCCTCATGTCGGTGATCATGGCGGTGACGTTTGAGGCGGCATCGGTGGAGGTGATCCGGGATCGGGTGGCGGTGATCGCGGCGCTGAATGCGCCGGAGATGGCTCCGGCGAAGCTGTGGCGCGGGCAGGTGGAGTTTGCGCGGGCTCGCGCGGCGATGGCGCGGTGCCCGGCGGTGGCTTGGGAGCCGGAGGCGGGGCGGATCATGCTGGCGCTGATGACGCGGAAGGGCTGGAGTGCTCGCGAGGTGGGGCTGAGGGCGCTGTGCTTTGTGTATGCGTTTCAAAGCCGGAAGAGTGCGCGGCCGGCGCTGGCGGCGAGCCTGGATGCGATCGGGCATGCGGTGGGGCTGAAGGCGGAGAACAAGCGGAGCGCGGTGAGCGCGGCGCTGAAGCGGACGGCGCTGGAGCTGATGCAGCGGATGCAGCGCAGGGATCGCAGCCACGCGATGGCGGAGCTGTGGTTTATGAAGCGCGAGGGATGCCGGGCCGCGCTGAGCAAGGCGATGAAGGGCAAGAGGAACCGCCTGCGGAAGGACAATCACAAACACGCTGAAGCGTGAACAACGAACAACGAACCAAGAACAACGAACGATGAAGACACCAACAAGAGAACGAGTGATGCTGATGAGCCTGACGCCGTGGGACATGAATCCGCGGGGCGGGGAGCTGCGGGGAATTCCGGAGTTTGCGGCGGTGCTGCAAAAGGAGGGCATCCGGGAGGATCTGCATGTGTTTGACCGGAATGGGGTGCGGACGATCATGCAGGGGCATCGTCGCCACGCGGCGGGGCTGCTGGCGGGGATCGCGGAGGTTTGGGTGAAGGATTACGGCCGACTGGATGACGCGGAGGCGATGGAGATCTTGATTTCGCTCCAGAATGGCAATGATCCTTTTGATGCGCGGGAGCTGGCGATGGCGGCGCGGACGCTGGTGCGGCTGGGTCGCACGAGCGCGGAGGTGGCGCAGGTGTTTCATCGATCGGCGGAGACGGTGCAGCTTTACCTGGATCTGGAGACGCTGCCGCATCGGGTGCAGGAGGCGGTCTGGAAGGGGCTGGTGAGTCTGGAGGTGGCGGACCTGATGCGTCAACTGGCGAGCAAGGAGAAGCAGGAGGAGGCGCTGGAGATGATCCTGCACGACAAGATCACGGGCCAGCCGATGAGCGGGGCGCAGGCGAAGGTGCTGCTGCAAGAGGCGTTCCTCAAGCCGATGCGGTGGGAAAAGGAATGGGCAAAGATGTCGCCAGGGCTGCGCAAGAAGCACGATGGTGCGCAGATCGTGGCGTGGGAGGATCGGGAGGACTATGTGATAAGCGATGCGCTGCCGCAGGGGCCGTATGCTCGGGTGGAGGAATACATCGAGAGCAGCGAGCTCATCAACCCGGCGGAGCCTTTGACCTGGGGCGGGCTGGCGGGGGTGTATGGGGTGCCGGTATTCATCGCGCCTGCGATGGCGATCAACGCGAAGCACCTGGTGCTGGTGCCGATGAAGGCGGTGCGTGAGGCGGATAAGGGGGCGGAGGAGCCGCGGTTTGGGAAGACACGGAGACGGGGGGATGGGGAGACTTTGAGAAAAGGAGACTCGGAGGATGCACCGCAGAGATTGGAAGGTCGCAGAGATGAGGAGGAGATGAATGATGAACATGAAGCAGGCAAGAGTGCCCGTGCTCCCTTTGTTTACGATCTCGAACGATGGAAGGCGATGCTGGCGGCGCTGCTGCAACGGCCGGATGCGATCCGGGCGGATGGGCCTTGGAAGCCGCTGATGGGGATCCAGTGGGAGGCGATGGCGGCGGTGCTGCCGGCGGAGGTGTATGAGGCGATGATGGGCGAGCTGAATCGCGATGAGAATGAGCGTCGCAAAGGCCTGCGCTGGTGCTTCCTGGCGCTGGCGGCGCTGGCGCTGTGCGAGGGGAACGCGGAGGAGATGGAGGAGCCGCTGCGGGAGTGTGAGGCGG
>Ga0315900_10008390_pt1 | contig 13300 bp, 10 predicted proteins | sample LakEriMetagenome_FD_203521 | JGI IMG/M metagenome (GOLD analysis project Ga0315900, IMG submission 203521) | Freshwater fungal communities from buoy surface, Lake Erie, Ohio, United States - Buoy 12 MA114 | ecosystem: Environmental > Aquatic > Freshwater > Lake > Lake biofilm | place: USA: Lake...
CTACCGCACCAACCCGCAGCTGGCGAACCTGATGCTGGATCCGTTCTTCAAGGACGTGCTCAGCAAGACCCAGCAGAGCTGGCGTGAAGTGGTGAGCATCGCGACGCTGAACGGCATCCCGGTGCCTGCCTTCAGCGCCTCGCTCGGCTATTACGACAGCTACCGCGCCGAGCGTCTGCCGGCGAACCTGCTCCAGGCCCAGCGCGACTTCTTCGGTGCCCACACCTACGAGCGCACCGACAAGCCCGAAGGCCAGTTCTTCCACACGGAATGGCCCGAGGTCATCGGGTAATCTGAAAGGAGCGCGGACACTCCTGTCCGCTTCATCGACTCAAAACAAAGGCGGCTGAGGTGACTCAGCCGCCTTTTTCGTGTCCTTGATGCCGTTGATAGAGCCGGCTCAGATCATGGGCTGCTGGGTGGTCGCAAGAGTCCGGGTGGGCGGGACGATTTGTCCGCTCATGAATCGTGCTTTCTTCCATCGTGTTTTGACCTGGATCTTTCTGGCCGGTCTTCAGCCGCTGCGTGCGGAACTGGCTCAACCCAGCCTGGAGCCGACCTTGCGGGCGGTGGACCTGAAGCTGGGCGAGATGGCGGAGGTGCGGCTGGCGGACGGCAAGCTTGCGAAGGTGCGGCTGCTTGACCTGCAGGAAAAGGTCGATTCGATGGCCGGGGCGGTGCGTGAGGCGAAGGTGACCGTGGAGGTGAACGGCGAGAAGGCGGTGCTTTCGAGCGCGAACTACCAGCTTCCCCAGGCCGTCGGCGGCGTGCAGGTGGACTGCCCCATCACCCGGGGCTACAATGCCAACAGCGGAGAGGATTCCTGGGGGTTGGAAAAGGACGCGCGGCTGCGGCTCTGGCCCGCCGGGTCGCCCTGGATCGAGCCGGGCACCTTCGTGTATCCGCTGAAGCAACGTTGGTTTGCCACGATGACACAGTTTTCCAACGAGCCCACCTATGTGGACGGCGGGGACAAGCCGGACCGCAGGAAGATCTACTACCACAACGACCTCGACTTCGGCGGCTGCGAGGGGTTGACCGAAGTCATCGCGGCCACCGACGGCCTGGTGGTCAGCGTGGCCGACAAAATCCTGGACGGTCATACGCTGACGCCGGTCCGGCCGAGGTATGACGTCGTCTACCTGCTCGACGGCCGCGGCTGGTACTACCGCTACAGCCACCTGCACACGATTGATCCGGCGATCCAGCTCGGAGCGCGGGTGAAGATGGGGCAGAAGATCGGGATCCTGGGCAAGGAGGGCGCGAGCGGGGGCTGGTCGCACCTGCACTTTGGCATCAAGAGCCGGCAGCCATCGGGCAAGTGGGGCACGCAGGAGGCCTATGCGTTCGCCTGGGAGGCTTGTGTGAAGGAGCAGAAGCCTGCGGTCATCGCGGTGGCGCGGCCGCATCACTTCATCCGGGCCGGGGAGACGATCACCCTGGACGGCAGCAAGTCCTGGGCGGCCTCAGGGAAGCTGGCCAGTCATGAGTGGACCTTCACGGATGGTGGCAGGTCCAGCCAGGCCAGGGTCAGCCGGACCTATGACAAGCCCGGAAGCTACAGCGAGATCCTCAAGGTCACCGACGAGGAAGGCCGGGTCAGTTATGATTTTGCCGTCGTGCAGGTGATTGGGGCTGATGAAAAAAACATCCCGCCGACGATCCACCCGAGCTTCTGGCCGACGCAGAACCTGAAGCCCGGGCAGCCAGTCACCTTCAAGGTGCGCACCTTCCGGGACCGCGGTGGCGAGACCTGGGATTTTGGCGACGGCACGCCGCCGGTGAAGGTGGCCTCGGACGGCAACGCCAGGCCGCTCAACAAAGAAGGTTATGCCGTCACGGAGCACGCCTTTGCCAGGGCGGGCGACCATCTGGTGACCGTCGAACACACGAACGAACGCGGTGAGCGCGCCGTGGCCCATCTTTGGGTGCGGGTGGGCGAGTGAGGCTGGGAGCCTCGCGCCGGCTTCAGAGGACTTTTTAAAGCGCTTCGCCAGAATCAGGGTGGCGTGAGCTTGCCGACCAGGTTGCTGAGGTAGGGGAAGAGCTGCTTCTTGCGGCTGACGACGCCGGGCATGTCGTAGACCTGCGGGCTGCGTTCGTGGTAGTCGATCGCCGCCGCCACGCGTTTGTCGCCGGCCACGAGCAGCACGCTGTGATGCATGGTGATGTCGGTGACCATCAGGCAGGCGAAGTGCAGGCTGTGCGCCTTGCAGAGCGAGGTGAGGGCCTCGTGCAGCTCCTTTTCCCTTTTCCAAAACTCGTCGAGGCCCATCTCCTCGATCTGGCTGATGCTGATGCGCCAGCCGTTTTCCTCGAAGACCTTGCGGTCGCCCTCGATGGCGCGGGCCGGGGTGGCTTCGCGCAGGAGGGATCCGGCGGCGAAGAAGTCCTTCACAAACTGCGCGGCATCGACGCCCGCCACCTTGGAGAGCCATTCGAGGATCTCACGGTCGGTCTGGGTGGTGGTGGGGCTGGTGAGGTGGAGGGTGTCGGAGATCAGTCCGGCGCAGAGGCAGATGGCGGTGCCCTTGTCCGGGGTCAGGCCGCGCATGCGGAACATGATGCCGACGATGGTGCTGGTGCTGCCGACGGGTTCGTTGATGAAGCGAACGGGCTCCTTGGTGCGCAGGTTGCCGCTGAGGCGGTGGTGGTCGAGCACCTCGAGGATGTCGGCTTCATCGGCGCCGGCGACGGCCTGGGAGAACTCGTTATGATCGACCAGGACCAGCCGGGTGCGCGGCACTTCGACGAGGTCCGACTTGGAAAATACGCCTTCGAGGCGGCCCGTTTCCTCATCGATCACCGGGAAGAGGGGTTGGTGCGAGTCCTGGACGGCGTGGATGATTTCGCGCAGCGGCGTCCGGGTGGTGAAGGAGAGGAAGGCGTGGTCGAGGGTTTCGGCGATGGGCCGGGAGAAGCGGATGAGCTGGGAGGCGCTGGCGGTGTCCTGGGGGGCGCAGATGACGCTGACCCCCTTGGCCTGGGCCTGGGCCAGCAGGCTTTCCCAGGGGGTGAAGCCGCCGGTGACGACGAGGCAGCGCACGCCCAGCTCCATGGCGAGCGCATGGATTTCAGGCCGGTCGCCGGTGACCAGGACGACCTGGCGGGGCGGGAACTGGCGGGCGCGTTCCCGGGAGGTTTCGACGCTGGAGGCGGCGACGACGAGCACGAGCTGCTCGACCTTGTCATCGCCTTCCGTGGAGCTGATCAAGCGGCCGCCGAGGGCGTTGACCATGTTCTGCACGCTGGTGGTCACCTCACGGTTGGCGGCTCCGTGCCTTGCCTCGCTGGGGAGGAAAAGCTGGGCCATCTCCTGGATGGTCGGCATGCCGAGCAGCTTGTTCGTTTCATCCACGACAGGGATGGAGCGGAAGCTGTGCTCCATCATCTTTCGATAGACGGAAAGGAAGGTCTCGCGGGGCTTTGCGGTGAGCACTTCCCGGCGGCAGACGATGCCGGCGGTGGGGCGGACGTCGAGCAGCAGCTTTGGGGCCTCCATGCCGGCCAGCTTCAGGACCCAGTTCGTGCGGGCGTTGATTTCACCGCAGCAGGCGGCGGCGACCTCGCCGCCGCGCACTTCGCGCAGGTAGGCGGCGTAACCAATGGCGGCGCAGATGGCGTCCGTGTCAGGATTGCGGTGGCCGATGACGTAGATGGGGTCCATGGCGGTGGGTCTTCAGCCGCGGGCGGCGATGGAGAGCTCGATGATGCGGGCGCAGAGCTCGGGGAACTCGATGCCGACGGCGCGGGCGGCCTTGGGCAGGAGGCTGCTGCTGGTCATGCCCGGGATGGTGTTGATCTCGAGCACGAAGGGCGCGTTGTCGCTGGCGCGAAGGATGACGTCGACGCGGCCATAGACCTCGGTGCCGCAGCTTCGGAAGGCCGCGAGGGCAGCATCCTTAACACGCCGGGTGGTGTCAGCGTCGAGGTCAGCGGGGCAGTGGTAGAGCGTCTTGCCGGTGCCGGTCATCCACGGATACTTGTTGTTCATGTCATAGAAGCCCTCGACGGGTTCGATGTGGATGATGGGCAGCACCTGGTCGCCGAGGACGCCGATGGTGAGCTCCTTGCCCTCGATGAAGTCCTCGACCAGCGTGGTGGTGCCGAATTTGCGGGCTTCGACGAGCGCCTTGTCGAGATCCTCCTGGGTGCGGCAGATGCTGACGCCGACGCTGGAGCCTTCACGGGGCGGTTTGGAGACGAGCGGCAGGCCGATGCCGAGGGGTTCAGGACCGTCGAGGACGTAGTCCTGGGAACGTGGCGTGGGAACGTCGGCGGCGATGAAGCGCTGTTTGCTCAGCGCCTTGTCGAAGCAGATGCGGCTGCTTTCGACCCCGGCTCCGGTGTAGCGGATGCCGCGCTTTTCCAAGATGGCCTGGATCTGGCCGTCCTCGCCAAACGTGCCATGGATCAGGTTCATGGCGATGAAGGTGTCGGCGGGCACCTCGAAATCCGGACCGGAGACATCGACCTCAATGACCTGGGCGCCGATGCTGCGGAGGGCTTCGGCGACGCTCTCGGCGGTTTTGAGGGAGACGGCGCGTTCGCTGCCGGGACCGCCTTTGAGGAGGGCGATGATTTTGCCAGTGAGGTCGAGCATGGGGAAGGGGCGATGGATGGAGCGGGCAGATATGCAGCGCCCGCCGTGCTTTGGCAAAGAGGGAGATGGAAAACAAAAGAGGAGGCCGGAAGGCCTCCTCTTGAGGGGGAAACTGGGCTGGAGGCCGGGTTATTCGACCTTCATGACGCCGTTCATGATCGCGCCATGGCCGGGGAAGGTGCACATGTAGGGGTATTCGCCGGCGGCGGGGGCGGTGAACTCGAGGGTCTCGCTCTGGTTCGGCTGAAGCAGCTTGGTGTGGAAAAGGATTTCCGGGGCTTCGGGGATGAAACCCTTGGCCATGCCATCGGGGGCGGTGGCCATCTGCATGGCGAGGCCGAGGAGCTTGTCCTTGGAGCCGGCCTTGGCGATGACGATGTTGTGGGGCTGGGGGACGGCGGGGTGGACGTTGTTGAAGATGAGCTTCACCTTCTGGCCGGCCTTCACCTTGAACTCCTTGGTGTCGTAGGCCAGGGGGTTGGCGGTGTCGGGCTTGATGGTGATTTCAGCAACGGCGGCGGGAGCGGCGGAAGCAGGAGCTGCGGCGGCAGCGGCCGGGGCGGAAGCAGGAGCGGCTTCCTTGGCAGCCGCAGGAGCCGGGGCGGCGGGCGCTGCAGCGGCGGGTTTGCGGAGGCCGGCGCTTTCCATCCAGCCACCGACGAGGAAGGCCGAGCCCCAGAAGAGGGCGAAGCCGCCGACACAGACGGCGATGATGACATTCAGAAGGTTCCAGATGGATCCGGAGCTCGCGGGGGAGGGGGAGGAATGAGCGGACATGTCAGTGCGGGAGGGTTTTGAGGAGCGCCCATAGGAGCACGGGTTGCGGGGGGTGCAATCGGCAGTTTAGACTCCATCCACGACGTTTTTACGGAGCGGGGTGCGGGTTGGACGGCGTCAAGGCACTAAATTTTCCGCGGCAAAACTCTTCACCTTGCCGCGCTGAAACGGACTCGCTAACACAGGCAGCCCAATCCAACCCGGCGCTCGCGCCACAGCCCCTTTCCTTTTCATGTCCGATGCCGCTGAACTGAACATCAATATCTCCCACGTTGAACGAGTCGCCCGCGAGATGGGCATCAAGGCCATCCAGGTGGGGGCGACCGCGAAGCTGCTGGCGGACGGTGCCACGGTGCCGTTCATCTCCCGGTACCGCAAGGAGGCCACCGGCATGCTCGATGAAGTGCAGATCCAGGGGGTGAAGGACCGGATGGAGCAGCTGGTGACCCTGGACGACCGCCGCGCCGCGATCGTGAAGTCCCTGGAGGAGCGCAAGCTGATGACCGACGTGTTGCGCGCCAAGATCGATAAGGCGGAGACGCTGAACGTGCTGGAGGACATCTTCGCCCCGTTCCGTCCGAAGCGCCGCACCCGCGCCACCATTGCGAAGGAGAAAGGCCTGGAGCCGCTGGCCGACTTCATCGAGGCCAACCTGCTCACGGCCGGGGTCGACCTCGCCACGGAGGCCGCGAAGTTCATCCAGCCCGACCACGAAAACGAGGAACTGCGCGTCAAGGACGCCCAGGACGCCCTGGCAGGCGCGCGTGACATCATCGCCGAGCGCATCAGTGACAACGCCGAGGCGCGTGCGGCCCTGCGCAAGCTGTTTGCCGAACAGGGAACGGTGGTTTCCAAGGTCATGTTCGGCAAGGACAAGGACGAGGAGGCGCAGAAGTTCCGCGACTACTTTGACTGGAGCGAGCCGCTGAAGTCGATCCCGAGCCACCGCATGCTGGCCATCCGCCGGGGTGAGAAGGAGGGCTTCCTGCTGATGCGCATCCAGCCGCCGGAGGAGACCGCCGTGCAGATCATCACGCAGATGTTCACCAAGGGCGGCAACTCCTGCACCGACCAGATGAAGCAGGCCTGCGCCGACAGCTACAAGCGTCTGCTCAGCTCCAGCATGGAGACCGAGTTCCGCCTGGAGTCAAAGAAGCGGGCCGATGCCGAGGCGGTGAAGGTTTTCGCCGACAACCTGCGCGAGCTGCTGATGGCGGCGCCGCTGGGGCAGAAGCGCATGCTGGGCATCGACCCCGGTTTTCGCACCGGCTGCAAGACGGTTGTGCTCGACGCCCAGGGCCAGCTGCTGTTCAACGATGTGATCTACCTTCTGGGGGAGGGCAACAGCCTCATGCACGCCAAGACGCTGGTGCTGAACCTCATCGAGCGCTTCAAGATCGAGGTCATCGCCATCGGCAACGGCACGGCCAGCCGTGAGACGGAGGCCTTCATCAACAAGATCGGCGTTCCGAAGCACATCCCGGTCATCATGGTGAATGAAAGCGGTGCTTCGATCTACAGCGCCAGCGAAGTGGCCCGCGAGGAGTTCCCGAACCACGATGTCACGGTCCGCGGCGCCGTTTCCATCGGCCGCCGCCTGATGGATCCTCTGGCCGAGCTGGTGAAGATCGACCCCAAGTCGATCGGCGTGGGCCAGTATCAGCACGACGTGGACCAGAAGCTTCTCAAGGACGGTCTGGACAACATCGTCATCAGCTGCGTGAACAACGTCGGTGTGGAGGTGAACACGGCCTCGAAGCAGCTCCTGAGCTATGTTTCCGGCCTCAACAGCACGCATGCCGCGAACATCGTGGCCTTCCGCAATGAAAACGGCCCCTTCAAAAGCCGCCGCGACCTGCTGAAGGTGCCGCGCCTGGGGGACAAGGCCTTTGAGCAGGCGGCCGGATTCCTGCGCATCCGGGCCGCGGACAATCCGCTGGACGCCAGTTCGGTGCACCCGGAGCGCTACCCGGTGGTGGAGAAGATGGCCGCCGACCTGGGCTGCACAGTGGCCGATCTCATGGCTAAGCCGGAGTTGCGTCAGAAGATTGACTTGAAGAAGTATGTCAGCGCCGATGTCGGCCTGCCGACCCTGCAGGACATCATGAACGAGCTGGCGAAGCCCGGCCGTGACCCGCGCAAGCAGTTCGAGGTGTTCAAGTTTGCGGAAGGCGTGAATGACATGAAGGACCTGCAGGTGGGCATGAAGCTGCCGGGCGTGGTCACCAACGTCACGGCCTTTGGCGCCTTCATCGACGTCGGGGTTCACCAGGACGGCCTGGCCCATGTCAGCCAGCTGAGCGACAGCTTTGTGCGTGATGCCGCCGAGGCGGTTAAGGTGGGACAGCGGGTCATGGCGACCGTCATGGAAGTGGATCTCCAGCGCAAGCGCATCGCCCTGAGCCTCAAGTCCAAGCCTGACTTCGATCGGAAGCCTGGCGGTGGAGGTGGTGGCGGTCCGCGTCCTGCCGGCCAGGGAGGTGGAGGAGGTGGCGGCGGACGCTTCTCAGGCGGCGGCTTTAACAACAATCCCTTTGGTTCCCTGGGCGGCGGCAGTTCCGGAGGAGGGGGCGATTGGTTCAGCGCCGCCTCCGCCAAGGGAAAGAAGTGACGGATCGTCCGGCATTTGGAAAACGTCTGACCCCAACCCGAGCAACGGGTGGGGGCGGTGCCTGGTCTTGATACCTCACTTATAGTCCAAAGACTCCGTCTCAGGGCTCGGGGTCTCGGATCAGGATTATCGCTGATGGCTGAGGATATGGCGGAACCTGCACCTCCTATGCCGGGATACTGACGATCAATGCCTTTCTCGTTCAATGCGATGGCCGGCATGAAGAACTCGGTTATTTCTTTCTTCCTCAGCTTTCAGTCGATCATCCTGTGAAAAACCTGGTGTCCCAGCTTTCTGGCCGGGTGCGCTGGATGCCACGTTGATGCCCCGGCGTGCTCAAGGGGTGACCGCAACCCTCCGGCTTGAGCCGCCCCATTCAGACAACCATTGCCAGGCCGCCTTGAATCCGGACATCCAGGGACTGTCGATGACCTGGCAGCCGAGCAGGTGGCTGATGGCATCTTCGCAGCCTCGGTAACGAGGCAACAGGGTGCACACGGACCGCCAATTTGAGATCGGTGTGGCACGATGCATCAGCTGGGGATGCAAAAGCCGTTTTTGCACGGCGAGTTCACCTTCAGGCAGGCGCAGCGTTTGAAGCGGCAGCCACCCCCAGGGCCGACGGATGAAACAGCCTGCACCGCCTGCTGTTGCCCGAATCCGGCCTCGGCACCGTGTCGACGCCCCGCTCAGCGGCTTCGATAAAAACCCGACGACGCCGTCCCGGCTCACTTCCTGGGAGGATGATTTCCGCCGTCCCATCAGGTCGGCGACCATGGCGGTGCCGAAGACCATCAGCCGGAAGGCCCAGTTCGCCAGCAGCAGGCTAGTCACCGCGATGACACCGCAGAGCAGCAACACGGGCACCGTGCCGAGGGTTTGAATCAAGGCTGTCGCGGCGGTCAGCAGCCCAAGCACCGCCAGTTTTGTCAGCTTCAGGGCGCTGTCCACCAGACCAAAGGGCGAAAGGGCGATCAAGACATGAACGGCATGGGAGGTCAGCCAGACCACAGCAAACAGGATCAGCGAAAGAGGGATGCTGAACCAGGGGGTCTGCATCCCAAAGACCAGGATTTCTGCCACGGGCGTCTGGGCCAGGACCGGCACAAGGGTGGTGAGGCCTGCCTGCTCCGGTCCAATGCGCTGATATTCAGACATCGCCAGGGCTACCAGAGGCACGAAGGCCGTGCTGGCCACCAAGGCGCTGGCCTTGTTTTCAAACAGCTCCAGCCAGTCCAGGGGCTTTTTGAAGAGTCCCGGCAACACCGAGCCAAAAACATCTTTCAAGAAGCACAGGGAGAGGATTCCCAGGCCGGCACCCCAGGCCCAGGGCTGGCAGTACCAGGGTAGATGAGCCCTCGCGGATGGCGTAGTCCGCCAGTATTTCCAGGCCCCGACGGCGCTGACACCCAGCAGCGGACTGATGGCCACTCCGGTGATCTCGGAGATGCCCTCGGCCAGACCGATCCCAGGCAGAACCGAAGCGCCGTCCGCCGACTCCGGGACGATGTGTCCGGCGATCCTGGCGACCTTTTGCTCGAAGGCCTGGGCCGCTTCAGGGGCCAAAGGCTGATGTTGATCCCCTGAAGATGCTGAACAAGCGCTGGCCAGCATGAGCCCGGCCAAGGCTGCGGCTGAAAGATGATGAAATAAAGGCATGGTGTTTTTTGAGAAAGCCCGGAAGGACCTTGGAACGGAACCTGGGACCATGAACTGAAGTTTTCCTGCTCCCATTATAATAGAGGGTCTCAGTTGGAGCCGCCCCTCCCTCAGAAATGATGGCCGGCCTCCCGCTGCCGCCAGCGCAGAAGCTTGGTGGACTGCATGAGAATGTCAGGCCTGCGCGAGAACCTGTGGGTCCTTTCTTCGTCCTGCGGCCACTGGCTGATCGACTTCAGCCCCGGGTCCCCTTACCAGTTTGGCATCGACAATGCGGAGGCGAGCAGCTTCGATAACCCGCCATGCCGCCGCCAAAAATTGTCGCCCTGTTCGCTTTGATCATCCCCGTGCTGGTTTCTGCCCAGCCGTCGGAGCCCAGGGTTCGGCCTGGGGAGCGTTCACCGCTGGCCTTCAAGGAAACCACGCCCATGGCTTCGCCCGAGCAGATCAAGCTCCGGCTGCGGGCCTCCGAGACACCAGCAACCTTGAATGTGGCGGGTGAATCTTATGAGGTGATCGTGCCACGCTCATACAAGAAGGAGGTCCCCCATGGGCTGTTCATCTGGATCAGCCCCAACGACAAGTGCGCCCTGCCTGCCGACTGGGAGGATGTACTGGCATCCAGAAAACTCATTTTTGTCGGCGCCCTGCGCTCAGGCAACAGCCGAGAGGTCTTCTCCCGGATGCAGCTGGCCATCACCGCCAACGACCAGATGCGTCAGGCTTACAACATCGATCCTGCGAGGGTCTACGTCAGCGGCCATTCCGGCGGCTCCCGCGTGGCATCCATGCTTGCCGTCGCTTATGCGGACATGTTCACGGGCGCCGTCTGCTTCATGGGCGTGAACTTTTTCTTCCCCACCCAGGGCAAGAACGGCACCTTTTACGAGGCGCGCTACATTCCGCACCCAGAACTGGCAACCCTTGCCCAGAATGAATCGCGCATCGTCCTGGTGACTGGCGACAAAGACTTCAACCAGGACAACACGAAGGCCATCTATGAACAGGGCTTCCAGGGAAACGGGTTCAAGCACGTGAAGCTCTTTGACATTCCAGGCCAGGGCCATGGGGCTCCGGCCCGCGAATGGCTGGAAAAGGCGCTGAACTTCCTGGATGAAGGCAAGGAGAAGGGGAAAAAGTGACCGGCCCAGCCGCTCTGCGCCATCCCAGACGATCTTTTGAATTGGAAAAACTCCGCCCGGAGGTATTTCAAGGGCATCATGACTGAATCCAAGATGTTTCAATTTGGCCCACGCGACTCCAAAGACTCCATCGAGGAAGGCAGTGCCTTCGCCCCCAAGTTCGATGAAAATGGACTGATCGCCGCCATGGCGGTGGATGCAGACACCCATCAACCGCTGATGCTGGCCTACATGAACGAGGAAACGCTGAAGGAGACCCTGGCCCTCGGTCAGGCTGTGTATTACAGCCGCAGCCGTAGGAAGCGCTGGCACAAGGGGGAGACGAGCGGCGAGTTCCAGGACGTGGTCGAGATCCTCACGGATTGCGACCAGGACGCCCTCATTCTGCGGGTGCGTCAGCGCGGAGGCGGTTGCTGCCACACTCATCGCTCCACCTGCTTCTACCGTAAGATCCAGGCTCCTGAACAAGGCGGTCAGGTGACCCTGGTGAAAGTTTGAACCGGCCCCCTTCATGCCTGCGCTGGACTACCCCCCTCCGCTGAGGCGACTCATCGCCCAGCTGAAGTCCCTGCCTGGGCTCGGCCCGCGCAGCGCGGAGAGATTAATGCTCTGGCTGATGCAGGACAGCGGAAGGGTTGAGCCGCTGATTGACGCCCTGCGGGCGGCCTCATCCCGGATTCATGCCTGTGACGACTGCGGCTTTTTCATCGAGAAGGGGGAGGAGTGCACCCTCTGCCACGACCCCAAAAGACAACAATCCCTCATCTGTGTGGTGGAGCAGGCGGCCGACGTCCTGAAGCTGGAACGCTCGGGTGCTTACAACGGACTGTATCATGTGCTGGGCGGGCGGCTTTCCCCCCTCGACAATATCCTGCCCGAAGATCTGCGCATAGAAACGTTGATCAGGCGCGTGAAGGCCCTGCCGAATCTGGAGGAGGTCATCCTCGCCGTCGGGGCCGATGTCGAGGGTGAGGCAACGGCCAGCTACCTCGGGGACATGCTGCGGGTGGAAAACGTGCAGGTGAGCCGCCTGGCGCAGGGACTGCCCGCCGGAGGAGGACTCGATCACGCCGATGAACTCACCCTGTATCAGGCGGTGAGCGGTCGAAGGACTTTTTAAAAGACGCGACCCTGCTCCGCGGCCAGCGCAAACCCGTCCGGGGGTGATCTGAACCGGCCCCCACATTCTGGCTGACATGACCGCGCCTCATGAATGGCGTTCGGCGCCTTCCAGAAATGAAGCTTGAGAAAGCCGGGGCGGAGATGCCTGATGCGGGCAGCCATGGAACCCGAAGCCCGCCAGAACCTGCAACCCGAAACAGCCTCCGACAACGAAGGCCAACTCCTGGAGGAGGCGGGCCGCTCCTGGAAAAAGGAAAACCGCAGGATCATCGGTCTCATCATCGGCATGGCCGCGTTCATGCTCGTCGCACACCAGACCCCGCTGAGGCAATGGATCACCAACATCCAGACATGGAAGCAGTACATCCGGGAGGCTGGCATGCTGGCACACGTCGGCTTTGCTGCCGCCAGCGCCTGCGCCGTGATGCTGGGCGTCCCAAGGCTGCCCCTGTGCGCGGCCGCCGGCCTGCTGTTTGGCTTTGCCGAGGGGCTGCCGCTGTCCCTGGCGGGCACGTCGGCGGGATCGTATGGCGCGTTCGTCTTTGCGAGGCTGAGCGGCAGGTCCGCCGTTCAACGCCGCGCGGAAGCCCTCCCATGGCTGAAGGGGCTGCTGGCCCGTCCCACGTTGTCGAGAGTTTTCTGGGTCAGGCAGCTCATGCTGCCGGGCGTGCTGCTCAACGTGATGCTCGGCGTGTCGGATGTCGGTCACCGCGTGTTCATCCTCGGCACGGTGCTGGGCTATCTGCCGCTGAACGCCGCCTTCAGCCTGGTGGGCAGCGGGCTTGGGAAGGGGAGCGTCGCGCAGACCCTGGTGCAGATGTGCGCCGCCGCTGCGGTGATGAACATCGCGGGCTGGGCCTTGTGGAGGCGCATGAAGAACAAATAATTCGTTAGCCGCCTAACCAAAGGATTGTTCAGAATAACAAAATGTATGTATTAAATGCGGCCGTTCCTGGCGGTGTTCGGAAAGGTGGGCGGGGATGGGAAAAGAGGGGGTTGCGGAAGCCGGATGGAGAAAAAACTGCAAAAAAGATCAAAAAGCAGTTGCGGGTTCCGGGAGTTGTACTAATCTGTTCGTCCGCCAGCGAAAAGCAGCGGCTGACAAAACCGAGCGGTTCACCAAAGTGAGCAGTTCAGAGTGGAGGCAGAATGGATCTTTAAGAGAACAGGTTTGATGATCGGAATGCCGATCTTCAGATCGTGAAAAACAAAAGCTAAATTGTGCGCTGCGCGTAGAGCGCAGCATTCTTGGGAAACTGAGAATGGACATTTTAGCTGGCATTTAAGATGCCAGCACCAATATTTTTTGGAGAGTTTGATTCTGGCTCAGAACGAACGCTGGCGGCGTGGATAAGACATGCAAGTCGAACGGGATCAGTGAGGTAG
>Ga0315900_10008392_pt1 | contig 13299 bp, 11 predicted proteins | sample LakEriMetagenome_FD_203521 | JGI IMG/M metagenome (GOLD analysis project Ga0315900, IMG submission 203521) | Freshwater fungal communities from buoy surface, Lake Erie, Ohio, United States - Buoy 12 MA114 | ecosystem: Environmental > Aquatic > Freshwater > Lake > Lake biofilm | place: USA: Lake...
TCAGCGGGAGCAATTCCGCACAAGGCTATATTTGCGCCCCCTCCAAAGGAATGCCCCCTGCCCAGGTGGTGAAATTGGTAGACACGCTACTTTGAGGGGGTAGTGGCCGAAAGGCTGTGCTGGTTCGAGTCCAGTCCTGGGCACTTGATGATGAAGCCTCACCGCGAAGCGGTGGGGCTTTTTCGTTCGCGACCGAGCCGAGCGCAGCTCGAGTGAGGAAGCGAATGAAAAAGCCCCAGGGCCGCGAAGCGGCACCGGGCTTGATCCACTTCACGGCCAAACCTGGTCCGGCCGTCCGCGGCCAATCCAGTCCTGGGCACTTGATGATGAAGCCCTGCCGCGGAGCGGCGGGGCTTTTTCGTTCGCGACCGAGCCGGGCTTGCCCGAGTGAGGAAGCGAATGAAAAAGCCGCAGGGCCGCGAAGCGGCACCGGGCTTGATCCACTTCACGGCCAAACCTGGTCCGACCGCTTGCGGTCAATCCAGTCCTGGGCACTTGATGATGAAGCCTCACCGCGAAGCGGTGGGGCCTTTTCGTTCGCGCCCGCGCTGAACTTCGGCGACCACGTAGCCACCTCGCCCCGCCTACTTTCGCTCCCATGCTGAAGGACCTGCTCGTGGTGGAGACCGCCGGCGTGCTCGCGGGCCCGGCCGTGGGCATGTTCTTCGCCGAGCTGGGCGCGCGGGTGATCAAGCTGGAGAACAAACGCGCCGGCGGTGACGTGACCCGCAAGTGGAAGCTCCCGGCAGAAGATCCCGGGTCTCCGGTAAGCGCCTACTTCAGCAGTGTGAACTGGGGCAAGGAACACCGGCTCGCAAACCTTGCCGACCCCGCCGACCGGGCGGCGTTCGATGCGCTGCTTGCGGAGGCCGACGTGCTGATCACGAATCACCTGGTGGCCGATGCGGAGAAGCTGGGGCTGCAACGGGAACGCTTGCGCGCCCTGAATCCGCGCCTGGTGCATGGCCACATCAAGGGCTTTGCGGACCAGCCCCATCGACCGGCCTTCGACGTGGTGTTGCAGGCCGAGACCGGCTTCATCAGCATGACCGGAACTGATGGGGACCACCTGGCCAAGCTGCCCATCGCGTTGATCGACGTGCTTGCGGCCCACCAGTTGAAGGAAGGGGTGTTGCTCGCCTTACTGCAGCGCGCCACCACCGGTCGTGGGGCCTACGTTGAGGTGTCGCTGGAAGAGGCAGCGCTCACCGGCCTGATCAACCAGGCGAGCAACTGGCTCATGGCCGGCCATGTGGCGGCGCCCATTGGTACCCTGCACCCCAACATCGCCCCGTACGGCGAGCTCTTTGCCTGCGCGGATGGCGGCCGGATAATCCTGGCGGTAGGCAGCGACGTGCAGTTCCGTGCACTTTGCCGCGTGCTGGGGCTGCATGACCTGCCGGATGATCCGCGGTTCGCGCACAACCCCCAACGCGTGCGGAACCGCAGCGAACTGGCCGCAGCACTGGCCAGGGAGATCGCGGGGCTGGCCCGCGGACCGCTGCTGGATGCCCTCATCGCGGCCGAAGTACCGGCCGGCGCCGTGAACCGCATCGACGAGGCCCTGGCCATGCCCGCTGCACGCGCCATGGTACAGGAACAGTCGATCGATGGTGTGTTCACGCGCCGCATCCGTGGCAACGCGTTCCGCATCGAGCCCTGCGACGGCTGATCAGCGGGCCTGTTTCCGCTGCTGCGCCATGCCGCGCTCCAGGACGCGCGCCACGCGGGCGGCTTCCTCCTTGGTGAGGCCCTTTCCCAGGACCACCTTGCGGCCGGCATACTCGAAGCCCAGGCGTTCGGCGCCCTTCACCCAGAAGCTGTCGTTCACCTGCCACTTCCAGGAACGCTCATCCACGACCACCGGCCCGAAGCGCTGGATGTTCTGTACGAAATAGTCGTTGGCCCGGCCATAGCCGAACACGCTGTCCTTCACGGTGAGCACACCTTCGCGCAGGCGCCACAGCTCGAAGCCCTTCAAGCGCCAGAGGAGCACGCCGCCGATACGCCAGGCATACCAGGCCCAGAAACCGAGGAACACGCCCAGGTAGGTGCGTAGCGCTCCGGTGGGCAGCCGGAACAGTTCCCACAGCATGTAGGCACCGCAGCAAAGCCATGCGATCGCCCAAACCACCAGCAGGGTCTCCTTGCCCCGCGGCAGCCGCGCACTGATCACCACGCTCAGGCCGTCCGGCCGCTGCTCCACGCTCACACGTTCACTGATGAACTCCATGGGGTCACGCCGCGCCTGCGGCCTTGATCACTTCGCGGTAGAGTTCCTCGTAGCGGGGCAGCACCCGCTCCACCGCGAAGTGTGCTGCCTGGCGCAGGGCGCCTTCGCGGAAGCGGGCATGCGTGGCGGGATCACCCAATATGCGAAGGGCCGCAGCGGCCATCGCCTCCAAATCGCCCACGGGGGCCAGCAGACCGCTCACGCCGTCCACGTTCACCTCCGGGGTGCCGCCGGTATTGGTGCTCACCACGGGCACACCGCAGGCCATGGCCTCCAGTGCGGCAAGGCCGAAGCTTTCCGACTCGCTGGTGAGCAGGAAGAGGTCGCAGGCGGCCACCACCGCCTCGGGCGCGGTCATCTTGCCCAGCAGCAGCATGTCGGCCTCCGCCCCGCGGCCGCGGCACATGGCCTCGATGCGCGAGCGGTCAGGCCCGTCACCGATGAGCAGCAGCCGGGCCGGTATGCGCTCGCGCACCTTGCGGAAGACGTTCACCACATCCTCCACGCGCTTCACCGGCCGGAAGTTGCTCACATGCACCAGCAGCTTTTCACCGTTGGGGGCATACCGCTGCACCAGCGCCTCATCACGCCGTCCCGCATAACGCTCCATCCGGATGAAGTTCGGGATGACGCGGATGTCGCGCTTCAAGGGGAAGTGCTCAAAGGTGTCGCGCCGCAGGCTCTCGCTCACCGCGGTGACCGCATTGCTGCGCTCCATGGCGAAGGTGATCACCGGCTCGAAGCTGGGATCGCGGCCCACCAGGGTGATGTCCGTGCCGTGCAGCGTGGTGATGAAGGGGATGTTCACCCCGCGGGAGGCCAGGATCTGCTGCGCCATCCATGCAGCGCTGGCGTGGGGGATGGCGTAGTGGACGTGGAGCAGGTCCAACCGCTCGTGCAGCACCACGTCCACGAGGCGGCTGCTCAGGACCAGCTCATAGGGCTGGTAATCGAAGAGCGGGTAATCGCTCACGCGCACCTCGTGGTAGAACACGTTGGGCTGGGCATCCGGCAGGCGCACCGGCCGGTCGTAGGTGATGAAGTGCACGATGTGCCCCTCCTCCGCCAGCGCAAGGCCGAGCTCGGTGGCCACCACGCCGCTGCCCCCGAACGTGGGGTAACACACAATGCCGATGCGCATGCGCTGCAAAGGTGCGGTACCCGGGGTCATTCCCGCTGCGCCTCCGCCAGCTTGAAGCAGTCGCACCCCAAGGCCTCGTCCACGAACCGTTTGAGCATGCGCATCTCACCGGCGGCCCGCCTGCGACCTTCTCCCGCGAGGAACAGCAGGCCTGCGGCCATCACCACGGCCGGTATGCATCCGTAGTAGCCCCACGCCGGGCGGTGCAGCATGGACTGGGCCAGCCCGAGGGTGAGCCCCGTGAGCCCGATCAGGGTGGCGCCCAGGTAGCCGGCCATGAACAACATCCAGATGCCCGGCCCCGGACCGATCAGGCAACGTACCAATGTGCCCGCCTGGGGCGGTTCCGGATCATCCAAGCCGATGTCCATCTGCGGTGTCCACGCATGCGTATCGCGCCGCTGGAACGTGAGCAGCAGGTGATAGTCCGCGTTCTTCATCCACAGGTGGTGCGGGTTATCGCGCTTCAGCTGGCCGTTGATGCGATCGATCACCTCCTGCTTGCTCAGCGGCGTTACGAAACGGAACCGGGGCCGGAACTCGGGCATGGCCATGGGAACAAGGTAGCCGGTGGCACCCCGCCGGGGCTGATCCCTGTCAAGTGGTCGAGGATCGGCGCACAATGCGGTACTTCGCAGCGCGGAACATGGGCCGACTGCTGATCAAGAACGCCAAGGCACTGCTGGGCACCCACCCGGACGGGGTCAGCCGCGTGGCCGGTGGTGCCATGGCCCGGCTGCCCCGCCTGGAGGATGCGTGGCTGCTGGTGGAGGACGGGCGCATCCACGCGATGGGGCCCATGGCGGAATGGCCGGGCGTGCAGGACTGGAACGGGCTCACCGTGATGGACGCCACCGACCGCTATGTGCTGCCCGGGTGGTGCGACCCGCACACGCATACGGTTTTCGCCGCCCCGCGGGAGGAGGAGTTCGTGATGAAGATCCGCGGCGCCACCTACCAGGAGATCGCCGCCAGCGGGGGCGGCATCCTGAACTCCGCGCGCAAGCTGCGGGCCATGAGCGAGGATGACCTGTACACGCACAGCCGCGCCCGGCTGGTGGAGATGATGCAACAGGGCACGGTGGCCGTGGAGATCAAGAGCGGGTACGGCCTAAGCCTCGAGGGCGAACTGAAGATGCTGCGGGTGGCGGCGCGGCTGAAGGCCACGCTGCCGCTGCAGGTGCGCTGCTCCCTGCTGGCCGCCCACGCGTTGCCCGCGGAATACCACCAGGACCGCGAGGGCTACCTGCGCATGATCATCGGGGAACTGCTTCCGGCCGTTGCCGCCGAAGGTCTGGCGCAATACATCGACGTCTTCTGCGAGGAGAACTACTTCACCGTGGAGGAGCTGGAGCGCCTGCTGGATGCCGGCGCACGCCATGGCCTGCCTGGCAAGGTGCATGTGAACCAGTTCACCAGCCTGGGCGGTGTGGCGGCCGCGGTGAAGCACGGTGCCCGCTCCGTGGACCACCTCGAGGTGATGACGGATGCCGACCTGGATGCACTGGCCGGAAGCGCGACCATCCCCACCCTGCTCCCCTCCTGCTCGTTCTTCCTGCGCATCCCGTACGCGCCGGCGCGTGCGCTCATCGATCGGGGCTGTGCCGTGGCGCTCGCCACCGACCACAACCCCGGCAGCACCCCCAGCGGCAACATGAACCTTGTCGTTTCGCTGGCCTGCATCCAACTGCGCATGCTGCCGGAGGAAGCCATCCATGCAGCCACGCTGAACGCTGCCGCGGCCATGGACCTGGGCCATGAACTGGGAAGCCTGACCGCGGGGAAGCGCGCGAGCCTGATCATCACCCGGCCGATACCTTCGCCCGCGTTCCTGCCCTATGCGTTCGGCAGCGACCATATCGACACCGTGATCATTGATGGAACCATCGTCCGCGCCGGAAGTGCCACGGCCTGAGGGCGGCCAGCGCCCCGGTACGCTCGACATGGCCAACGGGGCCGCGCTCTTCACCTTCGCCTTCCTGCTCTTCTTCCTGGCCCAGATCGTGATCATGGGCCTCATGATCCGGCAGGGTACGCCCGAACTGCAGCACATGCCCTGGGGCGACATGCTGGGCAACGAACGTTTCGCCGAGCGCTGGAACGAGCTCTCCACCAACGGCGATGCCATCGCACGGGTGTCGCTGGGCTCCGGGGCGTTGGCGCTGATCGGCCTGCTGGGCATGGTGCTGTGGTTGAAGGGCCGCGGGCTGGTGCGATTCCTGGCCCTGCGCCCGCCGGCGTTCCGCCCCCTGCTCGCCTGGACCGGGCTGTTCGTGGCGGTGTTCGCCGTGCTTGAGACCATCGCACGGCTGCTTCCCGTGGGCGACAGTGCGTTCATGGAAAAGGTGAACGCTTCCATCACCGATCTGCCCCTCTTCCTGTTGGGTGCGGCCTTGATGCCCGCCCTGTTCGAGGAGCTGCTGTTCCGTGGGCTGCTCTTCGGCTCGCTGCGCGGTGTGCTCGACAAGCACAGCACCGTGGCCATCACGGCCGGTGTGTTCACCTTCGCCCACCCGCAGTACGAATGGTACATCCTGCTCCTGCAGGTGCTGCCGCTCGGCATCTTCCTCGGCTACGCGCGCGCCAACACCGGCAGCACGTGGACCGGCATCCTCCTCCACCTGACCAACAACGCCGCCAGCGTGCTGCTGCCCGGCCTCATCCCCTGAGCCATGCCCCGCCTGATCGAATGCGTACCGAACATCAGTGAAGGCCGCGACCGCGCCAAGATCGACGCCATCGTGGCCGCAGCGGCGGCGGTGGACGGCGTGCGCATCCTGGACGTGGACCCCGGCAGGGCCACCAACCGCACGGTGATCACCTTCGTGGGCGAGCCGGAACCTGTGTGCGAGGCCGCCTTCCGCCTGGTCCGCAAGGCACAGGAACTGATCGACATGCGCACGCACACCGGCGAGCATCCGCGCTTCGGGGCCACGGACGTATGCCCGCTGGTGCCCATCAGCGGCATCACCATGGAGGAGGTGGTCCCCTACGCCCGGAAGCTCGGCGAACGTATCGGCACGGAACTGGCGATACCCGTTTACCTGTATGAGCGCGCTGCCAGCGAGGAGAAACGCCGCAACCTGGCCAACAACCGCGCAGGCGAATACGAAGGACTGCCGAAGAAGCTGGTGGACCCCGCGTGGAAGCCCGACTTCGGGCCGGCCGCCTTCACTGAAAGCGTGGCACGCAGTGGCGCCATCGCCGTGGGTGCGCGCAAGCTGCTGGTGGCCTACAACGTGAACCTGAACACCACGAGCACACGCCGGGCCAACGCCATCGCCTTCGACATCCGTGAAGCGGGCCGGGTGAAGCGCGAGGGCGACCCGCTCACCGGCAAACCCGTGCTCGACGCTGAGGGTAAACCCGTGAGCATCCCCGGCAAGCTCAAATGCGTGAAGGGCATCGGCTGGTTCATCGAGGAGTACGGCATCGCCCAGCTCTCGCTGAATCTCACCGACATCGACGTGACGCCGATGCACATCGCCTTCGACGAGGCCTGCAAGAGCGCGCAGGAGCGCGGTATCCGCGTAACCGGCAGCGAGCTCGTGGGCCTGGTGCCGAAACAAGCGCTGATCGATGCGGCCGACTTCTTCCTGAAGCGCCAGGAGCGCAGCCTCGGCATCAGCGAACGTGAGAAGATCAAGCTCGGCGTGAAGAGCCTGGGCCTGGACGACCTGGCCCCCTTCGACCCGGAGAAGCGCGTGATCGAATACCTGCTCGCCGATGCCCGGGAAGAGCGGCTGGTGCGCATGGACCTGAAACGCTTCAGCGAGGAGACGGCGAGCGAGAGCCCTGCACCAGGTGGCGGCAGCGTGGCGGCCTATTGCGGCGCCCTGGGTGCCGCCCTGGGCACCATGGTGGCCAACCTGAGCGCGCACAAGCGTGGGTGGGACGAGCGCTGGGCGGAGTTCAGCGATTGGGCCGTGAAGGGCGAGGCGCATCGGCAGGAGTTGATGCGCCTGGTGGATGAGGACACCCGCTCGTTCGACCGCATCATGACGGCGATGGGACTGCCGAAGGACTCACCGGAGCAGGCGGCCTCGCGCAAGGACGCCATCCGCGAGGCCACCAAGGGCGCGATCATGGTGCCGCTGCGCACGCTGGAGGTATGCGTGGAATGCATGGACGTGGCGAAGGCCATGGCGGAAAAGGGGCTGAAGGCCAGTGTGAGCGATGCCGGTGTGGGCGCCATGTGCGCGCGCACCGGTGCACTGGGCGCCTACCTGAACGTGCGGATCAACTGCGCCAGCCTGGATGACGCGGCCTGGAAGCAGGATGTTCTGGCCCGCGCCGAAGCGCTGAAAGTCCGGGCCGAGGAGCTGGAGGCCACGGTGATGGCCCTGGTCCTGCAGAAGGTCTGAGCTTCGGCATCCGCCGCTTCACGAACGGCGGGGCACCACAACACCAGGCACGGCATTCGCGTATACCTTGTACGCGACCATGGTGCACCGGCCCACATACCGGCAACAACTGCGCCGACTGCTGTTCTTCTTCCCCGTGCAGCTCCTGGTGCTGCACCTGAAGAAGAACCACGTCATCCTGCTCTGCTGGGCCGTGCTTTTCGCCTACATCACCGGCCAGATGGGCATGAAATACGGGGTGCCCTACCTGTTCCTGTATCCGGAGTACTTCGGGGAGAGCACGTTCTGGAGCTTCGGGCTGCTCGGGTTCTCGGTGGGGGGGTTCTTCACGGCCTTCAACCTCTACAGCTACACCACGCACGCCTACCGTTTCCCCTTCATCGCCACCATCGCGCGGCCCTACCAGAAGTTCACGCTGAACAACGCCCTGCTCCCGCTGCTCTTCACGTTGGCATACCTGGTGGCATCGGCCCGGCTGCAGCATACCAAGGAATTGGTACCTGCAGCGGATATCGCGTTGAACCTCCTGGGCTTCCTCTGTGGGATCGCCGTGTTCACCACCATCTCCCTCCTCTACTTCACCCGCACGAACACCGACCTCCACAAGCTGCTGGGGCCTGGACTGGAGCACCACGGGCCGCCACAGCCCATGGAGGACATCGTGCCGATGCACAGCAACAACGCACAGCGCCAGCAGTTGCGGAAGGCCACGCGCTGGCTCCGCCGCGAGCAACGGACACGCAAGTGGAAGGTGGAACTGTACCTCACCAGCCCCTTCCGGCTGGCCCTGGCCCGGAGCAGTGCGCACTACGACAAGGCACTGCTGCGCTCCGTCCTCTGGCAGAACCACATCAACGGCAGCATCTTCAGTGTGGTGCTGGTGGTCAGCTTCATCGCCATGGGCGCGTTCAGCGACCTTCCCCTCTTCGCCATCCCGGCAGGTGCCAGCTTCTTCCTGTTGTTCACCATGCTGCTCATGCTGATGAGCGCCATCCACAGCTGGCTGAAGGGATGGACCTTCACCGCCGTGCTGGGCGTCGTGCTGGCGCTCCACCTGCTGAGCCTGCGTACCGAGAGCTTCCTCTACGATGCACAGGCTTACGGACTGGACTACACCGGCCCCCAGGCGACCTACGACCGCCGGACGATCGCCGCTCTTGCCCGGGATACCACGGCGGCCGAGGCCGACCGACGAGCGCACCGGTCAGTGCTGGATGCATGGGCCGAACACAACCGGCAGCTTCCATCGACCAATGAACGGCCAAAGCTGGTGGTGATCAACACCAGTGGTGGTGGTTCGCGCGCCATGATGTGGACGTTCCGCTGCCTGCAGGTGGCGGACAGCCTGCTCGATGGCAGCCTCATGCAGCGGTCTGTCCTGATGACCGGTTCGAGCGGTGGACTGATCGGCGCCGTCTATTTCCGGCAGGTGGCCCTCGCACAGGACACCAGCGCACGTTACGATGTGCGCGATGCGCGGCACCTGGCCGCCATGGGTGCCGACATCCTGAACCCACTTGGCTTCAGCTTCGTGAGCAATGACATGTTCCTGCGGTACCGCCGCGTACACGATGGTGGTCGATCATACACCCTGGACCGCGGATATGCGTTCGAGCAGCGCTTGAACGAGCTGACTGACGGGCTCCTGGACATCCGCTTCTCGGACATGGCCACAGCGGAACGCAGCGGGCGCGCACCCATGCTGGTGATCAGCCCCGCCATCCTGAACGACGGACGAAGGCTGGTGATGGCCGCGCAACCAGCGGCCTACCTCACCAACATCCATGCGGGCGGGTCTGTGCGCGTTGATGGGCAGCCGGAGGCCATCGAGTACGGTCGGCTCTTCGCCGCGCAGGATGCACGGCACATCAAGCTGACCAGCGCGCTGCGCATGAACGCCAGCTTCCCCTACATCACCCCGGTGGTCACCCTGCCCAGCGAACCGAAGATGCGGGTGATGGATGCCGGTGTACGCGACAATTATGGCTATCGGACCACGTTCCAGTTCCTGCAAGCACACCGGGAGTGGATCGCGGCCAACACCAGCGGCGTGGTGATCCTGCAAATGCGCGACAAGCAGCGTGAACTGGATGTGAAGCCCATCAATGGATCGCTGATCGCCAGGCTGGTGGACCCGGTGAGCAGCGTTTATGGCAACCTGGTGCGTGCCCAGGACCAGGACTACGACCTCATGGTGAAACAGTCCGCGGCCTGGGCCACCTTCCCGATCGACCTGATCGATCTCTCGCTGCGGCACGACGACAACGATGAGATCAGCCTGAGCTGGCACCTCACGGCCGTGGAGAAGGCCCAGGTGCTGGGTACCATTGAGCAACCGGCCAACCAGGCGGCGCTCACCCGCCTGCGCGACCTCGTGCTCGGCAGCATGCCGCTGGTCACCGCGCAGCTTGGCGATGGTACCGCAACAGGCCCGGCATCGCCTCAGCTTGAACGTCGGTGAGGCGGAGGCCTTCGCGGCTGAACACCTGCTCCAGTTCAACGTGGAACGCCCGGGCGATGGAGCCAGTGGCACGCACTTCGCCCGCACGTATGTCCGGCAACTCGTTCAACAGCACCCTGGCCAGTGCGCCGAAACGTGCACCGAGCAGGCCCTGCACGAACGGATGTGCACGATGGTCGGCAAGCGGCCGGGCCATGGCGGCCAGCCAGGCCTGTGGTGCGGACCCACGATAGAGATGCATGACCACCTGGTCCATGCCGATACCTTCAGGGAAAAGCGCGGCCAGCAGGTCCGGGGGCACCTCGCCTCGCAGCGCTGCCGTGAGCAGGTGCCGGCCAAGGTCGGCGCCGCTGCCTTCATCCCCGAGGATGTAGCCCAGCGAGGTGATGCCGTGAGTGATGCAGCCTCCGCTGCACCAGCCCGCGTTCATGCCGGTGCCCAGGATAAGGGCAGTGCCCGCAGCAGTACCGAACAGGGACCTTGCGGCACCGGCGAGGTCGGTTCCGATATGTACGTGGGCCGCAGGCCAGCAGCGCTGCAACAGGGTCTGGAGGCGAGCGGCACGCTCCGCGGAACCAGCGCCAGCGGCATACGCATGCACCTCCGTGGCAGCGGCCAGTTCCACGTCCTCACGCAGGAACAGGTGGATCTGCGCCATCGCTTCACCGCCATCCGCGGTGGCCAGGTTAAGGCCGGCGGTGCGCCGTTCGATCGCAGCCGTGCCGTCGGTGCGCAGCAGCACCCAGCGTGCTGATGTACCCCCGATGTCCGCGATCACCTGTGCGCCCATGCGGCAAGTTTACTGGCCGCGGGCCGTGCCCATCACGCGTTGAACAGGTAGCGGTTGGGGCTCACCAGGCCGTTCTTCACGGCATAGAGCACCAAGGCGGCCGTGTTGTTGATACCCAGCTTCTGCATGATCTTCTTGCGGTGGCTGGTCACGGTGTGCGCGCTCAGGTTGAGACGTGCGGCGATGCGTGTGTAAGAGGCCCCTTCGGCGATGAGCGCGATGACCTCGGCTTCGCGCTTGGTGATCACCACAGGCTCGCAGGTCAACGGGCCGTCCAGCACCTTGTGCAGGTCGATGGAGGCCTGCTCGATCGCGGCGATGATCTGCCCGCAGAAAAAGCGCTCCCCATCGGCCGTGCGCAGTACGGCATCCACGATCTCGCGCGTATCGCAGTCCTTCTTGATGTAGCTGGTGACGCCCCCACGGAGCGCGCCCATGATGGCCATGCGCCCGGGGTCATGGGTGATCGCCACGAAACGCGTGCGCTTGCTGCGGGCACGTCCATCGCGGATCACCTCCGGGCCGAAGCCCTTGGCCGTGTGGTCGATGAGCACCACGTCCGGTTTGTCGCGCACGATGGAGGCCATGAGCTCGATGGGGTCCCGGGCCTCGCCCACCACCTCCACCCGGGGCACATCGCCCAGGATGCAGCGCAGGCCCAGGATGGCGATCTCGCTGGCATCGGCAATGAGGGTGCGGACGGGCATGGTCGTTTAGGATCGTTCTAAACAGCGCCAAAAGTACCCGTGCTGACGATACGGGCTCAACCAGGATCGTCACCGGATCGTCGATCGCCGATGTGATAGGTACACCCCTCCTGGGCCACCCGCGTACGGGGGAACACGCTGAGCGCCTCGCGCAGCAAGGGGTCCGCGCTTTTGTAGCGGGAACTGAAGTGGCCCAACAGCAGCTCGCCGGCCCCGACAGAGGCGGCCAGCGTGGCCGCCTGCCGGGCAGTACTGTGCAGGGTCTCCTTCGCGCGCGCGGCCAGTTCCTCGGTGAAGGTGGCCTCGTGGTACAGAAGGTCAACCCCGTAGAGCGCCGGCGCCAAGCCTTCGGACGGGGCCGTATCCGAGCAGTAGGCGTAGGTGCGCGGCGGTGGCGCGGGCGTGGTGAGCTCGGCATTGGGGATGCGCCGGCCATCGGGGAACACAAGGTCCTCGCCAGCCTTCACACGCGTGCGCATGAAGTGCGGGATCTCCGCCAGCCGCTCGCGCTTTAGGCCAAGCGGTCGCGGCCGTTCGCGGAACAGGAACCCCGTGGTGGGCAGGCGGTGCCGCAAGGTGAGCGACGTGACCTCCACGGCCGTGGTGGATGTCATGAGCACGCCCTGCCCTTCGGGATTCGGTGTGAAGTGGAGCGGGTAGCGCAGGTAGGTCTGCGATGCACGCAACTGCACATCAATGATCTCCTTCAACGGGCCGGGGCCGTGCACCTGGAGCGGTGCCGTGCGGCCCAGCAGGTGCATGGTGCTCAGCAGCCCCATGAGGCCGAGGTAATGATCGCCATGCAGGTGGCTGATCAGCACGGTGCCGATGCGGTTGAAGTTGACCCCGAGCATGCGCATGCGCTCCTGCGTTCCCTCGCCGCAATCGACCAGGAACAGGTGCTCGTTCGCGTTGACGAGCTGCGCACTTGGATATCGGCCCCGGGCCGGCAGCGCCGCGCCCGTCCCAAGGGTGGTGACCTCGAATCGCACGGACGATGATAATGGAAAAGGCCCTCCACCTGGAAGGGCCTTTTCCAAGAGGTGCCGGATGGTCAGTGATTCACCACCAGGCGCCCCGTACTGGTGCGCCCACCCACTTGGAGCTTGTACAGGTAAACACCGCTTTCGAGCGCGCTCACATCGATGGGCAAGGTGTTGAGACCTGCGCGGCCATCGATGATGGTGCTCCGCATCTCCTCGCCCACCATGTTGTACAGGCGAACACGCGCCTGTGCCGCCCGCGGGAGGCTGAACTCCAGCGTGGCGCGCTGGCTGGCCGGATTCGGCACCATGCGGAACGCTGTCGGCTCCGACCGGACCGAGGGCACGGAGGTGTTGTTCTCGGCAATGGTGATCTCGTAGCCGCTGAACGTTTGCGGAACGGGTATCACGAAGCCCGCCAGGTTCGTGAAGGCGGTCACGGACAACTCGATGGAGTAGGTACCCGCCTGTGTGGGAACACCCTCGATCAAGCCGCAGCCCAACTGGCTGCTGAGGAAGGTGCACGGCGCGCTCGTCTGCGAGTTGCAGCCCACGCTCAAGCCCGGAGGAAGGTTGGTGACGTCATCCAGCGCCACCGAGTCGATGGTAAATCCGTCAAA
>Ga0315900_10008393_pt1 | contig 13298 bp, 28 predicted proteins | sample LakEriMetagenome_FD_203521 | JGI IMG/M metagenome (GOLD analysis project Ga0315900, IMG submission 203521) | Freshwater fungal communities from buoy surface, Lake Erie, Ohio, United States - Buoy 12 MA114 | ecosystem: Environmental > Aquatic > Freshwater > Lake > Lake biofilm | place: USA: Lake...
AGATCTGATACCCGCTCGGTTTTGGGTTTGTGTCGCCCGTAAAAGTGAACCTTAAAATCGTTACTGCACAAATATTCAGCCGCTAGGTACAAACCAAAAACGACTAGTAGGCAGAACCCAATACCGGGAATCCATAAGAACCCAGCGCTGGGTTCATTATTGCGATATGCCCAACGACCGACAAAATAAGCGACGACCCATTGGATGGCTAGCAGTGATAGTAATGCAATGTTCATTGTTGTCATATGTGTTTATTGTTACGTGTTTGTAATCTTGTTAATGGCGGCTTATATATAAGCTGGCTACTATGGTAGGGCTACTATGGTAGGCTTGGCACCGCCAAATCCTACAGACCAGGTCTCTATAGCAAAAAAATGTTGTGCACGAGAGAAACAGGTATAGCAGGCCTAAAAGCACCTATATCCCGGGTATATTAAGGAAAACCGGTATATCCCCCTATATCGGGTGGTTTTAGGGCGGTTTTAGGGGTTATGGGGCTGTATAGGGTGGTATGTTGGGGTATGCCCTATTATCGGCTATTTCTGGATACCATGGCGTGCATTAGCCTCTTGGTATACATAGCGCCAATATGCATTGAAGTCCAATGTTCGGTCTGGATATATGCTATATGCAATGCGAGGTTTATGACGTCCTTTTGGTTTATTGCGTGGACGCTTACGTCGCTCTATTGGAAGTGCTATGTTGCGCTTATATATGCGCGTTATATATGCTATTATCATTGTGTTATGCTATTTCTTATTATTGCTAATGCCGTACATCTTTCGAATAACGGGGATCGACCGTATTGCCGATCCCCAATCATCGATAAGATAAGATAAGATAAACAAACCCACGTTAGGGCTATTTCTTTTTGAGCACTATGGCCTTGTAACACTTCCATATATGCTCGTAATATATTTCATTTGCTCTAGCATGAACCTCGTACGGATTATCCTGGTAACCAAATACCTTCGCGTAACGACGGTACCGGGTCTTTACGGGTTGAATGCTATGCGTATATTCATGAATAAAAGTCTTAAGGAATTGCTTTACTTGCTTACTGGTATTGATGTTGATATATATACGATGCTGCTTATGCAGATACCAACCGTACAAGTTATTATCAAAATCATCTTCATCTTCTGGAGCAACTATACGTACACTGATCGGACGGCCGTGCCTACCATTCTCGCCAAAGTAAAGCATACACCATGCCTTTGCGAAATTTGTTAGGCTACGTCGTTCACCTATCGTCAAGTCCTTTATCTTTGTATTCAGATTCATATCAATATTGTGCTGTTTGCTCGGCCCAACTAAAGCCGCATATGTTACTAGTCCAATATACTGCTACCGTACGGTACAATGGCTCTCCATCCTTATCCTTACGGACATTACCTTCATCATCTCGGAGATACTGGTTGAACCGTACGGTTTTATCATCTTTCCAACTTACAGAATCGCAAGGTATCTCAACTGGATTCTCACGACCCGGTAACCATACTAGATATAACTTCATACCTTTTCAAATTTAACAGCATGGAAACACCATGTACGAGACTCGCCGGTACGAAGGTTGGTGCCGGGACACATATCCTCGGTATAATCAAAGCCGTTACTGGGCCAGTCTGGATCTATGTCCCATGTTTCGAAGATAGGCATACGATCAAATTCAATCACGTCGCCAGGGCGAAGCGTATCGGTACTGTCATATCTAGATTTACCATATGCATCTAGCTTACCAATCTCTACTACTTGAAGTTTTACTTTGCTCATGTTCTTTATTATTAATGTCCTACAATATTTGAAATCCAACATATGGCATATAAGCCACCTATAACTATTACGGCTAATGCTATAAAGCTAATTAGCTCTTTACCTTCTTCCTTGTTTAAATGCATATCAATAATCTGGGTTACCAATGTAATACAAAGTTTCGTTCGGTACCAAATGAGTGGTTACCATACTCTCTATATAACGCATCATTGATTCATCAATAACACGCTTCAGACTCTTTACTGCTACATAGTCCGGAAACCGTTGGCCTTTGATACCAATCATGAAAGTTATACTCTCAACAGATTCCTTTGCAGCTTCAGCTTCTGGATTACCAATACCATCCAATAATTCGGTAACGGCATCTACACCCATGATTGCTGTATAATTAGAGAACCTCATATTACTTAACGATTTTAGTTAAAGGAGTCCATACACCATTTACCAACTTATGAGGTACGGCACCTCTCCCCCATGCATCACCACCCTTCATTTGAATGGTAGGATACTTTGGGGGAAGGCCGGCATTGAATCTACGCTTTGGAAGATTCTTTAGAACCTCGGCGCGCGACTCTTTTCCGGTAATCGTTTTACCAGCTTCGAAATTCATTCTTTTGAGGGCACCTTCGGGAGTAACGGTTCTAACTTTTTGGTTCTTGTTTTGCATATCTTTATCTTTTTCTTATACTTAATAATAAGTACTTTCTACCACAGATCCAAGAAAAAAGTAAGAAAAGTTACAAAAAGTTTGGGTGTTAACCACTTGAAAACCAATAAAATATATCTAGTTGATTATCAAGTGGTTACGCTGTATACCTAGTGCACCTAATCGCAATAGCCTCAAAGCCGGCTTTTGGTGAGAGCAGCATAGGTATACAGCGTCGGGTGGAAGTGGTCTATATAAAAAAAATTGTTAGCACGGGAGGAAGTCGTAACCAGCCCGGCGCCCACTTCCTACGCACTGAAACAGGTATGGTGAGTGCACTTTGGGTATGTTCTATCGATTCGTGCGCACGCGTTCACATCCTTACATATGCACTCCGGAGCTGAGGTGGGTCGCGTTGTTATAGCTTATGAATTACTGACCGTCCTGCGTTAACGCATTAGCCTATATATAGCGCGTATGTTTAATGCTATAATGAGTGCGCTGAGTATGGTATGGGGCACGTTCTGTATCATTATATCATATGTTACCCATAACACATCTCCGATGATCCAGGTAACGCATGCGGCTAAGTATCGTTGCTGACTATTTAGTGCATATCCTATTAATACTAGCATTGTTGCTATATATCCTATCGTTTCTATCATTGGTCTTATTATTACTGCTTGTTTATATATTAGCATTACGGGCTAACGGCCGTTACTTGTTTATCCAACGTTCCCAACGTTTGTATAAATGTATAACGATCCATATCAATGCGCCGCCGGCGATGGCCACGGGCCATAACAGACTACAGAAAATGATACGCGGGATCACTTCTTCAGGTTCTTCCTTGTACAAGCGCGAATCTGGATCTCTACGCTTGCGCTTAAATATTGCACTGAATGTAAAGAATGATATGATTGTGCATACTGCATATACTAGTATCATGTGTATTGTTTTATATTGTTGTTATTATATATGATGTGTGTCTTCGTCCCAGTCCCACCAATCTTCTTCTATCTGATTATCTAGCATCTGATCTAACCATGCGCCGACGTCAGATGATTTAGTTGGTATAGGTAACTTCTTGCGTTTTTGCTGCACATGTTGATCTATTTCTTCTCGTAACCCATCATATGTATACATCCAATCCTGCTTCGGCATATCTATAGGTTTGCCGTAATCTCGTATCAGGCACATGTCTTCATAACTTACTGATGCGATCCAAGTATCGATGTTTTGATAGTTTCTTGTTATCAAATGATATTCTAACATCTTATAGAATCGGTTATAAACGTCACGACTCATGTCCAATTGATCTCTATAACGTTCGAACATTGGATATGTTATAACATATGCAATACCCGTAGGGCTTTGTATAATGAATCGACAATTGTCGCCACGTCCAAAACCGGGACGGGTCCAATCATTGTACAATTGACATTGTATTGTATCTGTATTGTTATCTTCTATTGGTTCCATACTATCTTCTATTGGTTCCATACTTATGCTGTTAGTGTATGCTCGTTAAACACAAGGTTAATGCTGTCTTTACTCATTTCATCTAGATGACGCAGTTCGGCGGCCGTTAACTCCGCTTCGAAACATCCGTTGAGTGTTACAATATCGCTAGGGTCGTTCGGATCACGTCTATCTAAACGTATACATTTGTATAATGCTGTTTTAGCACGAATCGCCGTTACTTTAAAGTACTTCTCCGTCCACCATACCGTACGTTCACCTCCCTTAGGAGTAGTAACGGTAAAGTAACTAACACCCTCTACCACTCTGCGCTTTTCAGTACAGTATTGCTCCGGTAACCACCACCAGTTCTCAATCTGGCATTTGAATGTTTTTGGTTTCGTTTCTTTCATACTGTTTGGGTTTTGGGTTTGCTGAAGTTTGGTAGTTCATCTATAGATTCGAATAGTTCTGTTATTGGAGATTCGGCTACTTGTTTCATCTCATCAATAGTTAGATCCATATCGTATTCCATGATAAAGGTTTCATGCTGCGTAACGTTCGTACGACGATTTTCGGAAATTACTAACTCAAGTAGTAACGTAGTAATCCGTGTTTCGAATCTTACGGTTTCGCTTAGAGCATGATATGCATTTTTATACATACGAGCAACGGTACCGGTAGGACTGATTACATCTACATATCCGTTATCCGAAAGCCAATTCTTGTATATATGACATCTAACCGTTTCCATTACTTGCGTTCGTTTCGTACTAATACAAATATACTAGCTAGGAACATACCGCATGCAATACCGTTAAGGTGTTGATAGAACGGATTCTCTCTATCCAAAAGGAAATGTAATACAAATATGACCCAACCGAGGATCTGTAGTAATGCGCTTGTACTTAAATTCTTCATGGTTTGTTATGTTGTTTGTGCATTGTTTCAATACTTACGTTTTGACATTTTATCAATCAATTCCATTTCATCGATCGTTAACTCTACATCATATGTGCCGTTCGTACGTATACTTTGCTTAGTCGTTCCATACATATCCCAAAGGCATATGATGAGAATCTCATTCTCTTCTTCACTACGTTCAAAGACCGGCGTAACCTGATCATAGTATACAATACGGCTTTCACCTGTCGGACTTGTTACACGAAAGTTACTTACTGGTTCATTGATAGTTTCATTGTACCACCACTGTATTTCTACACGACATCGTACTAATGTTTCGGTTATCATATCGTTAAAATATGTAATCTATGCATGTTCTAGGCAACTTCGACATCATGTCGATTAGTTCCATTTGTTCAATTGTCAATTGTATTACGCATGGTGTACCGCCTCTTCCATTTCCCGATTCGACCGTCGAAAAATGTATACAATCGGTTAACAATGCATATGCTTCTTTACCCCGGGGTTGTTGTCGGACAATCATATCTTCTCCGGAGGTAGATCGCTCACATGTTGCGTCATACCATACGACGCGTTCGTTACCTGTTGGGCTTATGATACGTATATGACTAAGTCGTACATCACAGCCACCGCCGTACCACCATTCATTATACATAAGGCAATCGTATTTTTCGACTTCCATACTCGTTTCTAATTGGTAGATTCTGTTCGCCAAACTTGAAGTCCGGTTAAGCCAGGACGTTCTCCATTCTCACTCGATGTCTTGCACAACGTCTTGGCCCAACCTGCTTCTTTATATATAGATTGTACTTGATCACAAACCTCGCGCGGATACTCTCCCGATATAACTACGTGATAATAATCGCAATCCTTACTCTCCTGCCTCCACTTGCTTTCAAACTCACTTATGGCTTTCCATATCAACTCCTCTGTCCTACTCTTCATATCCTTAGGAGTAGTAACATTAACCTTTGAGATCCGGCGTTCATTCATTTGTGACATTGTACTAGTGTTTTAGATTAGACCCTTAGCCTTTGCTAATTGTACTTCTGTATCCGTCATAAACAAGGTCGGATCATCGACGCGTACACATTCAATCTTCTGAGGGCCGGATGGCATCTCATACTTTTGCGTATTAGGATTGTAGTTGCCGGTAATCGTCCGATCAATTACTCCCTGTACCATACGAGTCTTGCCTTTATACTTTCCCCAATACGTCGTAGTGGCACACATACTACGTATCTCTACTACCGGCGCCGTATCACGATAGCCATATGGCTTCTCGGTAATAGCCTTAACACGCGCTACTCGCATCATTCCGGCACATGTATTTGAAGTTGCGATTAATACATAGTCTCCTGACTTTAACTCTTGACCTTTACGGTCTACAATTGTATAACTCATTACTTTAGATTTGTTATTAGTTTGATAATCTTATTTGTCTGCATACGTCCTTCCAATGATCCTATGAATAGGCCTATGCCTTCGGATCGGCCCGAAAGAGCCGTAATTGAGTTATGTTGATGCCAATGCCATACGCGTATCTCTTCTCCATTGTAACGAATTATATATTCGATAATGTTTGAGTCGAACGGCATCGCCCGGGTCGATACTAATTCGCATTTACCACTCTTGAGAGCTTTGATAAGTGCCTTTCGGTTTTTGAAATAGCTTCGTTGGAAGAAGCGTTCATAACAGAAAAGGAAAGGCGTAAATATTAATACAATCGATAGGAAGAATCCTAAACCGTCACGATCTGGATATTCTTTAAAAAGTGTTTCTTTCATTGTGAATTGTTTTAATGATTACCAATCGCCTCCGCCCGAATCAAATGATGTACTATCACTATAGGACGAGTTATCATAGGATGGACTCGAATCATAAGACGGCAGATGGTCATTGTAATGAGTCGTTGATTCTGTACTCACAGCTGAATCAGCACTGTAATCCGTATGCTGGATATGATGTGTCTCGCTATAGTCAGCCATTGATGCTCCGACAATTGCTCCTAACGGATCACCGCCTACCAACATACCCAAACCAGCGCTATCCGTTACTTGTGCTACGATCATACTGGTTGCAAAGTCACCGCTGGTATTTTGACCTACGCCCGGACTTGTAGATTCGTTATACGTATTCTTTGCAGACATTTTGCCTGCCGGAGGTCCAACAGTGCCGCCCGGCTTACGTTTACCTTTGCCTTTGCGTACCTTTGTCTTAGGTTCGGCAGGTATCGTTACTGCTGCTTCAGAACCAATATTGGAATCGCAATGACCGCACATACAGTCATCAATTGCCGTTTCTGGTTCTTGCTTCTTACTACGGAAAAGATTCTTGATAAAGTTTAACATTGTTATCTTGATTTAATGATTTACGAATTTGAAAAAGAAAGGGCCGAAGCCCTTTTCCGTTACCCCTCAGCTTCTTCAGTTACCGGAAACTGTTCATAAACAGATTCGGGATAAATGTACTCCATACCCTTCTCAGCCAACATTGGACGAGCTGAACTCCAATCGGCAATGCCCATCATCATACGAGCTGTCAACCACTTCGAATCTCCAAATTGCTCATCGGTCGCTGTTACTCGGAAGAAAGCATCTTTTCGGCCACCGGTATCTTCAATCTCATTTCCGTCCTCGTCCTGGTTCGGATTTGTTTCTACCTGTGCAAGAAATTCTCCGTCCATTTTAAACTCATTACGGAAAAAATCTTTGAAATCTTCACGGTCTGAATCTGTAACTACACATCCTGGCCATACGAACACCTTTGTCTTTGTCATAACTTTTTGTTTTTGTGAATTGAATTTATTTTTGTTTTACTTAAAACCAACTACGTATTGTTTCGCCCACTATAACTACGGTGCCAAATACAATAACAAATACCAATGGCAACCATATTGGACATGTAACCCACCACCATGACCAATCAATGATATCCGTTAACTTCAATACTAAGAAGATAAGGAATAGGATCATATCTAGTTTCAATCTAACAATCTTTGTTTCGGCCATGTTCTTATTTATTAAAGGTTACACTATTCATTACATCCATCAAATCATATGCCGTTTCCATTTTCGGGAAGGTCATTTCTTTACGACCCAAACTCATATCGGCATAAACACGATACTTAATCGTGATACCATTTGCAAATGTAATGGTCACTGTATCATAATCAAACCAACCGGTACGGTTCCATGAATTTGCATATTCGCCTCCTCTACCACCTTCTACCGTAGCATCCGGATAAAGTTCTTTCATCTTAGCAATGGTCTTATCCTTTGCCGATGCTTGTTTCTGCACTTGCTCTTCACGATACCGTATAGCTTCGGTCACTTCATCATACTTCTTGATGAGGGTCGATACTCGGCCTAATGCCTTTTTCTCATATGCCCACTCAACTCCAGGTCCGGACAAAAACATTTTGAATCCTCGATTCTTTTGACCGTAACCCCAACTATTGCCTGAAGTAACATGTTCTTTAACTGTTACGGTATACTTACCGTTAACGATTCGTGCCGTTTCCTGGATTTGATATTCTTCCCAAACATCTTCCCATTTATCATCACCTAGATAATTACGCACTGCATACTTGACATTCTGGGTATCAATTTGCAATTTCCAATCCGGACCAAACTCATCTAAAAAGGCTTTTGTAGCCGCAATCTGCGCTCTACTATAATCCAGATTCTTTTTCATCTGAGCCTTTTGAGCTAGGATCTGTTTTTCATTCTCGGCTGACTTCTTAAGCTTAGCTTCGCGCTCCTTTAAGGCCTCTTGCTCACGCTTAAGCTGGATCATCTCAATTTCGGACTGGGTCAAAGTAATTTCGTTTTGCATATCTTTCTTATCTTTTATCTATACTTAATAATAAGAACTTTCATCCTAGAATCCAAATCTTTGACCAACTTTTTTCAAAAAAGTTTGCTGCATTTGATTATCAAGTAGTTACATATAGTAGTAACCTATTGATTATCAATAAGTTACATATTTTATAACTCGTTGATAATCAATAGGTTACATAGTCCATTAAATTAGGGCTTTACGGCTGAACACCCCATCCTCATAAGCTAAGTATTCCTTAACCTCAGGTACCAATGTATCGATAAAGAAGTAACGACCTCCCGTTGCTTTACCCATGTCGATAGTTTGCATACCAGTATGTCCTACAATCTGAATGTATTGCTCTTTGAGTACGCTGTCCTTATTCACTTTCATTAGTGCATTAGGACGTATCCAGATAGGTGTTTGTGTTTTACTGTTGCCGTACGTATCATAACCATCAGGCGTAAAACAAAATGCCTTTGGCTTATATTTCCAAACATCATTGATAAAGTCAGCAACAGATCCTTTTGATTCGTCATAACCCATTTGATCAAACAACCAATTGTGACCTACACCAGCATGTGTACAAAGAATGTTGTCCATTTGATATGCCATTTGGAAGTGTTCTCGATTCTCATCTAAGAATTGTCCAATTGCTGCTGCACCACCACTCTGATATCCGGATGTACCTGTGTAACCAACTTCTGGAAAGTAATGGTGATCATGGTTACCAATCATCATGATGATCTCTACAGCTCCTGACTTCTTCAATTCGATAATCTCTTTCACATTATAAATCTGCAGTGCCGTAGTATGTTCCGGTTCGTAACTATCAAAATAGTCACCGACGAACACTACACGATCGGGCATCTCTGCTTTAATAGCTTCTTTCCAAAGATCACGTCCATGGATATCGCCTAGGAATATTGTTTTCACTTTTCTGGTTCTGTATATACGTAGATTGTATCTACTTGGTTATTGTTTATTTGCAATTCGAACGTCGGCTGTAAGGGATATGAACTACGTACCTGTACAGGATCATTTACCTTTACTAGAAAGTAAACGGCAAGTGCAAGTAGCAACGCTGCTGCAATTCCAGCTATCCATACCAAACAACCTATTGCCTCTCCAATTGTGTTACCCATACCTATACGTTTTCATACCAACTAATCACACGCTGATTGGTAACGTGAAAGTGCGGTTTGTTATGTGTATCAAACGTTACTTTACATTCCAATCGGTGTACGTTACCGGCATATATTGTTTTTGTTTTTACTATGTACTTGCCTGGCATGGTAGGCATACGCTCCGTTACGGCAACCTCTTTCAATGATTCCATGATTATTGTTTTACATTAAACAAGTCTTCCATTTTATCAATCCAATACCAGATAGCTGGCCAAAGGATCGTTACCATGCCGAACACATAAACAAAGAACCATAGGTACGGATGTTCTGCACTGTTCACACAATTTTCTCCTACTAGGCACACATATCCTACCATGTATATAACAAATGCTAGGATCCAAGCTAAAATCTTTTTCATATGTCTTACTTTATTTTGTTAACAAAATATATTTTGTTTGTTATTGAATCACTGAGATTTGATGATAACCCGTTATATGATATTACATACACTAGTGTATCTGTATATCGTACCAACTGCAATTCCGTAACGGTTGAATCTGGGCCATCTACAATTTCTTTGTCTAGGATACTTGTTACGGTATCCATTGCCAAACTGTATCCATATGATCCCCATTCAGCTGCTCCAGCATCACGTCCTTTGTTATATCCCATACGATATGTTTGGAACGGAATCACTACTACGTACATAGCTATGATAGCAACTATACTTAAATACGTCTTTACTTTTTCACTCATTGTTATGCATTATTGATTTCTAAAAATTTGTCATTCATTGTCTTGGCTACGGCATTGATACTCTTTACATCAATGAACTGCGCATCCTTACCATACATGTTTCGGAATGTATCACTATCGCCTTTGCTGGCATAACTTTCACTAATGAAATAGCTAATTACCTTCATACCATTTGTGATCATCTTATTAACTTGCTTACGGGTATGCTGTACTGCCGTCATTCCGTAATAGATATTACCATGGTATGGTTGACCATCACTAAAGTTAACAAAATAAGCATCCTTACCTTTAGCTTGACCTAAGATGTCATTCATAAGAGCATCGAAACACAATCCTTCTGGAGTACCGCCGGAGGCTGTCATGTACGGTAACAGTGTCTTTAGATCTGTAATACTTTGACGTGTACTATCATAAGCCACAACAATCATTGCATCATTAGAACGTTTACCAATACTGCCGGTACTTCTAAAGCTAATCACACAATCCATATTTTCAATCATACTACATGCCTTTGCAATTGCAGCTGCACATTGCAATGATCTCTTAAACTTACTACCAGACATTGATCCACTACTGTCGATTGACATATGAATGATGCCAGGACGATACGAAAATGATTCGATCTTTTCAAAGATACCTTCTGCTCCATAACCGGCTTGCGATATCATACGTTTATCAATCTTACCGGAACGCAAACGATTAAACTTAGTACTACGTTCTTCGGCACGAACTTTCAACTTCTTACCTAGAACCGTACCCATACGAATACCATCTGCAACGGCCTCGGCGTGACTTTTATTAGGAGTTGCCCACCACATATTACATTCAACTGTTTCGGCTAGCTTACGGTTGAACTTTCGTACAACGATAACTTTCTCGCTACTAGGTCCGGCTCCACGATATCCTGTCGCTGCACCTTCGAAGGCCACATTGGCGATCGTAATATTACTATCATCGATAGCATTCACGACATTTGCAGTATCTTTTGCTAACTTCTTTTTAGCAACTTGACCGGCTTGGAACTGTTTCTGTTCGTTAATCTGTTTTACTAATCTGCCAGCATCGGCTTTAGATAGTTCAGGCAATTTTTTCTCTTCAGCTTCATCTTCGCCATCCTCGCCTTCGCTATCTTCACCGTCGCCATCCTCGCCTTCGCCATCATCTTCTTCGGATTGGTCATCGGAATCTTCATCTTCATTATCACCTACTCCTCCAGATCCTTCGCCATCATCTTCTTCTCCCTCTCCCTGATCTTTCGAATCATCGTCTGAATCAGACTCGTCGTTGCCGGATTCTTTTTTCTTCTCGTTTTTATCATTCCCTTTTGATTTAGATCCTTTACCAGAATCGCTAGATTCACTTTCTTCGTTATCTTCACTGTCAGCATCGGAATTCATCGAATCTGACTCATCATCGGTCTTAGCATTTTTATCATCTGACTTTGAATCCTTAGCGTCGCCTTTGGTATCTTTCTGTGACTTACTATCTTTCTGTTTGTCGTCCTTACTATCGCCGTTACTATCTTGCTGCTGTTCTTGCTCTTTGTTCTTCTGATCAGCAATTGCATCATGTATGATCTCTGTAATGTTAAACGCTAATGCAAGACTCTCATTTGAATTTTGTATACGATCTATATGCTCCAAGTCTAACACATCCCAAATCTGCTGTAACTTTTTAAGAGCCTTAAGGTCTGATGCTGGATTGGTAATGTTCATCAGACGGAACGCGTATGACTCCCAATCTTCCGTACGGGAATATTTAGACTGAAGACCCTTAGTTATAAGGGCACTATTGAAATACTTATCATACAAAGCTTGATAGTAAGGCATATAACCCGGCGCCTGCTTCATGACAAAGTTATCAATACGACGATCCTCAACATAGTTGAAAACATCTCTGAAGTTTTGCATAAATACGTATCGATCCCATTGCGGATTGCTGCCACTTTGTTGTGGTTGACAAAAATCTTTACACATACTCATAGCACGCTCCCGATATCCTTCGCGACGTAGCCACTTATTATTAGATACCGATAAATCATGAAACACTTCATTTACTAATGCGAAGTCCGTCAATTTGATATGGGAGCCTTCATGAAGGGCCAATCCTACCATTACGTCACGTTCTTCTAGTTTTGTACTAGCCGATATAGTAACTGTCTTTCCATCGGAAATAGAATCAGTACCGGTATGATATTTTACAGGAATATTATCACCCGTAACTATTCGTACAAAGTTGGCAACGGCCCTACGGTATGACGATAGTTCCATTACATCTTCGTCCTTCTTACGGGTCTTCATGACATAGGAATCTGCCATCCAAAAGTCCGAAGCTGCTTGTTTTGATTTGCGGTTGAAATTGAATATTTGCATCTTTTACTTATTTCTATACTTAATAATAAGAACAATTGGATACGAATCCAAGAAAAATGTTGAAAAAGTTACGGATGTAACCTATTGATTTTCAATAAGATATAACTCGTTGATAATCAATAGGTTACTAAATCCGTAATACAAACACAAATCAACCTTAGAATGGTAGATTACTACCAGATTTGCCGGTGAAGGACGCCGCTGACGAGGCGATCCCGGACTTAATATCATACTTTTGTACCAATTGCTTGATATAGGTACGCTCAGAATCTAAACCTCCACTCTTATCAAAGAATGGATAAATACAAACCTCCGCTGCTTCTGCTAGACTGAAACCATCAGCTAACAATCCGCCCATCTCAACACTAATACGTGTACTGATTGCCGTACTAATCTTTGGATTATCGCTACTCAACT
>Ga0315900_10008397_pt1 | contig 13295 bp, 13 predicted proteins | sample LakEriMetagenome_FD_203521 | JGI IMG/M metagenome (GOLD analysis project Ga0315900, IMG submission 203521) | Freshwater fungal communities from buoy surface, Lake Erie, Ohio, United States - Buoy 12 MA114 | ecosystem: Environmental > Aquatic > Freshwater > Lake > Lake biofilm | place: USA: Lake...
CGCAGGATAAAGTGTTTAACTGTCTCCCGATGTTTCATTCGTTTGGCCTTACGGGTGGCACATTACTACCTCTGCTTTCGGGGATATCGGTGTTTTTCTATCCATCGCCGCTGCATTACCGGATTGTTCCTGAACTGGTATACGATACCAATGCAACCATTATGTTCGGCACCGACACCTTCCTTTCCGGCTATGCGCGATATGCACATCCATATGACTTTCATTCCTTGCGATATGTATTTGCAGGCGCGGAGAAGCTGAAAGAGTCCACCCGCGGGGTGTGGCAGGAAAAATTTGGCGTGCGGATTTTTGAAGGGTATGGCGCAACCGAAACGTCTCCGGTCATTAGTACCAACACCCCTATGCATAACCGGGTGGGCACCGTGGGAAGGCTTGCACCAGCACTCTTACATCGCCTTGAGTCTGTGCAAGGTATCAGCGACGGTGGCAGATTGTGGGTGCAGGGTCCGAATGTCATGCTTGGTTATTATAAAGCGGATGCGCCGGCAGTACTTCAGCCTCCTGAGAACGGGTGGTACGATACGGGTGATATGGTTTCCTTCGATGAAGAGGGATTCATTACGATTAAGGGGCGTCTCAAGCGATTCGCAAAAATCGGCGGGGAAATGGTGTCCCTTACGTCGGTGGAAAATGCGGTACATGATTTATGGTCTGAACATACACACGCAACCGTGACGGTGCCCGATGCAAAAAAAGGGGAACAGATTGTCCTGCTCACGACACGTCCTGATGCAGAACGCGACGAACTGATTCGGCATTTCCGCGTGCAGGCTATTTCCGAACTGGCAATTCCCAAACGCATATGCATCGTTGCATCCCTGCCGCTGCTTGGCACCGGCAAAGTGGATTACGTCGCTGCACGTGAAATTGCTTTACGATATGATACATAACAGTATGACGTTTTTTGTAGTGCATTTTTCTAAACTGACGGCAAAACAGCTCTACGCCATTCTCAAACTTCGTCAGGAAGTGTTCGTGGTAGAACAGCAATGCTGGTATCTCGATTGCGACGATAAAGACCAGCAGGCATTCCATGTTTTGGGGATGAAAGCCGAATCACTGGTTGCTTATGCGCGCATATTGCCGCCCGCACTGGCCTACGAAGAGCCTAGTATCGGGCGTGTGATCGTTGCACGCACTGAGCGAAATACCGGACTAGGGAAAGTACTCATGCGGTATTGCATTGAACAGGTATATTCCCGGTATGGACGTCAAACCATTCGTATCGCCGCGCAGTGTCAGCACGAAACATTTTATCGGCAACTTGGGTTTCAATCGGTTGAGGAAAAATACGACATGGACGGCATTCCGCATCAGGATATGAATTTGCATGTGTAAGTGGTTTTGTATAACGTAAGTCTTATGGCAAAACATCCCGTACCGTTTCATACATTGCTTAAAGGGGTCGTGATTATCTCGAGTCCTTCACTCGCGATTCTTGCGCTTTATGTGGTATTCGGCACGTTGAATCTCGGACATTTTCTGTATGCATATACATTGATTCTGGTGCTATCGGCGATCTTTATCCGGCCTTTGCTATCCAATGCAGCGATGCTTACGGAATATGTGCGCAACCTGTCGCAGGATCAGAAAGTCAGCCCGCCCGAGCTCAGCATGCTCTCGACCATGACGGATCTTTCGAACGCGCTCGAAACCCTACAGCGTTCGTGGGAAGGCAGAAAGCAGCAGATGGAACATATCATCACCGAGCGCGAGATTCTGGTGGATTCACTTCCCGACATTCTCATCATGACGAACGACGAGCAGACGGTGGTCAAAACCAATAAAGCGTCCCGCAACCGTTTCGGGCAAAATCTTGCAGGACGTAAATTGAAAGATGTGGTGAATAACGATCAACTGCTGAATACGGTTGCATCCGTTGCAAATGATTTCAAGCCGCGTGAAATCGAATTTTTGTATCTTGACCCGGAGCCGCGAGATTACCGAGCAGTGGTTGAGCGGTTTCCGGTTCCATCGCCGGGCGGTATTTCCATCATCATTACATTGACAGATGTGACCGAGCTCAAGCAGCTGGAAAAGATGCGCGCCGACTTTGTGGCAAACGCCTCACACGAAATCCGCACACCGCTTGCCAGTATTTCTGGCTTTATAGAAACCCTAAGAGGGCCCGCGAAAGATGATGAGCAGGCTCGTGAGCAGTTTTTGCAGGTGATGAGCGAACAAGCTACGCGCATGACTAATCTGGTGACCGACCTTCTGTCGCTCTCCAAAGTCGAAATGAACATGCATTCCATTCCGACGGGGAATGTGGATATCGTTCGGTTGCTGCGAGCGGAGAAAGACAATCTCCAGTGGCAGGCCAAAGATAAGAACATGCAGATTATACTCGATATTGCAGAGGGTCTTCCAGCTTCCCGAGGCGATGAAAGCGAGCTGCGACAAGTGTTTCATAATCTTATCGGCAATGCGATCAAATATGGCTTCCACGATACGAACGTTACCATTGCCGCAAAAGTAACGGCTTCGTTGCCATCTGATCCAAATTTTATTCACCGTGAGAAAGCACTTGTTGTTGCGATTACTGATCGCGGTGAGGGGATTGCGCGAGAACACCTGCCACGTCTGACCGAGCGTTTTTATCGAGTGGATTCTGCTCGCACTCGCACGATTGGTGGCACTGGTCTTGGCCTTGCCATTGTGAAGCACATTATTCAGCGGCACCGTGGCGTAATGAAAGTGGACAGCGAAGTCGGCGTAGGTAGTACGTTCTCCGTGTTTCTACCCTTGTTCGATGATGTATAATTATCTGTAATATATAAGAAATTCTTTCTTTTTGCTTTTTACACAAAAGGTCGCTAGAAGGAGTCGGCTTTAACCCAACGATTCTGTGTAGCGACACGACCCTATGACTCCCGTAACATGGATAATCGCATGCGTCATACTCGGGGTGCTCTCTTTTGTGCTAGGGCAGAGTAAAGCAAAACGTCAAGCATCTATTTCCTTTATCCGTCCCCATTCGCTTCCCCATTTTTATGGCCTATTTGTGGCATTCTGGACGCTATTTCCAGCGTTGATCTGGAGTTTGCTAATCCTGTTAATCAGCCCGGCTGTGGTCGATACAATTGTTATCAAAAATACTCCTGCACAAGCGATTGAGGTATATGTGGGCGGCAAGTCCTTTTTTCTTGAAGCGGTTCATTCGGGAGCATTCAGCGACAAAAGCCTGTATAAAGCGATCACGGACCCTGTCGTACAGAAATCCACAACCCTCTACGAAACTCTTTATAACAGGTTTCGTCTTGTATGGCTGTGTGGCACCGTGTTATTGATTGTGTGTGGTCTGGTTGAGAGTTATCGCACAATTATTCCTTCATTTGCAGCGCGCACACGGCTTGAATCCTACGCCAAGTGGATGTTGATTGCGTGCGCGACAACGTCGATTCTGATTACCATTTCCATTGCGTTTTCGGTCTTATTCGAATCGCTGCGGTTCTTTGGAATGGTACCGATCACGGAGTTTTTGTTCGGCACACAATGGAGCCCGCAGATGGCTCTGCGCGCCGATCAGGCAGGCACATCCGGTGCATTTGGTATGATTCCGTTATTTCTCGGTACACTGATGATTACGATCATTGCAATGTGCGTAGCGGTCCCAGTAGGGTTGTTGTCTGCCATTTATATGTCGGAATATGCGTCGCCCCGTCTGCGTAATACAATGAAGCCTGTGCTTGAAATTCTCGCAGGCATTCCAACCGTGGTATATGGGTATTTTGCGATCGTCACACTCTCGCCACTGCTGCGCGGATTCGGTGAAAGCCTTGGATTTACGGTGGCGTCAGAAAGTGCACTGTGCGCGGGATTAGTGATGGGTATCATGATTATCCCATTTGTGTCTTCGCTATCGGACGACATTATCACCGCCGTGCCACGCGCGCTTCGCGATGCTTCACTTGCACTTGGCGCGACACCCTCTGAAACGATTAAAAAGGTGGTTATTCCAGCAGCGTTACCGGGCATCGTGGGGGCGGTATTGCTTGCCGTATCGCGCGCAATCGGAGAAACCATGATTGTTGTGATGGCGGCAGGGCTTGCAGCCAACCTGACGGCAAACCCGCTTGAAGCCGTAACCACCGTGACCGCGCAGATCGTATCCTTGCTGGTGGGCGATCAGGAGTTTGATAGTCCGAAAACGCTTGCTGCGTTTGCTTTGGGACTCACGCTGTTTGTTATCACGCTGGTGTTGAACGTGATTGCGTTAATGGTGGTAAAAAAATATCGCGAGAAATACGACTGATGGAAAATACTCCCAAGATAATTGCACTACGTAAGAAACGTGCTCGCGCGGAAACGCGCTTCCGCTGGTATGGCCGCGCAGGTCTGATGATTGCCGTCTTTGCACTGGTGTTCCTTCTTTTTACGATCATCTCACGTGGCTGGAGTGGATTCATCCAAACCGAGATACAGCTTTCCGTGCCCGTAGATAGCACACTACTTGGAATAGACGTGTCAAAAGCGATCGAACCGCAGTTGTTATATGTTCAAACTCTTCCATTGATTCAGGAGGGATTGAAACGTCGCTTCCCTGAGGTTAAGGATCGTGGGCAGTTGCGGAAACTCTATGCGCTTATCAGCCAACAGGCGGAAGTTCAGCTAAAACACAGTATCTCCAAACAGCCTTACCTGTTTGGCAGCGATATTACCCTGTGGTTGCGGGCCGGAGACATGGTGGATCGTTATCAGAAAACCCGCGACAGGCACTCACGCGATAGTGCTAACACAATCAAGCTTAATGACGATCAGAAACAATGGATTGCAGAATTGGATTCCACTGGTGAAATTCGGTTAGGTTTTAACAGCGAATTCTTTACTAAGGGTGATTCACGGGGACCGGAACGTGCAGGATTTCTGGGAAGTATGGTTGGATCGCTCCTGACCCTGCTGATCTGCATGTGTATTGCATTCCCTCTCGGTGTACTTACCGCAGTATACCTCGAAGAATTTGCCTCCAAGAATCGCATGACCGACGTCATCGAAGTTAATATTAACAACCTTGCGGCAGTGCCATCCATTGTGTTTGGGCTGCTGGGGCTTGCGATTTATCTCAATCTGTTCGGGCTTCCTCGCTCGGCTTCGCTGGTGGGAGGCATGACCCTTTCGCTCATGATCCTGCCGACGATTATTATTTCTACGCGCGCCTCTTTGAAAGCAATTCCACCTTCTATCCGCGATGCAGCGCGTGCGCTTGGTGCATCGCCTATGCAGGTGGTATTTCATCATGTGGTACCGCTTGCAATGCCGGGTATCATGACTGGAACGATTTTAGGGGTGGCGCGTGCTATTGGCGAAACTGCGCCACTGCTGATGATCGGGATGGTGGCGTTCGTTGCGGATGTGCCTCGGAGTTTCGTCGATCCTGCGACCGCTATGCCGGTTCAGATTTATCTATGGGCATCGAGTCCGGAAATCGGGTTTGTAGAAAAAACCGCCGCCGGAATTATGGTGCTACTTGGATTATTATTGCTCCTAAACTCGCTTGCGATTCTGATTCGCAAACGTTTCGAACAACGATGGTAATAGAATGACAATGACCCCAACCGCAAAAATCACCAGCCGCAATGTCCGTGTATTTTACGGCGATAAGCAGGCGTTATTTGATATCAATCTCGATATTCCTGCATTCAGCGTGACAGCACTTATTGGTCCATCGGGGTGTGGAAAATCAACTTTTCTACGCTGCATCAACCGCATGAACGATACGATAGAGAATTGCCGTATTCAAGGAGAGCTGAAGCTTGATTCTCACGATATCTATGGGCCGGATCAGGATGTGGTGCACTTGCGTTCACGCGTGGGAATGGTTTTCCAGAAACCAAACCCCTTCCCGAAATCTATATATGATAACATCGCGTATGGTCCACGCATCCACGGTATCGCTACCAGCAAATCGGCACTTGATGGCATCGTAGAAAGCAGCCTTATCAAGGCAGGCCTGTTCAACGAAGTAAAAGACAGGTTACACGATTCGGGCACATCACTCTCGGGCGGACAGCAGCAACGCCTGTGTATCGCCCGCGCTATCGCCGTCAATCCGGACGTTATCCTTATGGATGAACCCTGTTCTGCGCTCGATCCCATCGCTACGGCAAAGATTGAAGAGCTCATTTATGAGCTTAAAGAAAATTTTACGATAATTATTGTAACGCACTCCATGCAGCAGGCCGCGCGCGTGTCCCAGAAAACGGCTTTCTTTCACCTGGGCAAAGTGATAGAATACGGAGATACACCACAAATCTTTACTAATCCGTCGCATCAGCAGACACAGGACTACATTACCGGTCGCTACGGATGAGCCATGAGGGCAGCCTACATGAAGTCAAACCTAGATCTCAAGCCTGATGTTTTTCCTGAGCGTCGTAAAACGATAAAACTGCTTCAGTACTGGGAAGAAATTCGTGGTTTGCGTGCATTACCAATGGAAAGCGACATTGATCCCGATGCCATTGAAGCCATATGGGATGACTGTTTTTTACTCCAGACGCGGGATCTTGGCCGTTCGGATGGTAATTTCACCTATCTGGGAAAAAACATTATTTTAGCATTTCGTGGCGGGTACTCTGGTGATGCATGCGGGGAACTTATTTCTCCTAACGTAACGAGTCTCGGACAAAATTTCACACACCTGCTTGAAACCGGTGAACCGCAGTTACAGGAAGGTAGTTTCCGCAACATAAAACACGATCTGGTGCGGTTCCGCCAGTGCCTTGTTCCCCTTGGAAATCAGAAGGTTAGTGTAGATGCGATCTTTGGGTGCATGTCCTTGAAAATCTTCCCGGAAGAATAAGCTGAACCCTCCCATCTTTTCTGCTTGACTGCCCAACCCCCTTCACCTATGTTCCACGGCCTCCCCGACCTAGGGACACGTAACACTATAAAAATGCGGAATGCACTTATGAAAACTTATTCTGCCAAGCCCGCCGATGTAAAAGAAAAGTGGTGGATTGTGGATGCTCAGGATCTCGTTCTGGGCCGCTTAGCCAGCCGTATCGCGCTTATTCTGCGCGGTAAACACCGCCCCATGTTCACTCCACACATTGATACGGGCGACCATGTGGTAGTTATCAATGCGGAAAAGATTAAGCTCACCGGTAAAAAAGTAGAGCAGAAAATCTATTACCGTCACACAGGATATGCAGGTGGTATCAAGGCTCCGACCGCAAAATTCATCCTGAACGGAAAATACCCCAACCGCATTATTGAAAAAGCGGTTGAGCGCATGATGCCGAAAGAAAGCCCGCTTGCACGCAAGCAGCTTGGTAAGCTGCGCGTGTATGCCGGTGCGCAACATCCGCATGAAGCCCAACAGCCAGAAGTAATCGACTTCGCGGCGAAAAATCCTAAGAACAAGCGTTAATTCACGAGGACATTATGGCGACGAAGAAAGCCGCAGAGAAAAAGACCGAAGAAAAATTTGCAGCCCATCTCGATGCAAAAGGCCGTGCCTATGGCACCGGTCGCCGTAAAAACGCGGTTGCTCGTGTCTGGATCAAGCGTGGTACTGGTAAAATCACCATTAACGGACGTGAATTCTCGAAATACTTTGCACGCCCTGTGCTTCGCATGATCGTGAATCAGCCATTCTCGGCAGTGGATCGCGTTGGCGGCTTTGATGTGGATGCAACCATTGCTGGCGGAGGCCTCTCCGGTCAGGCTGGCGCGCTGCGTCACGGTATTTCCCGCGCGCTGGATGAGTATGATGATACGTTCCACAAAGTGCTTCGTCAGGATGGTTTCTTGACCCGCGATGCACGTGTTGTAGAGCGCAAAAAATATGGTAAGCGTAAAGCTCGCCGCAGCTTCCAGTTCAGCAAACGCTAATCGGAATCCTGTTTTCATATCGAAAAAGGCACCCTCCGAGGTGCCTTTTTTGTTTTTGGTGCAACGATGATGACCCGAACTATCTACTTCATACTGACACTTTTGTTACTGACACTTGGAACGATCCGTATGTTCTATCTGGTCTTGCACGATCCGATGATCGGCTATGCGAACAGTTATGACATGGTGCGCGCACAATATTGTCTTGGCTGGTGGCCGGTGGGTGAAACCACTGCAATTGGTGCGCATCCCGACGTCCCCTATCGCTGGTATCAGGGTGGTGAGCGCAACGAGATCGACTGCTATAAAAGCAGTGCGCTGCTACCACTACAACTGGGTGCCTATGCTGCAAATGCTGTGCGAAAGTTGAATAGTGATGCTTTCCTCTCTCTACAGTGGATGGGATTTTCGCAGGCCCTTCTACTTACTGCTATTGCGCTTGTCTTTGCAGCACTGCTTTGGAAACAAAGCCCGGTGGCAGCAGCAGCGCATGCAGGAATCTACGCCGTATTGATTACTGATCCGATCAATACGCTGTACATCAATACGTGGTACTACGAATTCGGTTCGCTGATATACCTCTATGGATTTATCGTGTTGATAAGCTGGCTTGCTTTGCGCTACCGGAATCAGGATCGATTACCATCGCTTACGCTGACGCTTCTCTCTGGTGTGCTGCTTTTCTGCTTCGGCATGAGCAAGATGCAGAACATGCCGCTAGCCCTATTGCTGGTGCCACTTTTGCTACTGCTTTTGCCACAGTCCTGTGGAATACGCTGGTGGGCAGTGCTTGCGGTAAGCGCGCTGCTATGTATTCCTGCTCAGCACGTCAATAAGCAGGAGGGCAGCCTCAAATATGCTGCCTATGCGAACATTACAAATGTCGTCAACCGTATGATACTTGGTGAGGTGCAGGATCCGGCGAGTGAGATTCGAGCACTGAACCTGCCTGAGCGTTGCATCAAAACGGTTGGGCTTTCCTGGCATGACATGGATTTAAGTAAGGGCCATCCGTGTCCGGAAATGTTAACTATGACGCATCTGCAGTCACTTGGATTGTTGCTGAAGCATCCGGAAATATGGATCAAGATCGCAACGACATTCACCCTGCGCGGCACACACTGGAATCACCATAAGCTAGGTCATGTGGAGGGCATGCGGCAAGGCAAGATACACAATCTGGACGACCCGCTGCTGTGGAGCGTATCTGAAATTCCTGTCGCCTTTAATGCCAACGCATATCTGGTGTTATGGCTGTTTGCGTTTGCCGTTTGGCTGGTGTTGGTGTGTGTGTTTCTCATGTACAGAAAATCCACTCCCTATCCGCTGCGTCTGATGCTGGTGCTACTCACCTTGATGCATGCAGTTTTGTTTGTATCTGTGATGGGCGATGGGTATCAGGATGTAGGAAAACATAATTATTTTGCTAATCAGTTTCTGGTATTGTTCTATCTGGGAATACCGTGGGTGATGATATATACGTGGAGGAAAAAGTATGATTAGTGCAGTCATTCTGGGGGCTAGCGGTTATACGGGAGCGGAATTAATCCGTCTTTTGTCATCGCATCCGCATGTCAAAATCAAGGCACTGACAGGTGAGACGCAGGCGGGAAAACCGATGGCGGAAGTCTATCCGCATCTTGCACATTTAGGGCTTCCTGATCTCGTTAGCACCCACGAGGTAGACTATACCGGTGTGGATGTAGTGTTTTGTTGTCTGCCACATGCAACCACGCAGGAAGTAATTTCGAAACTCCCGAAGCATCTTGTAGTGATCGACCTCTCTGCGGATTTCCGACTCAAGGATATTGATCTCTACGCGAAATGGTATGGTCACGCGCATCAGGCACCTGACCTTCAAAAACTTGCGGTGTATGGATTGACGGAGGTAGCTCGCGAGGCGATCAGACAAGCGAATCTCATTGCGTGTCCCGGATGTTATCCCACGTCCGCACAGCTACCGCTTATACCTTTGCTTAAAAATAAACTGATCGAACCTGAGGGCATTGTTATCGATGCGAAATCCGGTGTCACCGGTGCAGGAAGATCAGCGAAGCAGGCCAATCTGTTCACCGAAATCAACGAAGGATTTTCTGCCTACGGTGTAGGCAAGCACCGCCACACGCCGGAGATCGAGCAGGGGTTGAGTGATGCTACAGGCGCGCCTGTAAGGGTGCGATTCACACCGCATCTCGTGCCGATGAATCGCGGCATTCTCTCCACGATTTATGTCAAACTGGCGGCAGGAAAAACGGTGATTCATCTGCGGCAGGCACTAGAAATAGCGTATAAACATGAGCCATTCGTGCAGGTGCTGGAGCCCAGTATCTATCCCTCTACTCATGCGGTGCGTGGTACAAACCAGTGTATGATGAATGTATTTGAGGATAGCATCGCGGGGTATGCTGTTCTGGTGAGTGTCATTGACAATCTTACCAAAGGTGCTTCAGGTCAGGCGGTGCAGAATATGAACGTGCGGTTTGGATACGAAGAAACCATCGCGCTTCCGGTAGTGGCCATATTTCCATGAGAACGCTGTTTTTTATAGTGTGTTTTCTGTTTGTGTCACCTGTCTGGGCACAGGGCACTTCCAGCGAGCCCTCTAATCGGGAGGAGTTTCTTGCCTTCTGGGAAGGGTTTAAAGATGCCGTGTTGAATAATGATATGGATACCGTGATTGAGTTGACGGAGTTTCCATTCAAAACACGAGGTGTTCTCGATGATGATCCGGAAATCGAATATACTCCCGATCAGTTTAAACTCGCATGGGATCGCCTGCTCACGATTGACCCAAAGACGGCTGAGCTGCCAACAAGCATGCGCGAAATCGTACTTTCGTTTGACCAGTGGAATGACCAGGAGATTCTTGCGGGATCGGTTAGGATCGGCGATTTTCTGTTTCATAAAACCGGTGGTCGCTGGCTGTTTTATTTTGCATATATGGAGACACTCACACCATGACACACCCTCCCATCATATTGCCGTATCAAGGAATCATGCCAACCATTCACCCTGATGCGTTCATTGCACCGGGAGCGGTGGTGGTTGGTGATGTGCATATCGGGAAAGAATCGAATGTCTGGTTTGGGTGTGTGATACGCGGCGATGTCAACACGATCCGCATCGGTGAGCGTACCAACATTCAGGACGGAACCGTCATTCATGTCACAAGCAAAACTGGCCCCACAAAAATTGGATCCGGTATCACTATCGGTCACTCGGTATTGCTCCACGCCTGCACATTGGAGGATGGATGTTTTGTGGGCATGCATGCTACCGTCATGGACGGTGCGGTGGTGGAAACAGGAGGGATGGTTGCAGCAGGTGCGTTGGTTACGTATAACAAGCGTATTGCGACCGGGCAGCTTTGGGCCGGAAACCCTGCCAAGTACTTTCGCGATTTAAAGCAGGAAGAACAAGAGTTTATACCGATTTCGGCGCAAAATTATGTCACACTTGCCAAGGCATATCGATAGCGACTAAGCTTCTGATTCATAACAAAAAGCGATTTAAAACTTCATCGAATCTTCACACTTTGTCAAAACTTCGCTGTTAGAATGGAGCCGTGAAACTCTGGAAGCGTGTAACTATTCGGCATGTTTGAAGAACAACGATATCAGGCAACAAGATGGTCTCTGTGGACGGCGGGTCAGGCTGTGCGCGGAACAATATCGGGTGTTTCAGCAGGTCTTCTGACCGTTGCGACCGGAGGCGGAGGAATCATATTCTGGCCGGTAGCTGCAATCGGGTTTACCCTCGGATCGGTACTTTCCAAGCGGCTTCATGACATGGACCACGACCGTGAAGAAGAGCGTATGGTCGCTATGTACCGGCGCGAAATTGCTGCACAAACCGGATTCAACCCTGAACAGATCACGAAAGAAGATTTGCGCAACGCTGCTGCAAAAAACCCAACGCTGCAACAAGCGATTGATGTGAATGACAAAATGGTTTCATCAAATATGAAATCGTGGGTCGCAAGTGCCGTTATATCAACGGTCATCGTCGGCTTGATGTTTGTGGGTATACCCGGGCTATTTGCAGCTCCGCTTGCCACAATGCTTCCTGCCTCTCCGCTTGCTGCCGCTGGAGTTCGGGCATTGTTCGGCGCATTGTGCTTCAACCTTGCCAAACCAGTTACTGATTACGTGTCGGATCGTATCAACGGACTGAACCGACATACTTCCCATGAGTACATCAAGGAATTGAACCATATCCGTGAACAGGGCCGTAAACTACAGCCGGAGCAGGTGCTCGGCGTATTTGTAAAAGCGCATCCAGCGATCGATCAGGAGGTACAAAGAGAATATGGCGTCAATTTCGATAAGCTCGTGCGCGATCAGAAATTTCCTGAAATGCAGAAGATTCTAGATAAGTATGACGATAAATTTAATATCAGCGCGTTGACGGAAGACATCAACAATGGTCGCATTCTGGTTTCGGAGCTGGCTTATGCGGCGCACGGGCAAAAGTCGGGTGTAGAGGCTGTGGAACCAGATACGCGTTCGCACGTGGAAAAAGCAAGGGAAGCTGTTTCAAAAGCAACCGAAGTAGTGAAGGAAAAAGCCCACGAAGCAGCTGCGCATGTTTCGCATGCATGGCAGCAGGCAAAACAATCGCTTGGTATTCATAATGAAGTGTCGCAACAAGAACAGACATTCGTTGAGCGTATAGGACGTTCAGGTGGGGCTAGAATTGGTTCACAAGGATTTGCAGGGACCGAAGATGCGAGACGAAGTCAGGGTATGCAGGGTGTCATCGCATCGCCTGCTTTTTCAAAACGATAAACCACCGTTGAGGTATTCATGAAAAAATTTACACGCAGGGCTATATTGGCAGGGGCAGCGACTGCAGGGGGAGCAGGGTTTTGGTTTTCAACGGAAAAAGGGCAGGCACCCATCCTGTTTTCGCCACAGAAAAATTTGGTGGGACATCCGATTGAACCGATTCGTTCGCCACAGGAATACGCAATCAATCACGTGCGGGAGGGCACATTAAAAACATCCGAAGATGAAACCTTCTCCGTGTGGCAATCGACCGAATTGAAGCCCGGTAAGCCTACTCTTGTTTTATTTCCGGGATCGGTCGGCCATCTGGGGGATACGCATATGGGCACCGATCCCAATGCCCCAGAAAAAGAAGCCTATGTTAAAATCATCAAAGAAGCACAGAAAGCCGGCATGCAGGTTTTTGCGGCCAATCTGGTTGGCTTTACGGGCAGCAATGCAACCCCAAGCGAGCAGAGTATTTACCGCGGTGCTGAGGCGGCGGTGGATTATCTGGTCTCTATGGGACTTAAGCCCAAGGACCTGCAATTGACCGGTGTTTCAATGGGCACCATGGTTGCATCCCATGCGGCGAATCACCTGTCTCAGATGAAAGCCTTTAAAGACGATCCAGAACAGCACATTAATCTGGTGCTTTCCAATGGTACGATT
>Ga0315900_10008398_pt1 | contig 13294 bp, 8 predicted proteins | sample LakEriMetagenome_FD_203521 | JGI IMG/M metagenome (GOLD analysis project Ga0315900, IMG submission 203521) | Freshwater fungal communities from buoy surface, Lake Erie, Ohio, United States - Buoy 12 MA114 | ecosystem: Environmental > Aquatic > Freshwater > Lake > Lake biofilm | place: USA: Lake...
CCATGAGCCGCGGTCGCTGGTGAGATCCATCTCCGCGACGCCCTTGACGGAGATCTGGTTCACCTGGCGCATGCCGCGAAGGGCGGCGCCAAGGCGATCGCTCGCACCGAGGACACCGAACGCAAGCGCCGCCCCGAGCAGGAAGAGGCCCACGCCGGGCCGCCCCATCCACGCGGCGATGCGCGAGAGCGTGCTGCGACGCGGTCCGCGTCCGCGGCCACCGCCGCCGCGCGCACCGTGCGACTCCGCCGCGCGGGCGAACTCGGACGCCGGCACATGCGTCGCTTCATCCTTCATTCCATGCTTGATCTCGACCGAAGTTCCACCACGAACGTCCGACATGACGCCTCCCTGCTGCCATCGGAATGGCACGACGCGTTGCACGCGCGACCTTGCGCGTGCGTTTCCCACCGCGTGTGTGTGAACAAACCAACGGACCGCGTCAGGGTACGGGAACCACGACCGCGGTCAAGGGTTTGCGCGAGATCAAGGTCAATCATCGTCGCCGGGGACGGACGCGGCCCGAGGCGGGGCGAGGCGGGCGGGGCGGGCGGGGCGGGGCGGGGCGGGCGGGGCCATCCCGACGGCTACCCCGACAGCCCACCCGAAGTCCGCACGCGGCGCGGGTCGCAGGGCTCCGGCAAACGGCCAGTTGCGCGCGTGCAGCCACGCCCAGTCGCGCTCGGCCACGCCAGGTCGGACGGCTCCGACCATCCACTCAGCGCTCCTGCGCCAACTCCCGGAAGAGGAACCGCGCGCGGCGCAGGTTCCCGTACTCGCTTTCGGCGACGCCGTGCCCCCCGTTGGGAACCACCAGCAGCTCGAAGTCCTTTCCGGCGTCGATCAGTTTCTGCACCACCTGCATCGTGCTCGAGGGGTCGACGTTGTCGTCGAGCGCCCCGACGACCAGCATGAGCTTGCCGCCGAGCCGGGCGGCATCCTCCATGTTCGAGCTCTTGGCATAGCTCTCGTCCACCGGAAAGCCCATCCACTGCTCGTTCCACCAGATCTTGTCCATGCGGTTGTCGTGGCAGCCGCAGTCGGTGACCGCGACCGTGTAGAAGTCGGCGTGGTCGAGCACCGCGCGCATCGCGTTCTGTCCGCCGGCGCTGCCGCCGAAGATGCCCACGCGCGAGAGATCGAGCCCGGATTCAGCGGCGGCGAGCGCGCGGATCCACGCAATGCGGTCGGGGAAGCCGGCATCGGCCAGGTTCTTCGCGGCCACGTCGTGGAATGCCTTCGAGCGCCAGTTCGTGCCCATGCCGTCGATCTGCACCACCACGGCGCCGAGTTCCGCGTACTCGCGGCTGCGCCCGCCCAGTTCGAACCACTTCGGCACGTGCTGCCCGTGCGGCCCCGCGTAGATGTTCTCGATGACCGGGTACGACTTCGAGGGATCGAAGTCGCTCGGGAAGTAGGCAAGTCCCCAGATCGGGGTCACGCCGTCGCGCCCCGCCGCCATGAAGCGCAGCGGCGGCCGCCAGCCCGCCGCCCGCATGGCCGCATCGTCGGCGCGGCCGAGCTCGGCCACCAACGCGCCGTCCGCAGCGCGGCGAACTTCGTAGACCGGCGGCATGTCGGCGCGCGCGCGCACCGAGACAAGCGTTTCGCGCGTCGGCGAGAAGTCGACGCGGCACGTGCCGTCGCCATCGGTGAGCATCGTGAGCCGGCGCGTGTCGATCGACGCGCGCGCGTGGTGCACGTGATACGGGTCCTGCGATCCGTCGCGCCCCATGACCGCAAGATCGACCGTGCGCGACGCCTCATCGACCGCGTGCACGCGGCGCACGAGCCATGCGCCTTCCGTGACCGCGCGCTTCACGCGTCCCGTCGCGACGTCGACGAGCACGATGTGATTCCAGCCGCTCCGCTCGGTCATCCACAGGAGTTCGCCCGTCGCGTCGAGCCAGTGCATCCAGATCTTGTTCGTGTAGTCGACGAAGGTCGGAAACGACTCCTCGGCGATCGCGCGCACCGCACCCGTCGCGAGATCGACCGCCACGAGCCGCACAGCGCGATGTCCGCGCTCGTTGTAGAGAAACGCGATCTCGCGGCCGCCCGGCAGCAGACGCACCCGGTCGATCGACCACGGATTCGCGAAGAGCGCGCCATCGAGCGCGACCTCGCGCATCGTGGGCGCAGCCGGCCCTCCGGGCGCGCCGTCGAGCCGGAAGAGCCGCGGCACCGCGCGGTCGATCGCATCGCCGGGCTTCAGATAGTTGATCGTGCGCAGCTTCGGCTGCAGCCGGTCGCGCGGCGCGCTCTCGACCAGATGCACGTCCCGCCGCTCGCCCTCCTTCACCTTGAGTGCGAAGACGGCATCCTGCGCCGGCGACACCCAGTGCGCGCGATACGCATCGCCCTCGGCGCCATCGGTGGTGCGGAAGATCTCGACGCCTTCGCGCGTGACGACGAGGTTCGGGCCGTCGTTCGCAACGGAGAGCGGCGTGGGCGCAGCGCCATCCGGCGCCAGCCGCGCGGCGCCATCATCCTGGGTCTCCATCTGCCCATCCATCGCATCGACCGGCACCGGCTCGCCGGGCGCGCGGTCGCCGACCAGCGGCGACGCCGCACCGAGCGGAAACACGAGCGGTTGCTCGAGCCCCTCGAGCGCGACGCGCGCCGTCGCTCCGCTCGCACCGACCTCGATGCGCACCTCGCGCACCGGCAACCGGTCGGCGTCGGCGTGTCGCCCTGCGGCGGTCAAGGCGGTCGCCGCCGCGGCGTGATCGAAGAGCGGCGTCTTCGCGGCGTCGCCCGGCCTCGACGCGTCGACGAGCCACCATCTGCGCGACCCGTCGCGCGCGGTCTCGCAGTACCAAAGCCGCGTTCCATCGATCCACGTCCTCGGGCCGACGGGGTCGTGGTACTGCGCAACCTGTGCGGCCGTGCGCGCACGCGCGGCCTCGAGGGCGGCGCGCGTTGCCTCGAGGGAATGCGGTGGAGCGCCTGCCGCCGCGGTGCACCAGAGGAGTCCGACGAGGACGGAATGCCAGGAAACAGCCATGCCGTGAACGTACCGCAAATGCCCGGGCTGCACAGGTGCGCCGCGTCAACGGGCAGGAGGCAAGATCTCTGCGAAGAATCGACGCGCTCTTGCGCACTGGCGGCATCTGAACCAGTTCGCAACCGAGAACTTCGCGCGAGATGACACGAATGCAACGATCGGTGGCGAACGTGCTTGCTCCGTTCCGATCCACCCGCATCCTGTCAAGGAGTCCTGATGATTTCCCGCCTTTCCCGCCTCCTCCTCTCGGCGACCGTCGCTTCGTCCATGCTGTCGCCTGCGCTCGCGCAGTCGACGGCTGATTTCCGCGTCCTGCCCTACCAGATGAACCCTGCGACCGATGGAATGCAGTTCACCTGGTTCACGACCAGTGGCGCGAGCGGGACCCTGACCGTCACCGGTCCGGGCCTGAAGAGCCCCCAGACCTACGCCAGCACCCCCGTGCTCGAGCCGGTGCTCGACTACCAGATCTCCGCGGAACTCAACGCAACCGGCGCGTTCCCCTTCGCGACGACCGCGATCTTCTCCGCTCCTGGCGTGCCCGCCCGCAACCACCGTCACCGCATCGCGGTGAGCGGCCTCCAGCCGGACACCGAGTACACCTACACGGTCACGCAGGGCGCGTCGACCTACACGAACACCTTCCGCACGGCACCGACGCCGCAGACCAGCCGCACGCTCCGCTTCATCGCGATCTCCGACGCCGAGACGCTCGTCTCCGGCCGCACGCGATTCCGCGAGTGGGCGCGCACCACGCCGCAGGTGCCGGGCAGCACCGGCCGCCCCTCGGGCAGCGGGCGCGGCAAGGACCAGTACCTCCTCACCGAGACCGGCGGCTACCGCGAGAACATCAAGAACATCGAGTCGCGCGACGCCGACATGCTGATCTTCGCGGGCGATCTCATCGAAGGCACCGGCAGCGAGTGCCAGCGCCGCTGGGATGAGTTCTGGCGCCACAACGCGGGCGAGTACGACGATCTCTTCAGCGGCATGCCCTTCGTCGCCGCCATCGGAAACAACTGCATCTACAACGGCGGCGGCAACGGCACTGCGAATCCGCTCGTCCAGTACGCGCGCAAGCAGTGGTCGGCGTACTTCGACTTCCCGGCCAATGGCGACGCGAACGCGAAGGACCTCTACCACCGCAGCGACTACGGCCCGATCACGATCATCACGCTCTGCTCGGTCGGCGCGCTGGGAGCGAACGACAACGTGGCGCCGCCGCAAGGGCAGTTCCTCAACGTCAACTTCCCGTTCAACCGCGACACGAACCGTGCGTGGCTCCTGAACTACCCGTACGGCGACCTCCCGGACTTCAACGTGGGCACGGCGCAGTGGAACTGGGCGGTGAAGCAGCTCGCCGCCGCGCGCGCGGCCGGACAGGTCATCTTCGTCCAGTGGCACCACACGCCGTATAGCCGCGGCGTGCACGGCACCAGCGTCACCAGCACGCAGTCGGGCGAGGCGATGCGCATCTATGCGCCGCTCATGGAGCAGTATCGCGTTGCGGGCGTCTTCACGGGCCACAGCGAGGTCGCGGAGATGAGCTACTTCGATCTCGACAACGATGGGTACGGCGTCCATCTCTGGGATGTCGGCGCCGCGGGCGATGGCCTGCGCGGGGTCGAGGACGCGCCGGGCGCGACGAACGCCGCGATCACGGCGTGGCGCGCGAATGCGCTGAACACAGAGGGCGCCGCGTGGAATCCGAACCCCTACCACCGCTGGTGCGCCGATCAGAGCGAACCGGAGAACTGGAATGGAAACCAGCTGATCGGCGGCGGCAAGCACTACGGCTTCCTCGAGTTCGACGTCGAGCGCCTGAAGAACGGCCAGTATCGCATCAGCTTCCAGAACTGGCACACGTTCCCGCTGAACTCCGGCGACGCCGACTTCACGGTGACCGGCTACGAACTGCGCCAGTACGCGAACCGCGTGGTGCTCGAAGGCCCCGCCGACGATCTCCGGCCGGTTGCGATCGCGCCGCCGTGCGCGCAGATCGACCTGAACCAGGATGCGCGCATCGACTCGGCAGACCTCGGCGTCGTGCTGAGCGGCTGGGGCACGCCCTCGGGCGACGTGAACGGCGACGGCACCACCGACTCCGCCGATCTCGGCGTGCTGCTCTCCGCGTGGGGCACGAGCTGCACCGGCTGAACCGTCGCGGCGTCCGATCTGCACGACGTGCGGTCTCCAGGCAAACGACAGCCGCTCCGGGCAACCGGAGCGGCTGTCTTCATGTCTGTGTCTCGCGTTCCTCCGACGCTCAATCGGGCTGCACGCTGATGATCCAGCCCATCGCGGCGCGATCGTCGTCGGTCCAGCGATCCTGCCAGATGTAGTTGTTGAGCCGGGGATACTCGACCGCCATCGCGGCCTCGATCCGGTTGTGGATCGCGCGATCCTTGGGCGTGGCCAACCCCTGCGCCAGTTTCTCGCCATACGGCAGCAGGCTCCGCTTCAACTGCACATAGCGGGCCGCCATGCGGCGGAACTCGTCGAACTTGCGGTCGCGCGCGAGCTTCTGATAGGGCGCGTCGCCGGGCTTCACCGCAACGGCGGGCGGAGCGGGCAAGCGAAGCTCCTGCACCACCTGCTCGACGACGCGAGGGTCGGGATCGTTGGGGTCGGCGGCGTCCGGAGCCTCCTCCGCGGCGCCCTGCACGGATCTCGCGGCACCCTCGGGACGCGCGGGGGAAGCCTGCTCCACCCGCTGCGCCGCCTCGCTCGAAGCGACAGGCGTCGCGGACACCGGCGCCTGGGACGACGATGGTCCGGCGGCAGGCGCAGCGGACCGCGCCGCTTCAGCCGCGAGATACGCCTTCTCGTCCATCGCCGCGCGCGTGGCGAACTCGTCCGGATAGTTGCGATCGTCGCCGCAGCCCGTCAGGGCCGCGACGCACGCGAGGAACACGAGACGAAGCGCGTTGGGTGTGGGCATCGATGCAGCGCTCAGAAGTCCACCAGATGCTTGCGCAACCAATCGAAGTCGGGACCCGGCCAGAACACGCCGTTGTAGTTCCGGGTCATGTAGTCGTCGACCTCGCTCTGGCGGGCCGCGTGGCGATACGAATAGGTCGAGCCATCGGCCATCGAGAAATTCCAATAGCCCGGGTGCCATGCCGCGATCTTGTCGACCCAGTCGCCGTTGTTCACCATGCTGATGCCGAAGCCGTTGATGTTGTAGCCCCGGTGGTCGTACTCGAGCGTCGTGACGATGATGTCGGACGGCACGCCGATGCGCCCCATCGTGTTCACCTGCCAGTTCGGCGGACCGCCCCACATGGGGCCCTCGCCCGTCGAGATGAACGCGTTGAACGAGTAGGTGCGCAACCGCTGGAACGACGAGAACGGATCGAAGGGGCTGCGGTAGACGTCGGGGTTCTCTCCGATGTACGACCACATGCGGCCCTTGCGAAGCGCGTTCAGCGTCTCGAAGCCCTGCGGAGTGAGATTGGTCTGGCCCTGCACCCAGTCCCACTGCGTGAGCCCGGTGTCGACACCCATGAAGCGGCCCGCGTTGTCACCGTAATACTGCGTGAAGGCGACGTTCAGCTGACGCTGGTTCGAAAGGCACTGCGAACTCCGCGCATGGCGGCGAATCTGCGGCACGCCCATCGCAAGCAGGGACGCCAGCAGCGCGACGATCGCAATGACCACCAGCAGTTCGACGAGGGTGAACCCTCTCCCTTCCGAATCGGTTCCACATCGGAGAAGGGCCTTCCTGCGGATGCGATGCATGAGTGAAGAATCACCCAGCCTCGCGGCGCTGTCAACCGCTCGACCGCTTCAATCGGCCGTTTGGCGGGAAGAATGGCCGGAAACGCGCCGAATCGCGGTGCGCGGCAGTGCCACGCCCTGCATGGCGGCGCGGATCCAGTGGCGCAGTCCGCGTCCGGGCTGCGCCGAACGGGTCCCGGACATCAGGGCGGTGATTCGGCCCCGACACGGGGTCCCCGACTCCATCGCCTGCAACCGCGCGGCCAAGGCCGGCGCGGAGACTACGGGCGAACCGCGTGAAACCGGGCGTCCTCGCGAATCGTCAACGCTTCGGCTCGCCCTGCGGCTTGAAGCCCGCGGGCGGGTTCGCACTGAAGAACTCGTCGGCATATCCGGGGTTCAGCACGAACTTCGCATAGTTCATCGTGATCCTGTCGCCGCCCACGCCCGGAGTGTCCGGCGTCTCGATCTCCTGGCGCACGATCCTTCGGGGAAGGGAATCCGAGCGGGCGTAGTGGATGGTCTCGATGTAGAGCCCCTTCCCGACGACACCGCCGGCGGCGCCTTCTTCGGTCATCGAGACGAGGTTGCGCTCCATGAAAAACTCGACGACGTCGCAGGTCTGGCCATCGAGCTCCTCTGTCCTGAGGATCCGCGCGCCGATCATCACAGGATCGAGAGGATTCGGCGGCGCGCCTGCGGGCGTACGGGCCCGCTGCGCGTTCTTGAAGCGCTCCTCGAGGATCCACTGGGGCAGCGCGGGAAGCGCTGCGCCGACCGCGCGGAACCAGTTGTTGCCGAGATCCACATAGGTCTGGGTCCGTTCATCGAACTCAAGTGCCCTGCTGCCGCTGTAGACGATGGTCGGGCCGGCGACGTCGCCTGCGGCCGAACGATCGATCCGCGTGATCCTGAACTTTGGAATCGAAACGCCGTCTTGGGTCTGGAATCGCATCTGCACGCGATGCCAGACTCCGAGGATCTCGATGCCTGCAGCGCTCGCTCCGCTGCCCTCGAGCATCGTCTCGCAGCTGATCGTGCGGATGGCCTTCAGCGTCTCTCGCGCGCGCTCCGCGATGAGCTCGGCCTCGGGATGCACCACGAGCGGCGGCAACTCGGCCTTCGCGGGCTCAGGCTTGCGTTCTGCAGGCTTGCCTTCTTCGGCCTTCCGTTGCTCCCCCGCCTCTGGAGGAACTCCAACTCCAACAGGCTTGCCCGTGGGCGGCGGCACAGCGCCCGACATCGTGTCGGCCTCGACCCTCGCCGTCAGCTCCATCTCGGGCTGCGCGCTCGTGGGTACCGGCGCGGTCGACGCATCGGCCTTCGTTGCTGCCGGTGCCGAACCGCACGCGGGCGCGGCGGCCTTGTCGCCCTTCTGGGAGGCGCATGCTGCAAGCAGCACGGACAGGGCGAGCGTGGCAGGAAGCGACAGACGGAGCGGGTGTTGGATCATGACTGCGTCCATATCGGAAGGAACTGGCCCGGATGCACAATCTGACGTGATTCCCGCGCTCGCGGGGGCTGTCGGGGGCGTGGCTTGCGCGGGGCGTGGCTATCGGGAGGTGGCTTGCGTGGGGCGCCTCGGCCGCAGCCGGCCCGGATGCCGGGCGGATTGAAGCCCAGCGGGTCTGTCAGAAAGAGCCTAGTACAGCACACGGAAACGGATCGTGCCCGAGACGGCCCGCAACTCGTCGACGACGGCGTCGTCGTAGGTCTTGTTGACGTCGGTGACGACGTAGCCCACCGCCTCGTCTGTCCGGAGCGACTGGCCGAGAATGTTGATCTTGCGCCTCGCGAGAATCGAGTTGATCTCGGCCAGCACGCCCGGCTGGTTGCGGTGGAGGTGCAGGAACCGATGCGCGCGCGGCGTCGGCGGCAGCGCGATGTTGGGCAGGTTCACGCTGCCTGCGGTCGAGCCCGCGTTCACGTGCTCGACAAGCCGGTGCGCGACGAAGGTGCCGATGCCCTGCTGCGCTTCGGCGGTCGAGCCGCCGATGTGCGCGGTGAGGATCACGTTCGGAACGCCGCGCAACGGTGTGTCGAACGCCTCCTTGTTCGAGTTCGGCTCGGCGGGGAACACGTCGACCGCGGCGCCGGCCAGATGGCCCGCCTTCAGGCTCGCGGCAAGCGCCTCGAGATCGACGATGTGACCTCGCGCGAGATTGAGGAGATACGCCCCCTGCTTCATCTTGCGCAGCTCGCGGTCGCCGATGAGATGCGTGTTCTCGCGGCGGCCGTCGACGTGCAGGCTGACGACGTCGGACTTCGCGAGGAGATCGGCGAGGTTCTTCGCGCGACGCGCGTTTCCAAGCGGCATGACCTCCGCCACGTCGTGGTAGACGACCTGCATGCCCATCGCCTCGGCCAGCACCGACAGCTGCGAGCCGATGTGGCCGTAACCGACGATTCCCAGCGTCTTTCCGCGGACTTCGCTGCACCCCTGCGCGCTCTTCCGCCAGCCGCCGGCGTGCAGGATGCGGTCGCTCTCGACCGCGCGCCGCATGAGCATGACGATCTCGCCGATTACGAGCTCGACCACGCTGCGCGTGTTCGAGTAGGGCGCGTTGAAGACCGCGACGCCGCGCGATGCGGCCGCGCCGAGATCGACCTGCTCGGTGCCGATGCAGAAGCAGCCGACCGCAAGCAGGCGGTCCGCCGACTGGAGCGCCGTCGCGGTGACGCGCGTCTTCGAGCGGATGCCGAGGAGCGACACGCCCTTCAGCGCGCGCGCGAGCTCCGCCTCCGGAAGCGCGTCGGAGATCGCCTCGACCTTGTAGCCCTCTTCGCGGAGGAGATTCGCGGCGTCGGCGTGGATGTTCTCGAGAAGGAGCGCGACCATGCGCGACTTCGGGAAGCTCGGCGCGCCCGGCAGGTCGTAGATCCAGAGAAGCTCATCCACGCTGCGGACCACGCGGTCCGCGCGCGCGATGACGTTCTCGCGCGCGATGTTCTCGCAGTAGGCGACGAACTCCTTCGCCGCGCCCGCGTCGCGGATCTCGCAGTCGGTGGCGCCATCGCCGACGGCCACCACCCGGCCCGCGAGCTTGAGCGCGCGCACGGCGGCGGGCTTGCCCTTCGGTTTCGCAAGGTGCGAGTCGGTGTCGTAGCCGACCACGCTCTTGCCGTCCTTCGACCAGTGGAACTCGTTCGCGATCACGTGATCGGCGGGAATGCCGAGCTCGGCGCACACGGGCACCACGTAGTCCCGAAAGCCCGAGCTGACGACGTAGATGCGGGCGGCGTTCCTGCGGATCGCGGCCTTGTGCCGGCGGAAGCTCGGGGCGATCTTCCGCTTGAGCAGCTTGACGACGGCATCGACATGCGCGCGCGCGATCGTCAGTTGCGAGAGGCGGCGGCGCAGCGACTCGTCGATCCCGATGCGGCCCTCCATGCCGTCGCGCGTGATGCCCTCGATCGCGAGCACCTTCGACTCGCGGTCGGGGTCGTCGGCGAGCGCCAGACGCGCGATCTCATCGAGGCCCTCCGCGGCCACGATGGTCGAGTCGAAGTCGAGGATGAGCGTGGTCTCTTGGGACGCCATGGAGCCGAACATATCGGCACTTGGAGAGGCTCAGGTTAGGGAAATGCGCGTGGCCCCGGGTTGTCCCCGAGGCGTGCACGGCACGTGCCGTGCAGTGCCTGGCACTGCGTGGCACGTGCCAGGCACGTGCCAGGCACCGCTGGCGGCCGATCCGGGTGGTCGCGGAAAGCCCATCGTCTTTCCGCCTGCGGCTCGATCGAAAGGCCCAGTCGCGATCGCGCCAAGGGGTGCATCAAGGGGCGCACGAGAGGTGCACGAGAGGTGCACCAAGGCGTGCACGGCACGTGCCGCCCAGTGCCTGGCACTGCCTGGCACGTGCCAGGCACCCTTTCGGCGGAAGCGGACGTGGCTACCCCGCGCACCGCGCGGCTGTATCGGATTCGCAGACGAAGGCCTACGCCATGATCTTGGTGACCAGCTCGCCCTTGACGTCGGTCAGGCGGTAGTCGCGGCCCTGCGCGCGGTAGATCAGCTTCTTGTGATCGAGGCCGAGCAGGTGCAGCATCGTCGCGTGCAGGTCATGCACCTCGACCGGGTTCTCGACCACGTTGTACGAGTAGTCGTCGGTCTTCCCGTAGGTGATGCCCGGCTTGATCCCGCCGCCCGCGAGCCACACCGAGAAGCAGCGCGGGTGGTGATCGCGCCCGTAGTTGTCGCGCGAGAGCTGGCCCTGCGAGTAGACCGTGCGTCCGAACTCGCCGCCCCAGAGAACGAGCGTTTCCTCGAGCAGTCCGCGGCGCTTGAGATCCTTCACGAGCGCCGCCTGCGCCTGATCGACGGCCTTTGCCTGCGCGCTGAGCTCGCTCGGGAGATTGCCGTGCTGGTCCCAGCCGCGCATGTAGAGCTGGATGAAGCGCACGTCCCTCTCGGCGAGGCGCCGCGCGAGCAGGCAGTTCGCCGCGAACGATCCGGGCTTGTGCACGTCCGGCCCGTACATCTCGAGCGTCGCCGGATCCTCGTCGGAGAAGTCGGTGAGATCGGGAACCGACATCTGCATGCGATACGCCATCTCATGCTGCGCCAGGCGCGCGCGGACCTCGGGATCGAGGCTCTCGTTGAACTCGGTCTCGTTGAGCTCGCCGACGAGGTCGAGCATGCGCCGGCGATCCTCGCGCGACACGCCTTCGGGGTCGCGCAGGTAGAGCACCGGATCGCGTCCCGAGCGCAGGCGACAGCCCTGGTGCTCGCTCGGCAGGAAGCCGCTGCCCCAGAAGCGCGCGCTGAGCGCCTGCATGTTGCCGACGCCCTGCGTGATCATCACCACGAACGCGGGGAGATTCGCGTTCATGCTGCCGAGGCCGTAGCTCATCCACGAACCGAAGCTCGGGCGGCCGGGCTGCTCGCTTCCGGTCTGGAAGAACGTGATGCCTGGCTCGTGATTGATGGCCTGCGTGTGCATCGAGCGGATGAGGCACATGTCCTTCGCGATGCCGCCCGTGTGCGGCAGGAGCTCGGACAGGTACACGCCGTCCTCGTTGTTCTCGTGGCGGTCGAAGCGGAACTTCGATGGCGCGACGGGGAAGCGCGACTGGCCGCTCGTCATCGTGGTGATGCGCTGGCCGTTGCGGATCGAGTCGGGCAGGTCCTCGTTGAAGCGCTTGCCGAGCTCCGGCTTGTGGTCGTAGAGGTCGAGCTGGCTCGGGGCGCCCTCCATGTGCATGTAGATCACGCGCTTCGCCTTGGGCGCGAAGTGCGGGCCGGGCGTGAACGTCGCAGGCTGCCCGTCGGCGCCGAGGATGGGCGCCGCGGAGGCGCGCTGTCCCGCGAGAAGCGTCGAGAGCGCGGCGCCGCCGATGCCGGCGGCGATCGAGCCGGCGACCGAACCGAAGAACCGGCGGCGCGTCATGTTGAGGAGATACTCCTCAAGTCCGTCTGCCGGCGTGGCGCTGATTCGTGGCTGGTTCGACATGGGCGGGTCCTTCGTTCAATCCTTCGCGCAGTCAGTCCTTCACGATCGTCGCATCGCTCGACAGCACCGCGTTCGCAAGCAGGGTCCACGCGGCGAGTTCGGCCGGGTCGAGATCGCTCGCCTTCGGCGCCATGCCGACGGCGAGCAGCTTTGCAGCCTCCTCCGGCGCCGCGACGTAGCGGGCCCGGTTCGCGGCAAGCGTCTCGACGAGCCGGTCGAGCACGGCGTCGGTCGGGCGCGCGCCAGTCGCGCGGCGGAAGAGCAGTTCCGCGCGCGCGCGGTCGTCGCCGTCGGCGCGAAGCGTGCGCTCGGCCGCCATGCGCGCGGCCTCGACGAACTGCGGATCGTTCCACAGCGCCAGCGACTGGAGCGGCGTGTTGGTGACGAGGCGCTTCGTCGAGCAGAACTCGCGCGTCGGCGCGTCGAAGGTCAGCATGGTCGGCGGCGGCGCGGCGCGCTTCCAGTAGGTGTAGAGGCTGCGCCGCCAGAGATCGTCGCCCTGCGACTGCTCGTAGGCGCGGGTGTTCGACTGCGGCATGGCGACTTCCTGCCACAGTCCCTCGGGCTGGTAGGGCTTCACGCTCGGGCCGCCGAAGCGCTCCTTGAGCAGGCCGGCGACATAGAGCGCCTGATCGCGGATCGACTCGGCGCCGAGGCGCTGGCGCGGATACCACGAGTAGAGCTTGTTCTCGGGGTCGACCGCCGCGACCTCGGGGCGAAGCCGCGAGGACTGGCGGTAGGTCGCGCTCGTGACGATGTCGCGCACGAGGCCGCGGAAGTCCCACGGGTTCCGGCCTGCGTCGCCGTCGCGGAAGCGCACGGCGAGGTGGTCGAGCAGCTCGGGATGCGTGGGCCACTCGCCCTGCAGGCCGAAGTCGTCGCTGGTGCGGACAAGGCCGCGGCCGAAGAAGATCTCCCAGACGCGGTTCACGGTCACGCGCGTCGTGAGCGGATTCTCTGCCGAGACGAGCCACTGCGCGAGCCCGAGGCGGTTCTGCGGCGCGCCGGCGGGAAGCGAGCCGAGCACCGCCGGCACCCGTCGGACGACGGGCCGGTTCTTGTCGGGCTGGTCGTAGGCGCCGCGCGCGTGGACGAAGGTCTCGCGCGGCATCGGCAG
>Ga0315900_10008403_pt1 | contig 13290 bp, 6 predicted proteins | sample LakEriMetagenome_FD_203521 | JGI IMG/M metagenome (GOLD analysis project Ga0315900, IMG submission 203521) | Freshwater fungal communities from buoy surface, Lake Erie, Ohio, United States - Buoy 12 MA114 | ecosystem: Environmental > Aquatic > Freshwater > Lake > Lake biofilm | place: USA: Lake...
ATCGAGCCGGCGATGGCGAGCCTGCCGTTGGCGATCTGCGCAGACGTCAGCGTGGGCCGTACCTGTCCTCGGTTGCCGCCATCGAGCAATGCGATGCCGCCATTGACGTTGAGATACATGGAGTTGGAGAGGATCGAATTGCCAAACGTGCTGGCTCCCGACACAACCACGCCAAACGCGCCGTTCTTGTAGATCTGGTTGGAGTCGATCGTCGTCTGGGTGGCCCCGAGTGTGAGCGTGATGCCCTGTAGTCGGTTCTCCGTGACCACGTTGGACGTCACCGTCGTGCCGCTGTTGCCGGCGAGGATAATGCCGTTTTCCTGATTGTTCCGCACCGTGTTGCCCGAGATTGTCATGGCCGACGGAGCGAGTCCGGCCACGACCTCCGTGCGGATGCCGGTCAGGCCGCTCCCGGTGACCGTGTTGCCGTTTATCAGCACCCCGGTCGCCGGACCGCTGACCACGATGCCGTTGTTGTTGTTGCCTGTCAGCGTGTTGCCGAGGATGCTCACGGACGGCGTGGCCCCACTGAGCCAGATTCCGTTGAATCCGTTGCCCGTGATCGCATTGTCACGGATCACGGTCCCGGTCGTGTCGCCGGCCTGTACGAGGAATCCACTCTCGCCGTTGGCGGCCAGGGCGAAGTTCGCGAAGACGGAGGCCCTTGATCCGCCCTGCAGCACCACTCCATTGCCCTGGAATCCGGTCACGGAATTGCCGGTCTGGGTCATGGTGACGTTGTTCACCCCGGCCCCGATCAGAAGCCCGGTGCGGTAGGCGCCGGTGGCGGCTCCGTTGAGAACCACCCGTCCCGCGGCCGTCGTGCTCGTCGCGCGGTTGATCACCAGAGAGCCGAGGGGCGTCGTGCCACCGACTGCGGCCGCGAAGTTGATCGGCCCCCCGGTGGCGGTCAGAGCCAGGTTGCGGGGACCGTCGACGGTCCCGTCGAAGGCGATCGTCGTTCCCTGGATCGCGGTGGAACCCGCGAGCGTCACCGCTTCGCTGAACCGCTGCGATCCGCTGGTGACGAGCGGCCCGGTGAGCGTCGTGACGCCACTACCCTGGCTGACGAGGTCACGGATGCCGGTAAAGGTCGTGCCGTCGATCACGGTCGTCTGACTGAACTCGAGTGTCAGACTGTTGCCGCCGCCGGCGACTCCTGAGCCGAACGTCGGCGTCACCCCGCTGAGCGTCACGCTTGCGGTGCCGAGGCTCACGAGGCCCGCATAGCTTTGCAGGGCCGTCGTGGAGACCGTCGCCGCGTTGACTGTGGTCGTGCCGCTGACCGTTAGATTACGGACGCCGGAGACGTTGCCACCGATCAACAGATTGCCAACAACGCCGAGCGATCTGTCACCGCCGACCACGGTCGATCCGGTGGTAACCGTGGTCGCCGTCAGCTTCGTGTTTCGCAGGAGCGACACGGCGTCGAGATACGTCTGTGCTCCCGACGTTATCAGCGACGAGGACAACGTGGTGAGCCCGCCTCCCTGGCTGGTGAGGTCGCGGATGCCGGTGAACAATCCACCGTCGATCGCCGTCGGGCCGCTGAACGAGAGCACGAGGCTGTTGTTGCCGCCAGTCACGCCGCCGGCGAACGTTCCCGTGTCGCCACTGAGCGTGACGGTGGGGGAAGCGAGGCGCACGGAACCGCCGTACGACTGATTGCCCGTCGTGGAGATTCCGGCTCCGGCGATCGTCGTCGTCCCGCCACCGGACGTCTGCAGGCTCGCGAGCCGCGTCGTGCCCCCGACGGCGCCGGACAACGTGATCGCTCCCGACGTGACGAGCGACAGCGAACCAGGCCCGTCGACCGTCGAGCCGAGGGACAGGCCGCCGGCGGAGAGGCTGCGCAGCGTCGTCGCGGTCGTCAGGGTTACGGACGGGGAGAAGGACTGGCCTCCGGAGGTGGTCACGCCGCCGCCGCTGATCGTCGTCGCCCCGCTCGCCACCGTCAGCGAGGCGAGCGGAGTGACGCCGCCAAACGCGCCGTCGAGCCTCACTAGCCCGGTGCCGGCCACGAGCGTCAGCGACTGGCCGCCGTCGACGGGTCCATTGAACGTGATGTCACCGCCCGTGGGCCCCGTGGTCACGAGCGTCGCCGAGTTGGCGAGCTGGATGGCGCCGAAAGCCATGTTGCCGCCTGAAGGCTGGCCAACTGCCCCAAGCCCGCCCTGGGCACTGATTGTGCCGCCATTGAACGTCACGGGCTGGCCACCCCGGGATGAGAGGAGGATCGGGCCGGCCCTGCCACCAACCGCGGCGGCGCTCGACGGGCCGCCATCGGTAATCAGGCTTCCCACCGCGATCGAACCCGTGTTCGTGGTGATCGAGATCGCGCCGCCGTCGCTGCCCGCTCCCGTGGCGCTTGCCGCACCGATCGTGCTCAGCGTCGAGAGCAGGTTCACGCTGCCCGTGCCGGTGACGTCGATGAAGATGCCGCCAGACGCCGTGCCGCTGTCGAGCGGTCCCTGCGTCTGGATCGCACCTGCCGAGATCGTCACGTTTCCGTTGATCGACCCGAGATTCACGTTGTTACCGACGGTCTGGATACCGGCATTGAGCACGAGGGTGTCGGCGGCGAGCGTGATCGAGCCGCCCTGCGTGCCCTGGCCGGTACGGATCAGGCCGTCGAGTCGAAGCGTGCCGCCGCCCAGAATGGCGATCGGGTCGCGGAACGTGGTCGCTGCCACCGACACGAGGCCGGTCGCCGACTGGCTGCCGAGTGTGATGGAGCTGAAACCGTCTTGCAGCAGGGCGAGCGTGGCCGTGGGGAAAGCGAGCGCGCCCGGCGCTCCGTCCCCAACCCCAACCGTCGTTGTCCGCGTTCGCGGCTGAATCCGGAGGGAAGACGTGCCGGCCACCTGTCCGCCGAGGCTGATGGCGTCGGTCTTGATCGTGAGGGCATTGGCACCGACGGATATCGTGCTGCCTGTCGTGAGCGCGGAGGCCGAGAGTTCGGCCGCTCCGGAAATGGTCAGCGCGCCCTGGTAGGTTTGGCGGCCGACGGTCTTGATGCCGCCCACCAAGCTGGCCGTGCCCGACACGAGCAGCGAGGCTAGCCCGGCCGTGGTTCCTGCGAATACGGCGTTCCCATCGACAGAGAGCGGCTTTGTGCCGCCGGTCACGTTGGCGAAGGAGACCGTCGTGCCCTTGGTGGTCGTGGGCCCGAGGAGCGTCACGGCATCGGCGTAGGTCTGCGTGCCGGTGGTCTCGATGGTGCCGTTCAGGGTCGTCGTGCCGCCGCCGTTGCTCGTGAGGTTCGCGATGCCGGTGAAGTCGGCGCCGACGATGGCGGTCGCGCCGCTGAACGAGAGGACGAGGCTGTTGCCCGCGCCGGCCACGCCGCCGGTGAAGGTGGAGTTGGTGCCCGAGAGCGTGACGGTCGGGGCGCCGAGGGTGACCAGGCCGCCGTAGCTCTGCGGGCCGGTGGTGGCGATCGACGCGACGTTCACGGCGGTCGTGCCGCTCACGGTGAGGGCGTCGACGCCCGAGACGGCACCGCCCAGCACGGCGTCGCCGTCGACCGTGAGGTCGTGGCCGCCGCCGGTGACACTGGCGAAGGTGAGCGTCGTGCCCTTGGTCGTCGTGTCGCCGAGGAGGGTGACCGCGTCGGCGTAGGTCTGCGTGCCGGTGGTCTCGATCGAGCCCGTGAGCGTGGTGGTGCCGCCGCCGTTGCTCGTCAGGTTGTCGATGCCGCTCACGGTGCCCGTCCCGAGGGCCGTCGTGCCGCTGAAGGTGAGCACGAGGCTGTTGCCGCCGCCGGCGACCCCGCCGGTGAACGTGCCGTCGGTGCCGGTGAAGGTCACGGTGGGTGCGCCGAGCGTTACCAGGCCGCCGTAGGTCTGGGAGCCCGTCGTGGTGATGGAGGTGGTGTTGATGGCCGTGGTGCCGGTCACGTCCAGGTTGGCCACGCCAGAGACGGCGTCGCCGAACACGGCGTCGCCGACCACGTCGAGCGAGTTGCCGCCGCCGGCAAGGGTGCCGCCGAGCGTGACGGTGGAGCCGGTGAGGGCCGTGTCGGCGCCGAGCGTGACGGCGTCGTTGTAGGTCTGCGTGCCGCTGGTCGTGACCGCGCCCCCGTCGATCGCGACGGTTCCGCCAGCGTCGGTGACGAGGCTCGCGAGGGCCGTCGTGCCTCCGACCGCGTTGCGGAAGGTGGTGGTGCCGCCGGTGTTGACCACGAGGTTCTTGGCCCCGTCGACCGTCCGGTCGAACGTGATCGAACCGGAGCCCGATGAGGCGAGCGTGACATCCTGTGTGAGCGTGACAACGCCGGCGAACGTCTGGCTCGCGTTGCTCGAAATGTTCGCCCCGAGGCTCGACGCCCCAAAGGCGCCAAAGTTGTTCACCCCGGAGATCGCGCCGCCCACGACGGAGTCGCCGGCGAAGTCCAGCGAATTGCCGCCGCCGGTGACCGTGCCGGAGGTCGTGATCGTCGAGCCCGTGAGCACCGTGGCGGCGCCGAGGGTGACCGGGCCGGCATACGTCTGGACGCCCGTGGCTGGCCCCGGAAGAGCTGGCCGGTGGCGAATGCTTCGACGACGATGCCGATCCGCAGGCCGGGCTGGCGGGGGCGATACTCCACGCGATCGACCGGCGGGATGACGTGCTGACCCGCCAGGGGGCGATTCTCGTCCGACTCGCCCGGCGAACGTGGGCCGATGTCGCCAAGGACTGCTTGGCATCGGCACCGCCCCAGTGATCAGTCGCCCCAGCGTCTCGCGGGTGTCGCGTTCGCGCTCGTGGCCGGGTTTGTCCGGTAATCCGGCTCCACGGACAGCTAGCCCAGTTGGGCCATCGCGGCGTCGGGAATGTTGAAGTTCGCCGCCACGCTCTGCACGTCGTCGTGGTCGTCGAGCCGTTCCATCAGGTCGAGCACCCGGCGGGCGGTATCCACGTCCTCCACGTCGACCGTGTTGGTGGGGATGCGAACGAGTTCGTTCGACTCGACGTCCAGTCCTGCCTGCCGCAGGGCGTCGGCCACGGCCGCCATGACCGCGGGTTCGCAGGTGATTTCCCAGCGGTCACCCGCCGCCTTCACGTCGTCGGCGCCCGCCTCCAGGGCCAGTTCCATTATCCGGTCTTCGGCGCAGGCGGCCAGCGGCACTCTCACCAGTCCCTTCCGCTGGAACAGGTAGGCCACGCAGCCAGTGCCGCCCAATTTTCCCGCGCACATCTCGAAGATCTTGCGGATCTCAGGAGCGGTGCGGTTCTTGTTGTCGGTGAGAATCTCGCACAGCACCGCCACGCCGCCGGCCGCATAGCCCTCGTACAGCGACTCCTCCAGGTTGCCGCCCTTGAGTTCGCCCGTGCCCGTGCGGATGGCCCGCTGGATGTTGTCCTTCGGCATGCTCACGGCCTTGGCCGCGTCGATCGCATAGCGCAGACGAAGGTTGGCGTCGGGGTCGGCGCCTCCGTGCTTGGCCGCGACGATGATCGCCTTGGCCAGCTTGCTCCACAGCTTGCCGCGCTTGGCGTCGATGAGGGATTTCTTGCGGGCGATGTTCGCCCAATGGGAATGGCCGGCCACTGCGGTCTCCTTCGTTGGGGTCGTGCGCTGCCGATCGGAGATCGGGGCGCGGTCAGCGCGGCTTTCGCTTGCTGAGCTGCGCCGAGTGCTGCCGACCAGGGGCCCCCTTGCCGCCGGAGGGCTTGGCAGGCGGCACCTGCTTGGCCGGCTTGGCAGCCGGCTTCGCCGCCGCAGGCGGTTTCTTGGCCGCATCTGCCTTCGCGGCGGTGGGGGGCGCGGGTTGCGGCTTGATCGTCAGCGGCTTGCCGACGTTCGGCTTGACCACGAACGGCTTGGGGCCGGGCTTGGCTCCAGGCTTGGCGTCTCCCGGCCGCTTGGGGCCGGAGCCGGCGGGCGGCATCGGTGTCTTGCCGGCGGGCCGGGCCGCGGCCTGGGGACCGGCGGGACGATGCTCCTCGGCGGCATGTCGCGCGGCATCGGCCACGCGCTGGCCTTCACGGCCGCTGGCGGGGGGCGGCGGCACCGGCTCGGGCAGCGGTTCTCCGCGTTTCGGAAACCGGTCCTTGGCGGCCGGGTTCACGGCCTGCACGACCTTCTTGACTGTCGCACCATGGAGGTTGGTCAGGCATTCGATGCCGAACTGGTGCAGCAGTGAACTGAATTCGACGCCCGCCTTCTTGCCGATGGCCCGTTCCAGGCCGGGCACCTTGCCGGCGTCGTACTCCTGGCGGGTGATGATGCCGCACAGATAGAGCGCGGCGATGGCGCCGCGGTCGAGCGGGATGAAATGCCCACCAAGCGCGGTGGAGGCGACGTGCTGCACGACGAACGGCGGGATGCCGTGGAGATGCTCCAGCGTCCGCAGACCATGGGCCAGGGAGTGCTTGCGGGCGTGCTCCAGCGAGAATGCGTACGTCGATTCGAACACGCTCTGCAGCACCCGCCGTAGCGACAGGGCCGCGTGGGCCGGATCGGGCAGGTCGTGGAGCGTCTCGGCGAGTTCGGCGACGGTGGTGACACGGATCTCGTTGAGGTCGAAGGCCGACTCCAGCAGCCTCGCCAACGCCTTCTCGGCCACCTCGGCCGGCGCGTTCTCCAAGCAGCAGGCGAGGAGTACCTGCTCGAGCAGGGGCCGGCTGACGTTCGTCACCACGGGCTTGTAGTGGGACTTGAGCGCCTTGTGCAACTTGGGCAGGAGCTGGCCGCGGGGCGGCAGTTTCTCGGCGACGGGCTTGGGGGCGGCGGGGGCGGGGGCCGGTCGGGCCGCCGGTTTCTTGGCGCCGGACGCCTTCGGGCGGCCGGACGCTGGTCGCTTCGATGCGCTCATGCGTCTTCCTGGGGTTGCTCTACGTGAACCTCTTCGTGCCGTTCGTCATCAGCCGTCGTCGTCGGCAGCACCTCGCCCAGCACGCGGGCGATCTCGATGGCGTGCTTGACGCCATGGTCGATCTCGAACCGCAGCCGCGGCGTGTAGCGGGTGTCGATCCGGTCGGCGATCCGCGACTGGAGGAAGCCCGCCGAGTGGGCCAGCCCGCGCAGGGCGAGCTGCTCGCGAGCCGGGCTCCCCATGATCGACACATGCACCGTGGCACTTCGCATGTCGGGCGCCATTTCGACGCGCGTCACCGTCACGTCGCGCACCCTGGGGTCGCGCACCTCGGTGAGAATGGCCATGCTGACCACCTCCCGAACCGCTTCGGCCGCCTTGAGGAGTCGTCGTGTGCTCACGAGAGCGTTCGCGCGACTTCCTCGATCCGGTAGCACTCGAGGATGTCGCCCTCCTTGACGTCGTTGAATCCGGCCAGTTTGATGCCGCACTCCAGCCCGTCACGGACCTCGCGGGCGTCGTCCTTCTCCCGCTTCAGCGACTCCACGCCATAGTCGCCGATCACCCGGCTGTCGCGGATCACCCGCAGCCGTCCGTTGCGGGCGATGATGCCGCCGATCACCCGGCAGCCGGCGATCACGCCGAGCCGACTGATGGAGAACGTCCGCTGCACCACCGCCCGGCCCAGGTCGGTTTCGCGCTTTTCTGGGGCCAGCATGCCCTCCAGGGCCTTGCGCAGGTCGTCCGAGACCTGGTAGATGATGTCGTACCGCCGCACCTGCACGCCGCGATCTTCGGCCAGCGATCGGGCCCGTTCGTCCGGTACCACGTTGAAGCCGATGATCACGGCGTCGGAGGCATCGGCAAGCTGGACGTCGGCCTCGGTAACGCCGCCCACGGTGGCCTGCAGCACCCGAATCTTGACCTCGGGGTGTTCGAGTTTCTGCAGTTCCTTGAGAATGGCCTCGATCGAGCCACGCACGTCGGCCCGGAGGATGAGGTTGAGCGTCGGGGCCTTCTCGGCTCCAAGCCGGTCGGCAAGATTTTCCAGGGTCACGTGCACCGGCGCACCGGCCAGGCTGCTGTGCCGGCGGATGTCGCTGCGTTTCACCGCCACCTCGCGGGCGCGGGCGATGGAGTCGACGACCTGGAATCGGTCGCCGGCGCCCGGCGGCACGTCGAGACCGGTGACGAACACCGGCTGTGCGGGACCCGCCTCGGTGACCTTGCGCCGGGTGAGCGTGTTCGACATCGACTTGACGTGGCCCGTCGCCTCGCCGCACACCAGGGCATCGCCGACCCGCAGCGAGCCCTTCTGCACCAGCAGGCAGGCCACGACGCCACGGCCCTCGTGGATCGAGGCATCGAGGCAGACGCCGGCCGCGCTGCGATCGGGATTGGCGCGCAAATCGTGGAGTTCGGCGATCGTGAGCAGGGTGTCGAGCAGGTGGTCGACGCCCTCGCCGGTGACGGCGCTCGTCTTCACGACCTCGGTCTCACCGCCCCACTCGGTGGGCAGCAATTCGTTGGCGGCGAGTTGCTGGTAGACCCGCTGGATGTCGGCGCCAGGCAGGTCGATCTTGTTGATGCAGGCCACGATCGGCACGCCGGCGGCCCGGGCGTGGCTGATGGCCTCCTCGGTCTGCGGCATGATGCCGTCGTCCGCGGCCACGACGACGACGGCACAGTCGGTGACGTTCGCGCCGCGGGCACGCATCTGGGTGAACGCCTCGTGGCCCGGCGTGTCGACGAACGTGATGGGCCGACCGTTGCGTTCCACGGTGTATGCCCGCATGTGCTGCGTGATGCCACCGCTCTCGCGCGAGGCCACGTCGATGGCCAGAATCTTGTCGAGCAGCGAGGTCTTTCCATGGTCGACGTGACCAAGAAAGGTGACCACCGGAGCCCGAGGCAGCCGCAGGGTCGGATCCTCGTCCACGGCGTCGAAGCCGGCGAGCAGTTCCTTCTCCAGGTCCTCGGCCGTCTTCAGGTCGAGCTGCACGCCCAACTCCGCCGCCAACAGCTCCACGGTGTCCCGGTCGAGCATCGATCCCATGCTGGGCACCGATTCGGTGCCCAGGAGCAGGAGCCGCTTCAGCACCTCGCTGGCGGGCAGGCCGATTGCTTCGGAGAAGGCGCGGACGTTGCACGGCACCTGGATCGAGGCGTTGGTCTTGCGAGGTGCGGCCGTCGAGACATTGGCTCCCTTCCGCGGCCTCGACGACCGACGCCGACGCAGACCGCCGTCATCGTCGTCTCGACCATCGGAGACCTTCTTGCGATTGAGCTGGCGGAGTTCACGGCCACCGAGCAGGTCATCGGATTGGCCACCGGTCTTCGAGGGAGTGCGGCGCGGCCTCACGCCGGGCTGCATCGGCGGGGGCAGGGGCTGCAATCCGGGGCCGCCCCCGCGCTGCGGTCCGCCCGGTCGTGGCCGCTGGCCGTCTCCGGTCTGCCGCTGCTCGTGCTTGCGCATGTGGTCGGCCAACGGCTTGGCGCCGCCCGCCTTGGCACTGCGGATCGCATCCAACGGCAGCTTCACGTCCGGCTTTTGAGCCGCAGGCTCCTGCGGCGGTCGAGCCACCGGCGGCCTGCCGCCGGCCGGCATCGGCGCGAGCTTGAAGGCGGGCCGCGGCACCGGCTTGGCGCCGTCGCCACCCGGCCTGACCGTGGGCCGTGGTCGTGGTTCCCCGGACGTCGCCGGCTTTGGCGGGACGATCTCGGGCGGCTTGTTCTTGCCGCTCATGCCGGCAGGGGCGATGTAGTCTTCGCGCTTGAGGGAGCCCGTGGCCGCCGGCTTGGCCGGCTGCGACACGGGCGAAGCCGCCGGCGTCGCCACGGGCTTGGCAGCGGCAGGTCGATCAGCGGGCCGCGACTTCCCGGCGATGAACTCCTTGAGCTTGACCACTTCCTCGTCGGTCATGCTCGCGAGCGCGGATCCCTTGTCCTGAATGCCGGCGCGGGTGCAGATCTCGACCAGCTCCTTGCTGTCGATCTTCAGTTCCTTCGCCAGCGTGTAAATCCGAACCGCCACTCCGACCTCTTTCCTCCGGCTTTCGCCGGCCGTTCGATCCGTTTTCGAAACGCCTTCCGCCACTCACCGCCATGAACCAGATTCCGAACATCACGACTCGCCCGGCGCGGCCTCGGGGACCGGTTCCGCCTCGGCCGGCTGGGCCGCGGCCAGCGCGTCGGCCGCGTCGGCGTCGGCAGTCGCCTTGGCGACGCGGTCGAGTTCACGCTGCTTGCGCCGCTCGTCAGCCGCCGCCACCTCCGCCATGGCGGCCCGCTTTTCCGCCTCAGCAACGATCGCGTCGACCGCCTCCGCGGTCAAGCCGCCCATTTCCATCAGGTCGTCCGGCTCGATCACGGACAGATCGTCATACGAGAGGAAGCCCTCGCCGACGAGCCGCTCGGCGACCGACTCGTCGAGGCCCTCGATCGAGGAGAATCCGGCGATGGCCCGCTCGATCTGCTGGTCGAGTTCCTCGCGGGTCATGATCTCGATGTCCCAGCCGCAGAGCTTGCTCGCCAGGCGCACGTTTTGCCCGCGGCGGCCGATGGCCAGCGAAAGCTGGTCTTCGCGCACGAGCACGATCCCCCGGCCCAGCATCTGGCAGAGGATCACCTCGTCGACCTCGGCCGGCTGCAACGCGTTGGGCACGAGGACCTGCAGGTCGTCGCTCCAGCGCACGATGTCGATCCGCTCGCCGCCCAACTCCTCGACGATGTTCTTGATGCGGTTGCCGCGCACGCCGACGCAGGCGCCGACACAGTCGATCCGGTTGTCGGAGCTGATCACCGCCACCTTGCTGCGGTAACCGGGCTCGCGGGCGATGGCCCGGATCTCGATCACGCCGTCGGCGATCTCGGGAATCTCCTGCTCGAAGAGCCGCTGCACGAGCTGGGGACGGATGCGCGAGAGAATGATCTTCACGCGGCTGCCGACCTTGCGCACCTCGAAGATGGTGGCCCGGATGCGCTCGTTGGGATGGTAGGACTCGCCGGGGATCTGCTCGCTGCGGGGCAGGATCGCCTCGTTGGCGCCCAGGGTCACGGTGGCCGTGGCGCCTTCGAAGCGGGCCACCACGCCCGACACCATCTGGCCGATCTGTTCCTCGAACTCGTCGTGGATCGCGTCCCGCTCGGCCTCGCGGATCTTCTGGATGATCACCTGCTTGGCCGTCTGGGCGCCGATGCGTCCGGAGAGTTCGGCGGTGTCGAGCGGCTGGCCGTCATGGGAGCCGCTGACGCTCCCGTCCGCCCGGTCGATCGTGATCGCGATGTCGGCGGTTTCGCCGTACTGCCGCTGCAACGCCGTGACCAGCGCCGCCTCGATCGCCTGGAACACGATCTCCTTGTCGATGTTCTTGTCGCGATGAATCGCGTCGACGATGCGGAGGATTTCTTCGGGCTTCATGTGGTTCTCGGATGACCTCGTGACGTGAAGCAGCCGGCACGGCCGACGCCATATCACGTCATGGGCGCCGAAGCACCCGTCGCCGGGTGCTTGGAAAGCGAATCCGCGAACCAGCCATCATCCTCACGAGACCGATCTGAGAAGGTAAGCGGGCCGTGGGTGACTGTCAAGAAGCTCAGGCCTTGTCGGGCCATGAACGGATGACCAGCGACCCGGCCTGGCCCTGCGGCGTCACCGCGGTCGATATGCAGATCGAGCCGGCGGGGTCGCCGCGGCGGGCCGCCCGGACCGGACAGTCGGCGTCGGGATTCTCGTAGTTGAGCAGCGGGAACAGTTCGCCGTGCCGCATGGCCAGGATGCTGGCCACGCATTCCACCAACCCGCTGCCGCCGCCGAGGTTGCCGAAGTGGCTCTTGGCGGCGACGGTGGGGATCCGCGCCGCGGCAGCGCCCAGCGCATCGTGCATCGCCGCCGCCTCGTCGCGGTCGCCGTTGACGGTGCTCAGGCCGTGGGCGTGGACGTGGCCGAGCGAGTCCGCCGGGACGGCGGCCATGCCGAGAGCCCGGCGCAGGGCATGGCCGATCGCCTGCCGCCGCCGGCCCCCGCCGGAAGCGTCGCTCGAGCAGCGGGCCGCGTGGCCGACGATCTCGCCATAGATTCGGGCCCCACGGGCCTCGGCATGGGTGAGTTCCTCGAGGATCAGCACGGCGGCGCCTTCCCCGAGCACCATCCCCGTGCGGCTCTTGTCGAAGGGCCGGCTCCACCGCGTGGGGTCGCCGTCACCGATCGCCACCTGCTCGCTCTGGAGGGCATGCACCGTCTTCATGGGGTGGACCCGCGTGCCGGTCGCCCCCGCCACCATGATGTCGGCAGCGCCACGCTGGATCGTCACCACCGCCTCACCGACCGCCAGGTGGCCGCTGGCCTCGCGCAGGGTGAGCGAGTTGCTCGGGCCGCGCAGGTCGTTGTAGATGGCGATGTGGCTGGCGGGCATGTTGGGCAGGTACTTGAGCAGCCAGAGCGGCGTGAGTTGGGGCATGCCGTCGGCGGCCCAGCGGCCGAACACGAACCGGCCGTCCGCACCGCGGCAGCGGGCCACGCTGGCGGTGAAGTCCTCGGGCAACGTGAGCATGTAGTCGGAGCCGAACACGCAGCCGAAACGCTCAGGCGGGTGATGCGCGGCCGCGTCGCCGCAGTCGTGGAGGGCCCGCTGCGCCGCCGCCACGGCCATCTGGCTCTCGCGGCACATCACCTTGAGCCCCTTGCGGATCGCCTTCTTGCGCTCGCCGTCGAGGGGCCCGAAGTCGGCGATCTCGCCGCTAAAGCACCTCGCTTCGGCGGCGTGGTGCAGGGGCAGGCCGTCGCAGGGGAAAGACTGCAGCGGGCCTACGGCGCTCGTGCCCGCGACCAGTCCGTTCCACAACTCGTCGGTGGTCAGGCCCAGCGGGCAGACGATCCCCAGGCCCGTGATGACCACCCGCCGAGATTCGGCTCCACTCATGCCTCTCGTCCTTCTCCAAGACGTTCATTTCGGCGGGCTGCCGAACGTGCTAGCGGCCGCCGCTGAGCCGCGGCTCCACCACCAGCACCATGTCGCACCTTTTGACTCCCGGCACCAGCGCCGAGATTCCCCCATTCTGCGCGGGCACGGGCCAGGGCACCAACCCGAGTCCGATAAAGAGCGTCTGCGTGGCTGGCCAGCGAAAGCGTTCGCCGATCCGCACCGCCGCCATCTGGGGCACCTCGAGTTGCACCCGGCTTCCCCCGGCGGGCGCCGGCAGCGAGACCGTCGCCATGCGTTCGATCTGGTCGATGCGACAGCGGATCACCGCCTCGACGGCGGTTCCGTCCCGGGAGATCAGCGGCTGCACGTCGATGGCCAGACCCTCGTCGCAGGAGTCGCCGTGCATCTGCCAGCCCGGCCAGGCATCGGGCCGCGGCGCCACGTCCTTGACGTAGGGCTGCTTGCGGCCCCCCGCCAGCACGGCAGGCAGGCCGTTGGCGGCGAGCACGGGGCCCGTGGGCAGTTCCTGACAGTCGGATCGGGCCCGCAAGCGGGCCAGCACAACT
>Ga0315900_10008404_pt1 | contig 13290 bp, 8 predicted proteins | sample LakEriMetagenome_FD_203521 | JGI IMG/M metagenome (GOLD analysis project Ga0315900, IMG submission 203521) | Freshwater fungal communities from buoy surface, Lake Erie, Ohio, United States - Buoy 12 MA114 | ecosystem: Environmental > Aquatic > Freshwater > Lake > Lake biofilm | place: USA: Lake...
CACGCCGTCGATCTTCAGCTCGAGCACCCAGCGGGGCGGCGTCGGGTCGCCGGCGTCGGCGAGGAGCTTGCCGACGCGACGGGCCCAGGCGACGAGGTCGTCGGCGGAGTAGGTGTTCTCCATCGAGAGCATCGGGATCGCGTGCCGCACCGGCACGAGTCCCTCGAGCGGCGCCCCGCCCACACGTTGCGTGGGGCTGTCGGCGGTGACGAGGTGGGGATGGCGGGCCTCGAGGTCGCGCAGCTCCTCGAGGAGCCGGTCGTACTCCAGATCGCCGATCTCCGGCGCCGCCTCGACGTGGTACTTGCGGTCGTGGTGGCGGACGAGATCGCGGAGTTCGGCGATGCGTCCGGCGTCACCCGCGCTCACGGCTCCGCCCCGGGGGTGGCGTCGTCGTCCCCGCGGCGCGGGCTCGCCTCGCGCATCGCCCTGCGGATCTCCCGGTGCCCCATCTCGTCGACGGCGATCGAGCCGAAGGTGGCCACGGCCAGGATGACCAGTTCGACCACCAGTGCCGTCGTGCCGTGGCGGGCGAGGAGACGGTCGAAGGCCTGCGGGGCGGCGTCCGGTCTCCCCGGGCCGACCCCGCGGAGCACCGAGACGCAGTAGGCGCTGGCGGTGAGCGTGAAGGCGATGCCGACGACGCCGAGGAGGACGGTGAACGGGTTCGGACGCGTGCGGCGCATGGCGGAAGTATAGCCACGCGCGCCGGACCGGCGGCGCCTCACACCGCGCGGAGCCGGCGCGTCCGCCGCAGCACGGCGGCGACGGCCGCCACGACCGCATCGGCCCCGATCGCCGCCATGGCGCGGGTGTCGGTCTTCCGCTCGCGCCAGGGGGGGCGGACATCCGGCGGCGGCTCGACGGTGGCGTGCCCCTCGCCCCAGGGGCCGTTGCGCTGGGCCGGTACCGGGCCGAAGAGGCCGACGCACGGAGTGCCGACGGCGGCCGCGAGATGGAGCGGGCCGGTGTCGGAGGAGATGAAGCAGTCGGCCAGACGGCAGAGCTCCGCCAGTTCCTGGAGCGTGGTCGGAGGGGCGAGCGTCGCGCCGGAGGCGGCGGCGATCCGTTCGGCGGCGGCCCGTTCCGCGGGGCCACCCCAGACGACGACCGTGCGCCGTCCCTGCTCCGTGGCGAGGCGCCGCGCCACCGTCGCGAAGCGGTCCTCGGGCCAGAGCTTGGAACTCCACCCCGCACCCGGATTGACGATCACCGGCGGCGTTCCCGGACCGAGCGAGGCGACGAATCGCGCCATCCGCGCCGCCGGCAGGGGCCAGGTGGGGAGACGGAAGGCGGGGATGCCGGCGGGGATGCCGAGCGGGGAGAGCAGGGAGAGGTTGCGTTCCACGACGTGGGCGGCGGTCGCCTCGACCCGCTCGGTGGTGGCGAGCCACGACCCCTCCCGGGCATCGGCACCCTCCGGGCCGATGCGGATCGGCGCCCCCGAGAGCCACGTGACAAGCGCGCTCTTGAGGAGCCCCTGCATGTCGATCGTCACGTCGGGGGCGAAGGCGTGAAGCTCCCCGCGCAGGCGTCCCCATTCCGCCGGGCGCTTCGCCCAGCCGCGGGGCAGGCGGAGGACGTGGTCGATCGCGGGGTGTCCGTCGAGGAGTTCGGCGGTCCGTCCCTCCACGACCCAGCCGATCGCGGCCTCAGGGAAGCCGCCCCGCAGCGCCACCGCCACCGGGATGCCGTGGAGGACATCCCCGATGGCGGAGAGCTTCACGAGCAGGATCGAGCGCGGCGACGGCATGGCGGGCCTCCGGGACGCGGGACTGTCCCAGGAAGCGGTGGCCGGTGGCAAGGCCGTTTCGGCCGGGAAAACTAGGCCGGATCGCCGAGCTGGGCCAGCTCGCACAGCACCGCGGAGGCGACCTGCTCCGGACAGCTCCAGACCAGGAACAGCATCGCCTCGCGCACGCCCCGCTCCGCCGGATGGCCGACGGTGAAACCCGCCCCCTTGGAGGCGACGAGCGCCGCCTGCGACGCCCGGAGCACGAGGCCGCTCGCGGCCGTGCGCAGGGCATCCCGGTCCGCCGGGGTCGACTCGACGGCGCCGGCCGCCATGCGCGCGGCGAGCGCGTCGGTCTCCGCGGCGAAGCCGGCCACGATCGGGGACATCCCCCGCCGCGCGGCGGCCTCGCGGCCGAGGATGTCGAGCGCCGCGCGCGTCGCCCCGAGGGCGAGCGCCGTCGTGGCCAGCCCGCCGGCGCGGGCGTTGGACGGGCCCGTCGGACGGATCACCACCTCCGGCTCGACGCCGTCGAAGCGGACGCGCGAGGTGCGCGCGGCGGAGAGGGCGAGGAGTTCCATCGGCGGGTCGATGGCGAGCCCGGGGCAACCCCTGCGGACGACGAAGAACGACGCCGCCCCGTCTTCGGCCACCGCTCCGGTGACGATCGTGTCGACCGTGTCGGCGCCGGTGACCCACGGACAGACTCCGTCGAGGCGCCACCCGCCGTCGCGGCGGGCCGCCCGCAGCGCGGGTGTGCCCTGGTGCTGCCGGCTCGTCGTCAATTGCGCGATGCCGACGGTCGTCGTCTCCTCGCCGCTGGCCAGACGCGGGAGGATGAGGCGACGGAGCGGGTCGTCGGCCGCGGCGAGCAGTCGGCAGGCGCTCGCCCACTGCGTGAGCGCGAGCGCCGTCGTCAGGCAACCGCGGGCCACCTCCGTGAGGGCGGCCAGGAGCGCCCCTTCGCGGGCCCCCGAACCGCCGCAGTCGGCGGGGATGAAGCCGGCGAGGAGTCCGGCGTCGGTCATCGCGCGGAACGCGCCGCTCTTCCAGGGGCCGCGGGCGCGGGTGGCCGGGGCGAGGTCGGCAAGCGCCGCGCGGAGCGTTGCCAGGGCCTCCGGATCGGGGGACGTCGCGGCGGTGGAGAACATGCCAACAGTGTAGGTCGGCCCCGGGGTCGTTTTTCGGCGACCGTCACGCGGGTATACTCCGGGTCCTTCTGGCCGGTGCCCACCGCTGTCCCTCCCGCCCCTCCCGTCCCCCCCGCGAGCCCCTGCCGCGGAACGGACTCCCCCGGTTCTCCCCTGGAGCCTGCCATGAGCCAGTCCGAGGATCTCCGTGCGCCCGCCCGATCCCCCTCCGGGTCCCCCGCCGGCGCGGCCCGCCCGGCGGCGGCGATGCATCCGCCGCTGCGGCTCCTCGAGCTCTCGCCGCAGAACGTCTACGACAAGTGCCAGGCGCTCGCCCGCAATCTGTGGTGGAGCTGGCATCCCGAGGTGGCCGACATCTTCCGCGAGCTCGACCCGGTCCGTTTCCGGCAGCTCGACCACAACCCGATCACGCTCCTCGCCGAGTTCACCCCCGAACGCCTCGAGGCCCGCGCCGCCGAACTCGTCCTCCACAGCCGCATCAACCAGGCCTACCGGCGGATGAAGGAATACCTCGCCGCCGAGAACACCTGGAGCGACGTCCACGCCGGCGTCCTCGGATCGAAGCCGGTGGTCTACTTCTCGGCGGAGTTCGGGATCCACGAGTCGGTGCCGATCTACTCCGGCGGCCTGGGGGTGCTCTCGGGGGACCACATCAAGAGCGCCAGCGGCCTCGGCATCCCGCTCGTCGCCGTCGGCCTCTTCTACAAGCAGGGCTACTTCAAGCAGCAGCTCGATCTCGACGGCTTCCAGCACGAGGAATACCTGCAGTCGCGCGTCGAGGCCCTGCCGCTCGAGCCGGCGATCGGCACCGACGGCCAGCCCCTCTCGGTGGCCATCGACACCCGCTCCGGGCAGATCAGGGCCAAGGTGTGGCGGATGGCGGTGGGACGCGTGAGCCTCTACCTCCTCGACTCCGACGTCGAGGGGAACACCCCCGAGGACCGCGAGCTGACCAGCCGCCTCTACGGCGGCGACAACCGGGTGCGCATCCGCCAGGAGCTGCTCCTCGGCGTGGGCGGTGTCCGCGCGATCCGCGGCCTGGGCATCGTTCCGGGCGTCTACCACCTCAACGAGGGCCATTCCGTCTTCGCCACGCTCGAGGCGGTGCGCGTGCGCATGGAACGCGACGGCTACTCCTTCGACGACGCGGTGCGGAAGGTGGCCCGCCAGACGGTGTTCACCACGCACACGCCGGTACCGGCCGGCCACGACCGCTTCGACGGCGGCCTCATGGAGGAGCATCTGGGGCCGATGCGCGACGCGTTGGGGATCTCGCACGACCACCTCATGAGCCTCGGCCGCGTCGATCCGGCGAACCATGGCGAGCCGTTCTGCATGACGGTGCTGGGGCTCAAGATGTCGCGACGCGCCAACGCCGTGAGCGCCCTCCACGGCCACGTCAGCCGGCGGATGTGGAAGGATCTGTGGGGCTCGCGCGTCGAGGAGGAGGTGCCGATCGGGCACATCACCAACGGCGTCCACGTGCCGAGCTGGCTCTCCTGGCAGATGCTCGCCCTCTACGACCGCCTCTTCCCCGCCAACTGGTTCCGGCGGATGGGGGAGCCGGACGTGTGGCAGAAGATCCACGAGTGCGACCCCGGCGAGCTGTGGGAGACGCACTACGCCCTCAAGAACCTCCTCCTCCAGTTCGTCCGCCGCCGCCTCGCGCGGCAGTGCCGGCGCCGCGGGGAGAGCGAGGAGGCGGCGGAGGCCGCGCGCACGGCGCTCGACCCGAACGTCCTCACGATCGGCTTCGCCCGCCGCTTCGCCACCTACAAGCGGGCCGACCTCGTCCTCGGCGAGCTCGACAAGCTCGCGACGCTCGTCTGCAACGCCGAGCGGCCGATCCAGGTGATCTTCGCCGGCAAGGCCCATCCGGCCGACGAGCCGGGGAAGGGGCTGATCCGCAAGATCGCGAACCTGCGCCACGACCCGCGCTTCGCCGGCCGGGTCGTCTTCGTCGAGGATTACGACATCAACGTCTGCCGCCACCTGATCCAGGGGGTGGACGTGTGGCTCAACAACCCGCGCCGCCCCCTCGAGGCCTCGGGTACCAGCGGGCAGAAGGTGGTGTTGAACGGCGGCCTCAACTGCTCGATCCTCGACGGCTGGTGGGCGGAGGCCTTCGACGGCCGCAACGGCTTCGCCATCGGCCGCGGGGAGACGCACGCCGATCCCCACGTCACCGACGCCCGCGACGCGGCGGCGCTCTACGAGGTGCTCGAGAAGGAGGTCATCCCCCTCTTCTACGAGCGCGACGCCGACGGCCTGCCGCGGACCTGGATCAAGATGATGATGAACTCGATCGCGTCGCTCGCCTGGCGCTTCAGCTCGCACCGCATGGTGATGGATTACGCCCGGGCCTGTTACGTCCCCGCCGCCGGCGGCGTCTCCTGCGACATGCACGCGCGGTAGTGCGAGGGCGACCGTCGGCGGTCACCACTTGACGCCGACGGTCGCCTCCTCGAGGAGCGTCACCCGCGGAGGGGCCGAGAGATCGAGCGCGGTCGATTCGAGTTGCAACCCGATCTGATCGGTGACGCGCTCGAGCGCCGCGAGGTCCGCGACGCGGGCCTCGAACTCGGCCCGGGCCTTCGCCCGGTCCGAAAGCGTGCGGACGATCCCGTCCATCTCGGCGGTGAGCGTCTCCGCCTGCGTCTCGAGGATCGCGAGGCGCGCGGTTCGTCGCGGGTCGGCGGGCGACCCGAGCCGCTCGGCTTCCTCGATGTCGGCGCGGAGGGATCGTGACTCGACGAGCACGCTCGTCCGCTGTTGCCTCAGGGCGGCGATCTCACCGAGAAGCAATTCCTTCCGGCTCGCCGCGTCGATCCCGTCGGTGATCTCGGGGGCCGGCGCCTCGGCCGCGATCGCCTCGCGTCGTGCCCTCAATTCGCCCATGTTCTCCTCGTACTTCTTCTGTAGCAATTCCCGTCTCGCGGTCCGGTCGTCACGTTCCTTCGACACGATGTCGTCGATGTAGGTCTTCGTGACGGCGTCGAGGATCTGGCGGAGATCGTCCGGTCGCGTCCCCTTCAATGTGATCTGGACCACCTCGGATTGGTCGTTCGTCACCACCTCCACGCTCTTCGCGAGCCAGTCCACCGGGTCGTCTTTCTCGGTGACAGTGACCAGGCTCGAAATGCCCGGTTGCCGGAGGGCCGCGTTGATCACGATGGGGCTCCGGAGGAGTTGGAACTGCGTCCTGCGGAAGGCGGCGTACTCCTCCTGGTTGCCGCCGTTCCCCACGAGTCCGCCGTTGGCACGGATCCGCAACCAGGCCACCGCTTCGTACGTGGGTTTCTGCAGGAGGCGGAACGCCAAAAACACTCCAACGAGGGCCAGGGCTCCGACGACGATCCAGCGGCGACGCGGCATGATCCACTCCCAGGGGGTCTGCGGTCGGATTTCAGACGACGGGACCGCGGGCCGGTGTCCCCTCGTGGCGGGGGTATTGTTCCCCCGGCGGGCGCGGGGTGCCAGGGCTTCCGCCCCGATCCGGCGGGAAACGCGACGGACGGCGTGCGGCGCCGCTCAGTCGCGCGGAGCGATCTTCCCGTGCACGCCCGGCACCGCCATCAGGGCGGCGGTGGCGTAGACGGGATGGTATTCGGCCACCATCTCACCCCGCTCGATCACCGGGTCGGTGGCCACGAGTTTCGCCGCCTCCTCCTCGCTGTCCACCGCGAGGATGAACAGCCCCCGCCAATCGTCCTTCTTGCGAAAGGGCCTGGCCACGGCGAGCTTTCCCTCCTTGGCGAGCCGCTTCATGTTCGCGAAGTGGCCGGCGAACATCGCGTCGCGCTCCGGTCCGTCGGGCACGCGCGTGGGGCCGGTCCTGAGGACCACCAGGACGTAATTCCGCATCCCGCGCTCGTCGGCGCCCAGCTCGCGGGCCAGGGCGGGGTCGGCGACCGGGGACGCCGGTTCGTCGGCCCGCAGAGCCGCTCCGGCGAGGATCATGGCGAGAACCGGGAAGAGCAGGAAGCCCCGCATGGCGGACTCCGGATCGTCGGGGAGCGGGGTGAGGAATGAACCGGGCGAACGCTCCGTCACCAGGGTCGTGGACCATCAGGGCCGCGGCTGGGTGGCGTCGAACTCGATCGCCTCGCGCAGCGACCGTTCCGCGTCCCGCGCCGCCTCGAGGGTGGTGCGGGCCGTCGCCGCGGCCTCCGCGGCCTTCGCCGCCGCGTCGGCCGCCTCCCGCTCGGCGACCTCGGCGGCGTGCACGCGGGCCAGGACCTCCTCGAGCCTCGCCTCGAGGCGCGGGGGATTGGTGTCGAGCGAGCCCAGACGGGTGCCGTCGGCGGAGCCGAAGACCGCGACGGCGCCGGTGTAGTCGCCGGCGAGGAGCAGGCTGCCGTCGCGGCTCGCCGTCACGCGCGTGCCGATGTCGGGGAGCGCCGCGTCGAACTTCACCGCCTTGCCGTCGCCGGTCCAGAGCTTCACTTTCGCGTCCCGGCCGGTCGTGACGAGCCGCCCGTCGGGAAGCCACGCCAGGCTCTCCACGCCGCCGGCATGGGCGTCGATCGACTTGGCCATCTTCGCCGCATCGACCTCCCAGAGCTTCACCGTGCCATCGGCCGAGGCACTGGCCACGACGTCGCCGTCGGCCCGCCACTCGAGCGCCGTGATCGGTCCCTTGTGCCCCTTGAGCACGGCGTACTCGGCCCCGCCGTGCGACTCCCAGACGAACAGGTTGCCCGCCCGGTCGCCCGACGCGAGGAGCACCGAATCGGGGGAGAAGGCGAGCGCCGTGATCCAGTCGGTGTGGCGGCGGATCTCGCTCGTCACCGTGCCGTCGGCGGTGGCGTGGATGCGCACGACCTTCGCCGGGCCGCCGAGCGCGGCGAGGCGCCGGTCGGGGGTCATGTCGGCGGCGAGGATCTCGTCGAACTCCTCCCCGAGTTCCGCCACGCGCGTCGCGGTCGCCACGTCCCACACCACCATCCGGCCCGACTTCGCCGCCACGCCGCCGCCGGCGAGGAGGAGGCTGCCGTCCGGGGAGAAGCGGAGCGTCTTCACCACCCCCTCGGGAAAAGGGAGGACGCCGAGGAGCCCGAAGCCCTTTCCGGCGGAGAGATCGTGGATCAGGACCTGACCCCGGCCCCCGGTCGCGGCGACGTCGCCGTGGGGGGAGGCGTCGAGGGCCGTGATCGTGGCGGGTCGGGCCGCCGTGGAACGGACCTGCCGCGACAGCCGTGGCGGTGCGACGAGCGGCCCGGAGGGGGCCGCGGGGCCGGCCGCGGCGACGAGGGCGCTCGCGGGCTTCTTCCGCGGCGCGGCGCCCCCTTCGCGCTCCGTGGCTCCGGCCACGATCCAGCGGCGGAGGAGGTCGAGGGCGTCGGCGGGGAGCTTGTCGGCCTCCGGCGGCATCTTCGGCTCGGAGGCGTGGGTCACGAGTTGGAAAAGATAGGAGCCCTCGGCGTCGCCGGGGACGATCGACTCGCCCGACGAGCCGCCCGCCATGAGCGCGGCGTGGCTCGTGAGATCGAGTCCGCCCCGCTTCCGATCGGGGTTGTGGCAGCCGCCGCAGTGCTCGCGGAGGATCCCCGCCACCCCGTCGTTCCAGGTGGGCACCTCCTCGGCGCGGGCCACGGCGCAGAGGAGGGAGAGGATCAGGACGGGGATCGGGCGCGCCATGGGGAATCAGTGGTTGAAGATGAACTCGGGCGAGTTGAGGAGCGCCCAGAAGACGTCCTCGAGCCCGGTCCGCGGGTCGGGGTTCTCGAGGACGGTGGCGAGCGTCTCGATCCGCTCGCGCTCGTCCGGCTTGCGGCCGAAGCAGCGGACGAAGAGCTCGTCGATGACGGCCGTGGGCGTCGCCCCGGCGGCGAGACGCTCGGGGACGAGCTTGCCCTGCGCGATGCGGTCGTTGGCCGCGTCGCCGTTCAAGAGATGGAGCGCCTGGGAGAGGCTCGGCTCCATCCGCACCGCACAGGTGCAGGCGTCCTCGCGGTTGGCACGGCCGAACGTGGTGAGGAAGTAGTTGGTCGTCCGCCCGTCGGCCACCTGCACCGCCCGGCCCCCGGCGGGGAGGCCGGGGAACTTGGTCCTGGTCGCGGTCACCTGGGCGACGACGTCGAGGAACACCTCCGCCCGCATGCGGCGCACGGCGGCATGGGAGAAGTTCGTCGTGTCGAGGGCGTTGCTCTCGTTCGGCTCGCTCGAGCGCTGGTAGGCCTTCGAGGCCACGATGTCGCGCACGAGCGCCCTGAAGTCCCAGCCGGAGGCGGCGAAACGCCGGCCGAGCTCGTCGAGCAGGGGGGCGTTGGAGGGGGGATTGCTCACGCGGGCGTCGTCGGGCTCATGGACGATGCCGCGGCCGAAGAAGTGGGCCCAGACGAGGTTGGCCAGGTGTCGGGCGAAGAAGGGGTTGTCCGGGGAGGTGAGCCACTCGGCGAGCGCCTCGCGGCGGGACCGGCCGGCGAGATCGGGGGCGGCACCGCCGAGGAAGCGCGGGCTCACCGCGGCCCCGGTCACCGGGTGCTTCACCTCCCCCGATCCGGTCTCGACGATGATCGTCTCCCGCGGATCGGCCGCCCGCTTCCTCCCCACCCCGGTGAAGAAGGCGGCGAAGCCGTAGTAGTCGTCCATCGTCCAGCGGTCGAACGGATGGTTGTGGCACTGGGCGCACTGCATGCGCGTGCCGAGGAACGACTGGGCGACGTTCTCCGCGAGCTTGAGGGTGTCGCGCTCGAGCTGGAAGTAATTGGCCGGCGGGTTCTCGAAGGTGCTGCCGGTGGCGGTGAGCAGGTCGCGCACCATGCGGTCGACCGGGACGTTCGCCGCCACCTGCCCCTCGAGCCAGCCGTGGTAGAGCATCGCCCCCTTCGGTGCCACGTCGTTGCCCGAGGAACGCACCTGGAGCATGTCGGCCCACTTCATCACCCACAGATCGGTGAACTCGCGACGCTGCATGAGCGACTCGACGAGCCGGGCCCGCTTGTCGCCCGAGGTGTCGGCGAGGAAACGCCCACGCTCCTCGGGGGTGGGGAGGAGTCCGACGAGGTCGATCGTCACGCGCCGCAGGAACGTCTCGTCGTCGCACACCGCTGACGGCGCGACGCGCAGCGCCTCGAGCTTGGCGTCGACCAGGTCGTCGATCCAGGTGTTCCCCGGCTCGCGCGGGAAGGTGAAGGCCAACTCGGCGGGGATCACCACCAGCGGCACGCCGACGGTGATCGAGCCGTAGCGGGCCATGACGAAGGCCTCGCCGCGGGCGCCGCTCTCCACCAGACCCGACTCCGCGACCTTGGCCGTGCGGTCGGCGTTCGACGACCACCAGGCGAGGTCGGTCACGTCGCGGTCGGTCGCGTCGGCGAAGCGGGCCACCGCCACCATCCGCTGCCGCGCCCCCTCCCCCGCGAGCAGCGCCGTGGGGGGGAAGAGATCGACCGCGACCAGGTCGGCGACCGGGGCGGGATCGTCGGGCGCCCCGGCGGCGATCCATTCCACGAGCGTCGCAAAGAGCGCGTCTCCGGGGGCGAAGCGCTTGCCGCCGCCGTGGTTCACCCGGCCGGTCGCCTTGGTGACGAGGAGACTCTCCTCGGGGGCCGCGAGATCGACGCGCCTCCCCGGGATCTCGCGCGTGACGCGCTGCCAGTCGCCGGCCGGATCGAAGCCGAAGAGGGAGAGGCGGAAGCCGTCCTTGCCGCGGGCGGCACCGTGGCAGCTCCCCATGTTGCACCCGCCGCGTGCGAAGACGGGCATCACGTCGAGGCGGAACGAGAGGGGGGGCGTCGTGCCCGCCCCGCGCACCTCGAGCGGCACCTCGACGGTGCCGCCGTCGAACGCCACGCGCAGCCGGCCCGAGCCGTCGGCGAGGGGGAGGAGGAGCGGCCCGCCGTCGGGGAGGGTCTCGATCCGCGCGAGCGACGGATCGGAGAGGGTGACGTCCACGCGGTCGGTGACGTCGGTCGTGACGCCCCCATCCCCGACCGCCTGAACGACGATCCGTTGCCTGTCCCGGGCCGAGTCGAGCCGCACCACCGGGGGATAGACATGCAGGCCGACGGAGGCCGCGGCGGCGCTCGTGGCACCGTCGTCGGCGCGGGACCGCCCGCCGACGCCGACGAAGAGCAGGCAGAGGACGGCGCGGAGGAGCCCGGGGGAGAGGCGTGTCGTCATCGGGGCGGCGCTCGGGGTGAGTCGTTCAGGGGTTCGGGGGGGAGGGATCGGCCGCGGCCGGCGCGGCGCCCGCGGGGTCCTCCGGGCCGGCCGCGTCGCCGGGCACCGTGGCCACGGCGGAGCCGGCTTCGCCGGCGGCGAGCGCCCGTGCCTGCTCGCGCAGTTGCTCGCGACGCGACACCGCCTGCTTCGTCGTGGTGCCGGCGTCGTCGACGCGCAGGCCCGCGGCGGTGGAGGAGTGGGTCACGAGTCCGCCCTCCATCGGCACCTCGATCCGGCAGAAGACGTTGTCATGCTTGCCGAGCGGTGCGTCGGCGGCGACCCGGAGGGGGAAGTCGATCCGCTCCGCCGCGGCGTCGAAGGAGACCGGATCGGACGTGACGCCGGCGGGAAGGCCCTTGAGCGTCGCGACGGCCGTGCCCTGGAACGATCCCGGGCGCGTCACGGTGCACACGAACCGGCTCTCGCCTCCGCGCACCACCACCGCCTTGGTCGCCGCCACCTCGAGCGCCGGCTCGACGACGCGGAGCGTGAACGGCCGGCTCGACACCGTCGCCATCCCGGCACCGCGCCGCTCGGCGGCGGTGACCACGACCGTCCACGATTGCTTCGCCGCGTCGGCGGCGGCGTTCAGCGGAAACCGCACCTCCTCCGCCCCGTCGGCGACGTCGACGTCGGTCGCCGCGCCGATCCCCGGCGGCTTGAAGGGAAATCCGAGGCGCAGCTTGTCCGGCGCGCCCGCGCCGCGGCGCACGCGGACGACCAGGTCGAGCGCACCGCGCGGCACGAGCGGCGTCCGCGGGGGATCGACCTCGATGGAGACCGGCACCGGGTCGACCACCGCCACCGGGATCCGGTCGCTCGTGCTCGTGCGGTAGACGGTCTGGTTCGGGAATCCGAAGATCAGGCTCGTGACCTGGCGGATGCCGCCGAGCGAATCCCCCTCCGTGCCGCCTCCGGCGCCGAGCAGGAAGACGTCCGCGCCGATCATCGAGGTCCCGGGCGGGGCGTCGGCCGCCGCCTCGAAGACCACCACCTGTCCGGGGGCGCCGGCACGCGAGATCCCGGCCGTCGCCTGCACGCCGGGGGGCAGGTCACGCACGACCGAACGGCAGTCCCCCGGGACGTCGCGCCGGGCGTTGTTGAACACCAGCGCCGTGCGGTTGCCGCGCGGCACCGCCGCCACGAGCCGCTCCTGGGAGTTGTTGCGCCCCGGCGGCACCGAGAGCGTGATCCCCGGACGCGCCGGGGCGACCTCGACCTGCCAGACGAAGCCGGGTCCGCCGCGGCCGCGGTGGTCGGCGAGGCGGAGGAGGAAGGTGCCCTCGTCGGGCACGGTCACGTCGAGGGCGCTGTCGGGGCCGTCGGCGTCGTCGTTCTGCGCGATCCGCTCCCGCCGCGGGGTGTCGCGGTGCGCCGCGAGGACCATGTCGGCCGGCGACCCGATCCGCCGGGACCACCCCCGGACGCTCCACGTCGAACCCTTCGGCGCCTCGACGCGCAGCCAGTCGACGTCGTCCGGATGGCCGAACGAGCCCTGCAGGGCCACGGGTGCCGAGGCCCGCGTGGCCTTCTCCGGCGCGCCGTTGGGCTCGGTCTCCGTGGCCGCCGGCAGCGTCGTGAGGCGGATCGGCACGCCGAAGGGGGCGGTCCTGCCGTCGCGCGTCGGCCGGACCTCGACGAGCCCGTCGACGTTCCCGGAGGCGGGCAGGGGGAGGGTCTCGCGGAAAGGGCCCCCCGGATCGCCGAGCCACTCGACCTCGAGCGTGGCTCCGGGGGCACCCCCCGGGGGCGAGGCGACGTGCGCCACCGGGAAGCGTCCGACGTGGAGGAGGTAGACGGAGCCGTCGGTGCCGCCGTAGCCCGCCTCGCGGACACGGACGACATGATCGCCGTCGACCGCCGCCGTGCAGGCGGCGAGCGCGTCCTGGGCGAGGAGGGGATGGTCGTCCCCCGAGGCGACGACCGTGCCGTCCGGCGCGAGGATCTCGACGGCCGGGTCGAAGAGTTCCTGGTCGAGACGCATGCCGTCGACGACGGCCGCGATCCGCTCGCCGGCGCGCACCGTCACGACGAAGCAATCGACGTCCTCGGGGCGGATGGTGCCGGCGACCGTGGTTCCCTCGGGGTCGACGCGCTGGGCGTCGGCGGGGTCGTCGTTGGGATCCTTCTCGACGATGCAGGGGAGCGTGCCGACGCGGAAGGTCCGCAGGTCCGACAACCCGGCTGCGGTGCGCACCCGGAGGCGATGGCTTCCGGGGGGGCAGTCGGCGGGGATCC
>Ga0315900_10008405_pt1 | contig 13290 bp, 13 predicted proteins | sample LakEriMetagenome_FD_203521 | JGI IMG/M metagenome (GOLD analysis project Ga0315900, IMG submission 203521) | Freshwater fungal communities from buoy surface, Lake Erie, Ohio, United States - Buoy 12 MA114 | ecosystem: Environmental > Aquatic > Freshwater > Lake > Lake biofilm | place: USA: Lake...
CTGCATCTTTTTTGATAACTATTAGATCAGATTGTAATTTTTTTATAACTCTTTCTGATTCTTGTTTTTCTTCTTCTACTTTCTGTTTCTCTTCATCTGCTTTCTTCAGTAATTCTTGTTTTTCTTCTTCTGCTTTCTTTTTCTCTTCTTCTACTTTCTTCTCACTTTGATCTATCGTTTCTGTTAATTCATTTATTTGTTCCTGTAATTGTTCTGCTTTATTTGTTAGCCTATCAAATGTTCTTATATTATCTTCTGATTCTCTTTCCAATAATTCGTTATAAACAATCTCGGCCTCTTTCATTGTTTTTTCATATTCCTCTGTTGATTTTTTTATTTGTTCTTCTGCATCTTTTTTGATAACTATTAGATCAGATTGTAATTTTTTTATAACTCTTTCTGATTCTTGTTTATCTTCTTCTACTTTCTGTTTCTCTTCATCTGCTTTCTTCAGTAATTCTTGTTTTTCTTCTTCTGCTTTCTGTTTTTCTTCTTCTGCTTTCTTTTTCTCTTCTTCTACTTTCTTCTCACTTTGTTCTATCGTATCTGATAATAAATTAATACGATCTTGCAGTTGTTCTGCTTTGTTTGATAATTTTTCAAATTCTTTCATATTTTCTTTCGTTTTATTTTCTATTGTTTTTTCATATGCTTGTTCTGCTTCCTTTAATGTATCTTCAAATTTCTTCTGTAATTCTTGTTTCTCCTCTTCTGCTTTCTTTTTCTCTTCTTTAATTTTTTCTAATTTTTTCTCCGTTTCTTGTTTCTCTTCATCTACTTTCTTCTGTAATTCTTGTTTCTCTTCATCTGCTTTCTTCAGTAATTCTTTTTTCTCTTCATCTGCTTTCTTCAGTAATTCTTCTTCTGCTTTCTGTTTTTCTTCTTCTGCTTTCTTTTTCTCTTCTTCTACTTTCTTCTCACTTTGTTCTATCGTATCTGATAATAAATTAATACGATCTTGCAGTTGTTCTGCTTTGTTTGATAATTTTTCAAATTCTTTCATATTTTCTTTCGTTTTATTTTCTATTGTTTTTTCATATGCTTGTTCGGTTTCCTTTAATATATCTTCAAATTTTTTCTGTAATTCTGCTTTCTCTTCATCTGCTTTCTTCAGTAATTCTTGTTTCTCTTCATCTGCTTTCTTCAGTAATTCTTGTTTCTCTTCTTTAATTTTTTCTAATTCCGTCTCCGTTTCCTGTTGAGATTTCAAAGCTGTTTGTATCGTTTGATTGGCTTCATCTCTCATCTGTGCTATATATTTTTTTATTTCTTCTTCACCTTTTTCCCGTCGTAATTTTTCCCCTGAAACACCATCACGTGCAACCCATCGTTTTGTCTCTTGATTGTATATTTTACCCTTTAAAATTTCATTTTCTACCTTATGTAATTCTTGCAAGGCTTTAATACGATCTTGTTTGGCTTGTTCTAATTTATTAATTAATATTTTTTCTTCTTTTTTCTCTGCTTCTTCTTGTCTGCGTCTATTAATTGTTGACTCTACCAGTTCACGTTGTGCGGGGAATTCACTTTTTGTAATAACGTCTACTTTTTCTGCTTTGATTTTCTCCTTTTCTTCCTTCATTTCTTCTTCTATTTTCTCTGTATTCATGCGTTCTTCCGTTGCTATCTTGATGGGTTCTTCCTGTTTTTTTCTTTCTTCACGTTCCTTACTTTCCTGTTTTTGTCGTCGTATTCTTGCTGTTCTTGCAATTGGTACTATTGATTGCATATTTGTTACTTTTTCAAAGTATTCTGTAGATGTCAATTGATTAGCTGTATTTCGTTGATCTTTGGGAATACTTGATTTCTCTCGTGGTTGTTGTGTATCCATATTATAAAGATAGCCAGTATCTCCGATCATCATTTTATATTTTTTCAAAGCTGCTTCCATTTTATCGTTCTGTTCTGATACCAATTCTCTATTTCTGCCAGTGAACCTTTTTAATTTCTTTTGCATGGTTAAATATTTATCTATATTTTTAACTATATCTTGGTATTGGTCAGTGTTCAAATATTCGTCTTTTTCCAATTCTTCTTTAGAAATATTTATTTTATCTTTTGCCTTACCTGTTTCAATGTTATAAACATAATTTGGATTTATCATTTTTTTATAGGTTGCATCCTTGACTCCACGCATTTTATTTATAATATCGGATGAAGGTGGTATCATTTTATTATATTTAAAATCATTTGTACCCCTCATGTTATCCACTTCCTCAATTATTGATTTTTTTTTCTCAGAAAAAGTGTCTTCTTCTTCTGCTTCTTTAACTTTCTCTTCTACTTTCTGTTTTTCTTCTACTTTCTGTTTCTCTTCTTCTATTTTCTCTTCTTCTGATTCTTTAACTTTCTCTTCTTCTTCTTCTGATTCTTCTTCTTCTGATTCTTCTTCTTCTGCTTCTGCTTCTACTTTCTCTTCTACTGCTTCTGCTTCTACTTTCTCTTCTACTTTCTCTTCTGCTTCTGCTTCTGCTTCTGCTTCTTCTCCTTCAATAGCACCACCTTTAATTTTATATTTAGCCATCATAATATCAAATTTAGAACGCTTGATTATGCCTCCTTTATTTGATTGAATATATTTATATAAGACCTTATTCAATTCTTTTGACACCATTATATTATATCAATATATTATATAATATAAATGTTTTCAAAATCATCTGGAAGTGGTAAAAGATTAATAGCCGAAGATGATGAGAATTATATTTACTTTAACTCAAAGGCAACACCAAATGAATATGTATCAGATAGCAGTATTAGTATAATACCAAATAGCAAGGCAAGAGAGACCATATTTATTGCAGGATCATCTGGAAGCGGTAAGAGTACATATGCATCAATATATACACAGAAATGGCTACAGATATTTCCCCAAGGTGAATGTTATTTATTTAGTAGAAAAAATGAAGATCCAGTTTTTGATAAACAGAAACGGATAAAAAGAGTTAAGATAAACGATGACTTGATTCTAAACCCTATCAATGTCACTACAGATTTTAATCCTAATACATTACTAATTTTTGATGATATAGATAGTTTACCACCAAGAGAATATGCAGAGATATCAAGACTTATATTAGATGCTTTGGAAGTGGGTAGAAGTTATAAAATATACGTTATTGTTATTAACCATTTATTAAATCCTAATAATAAAAAATTAGGTAGAGTGCTTCATAACGAATGTCAATTAATAACAGTATTCAGTAAAGATAATATAAGGGCTCAGACATACTTTTTCAAAGAATACATGGGTTATACAACAGAACAAACCGAAGAAATTATAAATAGTAAAGATACACGTAGCATTACAATTCATAGACATTATCCAAATTACATTATTACAGAGAAAAGGATTTGGAGTCCTAATAGTTAATATATGCGATAAATGATATAAACCCCCTTAAGATCACGTCACCCCGTCAAGGTTTGCCATCTTTCATAGAATATTTATAAAAAAATTTAATAATATTTTTTTTTTACTAAAAATTATGGCAAACCTTGATGGGGTGACGTGATCTTGACGGGGTTAATGTGGTTTATAAATGATTTATCACAATTATAAGATTTAATAATTTAATATAAGGTATAATATAAATATGTCAATTAGAATTAGAAAATCAGAACCTAATGAAGATAGTCAAAATGACGTACATCCAAAAGGTACTAAGTATAATTCTGCTTTAAATCATCTTTATTATAATATAGTTATCCCCCATCGGCCATCTGAATTATACACACAAGCGATATATAAGAAGAACAACACAGAACCGATTTTACAAGTCCCACACCATTATCAATTAGCAATTACACGGTTTTCAATTGGTACGGGTAATATCCCTATATTGATTGCAGAACCAGTATCAATCGGAAGTAATGATTTAGTATATACTTTTTCATTAGAATATGGTGGCAATGTATCAACACAGAATGTTATTTATGAAGATATACCCGCTGTAGGGTTCAACCCATTCAAATATTTCATATATACATACAGTCGTTTTTTAAAGGCAGTGAATGAATGTCTTAATACTGCATTTACTAATTTACCGATAGTACCTATTGGGTCGTCAGCACCATTCATTACATTTGATCCGATCACTAAATTGTTTACTATAATAGCCCCTACCGCTTATTATGATGACACATTAACAACCCCTATTAAAATCTATATGAATACAAAATCTGAAAGTCTCTTCCCGTCTTGGGATTGTGAAAATTTCTTATGTACTAACGGGTTTAATCAAAATCAAGATTTAGCATATAGAATAAGATTTTATGATAAGGGGAATAATATATCAGGTAGTGATTATACCATCGTTCAGGATTACGAAATGCTTACTCGTTGGAATTCGTTCAAGTCTATTCAAATTACATCCAATCTACCGATACAAAACGAATTTATCCAGAATGACTATAATAATACTGATAGCACTAAAACAACATCTCAGAACATATTGAAAGATTATATCATTCTTTATCAAGAAGGTTCATCAGTAGCAAGGACAACGGTTGACTATACAACGAAAGAGTTAGAGTATATAGACATGAAAGGCGTTGATGCATTGAGAAACATAGAAATTAACATCTATTGGGTAGATCAGAATGGTAAACAATATCCATTATACTTGACGAATAATGAAACATGTCTTATCAAGTTATTGTTTAAGAATAAAGACCAATTTTATTAAATAACTATAACAAAAAAATAATATATACAGTTAATATATACCATATGGCAAATTTCGACGTCCAAACTAAAAAGCGTCTTGACAAGCGTCTTGCAGTATCTCCAGAAGGGAAGGAGTTCATTATTGATGTAGCCGGAGCACAAGTGACTCCGCGTGTTGAACCAGCAACTTCCCTTAGTAATAGTACTATCAATTTTAACATCACTCCTAATTCTCCAACATCTGTTCTTGATCGTTCCGTTATCGTCGCTACTAAGGTAAAATTTGTTTTTACAGGTTCTCAAGTGGGTGGAACTGGTAATGTGATTCAACCAGAACAATCAGCACCACGTGGTTTCAATTATGGCGTCCAGTCATCTACAGTAACTATAAACGGGTTGTCTATCTCCCAAGAGACTCAAGCAATCATGCATGTTTTAAGTCATTTTTCTGAAGCCGACCATATGATTCATAAACAAACTATTTCTCCATCATGGATGGCAGCCGATTATGTCCAGCGGTATTTGGATGTAAGTCAAGGTACCAACATGAATACACTCTCTAATTATAAGAATTCTACACGTGCACGATTTGGTAAGGGTACTTATGATTATACAGTCAATAGCATTAGTGCTACTGCCGCTAATGTTGATGTCACATTTTACGAATACATGACACTCAGTCCAATGAATTATAATGGCGACGAGATGCCCGGCCTCACAAATGTCACGTCTCTTCAATTAAACTTCGTTCTTGCTAACCTTGAAAGAATGTGGGCACAAGCGAATGATAATATCACCACCTTACAGGTTACAATTTTAGAATCTAACTGTCACTTTCAGGAATTATCCTTTCCAGTATATTTGAATGTTCCTCCAGTTGTGACCACTTCCTACACTGACATTCAACGCCAGACATCAAGTCGTAATCAATTGATTGCCGCAGGTGCTTCTGCCGTGTTGTCTTCTAATAGTTATCAATTGAATACGGTTCCGCATAGTATTATAGTATACGCTAAAGAAAGAGACAGCGATATTTACGCAACTGCATCGTCCAAGACTAATAAGACCGATGCTTATGGTGTTATCACTCAATTGGAAATTCAATATAACAACCAATCTGCAATCCTATCGTCAGCAAGTCAAGTGCAATTATTTCAAATGAGTGCACGAAATGGTGTTGATCTCTCATGGCAAGAATTTCAAGGGACCACGAAGGAGTTGAGCGGAACTGTTAATTCTGCACCGACTAATATTCCTTTGTGTGGATCTCTTATTTGTTTATCGTTTGGTAAAGATATTAGTGCTAATGATCCCACTGCCATTCCAGGTACGTCTATCAATTCTAATTTTCAAGTCAGAGCTACTGTTAAAAATCCCAATAATTCAGGTATTGATATTTATTATGATCTGACGGTTCTATACATCTATGAGGGGATATTGTCCGTATCGAGCGGACAAGCTTTTAAATATTTATCTCTGCTCACGAGAGACCAAACTTTGAGCCTTGAAGTTGATGAAGGCGACGAAATCAGCGGTGGTGCAGTTGATTTTAAAGGTCTTTTATCTAAGGCTAAATCAGGATTGAAGAAGGCAATGCCTTATTTGAAACCGTTTGTATCTACCGCGTTGGATGTAGGTTCTCAAGCAGCCACCCCTTATCTTTCAAGTGCACCCCAACTCCGAGACACCGTTAAACAGGTTCATGGATTGGGATTGAAGAGTATGGGTGCAGGAATGACGGCAGCCGGTGTTTCCGGAGGTCAATTGCAATCTAAGAGTGCTATGTCATTGCGGGCAGTATAAATTCTATTAAATAATTATTCACTTATTATATAATAGAATGAGTATCTCACAATTAGTTCAGGATAATCCATATAAATTATTTCTCAATACTTCAGATAAAGGTATTAATATAAACGGAACGATATTAAATAGTCAGGCAACTAACTATGAATTAATATTACCTAATGACGATAATTTAGGTGCATTAAGTGTCCTAATCGTTGACAGTATAGTAGATAATAAAGTATTTCTTAAATGGTCTTTACCAATCAATCCACCCCAATCTCCATTTAATTTTATAGAATGTAATACGCTTCAAGCTAATGTTGAAGTCATATCAAAATCTTTGACAATAGATAATATAAGCGGTGGTAGTACTACAATTTCATATGATGGTAATAATGATATAACATATAAATTACCTATAACAGCACCAACAAATAATCAGATCTTATCTTCTTTAAGTAATGGAACAATGTCATGGGTTAATCAAATAACGACCAATAATATTTTACCATCAGACACGTTTTTCTTTTCATTTTCAAACGCTCAATTAAATTCAGGATCACCCGATTATATTATATCACAAAATATAACAACGTTTATTGCCAATACCTATTATAAGGCTTTTTTTTCATTTACAAGCGTTAAGACTAACCCTACTGGAGATTTTGAGTTAGTTGTATTACCTTCTATATCAGGAAATTCGTTCATCGTTTATGGTTTAATGAATACAGGAATTCATCCAAATAGATTGGATAATAAATTGCGTTATGGATCTGCTATAGAAACAGATATCAGACCAAATGAATTTTACACTTTAAATTTGGAATTTATATTTAAAACTCCAGCATCTATAACAGGAACACCATCTATATCATTACAATTATTAAGCGATATTACAGCAGGTGGTATATTAGAAATTAGTCAAGTGCATGTGGTTATAACTCCAGTAAAAAGAATATAATTATTTTAATACTTACATTATAATTATTAAAATATTTCAAGTGAAATATAAACCGGTTAATCTAATTTTTGTATCATCTTTAATTTCTGTAAAATCTAATATATCAGGATTAAAACCTTGTTGAAATTTCCATAAATTTATGGTTCTGTCTGCATTTAATTCACCCCAAAATGATGAATAATCTTCAGGTGTTTCAACTTCTACAATCAATTGACAAATCTGAAGAGAACCATCCACAATAGCTTGAGGTATGATATCAGGTAGGACAATAGCAACTTCACCAGATCCAGCCCCACGAGATAATAAGATTATAGAGGCTTGGAACATCACAATATTATCAAAAACTGAATAAGAGATCTTATTAATCGTGTATGTTGGTGGTACTGTTGTTGTAGCATATACTACCGTTAATTCATCATCTAATGTTCCAGATTTAGATGATTTGAAATTTCCATATAAGTCATAAGAATTTGGTTGTAGTAATTGAGAGATACTCATCTTATATAATACAATAGATAATATAAAATCTTTTGTATTATATAATGTCACTTCGTAGAAATAGCATCACACACGATATTGAGGATGTGTTATCAGTACCCGTAGTTTCTCAGAGACGTAAATCAGTCTCTTTTTTTTCACAACCACATAATACATCAGTTAAGGAGCCAGAAACAGACCCAGTCCCAGAACCAGTAGTAGTTCATAAATTAGGTATTAAGGGTATATGTGAAAGCGTCCATAAAGTAGAAAAAAGGTTAGATGAAATCAAGTCATGTCAATGTAATGATATTGAAGTTAAATTTAAACAAGACATTGATAAATTAGTTGATACTATGACTATCATTTCTCGTAAACTTGATGTATTGGAACATGAATTAAGAGACTTAATTGATAATTAAAATCTTCTTTATATAGTTATATAATGAATTCTCTTAATAAACGCTTAGACGTTATAGAGGAGATTATAAATACTCCAACTAACAATGATATAGTATCCAAACTTAAACGAATAGAGGAGAGAACAAAACGTGATAATGTTGAACGTATGAACCTAACGTATATTCAATATTTAAACGACACTATAGGGACATTAGAGTATAACAAAAAAGATTTTATTTCTATTTTAATATGTACTATAAAGTATGTCCGGATAAATAACCATAATATAAGTAGGACGTTAGGTGTTAAACCGTCATGTGAATTAGAAAATGAATGCATCGTACATTTTATATCATCAATCTATGTGGACATGTTTGATGAAGAATTTATACGGAGTTCCAGTATCTGCCTTGAAAAGTTATTATATCCAACCAATGCAGAAAAAGAGATAATACATGAAGAATTATCAGAAAAAAAGAAAAGTTTTAAGTTATTCAAAAAATAAATAACTTTGTAATAATATAATGCTACCAATAGAAATTATTATATTAGGTGCGATAATATCTATATTAACCTTATTGGAGAGATTAATTAGGTATGTACCTAAATTAGGCTTATACATTGACAGAATAACAAGATCACGATATAGACTTGAATCAGTTAGATCAAGTATAAAAGGAGATATAGAAGAAAATGTGGAAGAAATTGCTGATCTGATTGACACCCTTGCAAGTTTAGGTGAAGAGTTAAATTTTATCAAGCCTTAATATATAGACATGGAACATAACCCATTACTTATAAATGAATTATATTATGCATTATCAGATCAAGACCTTCAGAAAATTTATCCAGCTTCATTCTATATTTATAACGATCTTGAAAGTGTGGATGATATAGACGATTTATTCATAAATAATGATGTGTGTTATATTTTGATAGAAACAAATAAAACGAACAACGGACATTATTTTTGTTTAATTAAAAGAGGTATGATGATCGAGCAATTTGATAGTTATGGATTACCAATTGAGGATCAGAAAGCCTTTGTTAAACCGCAATTATTAGACAAAAATAACCACATCACACGGTTGTTATTGAATAGCCCATATAAAGTTAGTTATAACGAACATGAATTTCAAGACTATAGTGATAATGACATAGCGACATGTGGACGTTGGTGTTGTTTAAGAGGTATGTATAAAGATTTAGCATTAAGTAAGTTTAAAGACATGGTTGTTCGTGAATGTGTAAGACTGAATGTCATGCCAGATGATCTGTCTGTTTTGATGACTGAAAAATATTTAGAAAGTTAATATATAGAGATGGTTAAATTAACTAATGCAGAAATAGACATGCTTTTTCATAGGTCTTCTAATCCGTCAATTGTGTCTGGTGAAATGGAAGGTGCAGGCGTTGGTATTCCATTAAAATTGAAAAGACCTTATAAAATTAAAGCAGGTAATATTAATACTCAAGATTTGATCCCATCTGTTGGGGTTGGTGTTGGAACTTCAAATAGTAACGAGAACAGAGATCCAGTTAAAAGGAAACCAAGACAACGATTATTAAAACGAGATCAAAAAATCAATGGTGTTATGGATGGTGCAGGATTTAAAGAATTTTCTGAAGGGTTTAAAAAAGGGTTTAAAAATACTATTAAAACAGTAGCACCAATCGTCATGGATATAGGTTCAACGGTTGTACCACAAGCTAAACCCTTACGACAAGCAGTAAAACAAATCACTGGTTTGGGGTATAATACTAACTATAATGAAGCACGACAAGATGATGGAACACAGGGGAAACAATCGTTAAAAAAAGAGTTAGGTATTGGTGCAGGGTCTAAGCCTAAATGGATTGATTTCATTTCTGAGATACGAAAGATTGCACCAAAATTGAAATTTTCTGAAGCGTTAAAGATAGGGTCTGCTATGAAAAAAGATAAAAAAGATAAATTATCAGATATAACACAACAGAGTGTGGCCACTTATGCAAGACAATTAGGATTAACTAAATAATAAGTTATAAATTATCTATTGTATAATATATAACCAAATGTTGATCCCTATTAATCCACGAAAAAATTTAGACATGACTGATGATCGTTTTTTAGTATTATTTTCAAATTATAGCAGTGGTGATAGATATAATAAATTAGTACCAGCAGGAAGAGGGGGTACTTTATTATCAATTGCCCCAGTTTCAGGGGTGGAAGCGTCTCAACCTTCAACCGTTCAATCTATTGATCTTGTTCAACGACCATCTGATTATGTTGCATCATCTAATGTTATGAAAGAAATTTTACAGAAATCAGTGGATAAATCAAATAGAGAAAGACATGGAGTCGTGATTGCACCTAAACTTACTAAGAAACGGGATAAGCAACCTAAATCATCTTCTAATGAAGCATCATCTGACACTATATTCCAAGATTACCATAAATTGAAAACGAAAAAGAATAAACAAGATTTTATTACTGCATTGGGTCATCTATATTCTCAAAACCCTACAGGATCTGATTATATTTTGAAGGGTATTCAAATGATAAAGGTTAATAATTGAGTGTAGCATTACAACAGAGAATATAATGTTTTATGATTGAATCAATTTTTTCACCATCATAAAGCGTTTCATAATGAGCCAATGGTTGGATTTTCCAATTTTCAAGTCCACCATTATCACGTATAAAATTATATAGTCTTGATTGATGACCTTTTCTGAATCGTTTAGAGTGTTTCCTAACCGTTAAATCCATGTCAGTAGTTGCAGAGATGTAACAGTCTTTAATAACGATATCTTTACAATGAATTTTATAAAAGGTATATTTCATCTATACATTTTATAAAGATTAAAAATTTAAAATATAGCGTTGAATGTTGGAACATTAACATTCTTCTTCTTTGTTGTTGGTATTGCTTCTTTCTCATCATCATCGTCTTGTGCTTCTTGATATTTGATACCTTCAATAAATTTACCGCGTTCACCTTTATATGTTGTGTCTCCAGTTATTTTGAATCCATTGATTTTCAGTTGATTCGAAAATTTAGTTTTATCAATTCCCTTGTTATCAATTTTGAATGCATTAAACACATCGCTATATTTAACCTTATCAGATGGTTTATTAGTTACGTCATAATTTTCATATAGGTAATTTTTAACGATATTACATTCACCCAAATATTCTTTAGTGAATTTATCAATTAGATCAGGTGTATCAACAGGTTGATTACCATGTATGAATTTGTAATAGTATTCAAGTAGTATTAATATGAATTGTTGGTGGTATTCAGTATTATTATCAAACTCATTTTTTAAAGTAAAATCAATCAGTTTTTCATGTTCTAATTGTGGATTTTGACAGAATTTATATGGGAACTCAATATTTTTCAATCGTCTCTCAATTCCACCATCATATGTATTGAGTTTCACTGGATTATTCATAAGCAGGAATAATTGGAACTGTGGAAGGAACTCTATAGTATTACTATGTAATTGTCTTGCTTGGATTTTACCGCCTCCCGATAATTCTTTAATATATCCGACTTTTAAACTGGTGTCTTTATCATCTTCAGCCTCTTCACATATAGCAACACGCATGGATTTCAGATTGGCCTTCTCAGGAGAAGCAGAAGACGAAGATTTAATCGTTGTTGTTAAAATTGCTACAGATGGTTCATAACCATATTCACCCATTGTTTTAGACATCAGATTTTTATACAGTCCTTTTCCATTTCCTCCGGTACCAATCAGGAATATAACCCACTCTAAATAACGATTTCCAGATATAGTATAAGCACTCATTTTTAACAAAAATTCAGCACTAAGTTCCGGTAATACATCATAGAAGTATTTCATAATTTTTTGTCTGATTTTTTTGTTGATATTAGGCGTGTAATCATAGCCTACAGTTTTGGTTATCATATCTTCAGGTTTTCCATCACGGAATACATTATTTTTAAGATCATAGATACCGTTATTAAAGCCTATTAAAAATTTGTTCTCATCAAGTGTCTCATACCATTTTAAAGGGGTATTAAATAGGATTTGTGATTCTTGGATGAATGTCTTCTTGTTTTTATTCATCTGTATTTTTTTGATGAATGTATTAAAAAATTCTTGAACTTTTATGTTGTTATAACGCTTCTTTTTTTCCTCATATAGGCTTACTATATTGACTGCTATATATTTACTCATCATCAAGCCTTTATCATCGCGTTGCCATCTGTGTTTATCAAAGTGAAACCATTCACTTGCTTTTTGTGCATTACAGTACACAAATTCTTTATTATAAAGATGGTGTATCAATTCTGCAACCTTAAAATCAGTAAGGACTGACATCATCAAACGGTAAGTCATATCAAATGTTTTCTCATATACTTCGGGGTTCTGTTGAGACGCTATTTCATGAAGCGTTCCTAGGGTAATAGTTGATTTATCATATTTAGCGTTTTCAAATATAAATTTAGTCTTACTGAATGTCTCATTTTTAATATAATCAGGATTATCAGTTTGAAGCCAGTCATATAATTTGACATCATTAATATGTTTATGAAAGAAATAGACAACTCGTTTAAAATCTTCATGGGTAGGGTCTTTATTGATACATGTCAATACCTTCATAACATCGTCATCTACTATGGCTTTATCATTGCTTGGACTTGATTGTTTAACCATTATTATATGTATATAAATATATTACATATTAAATCTTTATATCATTTATCGCATTTCTTATAGTTAATAAAAAAGTGTAATTTATATCACGTCGACCCCGTCAAGATACCCCTCAACCCCCTCAAGGTTTGCCATAATTTTTTGTAAAAAAAAAATATTAAAATTTTTTATAAATATTCTATGAAAGATGGTAAACCTTGACGGGGTGACGTGATCTTAAGGGGGTTTAAATGATTTATCGCATCTATAAATATTAATCTTAATGTAATGTATAATGGATACTTGTAAGGGTTGTGGTGTAGTCTTAGATAATAAATTA
>Ga0315900_10008407_pt1 | contig 13287 bp, 11 predicted proteins | sample LakEriMetagenome_FD_203521 | JGI IMG/M metagenome (GOLD analysis project Ga0315900, IMG submission 203521) | Freshwater fungal communities from buoy surface, Lake Erie, Ohio, United States - Buoy 12 MA114 | ecosystem: Environmental > Aquatic > Freshwater > Lake > Lake biofilm | place: USA: Lake...
GGAGCTGCGCGGCGATCATACGGCCGATGCGGCCAAAACCGCAGATGATGGCATGCTGGGTGAGTTTCTCGATTTCGTTTTCCATGCGTTTGCCTCCGAGGGCGCGTTGTATTTGGGCTCCCGTCAGCCACTGCACGAGCGTGCCGGTGACAAAAATGATGCTGGTGCAGCCAAACAGGATCAGCGCGATGGTCCACGCCCGCAGCCACGGGTCCGTGATGGGCACCACCTCGCCAAAACCGACGCTGAAGGCCGTGATGACCACCATGTAGAGCGCATCGCTCCACGACCAGCCCGCCAGCCGGTAACCCACCGTGAACACGACGAGCACCACGCCCACGAAGAGCATGGCGTAGTAAAGATTCGTCTGAGGTCGGCTGCGGGCGATGGGCATTCAGGCTGGGCGGAGCCTCTGCATGAGCGAAAGGCGTGCCAGAAGCCTGGTGGTAACGAGCTTGATGAAATGGCTGGATGCCGGGGGGCGTTTGAGTCACCCTCACCTCCACCATGAAGCGCCTGCTTTCCCTCCTCGTCCTCGTTTCCCTTGCCGGTTCCGCGTTTTCCGCGGACAAGAAATCCATCGTCATGATCGCCGGGAAGCCCTCGCACGGCCCCGGCCAGCACGAGCACAACGCGGGCATCCAGCTTCTCAAAAAGTGCCTCGAACAAGGCGCGGCCGATCAGGTGGACATCAAGTATCACCTCAACGGCGAATGGCCCTCGCAGGAAGAACTCTCCAAAGCCGCCACCGTGGTCATCTACTCTGATGGCGGCGGCGGACATCCCGCCTTGCAAGAAGGTCGTCTGGCCCAGCTGGACAAGGAAATGAAGCGCGGCTGCGGCTTTCTCACCATCCACTACGCCGTCGAGCCCACGATCGAGAAGGGCAACAAGGAGTTCATCGACTGGATGGGCGGCTGCTTCGAGATCAACTGGAGCGTGAACCCGCATTGGGATGCCAACTTCAAAAAACTGCCCGCGCATCCGATCAGCGAAGGCGTGAAGCCCTTCGGCACGAACGACGAATGGTACTTCTACATGCGCTTCCGCAAGGGCATGGAAGGCGTGACGCCGATCCTTAGCGATGTGGCCCCTGATTCGACGATGAGCCGCCCTGATGGTCATCACAGCGGCAATCCCGCCGTGCGTGAGTCCGTGAAGAACAAGGAAAAGCAGCACGTCGCCTGGGCCTGCGAGCGTGCGGACGGCGGACGCGGCTTCGGCTTCACCGGCGGTCACTTCCACAAGGGCTGGGCGAACAACGACCAGCGCAAACTCGTGCTGAACGCGATTCTTTGGACCGCGAAGGCCAAAATCCCCGTCGATGGCGTGGCCTCGACCGTGACGGAAGAAGACATGAAGGCCAATCTCGACCTCAAGCCCGGCCAGGGCCTGCCGGAGAAGCCGAAGAAGGCGAAATAATCAGCCGAAGGGGCTGGCGCCGGCGTCAGGACGCGCTTTTCGAAAAAAGTAGGGCGCTCCACGCGGGGGCGGCCACGATTCTCTCGTCTTGCTGCTTGAGAAGCTTCCGGCGCGTCGTTTCATGGTCTCGCCATGAACACCCAACCCGCTCCTCTCTCCCGCCGTCGTTTCGTCGGCGCCGCCGGTCTCGTCGCCGGTTCCATGATCACCCGTCCCCTCTTTGGACAAAACGCGCCCAGCAACAAGCTCAATGTCGCCCTCATCGGCGTGTGGGGCCGCGGACTCGCACATTACGACTCCATCGCGGAGGAAAACGTCGTCGCGCTTTGCGACATCAACGAGGCGCGCTTTCCAAAAGCGCTGGAGCGTTTCCCCGGTGCCACCACCTACATCGACTGGCGCAAGTGCCTTGATCACAAGGACCTCGACGCTGTGGTCGTCTGCACGCCGGACCACACGCACGCTTTCATCGCGAACTGGTCGCTGAAACGCGATCTCCACTGCTACTGCGAAAAACCGCTCGCCATCACCGTCAACGAAGCGCGCACCGTCCGCGCCACCTGGGAGACGAAGAAAACCAAGCTCGCCACCCAGGTCGGCATGCAGCGCCATGCGCAGCCAAATTTCAACCGCGTGCGCGAACTCATCCGCGATGGTGCCATCGGCGAGCTGAAAGCCGCCTACGCCTGGGGAAATCGGCAGATTCCGAGGCCCGGCTACTTCCCGGAAGAAGGCACACCGCCGCAAGGCTTTCACTACGACCTGTGGCTGGGCCCCTCGCCCTTCCATCCCTACAATCCCGCCTACTTCTCCGGTGGAGCCGGCGCGAACTGCCTCTCCTGGAACATGTTCTGGGACTTCGGCGCGGGACAAATCGGTGACATGGGCAGTCACACCATGGACCTGCTCTGGAACGCCATCGACGGCGGCCTGCCGACCTCCGCCGAGGCGAAGGGCGATGCCTACAACTCCGATGTGACACCGGTGAAATGCGAGTCACACTTTGAGCTGCCCGCCAATGACTGGCGCGGACCGATTACCGTGAGCTGGTATCAAGGCGGAGCCATGCCGCGTTCGCCGAGACCTTCCATCGACCTCACCAAGATCGGCCATGGCGCGATGTTCAAGGGCACCAAGGGCTTCCTCATCGCCGACTTCGACACTCGCATGATCGTGCCCTTCGGCAACGACGCCGACATGAGCTACTACAAGCCGCGCAAGAAGGAGGACATGATCCCCGACATGGGCCACTTCCAGAAGCAGTGGTTCGACGCCTGCAAAGACCCCAGCAAGCCCACCGCGTGCAACTTTGGCTACAGCGCCGACATGATCGAGATGATGCTCCTCGGCCTCGTCGCCTACCGCACCGGCAAGAAGATCCAATACGACGGCAAGACCGGCACCAGCCCCGACACCCCCGAGGCGAACGCCTTCATGAAGAAAGAATACCGCGACGGCTGGAACATCGACGGCTGATGCACGCATGAAGCACTCTCAATCAACCGCCCCCATCGCCATCATCGGCATGGGCTTGATGGGCGGCGCGTTGATGAGAATGACCGGCGCGGCACGCGGCTGGGACATCGACACGAGCCGCTGCGTCAACGCGGCGTCCGCCAATGACGTGCTTTCGACCTGCGAGGTCGTTTTCCTCTGCCTGCCAAACTCCGGCATCGTCCGCGAGGTGCTGCGCGCCGCTGATTTGAAGCCTGGCCTCATCCTCATCGACACCACCACCGGCGATCCAGCAGAAATGGCCGAGCTAGGAGTCCAACTGGCCACGCAAGGAGTCCACTACCTCGACGCGACGATTTCCGGCAGCAGTGCGCAGCTTTTAAAGCGCGATGTGCTCGTCATGGCAGGTGGAGAAAGGGCCGTGTTTGAGCAATGCCGCGAATTGTTCGCGAAATTCGCCCGTGAGGCCGTTCATGTCGGCCCCTGCGGCAGCGGGGCGAAGATGAAGCTCGTCACCAATCTCGTGCTCGGCCTCAATCGTGCCGCGCTGGCCGAAGGTCTCGCGTTTGCGTGGGATCTGGACCTCAATCCGGTGGAGACGCTTGATGTCCTCCGACGCAGCATGGCCTACTCGCGCATCATGGACACGAAGGGCGAAAAAATGATCACGCAGGACTTCACGCCGCAGGCCAGGCTTTCGCAACACCTCAAGGACGTGCGCCTCATGCTTGCCGCCAGCTCGATTCCACTGCCGTTGAGCGAAACGCACCGCCAACTGCTCGAAAAAGCCGTCACACTCGGCTTCGGGGACGCGGACAACAGCGCTGTGATCAAAGCATTTTGACCGCTAACATGACGCTAATTTCAGAATGCATCTGTTAGCGTCATATCAGCGTCTCATTAGCGGTTCAAAACCTCCTGTATCCGTGTCTCGCTCTCAACGCCTCCTCGTGCTCATCACCTGCTTCCTCGCCCTCTTGTTCGACGGCGTCGAACTCGGCCTCATGCCTATCGCATCGCTTTCCGTGTCGAAAAGCCTGCTCGGAGCCGGTTTCACGTCGGAACTCGGCGGCGAGTGGTTTGCGCGTTTCACAGCAGCTTTGATGCTCGGCGCGGCCATGGGCGGCATCGCGCTCGGAAATCTTGGCGATCGCATCGGCCGCACAAGGGCGATGGGCGTGTGCATTCTGTTTTACTCGATCTTCGCCGCGCTCGGCGCATATGCGCAGACGCAGGAGCAAATGCTCGCGTTGCGCTTCCTCGTCGGTCTTGGAGTCGGCGGCTTGTGGCCGAATGGCATCGCGCTGGTCTCGGAATGCTGGTCCGGGGCATCACGCCCGCTCGTTTCCGGCGCGATGATGGCCGGACTCAATGCGGGCATCCTTCTCCTCTCCCAACTCGCACGCGCATGGCCCATCACGCCGGACTCGTGGCGCTGGTTGTTTCAATTTGCGGGAGCTCCCGCGTTGCTCGGCGTCTTCGTGCTCATCGCGCTGCCAGAATCGCCGAAATGGCTCGCCAATCGTGGCGTGACACAAAAAGTCGCTCCACTGCGCGAACTGTTTCAGCCTTCGCTCATCCGTTTCACCATCATCGGCATCCTCATCAGTTCCATTCCGATGATTGGCGCGTGGTCGGCCAGCAAGTGGATGATTCCGTGGGCTGACAAAGTCGCCGGAGAGACGAACGTCGGCTACAAAGCCGCCACGCAGGGCTGGTGGGCGCTGGGGGCAACACTCGGCAGCTTTGCTGGTGCGCAGCTCGCGAGCTGGCTCGGACGCCGCCTCAGCTACGCGCTCATCAGCCTCGCCACCGTCACGATCACGATGACGATGTTCCAGCTCACCGCGCCGTTGCAGGCCGCGTTTCACGTCATCGTGTTCGCGCAGGGCTTCGTCGCCACGCTGTTCTTCGGCTGGCTTGCCTTGTATCTGCCGGAACTGTTTCCCACTCGGGTGCGCGCCACCGGCAGCGGCCTCGCTTATAATTCGGGCCGCTTTGCCACAGCGTTTGGCGTTCTGGCCGCAGGATTTCTTTTCACCGCCCTCGGCGGCGATTATCCGCGCGTCGGCACGATCTGCGCTTCGATCTACGCCCTCGGCTTGATCGTCATCTGGTGGGCGCCCGTCACAAAGGCGGAGGACCTTTCATAGCGGCCGAAAGAAAGCGGACGCGAGTTCCATACTTGTCCGGCGTCCATCGCCGCACCTGCCATGCTTAAGATTCTCGCTCCCGCCGAAAAACGCAGCGCCTTCTGTGATGGTGTGTCGCGTCGAAACTTCATCAAAGTCGGCGGCCTGGCTTCCCTCGGCCTCTCTTTGCCAAAGCTGCTGGCGCTGGAGAATCAGGCGGGCATCCGCAACTCGCACAAGTCGGTCATCCTGATCTATCTCGTCGGCGGTCCGCCGCATCAGGATATGTTTGATTTGAAGCCGGACGCCCCGCGCGAAATCGCCGGGCCGCACAAGCCCATCGGCACGAATGTGGATGGCATTCAGATCTGCGAACTCTTCCCGCGGATGGCTAAGATGATGGACAAGTTCACCATCATTCGCTCGCTCGTCGGTGCGCAGGCCGGTCACGATGCGATCCAGTGCTACACCGGTTTTCCGAACCGCACGGGCACCGTCCCACCGGGTGGCTGGCCTCAGTTCGGCAGTGTGGTCGGCAAGCTGAAGGGCGCTTTTGATCCCGCCGTGCCTCCTTTCGTCAGCATGTGCTACGAATGCACGCATGGTCCTTACAACGAGCCCGGCCCCGGCATGCTTGGATCGGCGAACGACGCCTTCCGCCACACGGGGCCGAGTCGTGGTGACCTTACCTTGCAAGGCATCACCTACGACCGCCTCTCCGATCGCGCGAAGCTGCTGACGAGCTTTGACAACTTCCGCCGCGATGTCGATGCAAGCGGAAAGATGGACGCGATGGACACCTTCACGCAGCAGGCCATGGGCGTGCTCACCTCGTCGAAGCTGGCCGACGCGCTCGACCTTTCCAAAGAAGATCCGCGCCTCGTCGAGCGCTACGGCACGGGTGACACCGTGAAGCGCATTGACGAAAACGGCGCGCCGCGCGTGCCGCAGAGCTTCCTCACCGCACGCCGGCTCGTGGAGGCTGGTGCGCGTGTTGTCACGGTCAACTACAGCAAGTGGGACTGGCACGGTGGGCCGAATAACGACATTTTCTCCCGTGAGCGCGAAGACTTCCCCATCTTTGACAAAGGCATCACCGCGCTCGTCGAGGATCTGCATCAGCGCGGCCTCGACAAAGACGTCACCGTGCTCGTGTGGGGCGAATTCGGCCGCACGCCGATCATCAGCAAGCAGGTCGGCCGCGATCACTGGCCGCGTGTGGCCATGGCGCTTCTCGCCGGAGGTGGCATGCCGATGGGGCAGGTCATCGGCTCGACAGATCGTCTTGGTGGAGAGGCCGATAGCCGTCCTGTCACCTTCGCAGAGGTCTTTGCCACGCTGTATCGTAATCTCGGCATCGACGTGGCCACTACCACCGTCACCGACACCAAAGGCCGTCCGCATTACCTCGTCGAAAACGGCGCACTGCCCATCCGCGAGCTGATTTGATCAAGTTCACACGTTTCGTGCCGTAAGACTCGCATGAAACTCCGCTTCATCGCCGCACTGCTCTTCTCGGTCTCGCTCCAAGCCGCCGAATTCCGCGCTGGTGCCGCCACCAGCAACATCACGCCAGAGCTCGGCAGCTCGATCAATGGCGGATTTCAGGATGGAAAGGCCCTTTTCATCCACGACGAACTCCATGCTCGCTGTTTGGCACTCGACGATGGCAAGACGAAGCTCATTTTCGTCGTCGCGGACAGTTGTGTGATCGGTCGCGGCATCTTTGACGAGGCGAAGAAGATGGTGAACGAGGCCACCGGCCTGCCGGTGGAGAACATGATGATGTCCGCCACGCACTCACACTCCTGCGGCACGCTGCAAGCCGTCGGCCAGAGCGAGCCGAGCCCGATGTATCAGCGCTTCGTGGCCCGGCGCATCGCCGATGGCGTGCGCTGCGCCTTGAACAACCTTGCTCCGGCCAAAATCGGCCACGGCAGCGCCTCGGTGCCGCATCAGGTCTTCAATCGCCGCTGGAAGATGAAGCCCGGCACCATCCCGCCGACACCGCTCGGCATCACCACCGATCAGGTGAAGACGAATCCCGGCATCAACAATCCCGGCCTCGTCGAACCCGCGGGACCAACCGATCCCGAAGTCGGCTTCATCAGCGTGCAAAGCACGGACGGAAAACCCATCGCTTTGCTGGCGAACTACTCGCTGCACTACGTTGGCGGTGTCGGCCCTGGTCACATCTCGGCGGACTACTTCGGCGCGTTCGCGGTGAAGATCGGTCAGTTGCTCGGAGCGGGCCCGGAGTTCGTCGGCATCATGTCGAACGGCACCAGCGGCGACATCAACAACATCGACTTCCGCGGCGGTCAGGAGAAACAACCGCCGTATGGCCGCATCCAGATCGTCGCGAACGATGTCGCGCAAGCTGTCGCAGCCGCGGTCAAGACCTTGAAGCATGCCGACTCAGTGCCGCTGAGCGTTGCCCAGAAGGAAATCGAACTCGGATTGCGCATTCCGAGCAAAGACGAGGTGGAAAAGGCTCGCGAGGTCACGAAGCAATCGAAGCTCTTCCCGCGCATGGAGACGATGGAGCAGGTGTATGCGCGCGAAACCGTGCTGCTGGCCGATTTTCCCGCGAAAGTGTCCGCGCCGCTGCAAATCATGAAAATCGGCGATTTGCATGTCTCCGCGATTCCCGCTGAGGTCTTCGTCGAAATCGGCCTCGAGCTCAAAAAGCGCCATTCGCCCACTTTCACCGTCTCGCTCGCCAACGCCTACCACGGCTACCTGCCCACGCCTGAGCATCACGCCCTTGGCGGCTACGAAACGTGGCGTGCGCGTTCCAGTTGCCTCGAAGTCGATGCATCGTCCAAGATCCTCGCTGGCTTGGAGGAACTGTTCGCAAAGCTGAAGTGAGGTTCGCGACCTTTGACGGGCTGCCGCGTTTCACAGAACCGCATGAAAGCCGTCTTGTTTTGCCTGCTCATCAGTTTCTCCACTCTGCAAGCCCAGCAGAATCATGTCTGGGTGCTCCCGGAGGCCAATGTGCCGCGTCTTGAACGTGTGCTGTTCAACAGCAAAGCCGCCGCGCAGCCGGTGAGTTGCTACATCTTCACGCCGGAGAGCTACGACACGAACAAGGAACAACGTTTCCCCGTGCTTTACTGGCTGCATGGCAGCGGTGGCAGTTCGCCCGGCTCTGCCGCGCAGGTGGCGCAGCGCTACGGCGAAGCCATGCGGGCTGGTAAAATCCCGCCAATGATCATGGTCTTCCCCAACGGGCTGCCGATGGGCATGTGGTGTGATTGGAAAGACGGCTCGGTGAAGCTCGAGACGATGATCATTGAGGAACTCATCCCGCACATCGACCAGCATTTCCGCACGCTGGCCAAACGCGATGGCCGCATCATCGAGGGTTTCAGCATGGGCGGCTATGGTGCAGCACGATTGGGCTTCAAATACCCGCAGCTTTTCGCCGCCGTCTCGCTGCTCGGTGCCGGTCCGTTGCAGCCGGATTTCAATGAGGCGCCTCGCGCGGGTCCACGTGGTCGTGATCAAGTCCTCAGCACCGTGTTTGGCGGCGACATGGCCTACTACCGCGCCCAGAGCCCGTGGCTCATTGCCGAGCAAAACGCCGAAAAAATCCGCTCCGGCCTCCTCATCCGCCAAATCATCGGCGATCGCGATGAGACCCTCGGCTTCAATCGCGAGTTCAAGCAGCATCTCGACGCCCTCAAGATTCCCCACACCTACCGCCAGCTCCCGAACATCCCCCACAACCCCAATCTCGTCCTCGACACCCTTGGTGAGCTCAACTGGAGCTTCTACAAAGCGGCTTTGAAGGCCACGACTTCCAAGTGACGCTCAAGAACCGGGACGCGAGAGGCGTATGGTTGCACCGCAAGCCATGAAAAACGCCCTCATCACCCTCTTGCTGGCTCTTTGGAGCAGCGTTGCGATTGCCAAGGTCGAGCGCATCTGGATGACGCATCAGTCACCGGACAACTCGAAGATCGTCATCTCATGGGAGACGACGGCCCCGGGTGACTCGATGGTCGAGTTTGGGACTTCGCCGCAGCTTGGTGAAAGTGTGAAAGTGGATGGCAGCCGCACGCTGCATCATGTGGAGATCCCGCTGGCTCAAAAGGATGTCGTTTATCACTACCGCGTGAAAAGCGGCGATCAGGCTTCGGACATCCACACCTTCAAAGGCTATTCGTCGAAGCTGCTGCGCATCGCCGTGGTCGCGAACATCCGTGCGGATGCGAAACTGAACTTCACCGCGATCAAAAAGGACGAACCGCATCTGCTCATCTCGGCGGGTGACACGGCCATGCAGTATCAATTTGCCACGCAGGCGGACAAGGAGGCCACGAAGTCTCACAGCACAGCCATCGATACACAGGCGGAGCTTTTCCGAAGCACGCCGCTGATGGTCTCGTTGGGAAATCTGGATCGCAAAATCCGCCCGAATGGCCTCAGTATGGAGGAGCCGGGCTATGACATCGAGGCCACGGGCTACCGGAAGTTTTTCGCGCTGCCGGGCAAGGAGTGGATTTGGGCCTGGGACATCCCGGACTTCGATTTGAGGCTCATCAGCGTGGACATGAGCCACACGGGCGACTTCGGTAAGCCAAACCAGGCCTGCCACGCCTTCGACAAGGACTCCGAGCAGTTCAAATGGTTCGAAGAGACGATGAATGGCACGAAGGCCGGGTTCGTCGTGACCATGTTTGGTGAAACGGGCGGCACCGTGCGTCGCCACGCCGAGGGTGGATGGAAGCGTGTGATTGGTAAAGGCACGCTCGCCATCTCCGGAGAATGCTACCATGCCGAACGCACCGAGGTGGATGGCGTGACCTACTACAACAGCTCCGTGCGCGGCAACGGCACCTTTGGGCACGATCCGCAGGCGGCCTTCTCCGACAAAGCCGCGAGCTACCAGCTCCTCACCCTCGACCGCGAGGCGGGGACACTCAAATCCGAGCTGAAGGCCCTCGATGACGGCCGCGTGCTCGACAGCAAAACCTTCACCAAACGGGCGAAATGAGGTTCTCTGCGCCCCTTGCCTTTCTCCTGTCTTTCGTGCTGCACGCCGAGGAAAAGCCCGCGCCCGCAAAGACGGTCTTCGTTGTCTCGGGTCTCGAATGCGGGAGTTGCGTTTACATGGTGCAGCATCAGTTGTCGCAAACACCCGGCATCGTCGAGGTCGAGGTGCTGCAAGGGCTCGAAGGCTACGCCAGCGTCTGCTACGATCCCAAGGCAGTCAGCGAGCACCAGATCGCTCAGGCCGTGCGCGAGGCTCCTGGTCTCCATGGCACGCCCTACATCGCCACGATGAAAGTGCGCGTGCCCGGCTTCTCCCGGCACGCGGCCAAGGTGAAGGCGCTCTTCGAGAAATGGAAGCCGTCCATCGAACTCGTTGTCTTGGACGAGCACGCGGGCGAGCTGATCGTGAACTTCGCCGAGCTGAAAAAAGGTGCCAAAGGAACCTTCCCGCGCGGCTGGAGCCTCGCCCAGCTCACAAAGGGCCTTCAAGAGCTCGGACTGAAGCATGAGATTCTCTCGCCGGGAGAACTTTGATTCTGGTCGCCTTTGTCGCTCCGGGATTCTCCAAAGCCATCTCCTTTCAGGTGCCTCAGCAGCTCCAGGAGCTACCCGGAAGCCTCGCGTTCGACGCGGTTGGAGCCGAGAACCGCGGCATCCATCTTTCCTCACTTTTTGAATACCGCCGCATCACCTCCGGCAGCGAGCAAAGCGGAGCACTGTAGGGCTCCAGCCGTCTGGGGCTTCTCACAGACCTGACGACGCTCGAAAACGACGGAGCCCGGCCGAATCCAGGGGGTTCTCGCGCTGTCTCGCTAAGTTCTTTGTCTTCTTCCTCTTGTTAGTGTTTCCGTCGCCTCACTTCGCCTTCTTCTTTCCCTTCCCTTTCTTCTCAGGCGGCGCCCCTTTCGTGCTGCCTTCGTTTTTCGCCACCTCCTCCGACTCCGGAATGCGGCCTTGATCGTTCGTCTGCTCGATCCACGTCTTCAAAACGCTGCTCAGCCGCTCCAGCGCCGCGCGATCCTCCAGCTTGTTCGACTTTGCAAGGTTGTGAATCTCGAACGGATCGTTCTGTAGATCGTAGAGTTCCTCCTCTGGCATCGTCGGCGCGGCCAGCACTGCTTGCTCCGGCGTCAGCTTGTCCTGTGCGGCCAGTTCCTTGATCAGGTTCCACACCGGATACTGCTTCTCCTTGTAGGCGTTGAATTGAAGAAAGGGACGATCCGGCGTGAAGTTGCGGATGTAGCGGTAGCGCGCGTCCCGCACGGTGCGGAAACGGAACACCGTCATGTCGCAGCGATCTCGCGCGCCGAACACGTATTCCCGCGCCGGCTCCGCCTTTTCGCCCATGAAAATCTGTCCTTGCATGCCTTCCGGCTTCGCGATTCCGGCCCATGACAGGGAAGTGGCGGTTAAATCGATGCTCATCAGCAGACGGTCGCTCGCCTTCCCCGCTTCATAGCCCGCCGGAGCCGCGAATCCCGACGGCCACTTCAGGATCAGCGGCACGTTCAATCCCTCTTCATAGCAAAACTGCTTCCCGCGCACGTGAGCCTGCCCGTTGTCGCCGAAGAAGCAGATCACCGTGTTCTCCAGCAGGCCGTCGCGTTTTAGCAACTCCATGATCTTGCCGATTTTTTTGTCCAGCGCCGTCGCCGCGTCGAGATACTGCGCCCAGTCTTGCCGCGTCACCTCATGGTCCGGGTAATACGGCGGGACCTCCACCTTTGCCGGATCGGCATGCGCCTCGCCGTGAAAGGTGCGGTGTGTCTCCTGGAAATTGATCTGCGCGTAAAACGGCTGGTGTGATCTCAAATCATCCCAGTTCGCCGAGTCGAACGCTTTTATCGGTGGCTGAAAATTCCAATCCGTTTTTGCAGAGCCCTTGAATCCCGCCTCCTGTGGCAATTCCTTCACATTGGCCGTGAAGTAACCCGACTCGCGCATGCGCTCGCTGATCAGTTTCACCCCCTCCGGTAGTGTGTAACCGTCATCGCGGTGCGAGCGGTGGTTGTGCGCGCCTATCGTCGTCTGATACATCCCTGTATTGAAAGCCGACCGGCTCGGCGAGCACACCGGTGCCGTGGTGTAGAATCGCGTAAAGCGCATGCCCTTTGCCGCCATGCCGTCCAGCACCGGAGTGGACACCTCCTTTGTGCCATAGCATCCAAGATGCGGTCCGAAATCCTCGGCGATCAGCCACAGGATGTTCGGCCGCTTGTCCTCGGCATGAAGCATGGCGGCAAAGGCGAGACAGCAGAGAAAAGGCCGGAAGATCATGTCCACAGCATGAGCGATCCTCCGATCACGAATCAAGACCATATTTTGCGTCGTGAAATCATGCTTGCGTGAACGCCTCTTGAGCAAGAATGCTCACGCCAGGGTCATACCGGGTTTTTGATTTATGAAACATGTCTTTCTCCTCCTCGTGCTCACCACGCTCAATGCCGCCTCCGACCGCGTCGTGCCGCGCGAAGGCACCGAGTGGTGCAACATCTGGATGCCGAACGCCAACAAGCACGGTCTGCCGCGCGTTTTGCTCATCGGTGACTCCGTGACACAGGGCTACGGCCCCGACGTGGAGAAGGCGCTCGCTGGCAAAGCCTATGTCGCACGCCTCGCCACCTCGCGCTGCGTGGGCGATCCCGTGCTGCATGCGGAACTCAGCGCCGTGCTTGGTGCGGAGAGCTTTGACGTGATTCACTTCAACAACAGCCTGCACGGCATCGGCGCAGTGAGTGAGAAGGAATACGCCGAGTTTCTGCCGCAAATGCTCGCGCACATCCGCCAGCTCGCGCCAAAGGCGAAGCTCATCTGGGCCACCTGCACGCCATCGCATGTGAACGGCAAGTTCGAGCAACTCGCCCCCAACAACGCCAACGTGACCGAGCGCAATCGCATCGCCACCGAGCTCATGAAGAAGGAATGCATTCCCGTGGACGATCTATATGCGCTCACGCTGCCGCATCCCGAATGGTGCTCGGATGGTCTGCACTACAAACCGGAAGGCAAGGCTGCCCAAGGTGCGCAAGTCGCCGCCGAGGTGGCCAAGCTGTTGCCGAAGGCGAAGTGACGCACATCACTTCTTCAGGATCGACACCACGAACGTTTCAAGTGCCTTTGTGGCTGGATCGCTGGCGAGCCCGAGGTCGCTGTTGAGCTTCACGTGCTCCGTGTCCCTCGCGCCGAAGAGCGTCACGGGCACTTCGGCTGCCTTCAGTTTGTCGCCGAAGTGCCGGGCCTGGGCCGTGTTGTCCGGATGATGGGACACATACAA
>Ga0315900_10008408_pt1 | contig 13286 bp, 14 predicted proteins | sample LakEriMetagenome_FD_203521 | JGI IMG/M metagenome (GOLD analysis project Ga0315900, IMG submission 203521) | Freshwater fungal communities from buoy surface, Lake Erie, Ohio, United States - Buoy 12 MA114 | ecosystem: Environmental > Aquatic > Freshwater > Lake > Lake biofilm | place: USA: Lake...
CCCGCATCGCGTCTGGTCAACGATGATGGCCAACGAGAAGCCCGGTGGCCACGGGGAGCGGTCGGTGGCCGTCGGCACGATCGACATGGCGGTCTGGGATGCCGTGGCCAAGATCGCCGGCCTGCCGCTGCACGAGTATCTCGCGCGGCACTACGGCACCGGACAGGCGAACCCGCGGGTGTTCGTCTACGCCGCGGGCGGCTACTACTACCCGGGCAAGGATCTCGACGCGCTGCGCCGCGAGATGGCCGGCTATCTCGATCGCGGCTACTCGGTGGTGAAGATGAAGATCGGCGGCGCGTCGCTGGCCGAGGACTGTGCCCGCATCGAGGCCGTGCTCTCGCTGCTGGGGCCAGGCCAGCAGCTGGCGGTGGACGCCAACGGGCGGTTCGACCTCGACACGGCCGTCGCCTACGGTCGGGCGCTCGCGCAGTACCCGTTGTTCTGGTACGAGGAGCCGGGCGATCCGCTCGACTACGCGCTGCAGGCGCGGCTCGGCGAGGTCTACGCCGGGCCGATGGCCACCGGGGAGAACCTGTTCTCGGTGCAGGACGCGCGCAACCTGATCCGCCACGGCGGCATGCGTCCGGACCGCGACTGGCTGCAGTTCGACTGCGCGCTGTCCTACGGCCTCGTCGAATACCTGCGCATCCTGGACATGCTGCGCCAGCACGGATGGTCGCCGCGTCGCTGCATTCCCCACGGCGGGCACCAGATGTCGCTCGCGATCGCGGCGGGGCTGGGCCTGGGTGGCAACGAGAGCTATCCCGACCTGTTCCAGCCCTACGGGGGCTTTCCCGACGGCGTGCGCGTGGTCGACGGCCATGTCACCCTGCCGCCGCTGCCGGGCATCGGCTTCGAGGGCAAGGCCGACCTCATCGCCGAGATGCGCGCGCTCGCCTGAGCGCGCGATGCAAGTCACGCGGCGCCGCAAACGCGTCGCGGTCTCGCACGGGTAGCGACCACAAGGGCGGACCGTGGGCCCTGCAGTTCAGCCGCCCGCGCAATCGGTTGCCGATGGACGGAGGCGCCTCAGCCTGCCGCGAGCCGCAGCGCAAGGCCCGCCAGCGCGCAGGCCCCGATGACCTTCATCACGTCGCAGCGATAGCGCAACAGCGCCACTGCAGCGCCGAGCGCGATCATGGCAGCCGGCCACTCGAAGGGGCCGGGGAACCCCTGCGGCCACAGCACGTGGTAGCCGAAGAAGAGCGCGAGGTTGACGATCACGCCCACCACCGCCGCGGTGATTGCGGTGAGCGGCGCGGTCAGATCCAGCCGGTCGTGGGTGGACTCCACCAGCGGGCCGCCGGCGAGGATGAACACGAACGAGGGCAGGAAGGTGAACCAGGTCACCAGCATGGCCGCCACCGCGCCGGCCAGAAACAGCGCCTCGCCGCCGAACAGCGCCTGCATGTAACCCCCGACGAAGGCGACGAACGCCACCACCATGATCAGCGGCCCGGGCGTCGTCTCGCCCAGCGCCAGCCCGTCGATCATCTGCCCGGGCGTGACCCAGCCGTAGTGGCTGACCGCACCCTGGTACACATACGGCAACACCGCGTAGGCGCCACCGAAGGTGAGCAGCGCCGCCTTGGTGAAGAACCACCCCATCTGCGTGAGGGTATGGTCCCAGCCCAGCGCGACCGTGAGCGCGCCCATCGGCAGCAGCCACAGCAGCGCGCCCGCGGCGAGCACGATCGCCAGCCGCGAGGCGCGGTAGCGGGTGTGCTCCGATCGGGGGGAGTGCTCGTCGATCAGCGCACGGCCGTAGTCCTTCGTCGCCCCGCCATGGCCGCCGCCCGCGTGGAAATACGCCGGCGCCAGGCGCCCGCCGAGATAACCTGCAAGCGCTGCGCCGACGATGATCAGCGGGAACGGGACCTGCAGTGCGAAGATCGCCACGAACGAGGCTGCGGCGATCGCCCACAGCCAGCCGTTGCCCAGCGTGCGCGACCCGATCCGCCAGGCCGCCTGCAGCACGATGGCGGTAACCGCCGGCTTGATGCCGTAGAACAGTCCGGCCACCAGCGGCTGGTCCCCGAAGGCGACGTAGATCCACGAGAGCGCGATCAGGATCGCCAGGGACGGCAGCACGAACAGCGCGCCGGCCACGATGCCGCCCCAGGTACCGTGCATCAGCCAGCCGAGATAGGTGGCGAGCTGCTGTGCCTCGGGGCCGGGCAGCACCATGCAGTAGTTGAGCGCATGCAGGAAGCGCTTCTCGCTGATCCAGCGCCGCCGCTCGACCAGCTCGGTGTGCATGATGGCGATCTGCCCCGCGGGTCCGCCAAAGCTGATGAAGCCCAGGCGCAGCCAGAAGGCGAGCGCTTCGCGAAAGCGGACCGCCGAGGGCGGCACGGAGGCCTCGGCTTCGGGCGGGGGAGCGGACACGGCAGGTACTCCTTCGAGTGCGCGCGCGGTTGCATCGATGCGACGCGACTGCTGGCAGACCGATCATGACCGGCCTCGCATGACCCGCGCAACCGTGTGGCCGTCAGGGATTGCACTGATCGCAGCGCGCCGGATCGGCGCAGGCCCCGTGATCCACGGGTCGGTCCTCCGTGCGATCGCAGGCGACGCAGCGCCAGCGCTCGGCCACCGGCTCTCGGGTGGGTATCCCGCACTCGCAGCATGGCCGACCCGGCACGCGGCTGTCGATCCAGTAGCCGGGCGCACGGCAGGTAGGGCACTTCGACTGCAGTCGGCGCACCAGGTCCTCGGCCGCCTGCCGGATCACCGCCTGCCGCGTCGGGTTGCAGTGGGCCCGCAGGTCGCTTTCCGCCCACACCCGGCCGTCGGAAGACACCCGCTGGCACTCGGCGAACGCAGCCTCCAGCGCATCGGCGGTGCCGAGCCCCTTGTGAAGCGCCGGGTGATCGGGGTGCTCCGGGCGTAGCACCAGCCGGTGCTGCGGACATCCTGCATCGCGCGCGAGCCGGTCGAGGTCGTCGCGCGTGCACAACTCGCGCTGCACGCTCATCGCCGGACCCTGCGCCCAGCCAATCACCTGCAGCGCGCGTCGCTCGTCGAGCCACAGCACGCACTCCACGTTCCACGGAACGAGGGCGCCATAGGGGCCCGCGCCGAACGACCCCTCGCTCGCCACCGCCACCCGGGCGCCGGTGATCGACAACGCGAGACGCGCCTTTCGGGTCGCGGCTTCGATCTGCGTGCCGGCGCGCGCGATCTCGCGGGTGAAGGCTCCGAGGCGATCCGTATCGAAGGCGTCCGTATGCTCGATGCGGCACCCAAGCGCGGGTTCGATCACCGGACGCAGCAGGTCCTGCTTGCCATGGCGGGTCAGCAGCGCCACCCGCTCGCCTCGATAGTCCCGGGCAGGCGCGTTCATCGGAGCCACGTCCTGACCGGGCAACACGCGCCGGACCCCCGGCACTCACGCGAACCCGGTATCGGCACCACCGCGTGCATCGCAACCGTCAGCCCAGCACCGCCCGGGCGACCGCGGTGTACAGCGGAATACCCGCGAGGATATTGATCGGAAAGGTCACGCCGAGGCTCAGGCCGAGATAGACCGCAGGGTTGGCCTCGGGGATCGCGTAGCGCAGCACGGCAGGCACCACGATGTACGAGGCGCTCGCCGAGAGCACCATGAGGAGCGCCGCATCGGCCACCGGCATCGACAGCACCCAGGCGAGCGCCAGCGCGATCGCCGCGTGCAGCGGCGGAGCCGCAATGGCGTAGACCAGCAGCACCGGCGAGGCGCTGCGCGCGTCGCGGAAATTGCGCGCGACCATCAAGCCCATGTCGAGCAGGAAGAAGGCCAGCATGCCCTTGAACAGGTCGGCCGAGAACGGCTGCATCACGGCCTGCCCTGCTTCGCCGGTCATCACGCCCACCAGCATCGCCCCCAGCAGCAGGAGCTGCGCCCCGTCGGTGAACGACTCGTGCAGGATGCGGCTGATCGGCGTGGAGGCGATCGAGGCGGCTGGCGGCGGCTCGCCCGCCACGGCGGGCGAAGGTGCCGCCGCAGCCCGCGGGTGGCGCAGCGCGTTGGCGAGCAGCACCGCCATGATGATCGCCGGCGACTCCATCACCACCAGCGCGACGGCCATGTGCCCGCCGAAGACCATCCCCGCGGACTCGAGGTACTGCATCGCGGTCACGAACGTCACCGCACTCACCGACCCGTAGGACGCCGCGACCGCCGCGGCGTCGTAGCGCGACACGCGGTTCCTCAGCAGCCGATAGCCGAGGGCGGGCACCAGGAAGGCCATGAGGATGGCCGCCCCCAGGCTCACCGCCACGCTGGCGGTCAGGCCGGACTGCGCGAGCGCGAATCCGCCCTTCAGGCCCAGCGCCATCAGCAGGTAGAGCGACAGGAACTTCGCGATCGGCGGCGGGATCTCGAGGTTCGAGCGCAGCGCGCCGGCCATCACGCCGAACACGAAGAACAGGATCGCGGGGTCGAGCAGGTTCTGCATGGGGCCCTTTTCCTCGGCCCGAAGGGTAGTGTGTCAAGGCCGACCGGTGCGATCCATCGGATCTGTCCCCGGGCGGCAGGGCCGCGAGACCCGTCCGCCCTCGACGGCATCGGGGCCTGCCTCTCATCGGGCCTCTCCGCTGGCCGATGCACCGGACGGACGGCGCGAGCGGCCGTCCGGACCGATGCCGCCCCGGCGACCCGTTCCCGAGGAGGAGCTTCTCGTCATTCGATCGGGCAGGCGAGCCCTACATCCGCGCACCGCAACCGGCAGGCACGGTTACCCGGCACGTGTCGCGACCGCTAAAGCCCCTGCCATCGAGGCGAGGCCCCACCCGCGGGGCCCATCGCGCCTGGCTGATCCCCAGGCACTCAGACGTGCCGACAGACCGCGACCGCGAACTGCGATCCCGCGTTGACCGTCCACGCCCAACCGCGCTGCAGGAGTCCGGGCGGCTCTCCGCGCGAGGCAGCCGCCTCGTCGCGGTGGGACAGCTCGTCGTCCCGACAGGCCACGAGCGTCGCATGCAGCTCGCCAAGCGCCGGATGGTCGACCAGCCGCTCGATCTGAGCGGCGTAGTGCCGATCGACGAACGACTCGACCGCCTCGATCGTTGCGTAGACCGCCCTCGGGCCGACCAGTGCTGGCAGGGCACCGGTCATCCAGCCGGCCAGACGCCACAGCGGCAGCAGGCGGCTTCGCGCCGGGGCGGGAAGCCATGCCTCGATCAAGTCGAGGTGGGACTGCTCGGTCCGGCCGTGGCGAAGGGCAAACTCGCGCAGCGCCTCATCGCGGGCGAAACGCAGGATGGCGCGGTACATCCACACCGCGCCCGTTTCGCCCGCGTGGTCGGAGCGAAGCTCCGCGACGAGCCACCCCGGAAGGCGCGCGTCGCGCGCCTCCATCAGGCCTTCTTGGCCCAGGCGCTGCACCAGCCCTTGCCGGCGACCTGCTTCGCACCGAAGATCGGGCACCCACCCCAGGCGTCAGCAGCCTTGCCCTGGAACAGCGCGCAGTTCGCGCAGGCCTGGCCCTTCGCGTACTTGGGGAACTTCTTCGTATCGACGCGGCTCGCGTCGTGGACGTAACCCACGCCCACCGCCTGCGGGTCCTTCTCGTCGACCCGCGCCTGGGCATTCGCGGCGGTCGCCAGCCCGGCGCCACCCGCAGCCATCGTCAGCACAATCGTGCGTCGTGTCCTGTTCATGGAAGCCTCTCAGTCGTTGGAGATGTATCGGGGATGCCGTGAATCCTGCGGAAGCATACGGCCCCCCACGCAAACGGAAGCGTGGATCGGAGCGGCATCCCGCCCCGAGCGCGGCATACCGCGGGCCTTGCACAGCGGTCAGGCAGCAGGAGCCTTGCCACTGCGTTTGCCGCGAGTGTCCGGTCTGCGGCGAGACATTACCGCACCCTCCGCGACCCATGCAGTACGGACCCTGCTGTCTCGCCTCGGCACCCGACGCCGCGGCTCGCAACCGGCGCTCGACTGCAAGCCGGCCGTCAGTCAGCCCCACTGGCCGGGCGCGCACGCGCGCCGAGCGCGCGGTGTGCAGCCACCCCGATCACCGCACCGAGCAGCTGGGCGATCACGAAGCCGGGTACGTCGGCGGGCGCGATGCCCGCGAAGCTGTCGCTGAACATGCGCCCGAAGGCTGCTGCCGGATTGGCAAAGGACGTGGACGCCGTGAACCAGTAGGCGGCACCGATGTACGCGGCCACCATCGTCGATACCCGCGCGGAGGGAGCGCGCAGGATGACCAGCAGCAGCCCTGCGGTGGCGACCGCTTCGGCCAGCCACTGCGCGACTCCGGTGCGCTCGCGCAGCGACCACTGAAGGATGTCCATCTCGAACATCGCGTGCGCAAGCCATGCGCCGCAGGCCGCACCGGCCAGCTGGGCTGCGACGTAGGGCAGCAGCAGCGCGCGCGGCAGGGCGCCGGTCCAGGCCATCACCGCGGAGACCGCAGGGTTGAAGTGCGCGCCACTCACCGGGCCGAACACCTCGATCAGGATGTACAGACCCCAGACGGTGGCAAGCGTGTTGGCGAGCAGCGCGACGGCCATGTTCCCGCCGGCCAGCCGCTCGGCCATGATGCCCGAGCCGATCACGATGGCCAGCAGCAGCGCAGTCCCGAGCCACTCGGAGAAGAGTCGATGCGCGAGGCTCATGGATCAGGCCTGCGCGATCGCGGCGAGCGCCGCGCGCAGTTCGTCGTCGGAGAGCGAGTCGATGGGCAGCGCGAGCAGCTGCAGCATCCGGTATCCGATCGCCTGGCGGGTCAGCTCGAACGCCTGCATCCGGGTGGCCTCGTCGCCCTGCACGCTCGACGGATCGGGATATCCCCAGTGCACCCGTACCGGACTGCCCGGCCACACCGGGCAAGCCTCGCCCGCCGCGCTGTCGCAGACGGTGATCACGACACGCATCCGCGGCGCGTCGGCTGTCGCGAACGCATCCCAGGACTTGCTGTGGAAGTCGGCGGTATCGACACCGGCCCGCTGCAGGACCGCCAGCGCGAGCGGGTTGACGCGCCCGCTGGGCGCGCTGCCGGCGCTATGGGCCTGTACGTCCCGGCCGAGGCGCCTCGCCCAGTGGCCGAGCATGCCCTCGGCCAGCACGCTGCGGGCGGAGTTGTGGGTACAGAGGATGAGGACGTGTGCAGTCACGCGGGGCTTACTCCTGTCCGATGCGCCGCAGCTCGCGCTCGAGCGCGAGCCGGTCGAGCGCGCCTGTCGGCAACGCCAGCAGCAGTTCGATCCGGCGCTTGAGCGTGATGACGGTGTCGCGGAACTGGCGCTCGATGTGCTCGGTCGACCCGGTCGCCTCGGCGGGATCGGGCATGCCCCAGTGCGCGGTCATCGGTTGCCCGGGCCAGATCGGGCAGACCTCGCCCGCCGCCCGATCGCAGACCGTGAACACCATGTCGAGCGCGGGCGCATCGGGGCCGGTGAACTCGTCCCAGCTCTTGCTTCGCAGGCCTTCGGTGGGCAGACGCATGTCCGCCAGCGCCTCGAGCGCGTGCGGGTTGACGTCCCCCTTGGGAAAACTGCCGGCCGACCACGCGCGGAACCGGGTCTTGCCCAGGTGGTTCATCAGGCTCTCGGCAATGATCGACCGGGCCGAGTTGCCGGTGCAGATGAAGAGCACATTACGGATGCGATCACTCACGGTTCAGTTCCTCGCGAATCGGCAATGCGCGCAGCGCGTTCCGCGACGATGGCGCGCACGTCCGTGCATGCCCGCGCGACTCCGATCACGCCGCGCGGCGACACTCGCGCGAAGGGGATTCCACCCCCATGCACGGCACGCCCTCGCAGCAGTTGTCGGTCAGGAAGGCCAGCAGGCTCTGCATGCGTGCATAGTCGGCCCGGTAGATCAGGTGCCGGCCCTCGCGGGTCTGCATGATCAGCCCCGCGTGCAGCAGCGCCTTCAGGTGGAAGGAGAGCGTGGCGGAGGGCAAGCCCAGTTCGGCCGCCATCACGCCAGGCGTCAGCCCCTGCTCCCCGGACACCACGAGCCTTCTGAAGGCCTGCAGCCGGCTGGGCTGGGCCAGCGCAGCCAGGGCCTTGACCGCATCACTCTCTTCCATGGTTCCAGTTTCCTCGAACAATGTGACGGAATGATGACGGCGGCGGCGATTCGGTCCGCCCCTACCAGGCCAGGGGGTACGTCTTGCCGTCCGCGTCGATTCGGCTGAAGAGCGTGGCCTCGGCGCGTCCGTCCTCGTGCAGTCGCAGCAGCGCCCAGTTGCGACAATCATCGGCCGCGATACCCAGCGCCAGGTAATTGATGGCCATGCCGGAGGCGATCAGTTCATGACATGGCTGGCCCGGTCCACGCGGGTTGACTGCATTGCGGTGGATGTCGCCGGCCAGGAAGATCACCCGTCGGCCGCAGGCGTCGATTGCCCGCATCAGGCGCAGGTAGTCGTCACGGTATTCGAACCAGTTCATGCCCCCGTCGCGCAGGGTGATGCCCGATGCGATGACCACGAAAGGCTTTTCGGGTCGGGCGTGCAGTTCGCGCACCAGAAAGGCGAACTGCGCGGCTCCCAGCAGGGGCGAGTCGCTCGCGCCACCGCCGGCTGCAGCCGCCCACGACTGCACCGGCCGGGCATGGCTGCGCGTATCGAGCAGGATCACCTGCGCGAGCGGGGTGTCGATCGACTGGTAGATCTCGCCCGGGATACTCGTGGGAAACCGCTTGCAGAACTGCTCGTAGGCCACCTGGCGCCTGTCGACATCGACCTGGCTGCCGATCGCGTTGTTCCAGGCAAAGTCATGGTCGTCCCAGACCGCGTGCACCCGGTTGCGCGCGCGCATGCGGTCGTAGAGCCTGCGGAAGTGAGGCTCGGCCCACTGTCGTTCGTACTTGCCGGCCATCGTGCGACGGAAGGTATCGAGGTCGTAGCCGCGCGGTCGGCCGATCCATTCGTCGGAAAACGGCCAGATGCCGAAATCCATGTAGATCTGGTCGCCCAGCAGCAGCAGGTGGTCGGGGTCGGCCGCGTCGATGTCGCCCCACTGCGGCTGGTCGGGAAAGGCCTCGAGGCGGGTGCAGGAGGTGAAGGCGATCGTGCTGGGCATGCCAAGGGCTCCTCGTGGGACCGTACAAGCGCTCGAAACCGGGCTGCTCGCCGCGGACCATGCCGCGGCCGTGCCGGCTCCGACCGGTGCTAGTCTAGTGGCAGGATCCTTCACGCGAAGGATGTGTCCGCGTGCGGCATGACCGCGCGGTGGTCCTCCGGACCGCGCGAGGACCCGAGCCGGACGCCGCGCATCGCATCGGCCCTCGGCGCTCCTGGCGCCTGCCTCGTCGATCTCGATCACCATGACCTCCTCCAGCCCGCAGACAGCCGAATCGAGACTCCTCGCACTGGAGGAGAAGCTCGCGTTCACCGAGGATCTGGTCGACGAACTCAACCGGGTGGTGGCGCGCCAGCAGCAGCAGATCGAGGCGCTCGCCCGCGAACTGGTCCGGCACCGCCGGCAGGTCGCCGAGCTGGTCGAGCGCGGCGGCGAGCCGGGAGCGCCAGGCCCGGCTCACGAGATTCCGCCACACTACTGACCCTCGTATTCCTGCCCGACACGGCGTCAGGCGCGTCCCTGGAGCAGGCCACCCGTTGACACCCCGCCACTACTTCCAGCTGTCCACCGCGGCTGCGGTCGCGACCATCGCGCTCAAGACGCTGGCGTGGTGGCTTACCGGATCCCTCGGCCTCGCTTCCGATGCGCTGGAGTCCTTCGTGAACCTCGCCGGGGCGAGCTTCGCGCTGTGGATGATCACCATCGCGCACCTGCCCGCCGACGAGGACCACCCGTTCGGCCACACCAAGGCGGAGTACTTCTCCAGCGGATTCGAAGGACTGCTGATCCTCGGCGCCGCGCTCGCCATCCTGTGGGCGGCGGCCGGACGGCTTGCCACGCCCGAGCCGCTGGAGTCCATCGGACTCGGGCTTGCCGTTTCGGTGGCCGCCAGCGCGATCAACCTCGGCGTCGCGCTCGCGATGCGCCGCGCAGCCGTGCGGCATCGGTCCATCTCGCTCGAAGGCGGGGCGCGACACCTGATGGCCGATGTCTGGACGTCGGTCGGGGTCATCACGGGAATCGCGCTGGTCGCGTTGACCGGCTGGCTGCAACTGGACGCGCTGGTCGCGATGGCGGTCGGACTGCACATCCTGCGCGAGGGCTGGCAGCTGGTTCGCGCCTCCGCCCACGGCCTGATGGACAGCGCGCTATCGGCAGCGGACCAGGCCCTGATCGAACGGACGCTCTCGACGCTGGCCACCGGCGAGCTGCGTTTCGCCAACCTGCGAACGCGCCGCGCCGGATCCCGGCAGTTCGCGTACGTGGACGTGCGGGTCCCCCCGGGCTGGACCGTCCAGCAGGCGCACGACGAGTGCGACCGCATCGAGCAGGCGGTCGCCGCGGCGCTGCCGGGCACGGTGGTGTTCACGCATCCCGAACCGGCGGCGCCCGAGGCCCCCGCAGGGCCTGCAGTCAACGCACGCTGAACTTCGCGCGTTCTCGATACTGCATGCGCCGCGGCATGCCGGGCATGCGTCACACCGCCCTGCATGCTGCGCGAGAGAGAGGGCGATCTTCGAGGCCGCGCATGCGATCCGGCGCTCCCTTTGCCGCACGGCAAGTCCGTCCACTGCCTGCATCCTCCCCCCGGACTGCCGTCCGGGCTGCATCGGTCGCCACGCAACCGCTCCACGGCACCCTCCGCCCCCCTCGCCCCACCCTCCCCCCACCCTCCCCCGTGGCATGCCCGCGCATCGTGCTGCCAGGCCTGCGACGCACCACTCGGCCGTCACCATGACCCCACTGGCTACCCTGCCTCCGCCCGTGCCCTGCACCGCCATCCGCACACCACGACGCATCCGTCCGGCCGCCGGGTCACCGGACGGCCAGTACCCGCCGGGCCTGCGAGTCGGCCCCTTCGAGCGATGCCTGCGGGTCCTCGCACGAGCGGGAGGGCTGCTGGCGCTGCTCTTCGCGGCGGCCGGCAGTGTCCACGCCCAGTCGAGCCAGTGCAGCTCCATCAGCGACCACGACGAGCGCTACTTCTGTCGCGCGCTCGCCGAGCGCAACGCCAGCCAGTGCAGCTCCATCGGCAGCCAGGACCGCCGCTCCATGTGCCGGGCGCTGGTCGAGGGACGCGACAGCACGTGCAGTTCCATCAGCGGCAACGACCAGCGGCACCTGTGCCGAGCGCTGACCGAGGGACGCGAGAGCCAGTGCAGCTCCATCAGCAGCAACGACCAGCGCCATCTGTGCCGGGCACTCGCCGAGGGGCGCGACAGCCCGTGCAGCTCGATCAGCAGCAACGACCAGCGCCACCTCTGCCGCGCGCTGGCGGGACGCAATCCGAGCCAGTGCAGTTCGATCGGCAGCGCCGACGAGCGCGCGATGTGCCGCAGTCTTGCCGGTCGCCGCTGAGCACGGGGGCTTCAGCGGCCTCTTCGGGCAAACGCCGGTGCGACCGGCGATTCACCCGGGAAACGTCTCCATCGCGGCGGGACCCGACACATCGGCCCGGTCATGGGCGGTGACGATACGCGCGCCCCGCGGTGCACGTAACGCGTGCGCGACGCCCGCAGGCAGATGCAGCATCGACCGGGCCAGCACGGTCACCGAGCAGCCCTCGACCTCGGCCTCGATCACGCCGCTCACGACGAACGTGAACTGCTCGCGCGGGTGGTCGTGCCGGGGGATGAGCGCGCCGGCCTCGAGGTCCAGCACGCCGACCAGCAGGCGTTCCCCCACCAGCGCACGTCCCCGCACACCGGCGGGAAGACCGACCAGTTCGACGGAATGCGCGCTGCTGCGGGCCGCAGGACCGACCGGGCCGCTGCACATCTCGTGGACGTAGCGCACGCCCGGGCCGGGCGGCATCGCGCGCGACTGCTCGATCACCTGGGCCGTGGTGACCGGCGCCTCCTGCGTGCGGCTGCCGAAACCCGGCAGGCAGTTGGGGCCGTCGTAGCGGCCATCCACCGGCGGGCCGACGATGCCGCTGCGCGTGTCCTTCACGGCGAGGAACACCAGGTCCTCGTCCGGGCAGGCGAGGCCGGTGTGCACCGCCATGCCCGGCGTGTGCAGGAGGCTGCCCGGCAGAGCGACTACGCGATCGCCCTCGATGTCGCTCACCATGGCCCCGTGCAGGATGAAGTTGAACTGCTCGTTCGGATGCGTGTGTGCCTTGGCACCGGTGCCGCGGCCCTGCCGACCCAGCGTGCAGATGATCGTTCGACCGCGCAGCACGGCCCCGACGGTCGAGGACTTTCCGCTGGTGATGTCCGGGCCGGACAGCAGGCGCTGGGGCGTGACCTCGACGCTGGTGGGCGCGTCGGGCAGCCGGGTCAGCGCGGCGAAATCGTAGACATGCTGCAGGGGCGTACTGTCGTTCGCGGACACGGACATCGGGTCAACTCCAGTGGTTCCGGGAGGGAAGCGGGTGTCGGGGCGCAGGCAGTGGGGGATGGGGTTGTCGGCGAGCAGTGGGCGCCAGGCGCTGATCGGGGCGGCCTGCGCCGCGCGTGTCTTGCGCCGAGGGGAGCGGGGGCGCGCAGGTGTCGGGGCGAAGCCCCCTGCCTCCTGCGGCGGCTCAGTCGAGCCGCACGCCGAGCGTGCGACCCAGTTCACCCCAGCGGCGTACCTCCTCGCGCATCGAGCGCGAGAAATCCGCAGGTGTACTCGCCACGACGTCGTTGCCCTGCGCCACCAGTTGGGACTGCACGTCCGGCGCACGCGCGATGGCGGCGATCTCCCGCTGCAGCCGCGCGACCCGCGTGGCCGGCGTGCGCCCCGGCGCGAGGAATCCGTACCAGATCGCGGCCTCGAAGCCCGGCAGGCCACTCTCGGCGACGGTCGGCACGTCGGGCAACGCATCGAGACGCCGCGCCCCGGTGTGCGCGATCAGCCTGAGGCGCCCACTCTTCCAGAGGCTCTGCGTGGAGAACAGGTTGCCCATGCCGAGCTGGATCTCGTTGCCCAGCTGTGCGGCCGTGAAGGCGGCCACGCCCTTGTACGGAACGTGGGTCATGCGGATGCCGGCCATCGCGCTGAAGTGCTCGGTGGCCAGATGGGCGATGCTGCCGGCGCCCGAGGACCCGTAGTTGAGCCGCCCGGGCTCGCGCTTCGCCCACGCGATGAACTCGGCGGTGGTCTTCGCGGGTGCGCTCGGATGCACCAGCAGGCCCATCGGTGCGGAGATCAGCATCGTCACCGGCGCGAAGTCGCGCAGCCCGTCATACGGCAGGTTCTTCTGCAGCGCGGTGCTGATGGCGAAGGTGACCGACGCCACCAGCAGGGTATGCCCGTCGGGTACCGCAC